>Ga0207693_10001849_pt1 | contig 18546 bp, 17 predicted proteins | sample LARL81metaG_FD_184347 | JGI IMG/M metagenome (GOLD analysis project Ga0207693, IMG submission 184347) | Corn, switchgrass and miscanthus rhizosphere microbial communities from Kellogg Biological Station, Michigan, USA - LAR L8-1 metaG... | ecosystem: Host-associated > Plants > Roots >...
TTCTCCTCAGCAGTGTAATGCTTGCGCTCTTTTCTCATACGTTCGCTCCGCTATCTTAACGGACGAACGCTTTCTCCATTTCCAACTGAGGCGGGACACTAGTCAGTGGTAACGTTCCCTCGCTGGGGATGGGTCATGAAGGATGTGAACCTGGTTTTGCGGGAAAAGGAGTTGGATATTGTTCGCGTGCGGAAAGTTTCGGACGTTTCAGATAAGAACGCTGCCCGGATGATCGTGGAAACGCCAGTCGATCGTGAGTATTGTAGCGCGCGACAAAATATCCAAGCACAACTGAAACAACACGGATTCCGCCTAAACTCGCGACATGGCGGCGAACTTCCACAGGCATTGGCGGTCGATGTCGTTGGAATGGCCTTCGAAGATTTTGAGCATGATCGTGGCACGACACAGGTTGCGACGCTATGGGAGCTTCATCCCGCCATCGTGAACCTACATCCATAAGACATTCGTTGGTCAGGCGGCTCTGAAAAACGGACGCTCTCCTCTTCAATCCGCGCCCGAGGAGGAAACAACATTGGCCAACTTGTCTGGGATTATGGTGCAGTTGAAGAAAGAGCGTGACCGGGTGCAGCATCAACTATCCGGATTGAACGCCGCTCAGGCTTTGGACTATAATCAATGCGGCCAGGTTTCCATGAATCGCTGGCTCAAACTAGTCGGCGTGCTGCTAATGGCGGGGGTAGTTGTTGCTGTCGTCTCGCCTGATTTTGACCTGCAGCCCACAGTGGCACGCGTCTCTCGAGCTACCCCCAAGTCTCCTGTGGTTGTGTTCGCTGCCATCCCCACGGCGGCAATCAAAGATTGCCTACTGCACCCTGCCCCCTTGCCACTTGCGTTTTCGTTCAGTAGCTTCCGCAATCTTTCCGCTCACCTCATCGATCTCAATTGCACCCGCCTTTGTTAGACCCAGTTTTACCCACTGCTCTTCCTAATTGACAAGCTCTAACCGTTGACGAACGCAGAGTCGCTCGCGTCCGTTCGCCAGCACTTTCTGCCGACTGGAATGCCAGCGGCACTCTTCACGGAGGGTAAAGTGAATCGTAAACATTACTACGCATTATCAGCGTTTGTGGCCGTCATGTTCTCGATCTCGGCTTCTGCGCAGCGCTTGGATGGAACCTTACGCGGCACGGTAAAGGACCCGTCGGGAGCCGTGGTCTCAGGAGTGGAGGTCACCGTTACGAACCAAGCCACCGGTGTCAAGCAGAACATGCAAACAACCTCGACCGGAGAATATGTCTTTCCTCATCTTCTGGTTGGAACCTACACGGTAGAACTCAAAGCCAGGGGTTTTTCGAACTACTCTCGAAAAGATGTGGAGGTCCTGCCCAATCAGGTCGTGGCTGCGGATGCTCGCCTGACGGTGGGCGCGGAAGGTACGATCGTAGAGGTCACGAGCGGAAGTGAGGTGGTGCAAACCACCACAGCTCAAATCTCGCACGACTTTGGCGCGCGTGCAGTGACCGATCTGCCCAGCCCAGGGCTCGGGGGCGGGGCGCTGAATCTGGCATTGCTGGCGCCGAACACGACTACCCAGGGCGCAGGCGTGCTCGGGGAGGGCGGCTCCATTGGCGGCGCTCGTCCTCGCTTGAACAGCTTCAGCATTGACGGGGTGGACGACAACCGCGTGGACGTCACCGGCCACACGTCCGAAGTGATACTCGAAGCCGTGGCCGATTTCAATTTAGTCACGAACATGTTCAGCGCAGAACTCGGCCACTCTGCCGGCGGTCAGTTCAATATCGTGACCAAGTCCGGCACCAACAATTGGCATGGCTCATTCTGGGAGTACAACAACAACCGCAACTTCAACGCCATGGACAATTTGGAGAAGGGTTCGGGCCTGACGGCTCCCCGCCGTGTGGATCGGAACCGCGCCGGGGCTGATATTGGCGGCCCCCTTATCCATGACAAGCTCTTCATCTATGGTGCATATCAGTTCTCCGGCATTGGGCTGGCAGCGGCGGCGGTTCAACAACTCGCGCCGACCACGGAAGGACTCGCCTTGCTCAACAACCTGGCACCCAACGACGAGGTCCGCAATATCCTGAGCCAATTCCCAACCGCACCGGCCGCAGATGCTCCGTCACAGATTGTCAACGGAGTTTCGATTCCGATTGGCACATTCCAGCCCACTGCTCCCAGCTTCCTTAACCAGCACGACTTCAACGTCAATGCGGACTTGAACCTGGCCAGACATCAGGTCCGGGGACGCTTCCTGTATGACCGGCAGCGAAGTCCCAACGTCAACCCGGATACGCCACTAGCGCAGTTCACAGGATCAATTGGCGCGGATAACCGTAAGGTCATCTTCACCGATGCCTGGGCTGCGAGCGACCGCGTGGTAAACGACTTCCGCCTGTCCTATTCACGGTTTGTGCAGGGGTTCACCGTGCCCAGGGAGTTTGCCAACTTTCCCAACGCCAAAGTGGATGTACTGGGTTTGAATATTGGTCCAGAGGGAAACTCGCCGCAGAGCTACACCCAAAACAATTATCAGATCCTGAACAACATCAGCATCGTCAAAGGCGCGCACACGATCAAGTTCGGCCCTGAATACCGCCGCTGGATCGCTCCCTCCAACTTCTTGCCCCGGGAGCGAGGTGAATGGGACTACGCCGATCTGCAGACCCTCATCAACGATCAGGTTCCCAATGGGTTTAACGGGGCCCTGCGCGGGGCGGGTACCGGACTCTTCAACGGCAACCAGCACGCGATTTACGGCTTCCTTCAAGATGACTGGAAGGTCACGCCTCGTCTAACCCTCAACCTTGGTCTGCGTTATGAATGGACGAGTAACCCGGCTGACGTGAAAAAGCAGGCTTTGAATGCGATCTCTACTCTGCCCGGGGTGTACGACTTTCGAGAGCCAACAACCGATACAAACAACATCATGCCGCGAGTTGGCTTTGCCTTGGATCCCACCGGCAGTGGCAGGTGGGCGGTGCGCGGCGGCTTCGGCGTCTCGTTTGACGTAACCCCGCAAAACTTCCCATTGTTAAATTTGCCTCCACAATTGCAGACCCAGCAGGACCCTGGCATCACCTGCGGATTGCCGAATCCGCCGACGTGGTGCGCTTCGGGTTCGGGCTTCCTTGGAGGAGGAGGCCTGCGACCAGTGAACGTGCCTCCCGCTACGCAGCAGGAGGCGCGGCTTGCAACCCAGGGTTTAATCCTTGATCAGGTCCAGCCGAAGATCTTGACCTGGACACTGGGCGTGCAGCGCGAGCTCATGAAAGACACGAGCCTCGAAGTACGTTATCTGGGAACGCGGGCAACGCAACTGCTGGTCCAAGCCCGCAGCAACACGATGAGTGCGTTCACGGCAGGTTTGCAACCCTTGCCAACGTTCTTCAGCGCGAGCCAAGTTCCGGCTACGATTATGGGCGGATCGCGTCTCTCCGATTTCGAGAATTTCAATCCGTTCATACATCCGGAGTTCACGCAGGTAGACGCCAATGGCAACATCGTCGGAGGTGCCCTCGTGACCACGTTTCCACCAATCGGATCCAGCACCTATCACGCGGGCTCAGTGGACCTGAACCGGCGTTTCACGCGCGGGCTCATGCTGCGTGGCAACTACACCTACGCACACAACATTGATGATTCCACAAACGAGTTGTTCAGTAGCGTAGTGAATCCGCGCCGTCCCTTCGACTGGATGAACTTGGGTCTGGACCGGGGCCGATCCACACTCGATATCCGGCACAAGTTTGCGATGTCGTGGATCTACGAGTTGCCCAACCTGCAGACCGACAATGGGCTGCTCAAGACATTGCTCCGCGGCTGGCAATGGAACGGAACCTATCTGGTACAAACCGGCCAGCCCGTTTCTATCCTCTCGAATGCGGATGCGAATGCGAATGGCGATGCCGCGGGCGATCGTGGCATTTTGAATCCCGGCGGCATCGCAAGGGTGGGGACGGCAGTCGACTATGTCTGCGTGGGGACTGGCGGAGCAACCAGTGTTGCGCCGGTTCGCCCAGGTTGCTCAGGTGGAAGCGGTAACGTGGCAGGATATGTCGCCCGCAATCCGAATGCACAATACGTGCAGGCGGCGCTTGGCGCTTTCCCCACTCTTGGCCGGAACAGCTTTGAGAGCCCGGGAATGAACATCTGGAACCTCGGACTCTTCAAGAATACCAAGCTGACCGAAGGGGCAACCTTGCAGTTCCGGGTGGATACGTTCAACACTTTTAACCATCGCAACTTCTCTCTGGCACAGCCAACGGTTTTTCAAACCGGCGTTCTGATCGGTACGGTCAACAATGCCTTGAGTACAACGTATTCGAACCTCACTTCCGACTTGTTCCTGAACGACCGGCAGTTCACCGGAGGAAGGCGCGAGGTGCAACTCGGAGTCAAGCTGATCTGGTAGCGACGCCAAATTTCTGGGGGCTCGCCGAGCGGGCCCCCGCCGTACGCCCCTTACGTGTGATCACCTCACCGTTCATGTATGTCGGGGGGTTGCGTGGTTGTCTGGCATCGAAAACGACCAGTCAACTTGGAAGGAGAATTCTCTGGTTAACAAGATCACGTCGATGGCTAGAAAACCCCTTAATGGAAATCCTGCTTTACCGAAGGCTGAATGGAAGATTCTCCTTGTCGGCGACTACCCGAGTAAGCAGAAGACGCGGGCGGCAATTCTCAAGCAACAGGGCTATGTGGTGGATACGGTTCGGGATGCCGAAGAAGCCCGCACTCGCTGGCAGCCAAACCTTTACGACTTGGTGCTGGTGGACGTCGAAAGGGATCCGTGGGCCGGAATCAAGTTTTGCCAAGAAATTGGCAAGGTAGCGAGTCCGCGGCAGCAAGTGGCCCTTTTGGTCGGGTACCACGCTCCTGCGACTACGGTTTCTGCCGTCACCTTAATTCCGAAAGATGAGGATCCCAAGTACTTTGTCGATCGAATCAGAAGGCTGTTCAGAAAAGTTGCATAGAAAAGAGGGGTTGCATTAAATGCTTGGATGATGCCGCAGTCTTGCCTCCGGCGCCACTCCTCGGAGATGAATCTACACTCGCTCCATCAATAACGAACGCACACCAAGAAAGCAGGGCCCGGACGAAAGGCAGGCTCAAAATCGTGCGAAGCGGATGGCCCGCCATCGTGCGCTATTGGTGATGGCAGTTTTCCGTTTGCAGAGAGCAAGGGAGTGCACCGATGGCGGCAGCAGAATACCCGGAGAAGTGCCTGCTGCAAAGACGCTGCGTTTTCTTGTCGGCGCCGCCCGTGGAAGACGTGCCCTGCGGCTCACACGTCTTCATATGGAGGCTGTGCTGGAAGGAGCATTCCTAGATGACGCTGTCAGTTCTTCTCTCAGCATGCTGATCAGGGCGGCGATCAGCGAAATGACCACTGGCCCAATAAAAATCCCGATGAATCCAAAGGCTTGAAGCCCGCCCAGCAACGCGAACAGCAATAGCAGGGGATGCAGTTCAACTTTACTGCCGATCACCAGCGGCCGAATGACATTGTCAACCGTACCAACCACCAGGGCGCCCCACAGGATCAAGAAGATTCCTTTCCAGAGATGACCGGCGACCATCAGGTAAATAGCAGCGGGCACCCAGACCAACGTTGTTCCCACGATGGGTATAAGGGAGCAAACTGCAGCGGCTAACCCCAGCAGCAACGCTGACGGCACGCGGAGGACCGCCAAGGCGGCTCCGGTCAGCAGGCCTTGGGCGAGGCCGACCGCCAGAATCCCGTACAGGTTGGCGACGACGCCGTCGCGAATTCCGGTCAACAAACGCACCGCCTGGTCCCGGCTTACGGGCAGGATCGAAGTGACGTTCTCGATCGCGGTATTTCCGTCACGGAATACGAAGAACAGAATCAGGAATGTGAGGATTGCGTTCCCAGCGAAGCCGGCCAGTCCTCCCACTAAGCCGGTGCCCGCCGCCAACAAGAACTTGCTTACCTGACCCGGGAGGTTGGCCATGGCTTGCTCCAGGCGCAACTCTTCCACATCCACATATTTTTCGAGCCAGCGCAGCACGCTTTGCTGCTTATGGCCCAGGTAAGTGACGGCTCCTCCTTCCTGGGTGCTCCGATCGCCCAAGTACCGAGCGGCTTTGATTAGCTCCCCACCGGCCGCAGAGGCAATGAGCAGAGCGGGTAGCAAGAAGGTCAGAAGCGCGGCAAAGGTCGCCAGCAGCGCAGACCTATTTGGACCGCGTACGACCCGGCTGATCCGGAGGTAAAGAGGGTAGAATCCAATGCCGATGACAATAGCAAACGCGAAAGGCTGAAGGAACGAACGGAAAAGCCAAAAGCCCACCACCATGACTCCGACCAGCAAGGCCAATAGGAACAACACGCTTGCGATCGAGTTCGATTTTTCCACGAGTAGACCGGAGTGCCCGTTTCGGCTTTCCGACCGACGACAATTTACGCTTAAGAGCCTCAAGATGCAATGCACCCTGTAGCAAGAGCTAGCCGACAGCACGGTAACTGCAGCGCCAGAAGCAGCAATCATCGAGGAATCGGTGCTACTTGCTGAGAGAGTGATCGTGCTAAGCCCTAATCCTTGACCGTGCTTGGACTGTGGGAGGTTGGAGGGTCTTGTGGCGCCAATTACCGGCCACTCCCAGGTCGGTCTGCGCGAATGTATACGGTCTTTGATGGAGCACAAATACTGCTGGCCATGATGGGAATGCGCTGTGCTCTCTTCCTATTTCGCTATGCAGTCTTGGAGGGGCGCAGGGACCCTGCCATGATCCCGGGCAGCCAAAAACAGCTAAACATCGCATTTCCAAAGCCTACAATAAGTTACGGCACGAAGAGAGATACAGAACACTGCGTATGGGTAAACCAGATCCAAAACTTCCACAAAGATAAACTCCTGTACAGCGGCTGGGGCAAACTCTGCATCTGATTAGTCGGCGGGCGCGGGTGCAAGGACCAATTAAATGCGTGTTGGTGGTTTTGGCGGCGGCTGCCGTACTGATTGTTTTGGTCACGCCTGCGCTGGATGAGCTACCCTGCACGATTGGTAAGCACACCCGCTATCGAGCGGTGTCCGTCTCGGTCACCACGATTTTACCTTTCTTGACTTTATTCTCCCCTCCTGGCGGGTACCGGTGCAGCACCGTGTCGCGATTGTCGCGGGTCATCGACGTGCTCTCCTCGAACTGTACTCTTGTCTGCTGAAGCTGCCCTCCTTCCCAGACTCCAATCAACACACCCTTGCTGGAGCAGAAGTATGTTTGGAGAGACAGGCCGCAACTCAGCAACTTTGGTCACCGCTATCTTCTGCGAGCCGTTCAGTGTTGCGAGCGCAATCGCAGGACTGTTGCGAAGCGGCTTTGCGGATCGCGACATCCATGCAGTTGGCGTATTGGAGGGACACACACCCGCTGTCAGCGAGTTCTTGATTGCGATTGGCCTGCCGAGCGACGTCGCTGCCTTTTACAGCGAATGCTTTGATGACGGAGCTGTGCTGTTAATGGTTCGCGTCGACCCAGCGCTCAGAAAGAAGATTGCCATCGAGCTGCTGAAGCATTATGGCGGAGTCTGTGCTCCCGTAAACAACAACTATGCAAGCATGACTGAGTCTTCGCCCGCCCGTGACGGAGAGCCACCTCGAATGGGACGCAGTTTGTGAGCCAGACTCAGAGCAGACCAGGACTAGATATTCTAGAGGTGCTGGCGGCGTGGAAATCGATTCTTACCGGCAGCGCTCCAATGATGTCGATCGAAGTTACGCGTGAATGCCCGCTTAGTTGCCCTGGTTGCTATGCATACGGCGAAATGCATCTGGGCGGCTCAGTCAACCTGCGAAGCCTGAGCGATTACCGAGGCTACAAGTTAGTGGAAGGCATCGTGCATCTGGTTCGGCAGCACCGCCCTTTACATGTCTCTCTTGTGGGCGGCGAGCCATTAGTTCGCCATCGCGAATTGAGCCGCATACTGCCGATATTAAGCAGCATGAAGGTCCACACCATGGTGGTCACAAGTGCGGTTATCCCGATTCCTCTGGAGTGGATGAGCATTCCAAGGGTGCGAGTCACAGTCTCTGTGGACGGTCTCCCCGAACATCATGATGTGCGGCGCAAGCCGGCGACCTACGACCGCATCCTGAAGAACATCGGCGGATGCGAGGTAAACATGCATGGGACGATCACCCGCCCCATGCTTGAACGCCACGGGTACATTGAAGAATACATTTCGTTTTGGAACGCTCGTCCCGAGGTAGTTCGCATTTGGATCAGCCTCTACAGTCCCCAGAAAGACGAACATACATCGGAAATGTTGACTCGGTCCGAGCGCGAACGCGTGGCGGACGAACTGCCAGCGTTGCGCAAGCGATATCCGAAGCTGCTGGCGAATGAAGGCATTTCCCATGCGATCCGCGTGCCGCCAGCCAGTCCAGCGGAGTGCACATTTTCCAGAATGTCCACGAACTATTCTGCTGATCTCGCGACTCGAGTCGAACCCTGCATTTTCGGCGGCAATCCGGATTGCTCGCAATGCGGTTGCGCAATTAGCAGCGGCCTCCATTGGCTTAAGGACATACGGTTGGGCCGTTTGGTAAAGATTGGAAATATAGCCAAGGCTTCGGTTGTGGTCGGGTCGTTTACGGGTCGGCTGCGAAGAGGTTACCGACCGCACGCTCGCTGGAAGCCTCAGCCTGTGGCTCGGCTGGTCAAGATCGGCCAGCCTGATCCCCGAAACGGCAGGGCAGTTTGAGGGTCCTCTTGGCGGTCCGAAAGAGGAAAGGCCGGCTCAGATGCTTGGCGAACTGCTGAAAAAACGAAGCGTTAATGGCACAGGGGCGTTACTGCTGGGCACCCTCCTCGCTCTCAGTTCGGGTTGTGCATCGCGCAACATTGTCCAGGCGCCGACTGGCCGCTTCCAGGTTCAGCCAGGATCGTTTAACCAATACTCGCCTGAACAGGACGTTGAAATCGGCAAGCAGGCGCAGAAGGAAGTGAGCCGCCAGATGCCAGTGCTTCCCGACTCGAGTCCGGTAACGAAATATGTCCAGCGGCTGGGGCAGCAGTTGGCGGCTCACACGCCCGGCCCGAACCAGTGGCCTTTTTCGTTTCACGCGGTGAACATAAAGGAAATCAACGCGTTCGCCCTGCCCGGAGGTCCAGTGTACGTGAACGTCGGGACCATCCGGGCGGCGGATGACGAAGCCCAATTGGCCGGGGTGATGGCGCATGAGATCTCGCACATAGTGCTGCGTCACTCCACCGAACAGGCCAGCAAGGCCGCCATGGCGCAGCTCCCACTCGCCGTTCTGGGGGCGGCCATCGGCCAGAGCACGGCAGGTCAGCTGGCGCAATTGGGCGCTTCCATCGGGGCGCAGTCCCTGTTTCTGAAATACTCGCGTGACGCCGAGCGTGAGGCCGACCTTCTGGGATCACAAATCATGTACGACGCGGGTTGCAACCCTTACGAAATGGCCGAGTTCTTTGCCAAGCTGGAGAAGGAAGGCGGATCCGGGGGGCCACAGTTCCTGAGCGACCACCCAAATCCCGGAAATCGCGTAGAAAGCGTGAGCAAGGCAATCAGCAAGTACCCGAAGAAAGACTACAGGAGAGACAGCCCCGAATTCGAGCAGATCAGGTCCGAGGTGGCCAAGATGAATCCGCTTACCTCGCAGCAAGTCGCGCAGCAACAAAAGCAGGAGCCGCAGCAGGGGTCACAGCAGCAAGCGCAGATCGGGGAAATCAATCCCCAGGACGTGAAGCCCATGAGCCCCTTTCGTAAGTTCGATCACAATGCGTACCAGATCTCGTACCCGGGCAACTGGCAGGTGTTCGGCGACTCCGCCTCGGCCGTAACCATAGCCCCTCCTGCGGGCGTGGCGCAGAACGCTATTGCCTATGGGGTCATCGTCAGCGGAGTTCGGCCCGAGTCGGGCCGGGAGTCGCTCGATCCGACCACTCGGGATTTGCTCGACTCCTTGCGCCGGTCGAACCCTGGCCTGCGCGTGGATGGCGATGCAAAAGATGTTCGGATAAACCGAGTACCTGGCAAGTCGGTATATCTCGTCGGTGACTCGCCGGTGCGGGGAAAGAACAGCCCCGTACGAGAACGCGATTGGCTCGTGACCCTGCAGGGGCGCAACAATTCCGTCCTGTACCTTGTCTTCATCTCGCCTGACAGGGATTTCGGACGAATGTCGCCGGCGTTCGAGCAAATGCTGCGGAGTGTGCGAATCAAATAAAAATATGAAGTGTCGTGAGGAACTCGGAAGTAATTATCAAAACCAAAACATCAGATTCCCGAAGAATCTTGGAGACCATGCACTTGGCAGACCCAAAGACGAGGGGAGCCGGGAACTCGCTCGAGTCACCCTCGGGTCTTTATGGCACACAATCAGATTTCAAGGTGGAGATATTTTGTGAACAAACTTCTCAGATCGTTACTCAAGACAGCAGTCTACCTACTTGAGCAGTCTGACCGTGATACCGGAGACATGGCAGACCGTATAAAGGATCGGGTTCAACTCACCCGCCGAGCCCGACACGCGATTTACAGGCGAGAGGACCATAGGGTCCGTAACGCGATTAGCTTTGCAACTGGAATCGGCCTCGGAATAGGGGTGGGAATGTTGCTCGCACCAGCAAGGGGAGAAGAAACTCGTAGCTCCATAGCCGGGAAAGTTCAAGACTTCGGCGACAGAGTGAAAGAACGCTTTTCTTCAGAAGTAAAAAAGCCCGCTACCGGCACAGAGGGAATGTAAACTCCTTCCCAGCCGTCAGGAATGACAGGTTAGCCAGTCCGCTGTCGTTGGGCGCAGGCCGTCGCGGTCTCAACTTTTGGTTGCTAATCCGGGGCTCTGGGTCTGACTGGAGTTAGAATATCCCAGCGCGAAGCATGTCCCCCGGGAACCGGTTTCCTTATTTGACAATCAAGGAAGGGCTTTGGACTATAATTTGGTGCAATCGTGGTGTCATGAACCGCTGGCTCAAATTCGTCAGCGTGCTGCTAATGGCGGGGGTAGTTGTTGCTGTCGTCTCGCCTAATTTTGACCTGCAGCCCACAGTAGTACGCATCTCTCGAGCTACCCCCAGGCCTCTTGTAGTTGCGTTCGCTACCATCCCCACGGCGACAATCAAAGATCGCGGGCACTCTACACCTTTGCCGCTTGCGTTTTTGTTCCGGAGCTTCGGCAATCTTTCCTCTAACCTCATCGATCTCAATTGCACCCGCCTCTGTTAGACCCGGTTTTACCCGCCGTTCTTCCAAATTGACAAGGTCGGACCATTGACGAACGCGCAGTCGTGCGCGCCGTTCGCCAGTCTTTCTGCCGTCTGGAATACCAGCGGCACTCTTCACGGAGGGTAACGTGAATCCTAAATATTACTTCACATTCTCAGCGTTTGCGGCTGTCAGGCGCAAAACATGGTGCATTCTGGTATTGCTGCTGTCCCTGGTACTGAGTAGCTCTGCGTTCGCGCAGAAAACCACCGGAACCATTCGGGGGCTCGTCACGGATAACACTGGCGCCGCAATGGCGGGCGCGACAGTGACCATAACCAACACCGCTACTGGCGAGGTCCGCGCGGTGGTATCCAACGAACAGGGCGAGTTCGTCGCGCCGGAATTGCCGGCCGGAGTCTACGACGTCCGCATCAGGCAGGTGAACTTCAAGGAGTTCCTCAGCAAGGGCGTCGAACTGCACGTGGCCAGCACAGCGGTAGTGAACCCGGTGCTGCAGGTGGGGCGGGTAGAAGAGCTGGTAGAGGTACAGGCAAACCCCGTGCAAGTGGAAACCTCTTCGGGTTCGGTGGGTAACTTGATTGAGGGCAATCAGGTGCGCGAACTGCCGCTCAATGGCCGCAGTTTCGTTCAATTAACGCAGTTGATGCCCGGGGTCTCCCCTGCCGCGAACTTCAACTCGAAGAATAAGGGCTTGGAGGCAGGGGTTGACTTCTCCGTCAACGGCAACAGCACCACTCACAACCTCTTTCTTGTAGACGGTGTCAACAACAACGACGTCGGATCCAATCGCACCATCTTGGTTTACCCCTCCATTGATGCCATCGAGGAATTCAAGATCCTGCGCAACAGCTACGGCCCGGAATACGGGCAAGCCTCTGGCGCGACGGTCAATATCGTGACGCGCGGCGGTACCAATAACTGGCATGGAGGTATCTTCTACTTTGGACGTAACGACATCCTAAACGCCGCCAACTACTTCAACAACCTGAACCAGCTTCCGAAGGACAAGCTGCGCCGCAACGACTTCGGCTACAACTTCTCCGGCCCGATCAAGAAGGATAAGCTGTTCTTCTTCTGGTCGCAGGAGTGGAACCGGGAGATCCGGGGACTGGTTCGCTCCGCAACCGTGCCTACTGCGGCCGAGCGGACAGGTGATTTCAGCAATCTCCGACCGGAGCTGAGCGCAACTGGCGAGGTCTGCGATCCTACCCCGACGGATCCCACAACCGGTGCACGCCTATTGACGGTGCCCCAGCTCTCTGCTGCCGGTCAGGCAATTGTTAATCTATTCCCGCTGCCTAATCAGGCCAGCCCGGTAAACTGCCAGAATTGGGCTCAGTCGATCGCTTCACCCATTTACTGGCGACAAGAAAATATTCGCGTCGATTACAAGATTGCTCCCACATGGAGCCTGATGGGCCGATACACCCAAGATCATTGGGAGCAGCCGTATCCCAGCACGCTGGGATTCTGGGGTGATGACAGGTATCCATCGGTCGAGAGCAGTTGGACTCAGCCCGGGTATCAGGCAACCATCAAGTTGACCAAGCTGTTCGGTAGCACGGCGGTAAATGACTTCCAAGTCGCCTACGCTGCCAACCGCATCAACATCACTCGCGCAGGAGAAAATCCGGCATTGAACGATGCGGTCGTCTCTGCGTTCACCCCCTTCTTCCCCTTGTCACAAAAGTTCGCGGGACCGGAAATCGGCTATCCCATTTTCTTTGGGGGGCTGGGACCCGGCGCCAACTCGGATGATCTGCAGACGATCGCCCCATGGGAGAACAATCAGGAACTGTACGTTCTGCGGGATGACTTCTCCAAGGTGGCTGGTAATCACACCTTCAAGGTGGGTTTCCTGGTCAGCAATAATCGAAAGAACGAACTGGTCAACGCGTCCTCTGGTGAAAACGCGCAGTTCTCGGGCGTGGTCTCGGGGGACACGCAGAACGGCGTGTTCAACGCGCTTTGGGCCGGCAGATTATGGAGCTTCGATGAGCTGCAGACCAACCCGCGGGCGCTGACTCGCTGGCATGACTTCGAGTTCTATTTCGGCGACAACTGGAAGCTCAGACGCAATCTAACTCTCGAATACGGAGCTCGCTGGTCGTTCTTGCGCCAGCCTTACGACGCTAGCGATAAGATCGCCAGTTTCGTACCTGCCTTCTACAATCCGGCTCTCGCAGATGACGCGTGCAATGGAATCCTGTTACCTCCGGGAACGGACTTCTGCCAAGCGGCTGGTTTCGGCGGTGGAACTGCACGGTTGAACCGCTCGCTGAAAGAGCAGAACAATCACGCCATCGCGCCGCGGCTGGGCATTGCATGGGATCCCTTCGGCGACGGCAGGACGTCGATTCGAGCCGGCGCAGGCCAGTTCTTCCAGCGCGAGCGCTTGAATAACTACCTCTCCATGGCTGCGAACTCGCCTTTCTCGTTGACGGCATCAGGTACGCGGACCTTGGACGTTGCACCTGCACCCGGATCTCTGGCTGCCTCTGGCTCGCCGAGTTACGGGATCAGCACTGACGACAACCTGCCCAACACCTGGCAGTGGAATCTGACCGTGGAACGGGAGCTTGTCCCCAATAACAAGCTGGAGTTGGGGTACGTCGGCAACCGGGGTACACACCTGCTCCAGTTCGTGGACCTGAACCAGGTTCCGGCCCCACAGCGCCTTAATTTTGCGCTAACCGAAGATAGTAGCCTGCGACCATTCGGTGCCGGTGGATTTGGCTTCATCGGTGGTGCGAACTGGACCGGGACCTCGAACTACCATGCCCTCCAGGCGCTGTTCCGGACCCGGGCTGTAAGTTCGCTCGAAGCTCAATTCGCATACACCTGGTCCAAATCGCTGGGAGATACCGATATCACCAACAGCGGCAACGTCAACCAGGCCAGTCTGATGCTGGATCCCAACAACCCCCGTTTGAATTACGGTCCAACGAACATTAACCGGCCCCACAACTTCACTGGCAACATCGTGTACCACGCCCCGACGCTGAGGGGCCAGAATCCGTTTGTTCGCAACGTGCTCGGAAACTGGGAGTTAGCTACTATCTTGAGTTATGCGACCGGCAGCTCGCTGACCGTCTACACCGGTCGAAATGCCGAAGGCGCTCCCGGTGGTTTCTCCGGTACCGGGAGTAATCAAGACAACGTCCGCCCGAACGTCGTACCGGGCGAGCCCTGTCGTGCCCGCAATCCGGTATTCGCGCACCAGTGGTTGAATCCGAATCGCTGGAGCGTGAACGGCATCCAGTTGGGTACATTCGGCAATGCGCCCAAGGGTGACTGCCTCGGACCCGGAATCGCGAATACCGACTTCTCCGTATACAAGAACTTCGAACTGACGGAAAAGATCAGTATGCAGTTCCGTATGGAGTTCTTCAATCTGTTCAATAAGGTGCAGTTCCTGGGCAATTCCGGGGATGCGACATTCCTCAATAACATCTGGTCGAGCAGCATCGATACGTGTACCGCAACCGCCCCATGCGTCGGCCAGCCGGTGAACACGATTGTCGGCACACTCGACTCTGAGTTCGGTCAATCCACTAGGACCCGGGGTCCGCGTGAAATCCAATACGCTCTGAAGATCAGGTTCTGAGCGCGCTACTTCCCGTCCGGGTGAGGCTGATCACGGTCACGCCTCACCCTGGTTTTTTTTGGACTATATCGTGATAAAAGAGGCTGCAAGCAGGCGGTTGTTCCCGAGCCGGCCCTTCTTGTCGGGAACAAAGGCGGGTCAGGTTTCCTGGTTGTGTGTGCCCTTGTGTCTGGCTCTCATGCCCATCATTCACGCCAGTGCACAAACTAAGGCATCGCCATCGGCGAAGAGTGTGCCCTCCCCGCAAGAACGCCTACAGCAGCACTATGACGCCGCGCGAACCTACCAACTCGGAGGCGATCAGGAGCACGCCGCCGCCGAGTACAGGGCGTTTCTCGGTGGAGCTCTGTCCAGCGTTGCCACGTTCCGCGCGAGCACGGGCGATTTCGTCGTCGCCGCCGATTTGTTTGAACAGGCCTCACGCTTCTCTCCCGACAACGCCGATGGGCAAAAATCCCGTCTTTCCCCGGACGAGCGGAGGCAGGCGGAGCCGTTCGTGAGCCGGCTGAAGCCTGCGATCGGCGACTCGTACAACAACCTCGGCGTGATCCTCGCTGCTCGCAAGGACTTCACTCTCGCCTTGGATTACTTCCGCAAAGCTGCGGAATGGAATCCCTCACTCGAAACCCTGGCACGCAATTGGGGAATGGCAGCTTTCTACGCCGCCCAGTACGACCAGGCGGTTGAGCCGCTCTCCCGAGAGCTGGCGACCCATCCCGATGATTTGCGAGTCAGGGCTGCGCTCGGCCTCAGCCTGTTCATGCTCCAGAATCACACCAAAGCGCTCGAAACTCTGCGGCCAATAGAAAGCGAGGTGGAGAACGATCCGGGACTTCAGTATGCGTACGCTTTTTGCCTGGTGAAAACGGGGGATTATCCGGAAGGCATGCGCCGCCTTAAATCACTGGAGCAAAAGAATCCCAACTCTGCCGATGTTCACATGCTACTGGGCCAAGCCTTCGCGGACCAGGGGGAACACGGCACCGCGCTGGAGGAATACCGCAAAGCCCTGGCACTCGATCCAAACCGAGCACAACTTCACTACTTGACCGGCTTGGTCTTGATCCGCCAGGGCAGCCCGGCCCAAGCCGAGCAGGAACTGCGGAGCGCGCTCAAGCTCAATCCTGCTGACACCTCCAGCAAGTACCACCTCGCTTACGCGCTAATCCAACTACAACAGAAGGAGGAAGCCCGTACTCTTATGGAGGAGGTCATTCGCCTTAATCCGAGCCACGCGGATGCGCACTACGAACTGGGCAAACTGCAATTGGAACACGGAGAGGTGAAGGCTGCCATCTCCGCACTGGAAACTGGTATTAAGCTCAATCCCGACGGCGACTACATTCATTATCAGTTGGCAATGGCTTACCTACGCGACTCGCGATCTGCGGACGCGGAGCGGGAGATCAAGCTTTACCAGGAACTCAAGAACCGCCACCGGGGACGCGATGTTTCGGAATCACGCTGAAGTTTGAAGGCTCTGAAATCTATTTTGATTTGTTCCCGACCGTAGCAGCTCCCTTCTTGCTCTGGGCTTCAAGTGGTACCTTCTGTTTTATCCCCTCGCCCTCGACAATCGTGTAGACGTGGTCGGTGCTAAGGTCCTGGTAGACCTCTTTCTTGCCGCTCGGCCAGGAAATCTCTACCGTTTTCATTATCGTTTGCGGACCTAGGCCAAAGTGCAACCGCATATCGTTCTGGGAAAGATAGCTGGCGCCGCCGCGCACTTCGTTGAACTGGATGAGATTCTCTGCGCTCAGGGTAGCTCGCGCGCCGATCCCTGCCTTGTTGCTCGTGGTTCCGACAAGACGAAACAACACGGCGTGGCCGCCGGCCTCCGTGCGGTTGATCAGCAACGTAGGCGGCTCGCCCACGTTCAGGATCAGGACATCAACCTTGCCGTCGTTGTTCACGTCGCCGAACGCCGCGCCGCGCCGCGATTGCGCAGGCAACGTATTCAGTCCGGAAGTCGCAGTGATGTCTTTGAAGGTCCGATTGCGGCTATTCTGGAATACGACCAGCGGTTGCCGATACTGCACGCCCCCTTTCACGAGGTCCATCTGCGGGTATACATGACCGTTGGCGATAAACAGATCCTGCCAGCCGTCATTGTCCATGTCGACAAATGCCGTGCCCCATCCGACCAGCGGATAGGTGAGTTCGGCGATGCCCGCGTTCCAGCTGATATCCCTAAACCCCTGCGCGCCCTGGTTCCAATACAGCGTAGAGGACTGCTCCGTAAAGTTGGTGACGAAGATGTCGAGCCGTCCATCATGGTCGAAGTCGCCGAAGTCTACGCCCATAGAGCCTTGCTCCTGCCCGTCCCCACCGAGCGCCGCACCCGACAACAATCCAACGTCCTCAAGTGTGCCGTCGCGTTGGTTGTGGTAGACGTAGTTGGGGCCAGCATCGTTGGCGACGTACAGGTCTGGCCAGCCATCATTGTCGTAGTCGGCCCAAATGCCCTGCATCCCGAAGTAATGATTCGGATCGTCTACTCCGGCTTTCTTTGATACGTCCTCAAAGCTGCCGTCGCCGCGATTATGGAATAGGAAATCGGATTCACCGGGAAGTCCCCAAGGGCCACATTGCACCGGGATTCCGCGGAAGCGGCAGGTCTTTTCGTTGCTGCCGAACTCAGGGAGCTTCTTGATATCGATGACCACATACCGTGGCACGAAGAGATCAACGTAGCCATCGCGGTCGTAGTCCGCCCATGCTGCGCCCGTGCTGAACCCGCCTCCGCGCACGCCAGCTCTTTCTGTGACATCGTCAAACTTGCAGCTGCCAAGGCCTCGGTACAAGGCGTTGCCGCCATATCCGGTTACGTAGAGATCCTGCACCCCGTCGTTGTCGTAATCGGCGACCGCGACGCCCATGCCCCACCCTTTGCGGGCGACGCCTGAGGTGTTAGTAATGTCCCTGAACTTCAGCCCGGCCTCTTGGCGGTAAAGCGCGGCCATTGGGTCGCCACCTTGGCGGTACCGGTCCACCGAAGAACCGTTCACGGTGATGAGGTCGAGCTTGTTGTCGTTGTCACAGTCGAGGAAACCGACTCCCCCGCTCATGGACTCGATGATGTACCGCTTTTCAGGGCTGGAAAGGTGGGGAACGGTAATCCCCGTCTGTTTCGTGACGTCTTCAAACCGTGGCAACGCCGGTTCGATGGAAGGGACCTGGGCGCAGGCGTACGGCAGCACAAAGGCAAGGACGACGGTACGCAGTTTGTGCATTGCTTTTCGGTATTTTAGCAGGGAGACATGGCTCCATCCCGATCACTGCTGCGCAGCTTTGGTGAGCTGGCTTCTGCTGGTTTGCTGCGGGCTCGCATTGCCGACTTCCGCGCGAGCAGTGGAGCGCAAAAATAACGATCGAGACGTTTCGGTTGATTCCGCGCGGGCTCTGATTTCTGGTCCAGCAGCACGAGCCTTAGGCTTTGGGTTGGTCTGGCCGGCAAATTGCTTCTTAGAATCTTTATCGCACGCGATCTGCCGAATTGTATTGTCCGGTATTGGATCGTTCAGAACGTGAAAGAGCGCCCGCTCGCCCTGCTTAACGCGGACAGGAGTAGGGACAGGCAACCGCAACTCACCGGTCGTGATCGAGCGCTGCTTTGTCGAAGTTCGACGCCGCACCTGGCCCATGGTTTGCTTTGTCAATGTCGCAAGCGTGGACCGTATCATCTACTCCATCTTCCAGAGATTTAACCTGGAATGGAAAACCCGCACCCTCAACC
>Ga0207693_10001850_pt1 | contig 18537 bp, 18 predicted proteins | sample LARL81metaG_FD_184347 | JGI IMG/M metagenome (GOLD analysis project Ga0207693, IMG submission 184347) | Corn, switchgrass and miscanthus rhizosphere microbial communities from Kellogg Biological Station, Michigan, USA - LAR L8-1 metaG... | ecosystem: Host-associated > Plants > Roots >...
CGTTCACGTCGAACAGGCTGCGGATCTCCTTGCGCGACAACACGCCGAACGGTTGGTTGTACTTCATCAGATGCAGGCCCGCATTGTTGATCGCGATGTCGATACCGCCGAACCGGTCGATCGTCGTCGCGATCGTCGCGTCCACCTGCTCGGCGTCGGCAACGTCGCAGTCCACCGCGATCGCCCGGCGGCCTGCGTCGACAAGTGAGGCTGCCGTGCGTTCAGCCATGTCGACGTCGATGTCGGCGATCACCACAGTGGCGCCCTCGGCGGCCAGTGCCCGCGCGAACGCACGACCGAAGCCGATCGCACCGCCGGTGATCACCGCGGTACGGCCTTCGAATCTCATAGCAGCTCTTTCGTCGGGCAGGCCGCCTCGCTGGTATCGGCCACGGAGCCTGCGGGCAGCATGGTTGATTCCAGCACGGTCAAAGCCTCACGGTACTCAGGACGCGTCCAGAAGCCCGAGTGGCCGCAGATCGGTGGATACACGCCGTCCGCGCGCGGTGTCAGGCTCTCCACATCGGGCAGCCGGTAGTCAACCGCCTCCAGCGCTTCCTTCATGCTGCGGTCACGGTCGTCGTTGATCCACGACCCGATCGGATCTGTGCGAGCCCAGAGATTGATCCACCGTAGGTGCTGCCGTTGACGCAACCGGGGCAGCGCACCAGTCCCGAAGTAGGCCGGGAAGTTTCGTGCATACAGGCGGCGCAGGGGTGATCCGAATGTCAACAGCGCAACCCGATCCCCCGTGCGCGCGTCGTCCTGCAACAACGTCGCCGCGGCGATCACCGTGCCCTGACTGTGCGCCACCAGCGCCACCCGCGTGTCGTCCGCGGCCGTCAACACCCGCAGCCGGTCGAGTAGTTCGGGTACCGTGCGCTCCGCGTAGCACGGCGGGGTCAGCGGGTGGTTCGCGCGCGGCCAGAAGGTGATCACATCCCACAGCACCGCAACCACCCGCCGCAGTTGGCGATCCCGAAAAGCCTGTACGGCCAACAGAACCAGACCCGTCACCAGTGAGATCGTGATGAACACGCTGGCGTTGGTGAGGGCGGGCGAGTATGCGGGCAATGAGCCGAAGCCGCCGCTGCCCGACAGGTACCAGGCCGCCAACGCCAGCATCACTGCCACCGTGAACAGCGCGAGCCCCGCCACGATCGGCGCGGCCAGATCGGTCAGCGACGCCCAGGCCCGCGACGACGCAACCTGCTTCGCCCTGACGTTGGTGTCTGCCGTGCCGGGGTAGTCGGCCAGCACAGACCGCAGTTCGGCCTTGGCCCGCCTGCGGGTGATCCCCCACCACACGCATAGTCCGGTGATGATCGCGGCGATGATCAGCACGACAACCGCCACCGCCGCCCAGAAGTACGGCGGCGGCACGATCAGGGGCGCATCGGCATTCAGCGCGGCGGCCTTGTCGGAGAACGACGCCGTATCACTGGCGAGTGTCGCCGTCCTGCGGGCGATTTCGCTGTGGGCCGCCCCCGTCGACAGCACCGCCTTGCCGAGAGCCTGTGCGGTCCACAGGCCGACCCCGACGCTGAACCCGCCACCGATGAGCCAGGCGAGCAACGCGACGACGGGTGCGGTGAATCCCCGAAGCGAGGGCGGGTAGCCGTCGCCCTGGTCACCGGCACGACCTCGCATCGACAGTGCGGTGAAGAGGAACAGTCCGACCAGCAGGACGACCTGTATCACGAGCAGAACGTAGATCGCTTCGCGCAGACCTGGAAAGTGCATCGGCGCAGCCGGATACGCCACGTCCGCCGTCGCGACCCATACCAAGGAGGCGACCAGCAGCCCCAACGAGACCCACCGCAGCAGAAGCAGGGGCCGCGTCAGCCAGTCGGCGCCGACGCCGCCGCGCGCGGTGGCCCGATTCCACGTGGTTGTCAGCACCGCGATCCCGAGGACGACGCCGTTGGCCGCCAGCAGCGCGGTGCCGACCGTGTGTACTGCGGGCGTTGCGGCGTAGCGCACCGGTACGGCCAGGGCGAGCGCACCGAGCCCTGCCGTCCATGCCATCACGTGGCAGGCGCGCAACCGCAGCACCGACGGATCGGTGCACCAGAAGGTGTCGGATTCCAGGGGAACCTCGTCCGCCATCACGGCGGGGTTGGGCGGCCTGCCGACGACGCGGGTGCTCTCCTTCCCGAGCCGCCACAACACCGCGATCACGACCACCAGAGGAACGGCGCTGAGCGCCACTTGCACGCCGCGCGGAGCCGACGCCATCGCCGACAGCGGACCCAACCCGGACCCGCAGTAGTCCAAACCCATGCACTGCCAGACCATTACGTCCATCACCGCCACCGCGGCGGCGAGCATCAAGGTCAGCGTGAGCGAGAGCGCCAACAGCCGCAGCAGGCCCACCGAGACCGCCGCGGCGAAACGCTGCTTGGTGGCGGGCGGCAACATCCAGTGCGCGAGGTTGATGAAGATGAACGGCAAGAACAGCAGCCACACCGCACGGCTGGCCGGGCCGGACGTCAACCCGCCCCACGAGTAGGCCTCGACGATCCGGCGCCACGCACCCGGCGACCCGTTCGCGATGTCGTCGAGCCAAGGTTGTCGTCGATAGAAGCCCGCGGACTTGTCACCCGCGACTTCCTCCAGGAATTCAGTGGGGCAACTGAGAAGCGCTTCGGGCGGCGTGCCGGACACCCCGTGCACGCGCAGCTCCACGACCGTTCCGCTGGCGGCCATGCACCCATCCTGGCGCGAGGTTTGGCGATCGGGTGGGTGGGCACGCCAGCAGAGTGGCTCCCAGCGGCCGCTATCCGATACCCCTGGTTTCAGCTGCGGGCATTCTGGCAACATTACTCACGAGTCAGTTCGGTTCCGACGACACTCCGCGGGTGGGATGACAATGGGGTTTTCACACAGGTCAGAGTCGGTTTCGTTGGTCGCACAGGGCAGCGAGGGCGGTGGCGCCGCGCTCGACCAGGTAATCGGAATGTCGGCGGTGGCCTTCGTCGTCACCGTGGGGCTCCTGTGGATCGGCTATCTGCATCGGCAGCGCCGCATCACCTGGCTGAACGACCTCGCCGAGTGGGCCGGACGCAAGTTCAAGCGGCCACCGTGGGTGGCGCTGCCGCTGGCATTGTTCATCGCGACCCTGATCTGCGCGCTGTTCGGGTTCATCTGGGACGTCAGCCTGCACATCGGCAAGGGCCGTGACCCGGGACCGCTGGCCAACCCCGCGCACTACTTCATCCTGTTCGGACTGTTCCTTCTCTTCATCGCCGGCTGCCTGGCCTGCGTGCTGCCGTACGACAAGCCGGGGCCGTCGGCCGTGCGGATCACCCGCACCTGGTACGCACCCGTCGGCGGCATCCTGATGGCCGGATGCGGCCTCTACGCACTCACGGGCTTCCCACTCGACGACATCTGGCACCGCATCTTCGGCCAGGACGTCACGCTGTGGGGGCCGACCCATCTGATGATGATCGGCGGCGCCGGCTTCTCCACGCTGTCAGCGATCATGCTCAACCACGAGGGCCTCAAGGCGATGGGCGATGACGCTCCGACCGACGGCATCGGCATCAAGTTCATTCAGTACCTCGGCTTCGGCGGCATCCTCATCGGCCTGTCGGTGTTCCAGATCGAATTCGACTTCGGCGTACCGCAATTCCGCCAGGTGTTCCAGCCCATGCTGATCGCCGCCGCGGCGGCTTTCGGTCTCGTCGCGGCCCGCATCTTGCTGGGCCGGGGCGCGGCCGTCATCGCGGCGTTGTTGGCGATCGTGCTGCGCGGCCTGGTAGCGCTCATCGTCGGCCCGATCCTCGGGGCACCGATCAACTGGTTCGCGCTGTATCTCGGGCCCGCGATCGTCGTCGAATTGGTCGCCCTGACGCCACTTTTCAAACGGCCCATCATCTTCGGTGCCGTCAGCGGCCTGGGGGTGGCGACGATCGGACTCTGGTTGGAGTCGTTGTGGATCGCCGCGGTCTACCACTATCCATGGCCGACCAGCATGTGGCCGGAAGCGCTCGCGATGGCCATTCCCGTCGCCGTCCTCACCGGTGCCTGCGGCGCGATGTTCGGCCTGGTCCTCACCTCACAGTGGCTGCCGTCCCGTGCGATCAGCATCGGCCTTGTGGTGCTGACGGTGCTGGCCATCAGTGGCGCGACGGCCAACGGACTGCGCTACCACGTGCCGCAGAACGTCACGGCCACAATCACTCTCGCCGATGTGCCCGCCGAGGGCCCGGGTCAGCGGATGGTGGATGCCGATGTGCGGATCAACCCGCCGGACTTTGTCAGCGACAACCCCAACTGGGTGTCGATCCTCGCGTGGCAGGGACATCTGGAGAATCAGCGCGGGGAGGTGGTCACCAATCTCGACAAGGTCGGACCTGGGCACTACCGCACCACCGAAGCCGTCCCGGTGTGGGGCACCTGGAAAACGCTGTTGCGGGTGCACGACGGAAAGACGTTGACCGCGGTGCCGATCTATCTCGCCGCCGACCCCGGAATCGGCGCGAAGGAAGTTCCGGCCGAGGCCTTGTTCACCCGTCCGTTCGTTGCCGAGATCACGATCCTGCAGCGGGAGCGCAACCCCGAGACGCCTGCGCTGCTGTGGATGGTCGGCTGCCTGGTGGTTCTGGTTTGCACGCTGGTTCTCATCAGTGGCCTCAGTTGGGGCGCGGGCCGGATCAACCGCAGCGAGGCCTCTGGCAAGGCCGAACTTCAGCCCACGGCGCAGGCGTGACCGGTCAGCCCGACATCGAGATACTGGCCCACCATGGCCTGCTTCTCGCGATACCGGCATTCGCGCCTGCGATAGCCGTCGCCGGTGTGGTGATCTACGTCGCGCTGCGGGACCGTCGTCGCGAGGGCGAGGCGCCCCAAGGTGAAAACTCGGATTCACCCCGCCAAGATGGTTCCCCGTGACAACTTCCAGGACTCTTGCGATTGTGATGGCCGCCGCCCTTATCACCGCTGGATGCGGCGGGTCGAACAGCTCCGACAACGCATCGGGGAACACCTCGAGCAGTCAGCCGTCGAGCGTCGGCCCGTCGGACATGCCGAACGAACAGGCACCACCGACGCGGCTGCTCGTCGACGTCACGATCAAGGACGGCAAGGTCACCCCCACCAACGAACAGTTGAAGGCGGGCGTCAAGCAGCAGATCGTCATCCGGGTCAACAGCGACGCCGCCGACGAGCTACACGTGCACTCGACGCCGGAACACAGCTTCAACGTCGAGGCCAAGCCGATGCAGTCCTTCCAGTTCACCGTCGACGTGCCCGGGAAGGTCGATGTGGAGCTGCACAAGCTGAACCAGACCATCGCGACCATTCAGGTGCAGTGATCGCGGATCGGTCCACCGCAGTCCTGGCCCACGGCCTTGGCGGTTCGACCGATCTGCCGATCCCGCTGAGCTATGCGCTCATCGGCGCGGCGTGGGCGTTGACGTTCACGTTCGCTATCGTGGCGCTCGCCTGGCGGCGGCCGCGGTTCGATTCCGACAAACCGGGCCGTCCGCTGCCGCGCCGGGTGACGACACTGGTCGACGCCCCGGCGACGCGTTGGGCCGTCGCGATCGCGGCGCTGATGTTCGCGGTCTGGGTGGCGATCACTGCGGTGTTCGGCCCGCAGGACGCGCACAACCCGCTGCCCGGCGTGTTCTACGTGTTGTTGTGGGTCGGGTTGGTAGCACTGTCACTTGTCGTCGGGCCCGTGTGGCGCGTGATCTCCCCCGTGCGCACGGTGCACCGACTGCTTGGCGGCCGATCGCTCGGCCTGCGCTATCAGGAGCGGGCGGGTTATTGGCCCGCCGCGGCCGGCCTGTTCGCTTTCGTCTGGCTCGAGCTCGCCAGCCCCGACCCCGGATCCCTTGGCGCGATCAAGACCTGGCTGCTCGTCTACCTCGCCGTGACGATGGCCGGAGCACTGTGCTGCGGGGACCGCTGGTGTGCCCGCGCCGATCCGTTCGAGGTGTACAGCATGGTGGCATCTCGGCTGTCGGCGCTGCGCCGCAACAGCGACGGCCGCATCGCTATCGGTAACCCTTTCGACCACCTTCCGTCACTGCCGGTCCGGGCGGGCACCGTCGCCGTGCTCGCGGTGCTGCTTGGATCGACGGTGTTCGACAGCTTCTCGGCGACCCCGCAATGGCGCGGCTTCGTGGCGGACCACACGGACTCGGTCGCTACGACGACGCTGCTCCGCACCGCGGGGCTGTTGGTGTTCACCGCCGTGGTCGCGGGCACGTTCTGGCTCGCGGCGCGCGCCACCGGCGGCGTCGATGCACAGCGTCGCCGCGAACTGCCCGGGCTGATGGCCCATTCGCTGATCCCGATCGTCATCGGCTACGTGTTCGCGCACTACCTGACGTATCTCGTCGAGCGCGGCCAGCAGACATTCATCCTGCTGTTCGGTCTCGGTGATGCTCAGGTGCACTACGTGCTGTCGATGCATCCGCAGGTGTTGGCCAGCATCAAGGTCGGTTGCGTGGTGGCCGGACACATTGCGGCGGTGATCGCGGCACACGACAGCGCACTGCGGCTGCTGCCCGCCGGCCATCAGTTGACCGGGCAGCTTGCGACGATGCTGGTGATGGTCGGCTACACGTTCACCGGCCTTTATCTGTTGTTCGGCGGGTAGGCGGCTCTTAACGTAGACGCATGCGGGCACTGATCATCGTCGACGTCCAGAACGATTTCTGCGAGGGCGGTTCCCTAGGGATTGCCGGTGGCACCGCGGTGGTCCGCGAAATCAACGACTACGTAGCTGCCCACCGCGACTACGCCCACGTGGTCGCCACCAAGGACTACCACATCGAGCCGGGCGAACATTTCTCCGAGCACCCCGATTACCGGCTGTCCTGGCCACGGCATTGCGAGGTCGGCACCCCAGGCGTCGACTTTCACCCGGAGTTCGACGACGGCGCCATCCAAGCGGTGTTCATGAAGGGCCACTACTCCGCCGCCTACAGCGCGTTCGAAGCCGTCGACGACACCGGCACGCGGCTGCCCGACTGGTTGCGGCAGCGCGGCGTGGATGAGATCGACATCGCCGGATTAGCCACTGACTATTGCGTGCTGGCGACCGCCACCGACGCCGTCAACGCCGGTTTCGCCACACGGGTGCTTCTCGACCTGACTGCCGGCGTGGCACAGGAGTCCACCGATAAGGCAGTCGAGGACATGCGGGCCGCCGGCGTCGAGGTCGCTTAGTCGGACGACGATCAAGCGGCGAGGCATGAGCCGCGTTGAGGAGTCCGACCGTGGACTAGGCTGTCGGGTCGCGCGGCGCGCCGGTCCACCGCGGCGGCCGACGGTTCAGGTGCGCGCGCACACTTTCCTTGGCGTCGTCGTGGCGCATCAAGTGCAGGTGGATTTCGGTCTCACGGTTGCCGACGGCCTCGCGGTCCAGGTCGAACGAATCCCACAGCAACCGCTTGCTGGCGGCCACCGACATCGGCGCGGTGTTCTCCGCGATGTCGTGCGCCACTTCCAGCGCGGCAGGCAGCACATCGGCGGCGTCGAGCACCTTGCTGCCCAACCCCAGCTGCACCGCACGGTGCCCGTCGAAAGTTGCTCCCGTCAATAGGATTTCGGCCGCGTTGGCGATCCCCACCAGCCGCGGCAGCACCCAGTGCGAGTACGCATCACCGACGACGCCCCGCCGGACCTGCACCACCCCGTAGCGCGCGTCGGTGGCGAAGAACCGGATGTCGCATTGCATGGCCAACGTCAGGCCCAAGCCGATAGCGTGGCCGTTGACGGCGGCGATCACCGGCTTGGAGAGTGACCATGCGGGCACGTCGATTCCGGCCGCGCTGAAACCGGCCCCGGGTTCGGCGAAGGTCTGATCACCGCCGCCGAGGTCGGCGCCGGCGCAGAACGCAGGCGGTGTGCCGGTCAGCACGATTACCCGGACCGACTCGTCGCGGTCGCAGCTCCGATAGGCGTCGGCCAGCTCGTCGCGCATCCCGTCGCCGATCGCGTTGCGTTGCTGCGGCCGGTTGAGCGTGATGGTCGCCACACCCCGGTCAACTGAGGTGAGCAATGTGCGGTAAGCAGGCAGGTTGACGTCGCTGGACATCGGGTACCTCCGGTGTTGTGAAGATCGGGCGGCCACCGCCCCGTATTGTCGCCTTGGTCCGTTCTGTCGTCCTCGAGAAACCCATCTGGAGCGTGCACTTTGACCCGAGCCGCCGATTCGACGGTCACCCCGGTGGTTGCGGAGCTGTGGCCCGGAAAGGCCTATCCGCTGGGCGCCACCTATGACGGCTCGGGAACCAATTTTGCGGTGTTCAGCGAAGCCGCCGAGAAGGTCGAGTTGTGCCTGTTCGCGGCCGACGGCACCGAGTCCAGGGTGACGCTGCCCGAGGTCGACGGCTTCGTCTGGCACGGCTTCATCCCGAACATCGAGCCCGGCCAGCGCTACGGGTACCGGGTGTACGGCCCCTACGATCCGGCCGCGGGACAACGGTGCAACCCCAACAAGCTGCTGCTGGATCCGTATGCCAAGGCGATCGACGGCACATTCGAGTGGAACCAGTCGCTGTTCGGATACAACTTCGGCGATCCCGACCGCCGCAACGACGACGACTCGGCGCCCAGCGTGGCCAAGTCAGTCGTCATCAACCCGTTCTTCGACTGGGGGGTCGATCGCCCGCCCGGCCATGAGTACGCCGACACCGTCATCTACGAGGCACATGTCAAGGGGCTCACCCAGACGCACCCGGATATCCCCGAGCAGATCCGCGGAACCTACGGGGCAGCCGCGCACCCGGTGATCATCGAGCACCTGAAATCATTGGGCGTCAACGCGATCGAGCTGATGCCGGTGCATCACTTCACCAACGACTCCACGCTTATCGATAAGGGGTTGTCCAACTACTGGGGCTACAACACGATCGGCTTCCTCGCACCAGACCCCAAGTACAGCAGTAGCTCCACCCCGGGCGGACAGGTCCAGGAGTTCAAGGCCATGGTGCGCGCGCTGCACGAGGCCGACATCGAGGTGATCCTCGACGTGGTCTACAACCACACCGCGGAGGGCAACCACCTCGGGCCGACGCTGTCCATGCGGGGGATCGACAACGCCGCCTACTACCGCCTTGTCGACGACGACAAGCGCTATTACATGGACTACACGGGCACCGGAAACAGCCTCAACGTGGGCCACCCGCACACGCTGCAACTGATCATGGACTCGCTGCGGTACTGGGTCACCGAGATGCACGTCGACGGTTTTCGGTTCGACCTGGCCTCGACTCTGGCCAGGGAGTTCTACGACGTGGACAAGCTGTCGGCGTTCTTCGAACTCGTGCAACAGGATCCGACGGTCAGCCAGGTCAAGCTGATCGCCGAGCCATGGGATGTCGGGCCCGGCGGCTATCAGGTGGGCAACTTTCCGCCGCAGTGGACGGAGTGGAACGGCAAGTACCGCGACACGGTGCGCGATTACTGGCGCGGTGAGCCGGCCACCCTCGACGAGTTCGCCTATCGGCTGACCGGATCGGCAGATCTCTACGAGCGCACCGCCCGCCGCCCTGTCGCGTCGATCAACTTCGTCACCGCCCACGACGGGTTCACACTGCGGGACCTGGTGTCCTACAACGAGAAACACAACGACGCCAACGAGGAAGACAACCGCGACGGCGAGAGCCACAACCGATCGTGGAACTGCGGGGTGGAAGGCCCGACCGACGATCCCGAGATCGATGCGCTACGCGCCCAGCAGCAACGCAATTTCCTTGTCACGCTTCTGCTTTCCCAAGGTGTTCCGATGATCTCGCACGGCGACGAGCTCGGCCGTACCCAACAGGGCAACAACAACGTCTACTGCCAGGACAACGAGCTGTCCTGGATCGACTGGGCGCAGGCGGACACCGAGTTGACCGAGTTCACGCGGAGCGTGTCCGCGCTGCGCGCCGCACACCCCGTCTTTCGCCGGCGGCGGTTCTTCTCGGGGCGGCCGGTCCGGCAACGCGGAAGCGACGGGTTGCCCGATATCGCGTGGTTCGCGCCCGACGGCTCGGAGATGGGCGATGACGACTGGGAGACAGGCTTCGCCAAGTCGGTCGCGGTGTACCTCAACGGTCAGGGCATACCCGATCTCGACGTGCGCGGTCAACGTGTCACCGACGACTCGTTCGTGCTGTGCTTCAACGCCCACCACGAGCCGATCGAATTCACGCTGCCGCCAAAGGAGTTCGGCCCGGCGTGGGCACCGGTGATCTACACGGCGGATACCGCCACCGCCGAGGACGCCAAGCCGGTGGCCGCGGGCGCCACGGTGGCCGTCGATGCGCGCGCGGTGCTGGTGCTGCAGGCCGCCGAGTAACTAGTTCAGTCGACGATCGGGAACATCGAGTCGCCATCCTCAGGGCTGCCGCCGATCTGCCCTTTGTCGCGGCCGTGGTCTTCCGGGTCGACGCGGTCGAGCTCGTCGTCGGACAGTAACCCGGTGTCGTCGTCGGTCGCGGCGGCGGCCTCGCCCTCATCGGGCCGCTCCGGTTCCTCGGCGGCCAGCTTCTCGTCGAGCGATTCACCGTCGGGCTCTTCGGCGACACGGTCGGCCGCGGCCCAGCCGTCCGGCGGGTCGACGACCTCGTCGCCGTCGTCGTTGCGGACGTCGTCGGCGTCTAGCGCCTCCATCGGACGCAGGGTGTCGGCTATGCCGCCCGTGTCGTTGGGCGAGTCGGCAAATTCCGGGTCAACGCTTTCCACGTTTGACCGGTTGCCCACTCGTCCGGGTGCTAAACGCCGCGGCGGACCAGCTCACTCGACGACGTCGTAGAACGAGTCCCCGTCCTCAGGGGTGCCGTCGATCTGCCCGCGTTCGCGGCCGTGCGATTCAGGATCCATGTGGTCGATTTCGTCGTTGCTAACCAACCTGAGCCCGCCACCCCCGTCGGAGTCGTGTGCTTCACTCAGCCCCTCGTTACCGTCGTCATCGCCCAGGTCGTCCGGAACTTCCTCGGCAAGTCTCTCGTCGAGTGTTTCGTTGTCCTTGGCCTCGATCCACTTCTCAGGAGGGTCGACCACCTCGTCACCGTCATCATTGCGGATCTCGTCGGAGTCGAGCTGCTCGGCGGGCTCCAGCGGATTGTCATCGAAGTCGTCACTCGCCATGCCGCCCATGTTGCCCGACGCATGGCGCTTCCACACGTCGCGGTCCACATTGACCGCCCGGGCGTGGGCGCCTGTACGCCCTTCACCGCGATGCCCGCACCGGCATGATCGGACGCAAGCCACGGCTGACTCAGAAGTGTTGTGCGCCAGCACGCTTGCTGATCGAGATCAGCGATCCGTACCTGGCCGTATGGTACGTTGGCTGCTGTTGCAACCGTGGCCGCCGCTTTGGCACTCGAGATTTCCGTACATCTCGCTGACGCCACCGGCCGGGCGGGCCGGGAGTAGGAGCTGAAGAGCGGCGGCGCCCTACCTGGCGGTCACGGTTGCCAGCATCCCCCTCCTATGTAATTTTCGCCGGTGTCAGTGGCGGCCCCCGCCGATCGCCGTATGCTGCTCAGCATGGCGCCGCCGACCGCTCCTGGCCGCCGGCTGTCGGCCGACGACTGGATCGACGCCGGATTTGCTGTACTTGCAGACAGCGGTCCAAACGGACTTCGGGTCGACGCATTGTGCGACCGGCTCAACGTCACGAAGGGCAGCTTTTACTGGCACTTCACCGACATGCCCGCATACCGCAGCGCGCTGGTCGAGGCGTGGGCCAGCCTCCACGACCGCAGCCGCAGACCGTTCGAGAACATGCCGGACGTCGATCCTCGGGAACGCCTGACAGTGATGATGCAGACGCTGGTCGCCCCGCAGCACTGGGCGCTCGAACGGGCGATGCGGCTATGGGCGCTCATCGACGAAGACACCCGGGCCAGCGTCGAGCGCAGCGACCGGCGGGTGCTGCGCGCCGTCCGGCAGGCCTTCGACGACTACGGATTCGAGCCCGAGGATGCTGTATTGCGCTCGCTGGTGGTGTTCGCGGCAGGCGTCGGGCTAATGCAGTCGGCGGGCCCGGTCCCGGCCGTTCCCTCCGAACTGCAGGACCGCTTCCTGGACTTCATGCTGCGGCCGTAGCCGGTCAAGCTCTGGCGGTCGGCTCCAACCCCGTCTTCTTGTCGAGGTACTGCAGCAGGTCATGGGCCGCGACTTCGATGTCCTTATGCCGCCACTCGGATGCCCGGTATACGCAGGCGATCAAACCGGTGCGGTGAAGTCTGCGAAAATCCCCGTATACGAAGGCATATCGCGCCTTCGTCTGGTCCGTTGCACCCTCGGTCAGTCCCAGATGCCACTCGGCATACTCCTCCCACGAATGCGATTCGAGGTAGGAGTTCTGCGCTTCGGCCCGCGGCTGCGCCTCGCCCCAGTCGCTGTCGAGAACGTACTGGCGGGCATCGATGAGCGATCGCGCCTTGGCCACCGCGGCTTTGTTGAGCAGGTATGAGGCCATGCGTTCATTGTCCGCTCGCAAAGCCGCCGTCGATAGCCGAGACTGATCGCATGTTCTCACTGGCCGGTAAGTCGGTGTTGGTCACCGGCGGCAGCAAGGGAATCGGCCGCGGCATCGCGTCGGTGTTCGCCGCGGCGGGCGCGAACGTCGCGATCGGGGCACGCTCGCAAGCCGACCTCGATTCCGCCGTCGCCTCCCTCGGCGATCTTGGCTCGGGCAAGGTCATCGGCATCGCGGTCGACGTGTCCGATCGCGACTCCTGCACCGCAATGGCCGCTGCGGTCGTTGAGGCCTTCGCCGGACTGGACGTGTTGTGCGCCAACGCGGGCATCTTCCCAGACGCGCCGCTGCAGACGATGACCCCCGACCAACTCGCCGTTGTGCTGGACGTCAACGTGAAGGGCACCGTCTACAGCGTGCAGGCCTGCCTGGATGCGCTGATCGAGTCGGGCCGCGGTCGCATCGTGTTGACGTCGTCGATCACCGGCCCGATCACCGGCTTTCCCGGCTGGTCGCACTACGGCGCGTCCAAGGCGGCCCAGCTGGGCTTCATGCGCACCGCGGCGATCGAACTCGCCCCGCACAAGATCACCGTCAACGCGGTACTTCCGGGCAACATCTTCACGGAAGGGCTCGCCGACCTGGGCGAAGACTACCTCGCCGGAATGGCGCGGGCGATCCCCGCCGGCGCGCTCGGCACACCGGAAGACATCGGCTACGCCGCCGCGTTTCTCGCCAGCGATGAGGCCGGCTATATCACGGGCCAGGCGATCGCCGTCGACGGTGGCCAGGTCCTGCCGGAGTCGCCGGACGCCGTGATGCCCTAGCCGGGCTCGCCGAGGCGCTCGTGGACGGTCGACAGGATGTCGTCGAGGCGGGTGGCGACGCCGGGCCCCAGCCGTGACGTCGCTGCCACTTCCTTGACGAATTGGGCGGCGAGGTCGCGCAGTTTGACGTTGGTCGCCTGCGAGCGCCTGGCCAGGACTTCAAACGCCTCATCGGCTGACAGCCCGTGGGCCAGCATCAGCATGCCGATGGCCTGATTGATCGTGGCGCGGCGCACGGCGATGATCGCGACGACCTCGTCCAGCGAGCGCCGCACGTCGGCGTCGAACTCCTCGGTGACATCGATGTAAAAGCCCGTCGTGCCGACGACTTCACCCGCATCGTCCTTTCATCGGTCGCCGACCACGACCACCACATGGATCTTGCCCGCCGTGTCGATAATGCGGTGCCTGCTGGAGAACGGGATCCCGAGGCGTCGCACCTGTTCGATCAGCTGGGCCACGGTCGGCTTGTCATCGGGGTGCTTGTGCGACAGCACGAGTTCGGTTGTGGGGGTGACCGTTCCCGGTTCGTAGCCGTGCATGACGGCCACCTCGTCGGACCACTCCCAGCGGTCCTCACGTGCGTCGTACTTGAAACTGCCCGCAAGCGGCCAACCCGGTGCCGGTTGCTCCACGGTGATGATGCCTTCCCCTACTCCCTTACTGGAGTATGTCCCGCCCAGGCTCCCTGTAGGGAAAACTAACTCTGTAACAGAGGTAATATCGGATCGTGGACACCCGCACCGATCTCATCGCCGAGTTGTTCAACGTGGTGGGACGGTTCCGCAGGCAACTGCGCCGGTCGACCGGGCGTGGGTTCGACGCCACCGGGTTGACCCAGTCGCAGGCCGAGATGCTGCGCTTGGTCGGCCGGCAACCGGGTATCTCCGTGCGGGAGGCGGCCACCGAGTTGGGGCTGGTACCCAACACCGCCTCGACACTTGTATCCAAACTCGCGGCCGACGGCCTGCTGATCCGCACCGTCGACTCCGACGATCGCAGGGTGGGCCGGCTCCGGCTGACCGAGCCTGCACAACGCATCGCCGACGCGTCCCGCGCCGCGCGCCGGGTCGCGCTGTCGGCAGTGCTCGACGAGCTGGATCCCGGCCAGCTGGACAGCCTGGAACGCGGACTGGAGGTACTCGCCGAGATGACCCGCATGCTGCATGAGAGGCAACCATGACGACGCCGCTTGCAATCGACTGTCAGCATCTGACGCACCGCTACGGCCAGTTCACCGCGGTCGACGACCTCAGCCTGCAGGTGCGGTGCGGCGAAACGGTCGGCCTGCTCGGCCCCAACGGAGCCGGCAAGACCACTGTGGTGCGCGTGCTGACCACACTGACCCCGGTCCAGAGTGGCCACGTTCTCGTCTTCGGCCTCGACTCGCGTCGGCACACCATGGACATTAGGCACAACATCGGTTATGTGCCGCAACAGCTTTCGATCGAAGCCGCATTGACCGGCCGGCAGAACGTCGAACTGTTCGCACGGCTCTACGATGTGCCGCGCGCCCAGCGCTCCGATCGGGTCGACGAAGCGCTGCATGCCATGCAGCTGCTCGACGTCGCCGAGGGGCTGGCAGGCACGTACTCCGGCGGCATGGTCCGCCGCCTCGAGTTGGCGCAGGCGTTGGTCAACCGGCCGTCGCTGCTGATTCTCGACGAGCCGACGGTTGGTCTGGATCCCATTGCGCGCGACAGTGTCTGGGCTCAGGTGGGGCGCATGCAGCACGAGTTCGGGATGACGGTACTGCTCACCACCCACTACATGCAGGAGGCAGATGCGTTGTGCGATCGGGTGGCGCTGATGCACCACGGTCAGCTGCAGGCAGTCGGCTCGCCGGCGGAACTCAAACGAACGGTGTCGGCTCAGGCACATGTCGCCGCCAACGCGGCTCCGGCAGCGACACTCGAGGACGTCTTCCGGCACTACGCGGGGTCGGATCTCGGCGAGGACACGTCGCAGACTGGTTTGCGTGCGGTCCGGAACAGCAGGAGGACGGCGCGACGTGTCAGTTGAGCAGAAGGTGGACGTAGAGATTGTCCGTGCGCCACGCGGGTGGCGCCGGATGCGTGGAATGGCCATGCGCGTAGGCGCTTTCGCGGTGGTGGAATTGCAAAAGCTGCGGCATGACCACACCGAGCTGTTCACCAGGATGGTGCAGCCTGCGCTGTGGCTGTTGATCTTCGGGCAGACCTTCACCCGGTTGCGCGTCATCGACACCGGCCACGTGCCGTACCTGGCGTTCTTGGCACCGGGCATCATCGCGCAGTCCGCGCTGTTCATTTCGATCTTCTATGGCATCCAGATCATCTGGGACCGCGACGCGGGTATTCTCGCCAAGCTGATGGTGACGCCCGCGCCTGCATCGGCGCTGATCACCGGGAAGGCGTTCGCCGCAGGCGTGCGCTCCGTGGTGCAGGTAATCGGGGTGCTGGCGCTGGCGTACCTGCTCCGTGTGCACCTGACCGTCAACCCGTTGAGAATCCTTGGGGCGATGGCCGTTGTGGTCCTCGGCTCAGCGTTCTTTGCGTGTCTGTCGATGACGCTGGCCGGGCTGGTTCGCAACAGGGATCGGATGATGGGTATCGGGCAGGCCATCACGATGCCCTTGTTCTTCGCGTCGAACGCGCTCTACCCGGTCGACGTGATGCCGCAGTGGCTGCGCTGGCTGTCTGCGGTCAACCCGCTCAGCTACGAGGTCAACGCGCTGCGCGGACTGCTGATCGGTTCGCCCAGCAACGGCCTCCTCGACATCGCCGTGCTGGTGGTCGCCGCGGTCGCGGGCATTGCGATGGCGTCGGCATTGCTGCGCCGACTGGTGCGGTAGTCACGCGAAGGCGCTACTTCGGCGCCGACAGGTTGTACACCGTCGCGTCCCCCACGTTCGTCGACGGGAAGGTGACCGCGACCCACTTCGCGATGTCGGCGTGACCGCGGTTCCCCCAGCCCGGACCGTGGCCCCGGTTGTTCACTACGATGTAGTAGGCCACCTTGTGCTGCGCCACGTCGTCCTGGAACTGGCCCAGCGTCGGCACCGGGTCGCTCCCCGAGAATCCGCCGATCGCCATGACCGGTGTGCCCGTGGACAATTCGAGGCCCGCCGCGCTCGACGAACGACTGATCGCCGCGGACCACTCGGTGTGCGTGTCCTTCAATATCGCGTCGAGCGCAGGGTTGTCCGCGCTCTGGCCGAACATTCGCATTCCGTCCCCCCGGGACGGATCGGCGGGCCCGACGGACGGTCCGCCGCCTTGATGGGATTGGCCGATCGTGGCGATCGCATACGCGGCGGGTCCAGCCACCGCGCCGACCAGTCCAACTCCCAGCACACCGAGTGCGACCGCCCGCCGCGTTCCCGCCGTCCACGGCCCGAGCACAGCGATCACCGCAACGAGCGCCAGCGCCAGAATGGTCCACCGCAAGCCGGGCAGCCAGGTTCCGTTGCGGCCGAGGACCCACCAACTCCATACGCCGGTGCCGCCGACCAGCATGGCCAAACCACCCCGGTACAACCATTTTTCGCGGTGCTGCCACAATTCGTGCACGCCGATGGCGAACATCGCGGCCATCGGCGGCGCAATGGACAGGCAGTAGTACGCGTGGATCATGCCGTGCATGAAGCTCAGCACCACCCCGTCCACGACCAGCCAACCACCGAACAGAATCGCCGCGGCCCGCGTCGGGTCTGTCCGCGCTGCACGCCCGCGGGAAAGCACGACCAGAATGGTTGCCAACAGCGCGGCGGGCACCAGCCAGCCGATCTCGAAGCCGAACTCCCCACCGAACAATCGCGACCAGCCCTGCGATTGGTCACCGAATCCGCCGAACCCCCCGTACCGCCCGAGATGTAACTGCGCACCCGCCGCCGATCCGACCACCTGGTTGGGCGGGCCGAATCCCATGTGGTTACGGCCGAGTACACGGGCAAACCCGTTGTAGCCCAACACCAAATTCATGAAGTTGTTGTCGGTGGAACCCGCGATGTACGGACGCGACGACGCAGGCCACAGCAGGGTCAGCACCACATACCAGCCCGCCGAGATGACAAAGGCAACCGCGGCAACCACCACGTGTCGTAGCCGGGACCGCAGCGGCGTCGGCGCTGCGACAAGGTACGCGGCGGCCAGCGCGGGAGCCACCATCAGCCCCTCGAGCATCTTGGCCAGGAACGCGAAGCCGAGTGCCACACCGGCCCACGCCAGCCACCTCGCGCTGGCCTGCTGCAACGCACGCACTGTGCAGTACGCCGCGCCGGTCATCAGCAGCACCATCACGGCATCGGGGTTGTTGAATCGAAACATCAACGCGGCCACGGGTGTCAACGCAAGCACAGCCCCCGCGAGCAACCCGGTGCGCGGGCCACTGATGCGTGCCACCGCACCGTACAGCAGCGCCACCGCGGCGACCGCCATCAACGCCTGCGGTACCAGCATGCTGGCACTGTCGAAGCCGAAGATCTGCCCAGACAGCCCCATCACCCACTGCGAAACCGGCGGCTTGTCAACGGTGATGAAGTTGTGCGGGTCCAGCGAGCCGAACAACAACGCTTCCCAGTTCGTCGAACCCGCTTGCGCCGCAGCGGCATAGAACTGGTTACCCATCCCATTGATGGAGATGTCCCACAGATACAGCACCGCTGTGGCTACCAGGAGCGCGATGAGGCCCACCCGGTTCCACGTCGCCGCGGTCAACCGGGTGGGCGGTGTGCCTTCGGTATCGGCGGGCGGTGCTTGGGTCTCTGTGTGGCCCAAAAGCGGATACGTTGTCACACCCGCCAGTGAGACATCGCTAGGTTGCGTGAGCCTGTGAGGAACCGGCGAGACTGCTGCGGGTTGCCCGCAGCGCGTCGGCCAGCGTCCACAGCGAAATGCCAAGCAAGGCCACGTCCTTGAACAGAAAACCGGTGGTCAGCGAGGGTGCGGGATAGCCCACCGAATCGTCGAACGCGCCTGGTGTGGTGAACAGGAAGCTGATCGTCGCGACGAACAGCAGAATGGCCAGCGCGCTGCCGAGAATCGACGCTTTGGGCCACCACGGCTTGACGGCGATCAAGACGGCCGCGGCGACTTCGAACACGCCGAGCAGGACCGAGAACGTGTACACCGAGAAGATGTCATACAGCCAGCTCATGAACGGGCTTTCGGAGACCAGGGGCGCAATGCCCTGAGCCTCGTAATTGGTGAACTTCAGCAGTCCGAACGCCCCGATGACGATGGCCAGGCCGTACCGCGCGGCCAAGCCGCCGACCGCATCGAAGGTTTCTTG
>Ga0207693_10001851_pt1 | contig 18534 bp, 19 predicted proteins | sample LARL81metaG_FD_184347 | JGI IMG/M metagenome (GOLD analysis project Ga0207693, IMG submission 184347) | Corn, switchgrass and miscanthus rhizosphere microbial communities from Kellogg Biological Station, Michigan, USA - LAR L8-1 metaG... | ecosystem: Host-associated > Plants > Roots >...
CCGGGTACCGCCCCCGGGTCCGAATGGTTTATTGCGACGGCGATTTATTTCCATAGCCGGCGAACCGGCACCCCCAATATAGGGCGCAAAGGTTGAGAAAGACAGTGTCCGATCCGACACATTCTCGGCCCGAAAATGGCCGCTTCCGGTGCAGAACACGCCGAAGTGGGTTGGCCGGGGCGCGAGGCGCGTTCTAAATGTGGCCTCATGTCCCCCGATTCCTCGCCGGCCGCCATTCCCGCGTCCGATCGTCCCGCACCCGCCGATCAATCTCCGCCGACCGTGGCCGCGCTGTTTTTTGCGTTTGCGAAGATGTCGCTGGCGGGGTTCGGCGGCGTGCTGGCCTTCGCCCGCCGCGGCATCGTCGAAGAGCACCGCTGGATGACCGCGGACGAGTTCAACGAGACCTTCGCGCTGTGCCATTTCCTGCCGGGTCCGAACATCGTCAACCTGACGGTCGTGTTCGGATCGCGCTTTCGCGGCATTGTCGGCGGCATCGCAGCCTTCGCCGGGCTGGTCGGGCCGCCGATGCTGCTCGTCACGGTCCTGGGCGCCCTCTACATGCGTTTCGGCGACGTCGATGCGCTGCGGCGCGTCCTGGCCGGCGTGTCCTGCGGCGCGGTGGGACTTTTGATCGCGGCGCTGTTCAAGATGATGCTGCCGCTGCTCAAGCGGCGCGACGCGGTCGCCTTCGTCGTGATGGTCCTGGTGTTCATCGCGATCGGAATCATGCGGCTGCCGCTGCAGGCCGTGCTTCTGGTGGCGGTCCCGATCAGCATCGGCATGACTTTCCTGATCCGGCGGCGAGGTGCGGCATGAGTCCGAACGCCAACCCGGTCTGGTCGCTGATCGTCACCTTCGGCCTGATGTCGCTGTTCGCGATCGGAGGCGCCAACGCCGCCATTCCGGAGATGCATCGCATCGCGGTCGAAGTTCATCACTGGATGACCGACAGGGAATTTGCCGACATCTATGCGATCTCCCAATTGTCGCCCGGGCCGAACGTCCTGATCGTGACTTTGATCGGCTATTCCGTCGCAGGCATCGCGGGTGCGCTCGCCGCGACACTCGCGATGTGTGTGCCGACGGCGGCGCTTGCCTATTTCGTGAGCCGGTGGCTCGCGCGGTCGCGGCAGTCGCAATGGCCGTCCATTATTCAGACGTCACTGGTGCCGCTCTCCATTGGACTGATGGCAGCAAGCGCATGGATCGTCGCGCAGGCCGCTGACCGGACCTGGACGGCCGCGCTTGCGACGATCGCCGCCGCTGTTGTTGCGGCCTCGACAAGGTTCAATCCACTCTGGATTCTCCTCATAGGGGGATGCCTGGGTTTCGCTGGCGTTATCTGAGGAAAGCCGCTAGGCAAGGGGCCGGGCGGGTGGCATCCCAACCAATGATCTAAGGAATAGGCCGGTGCAAGCCGGTTGCGGAGGAAATACGTATGGCCGAAACAACGGGCCAATTACCGAACGAGTCGGCGTCCGCGCCGGCGGCGCGCTACACCACCGGCGCGGTCGTGATCCTGGTGATGGCGCTCGCGCCGCAGATCATCGAATTCCTAACCTCATGCGCCGGGTTGATCTTCAACTTCTCGGGACGCGGTCCGTTGCAGGTGTTGTCCGCCCATGGCTCGGCGCTGATCCTCGCTGTCCCAAGTCTTGCCACGCAGTCGTTCGGCGGCAAGGGTTCGTTGTCCTCCGATACGCTGCTGGCGCTGATCTACAGCTATCCGATGCTCGCAGTCGCGGTGTTCACGTTCCTGGTCAGGCCGCGCGCGCCGCAGGATTATTTTGGCGGCGTGGCCATGATGGGGCTGGCGCTGTTCGCGCTGTGGGCATCGAGCGACCTGCAGGGCATGCACGGCTTCTCGTTCGGCGCGGGCACCGCGCCGCGGATGTTCGGTGTGCTGCTGCTTTTGCTTGGCGGCGCCGTCGCGGGCATCGGGCTTGTGACGGATGGTCCGCAGCTTGCGACCTATCACTGGCGCGGCCCGCTGTTCGTGATGCTTGCGATCGTCTGCTTCGCCCTCTCGATCCGGCCGCTCGGCCTCGTGGTCTCGGGTCTGGCGAGTTTCCTGATCGCGGCGCTCGGCACCCACGAGACACGGTGGGTCGAGACCCTGATCGTCGGCGCCTGCCTGACGGGCGCCTGCGCACTGCTGTTCCCTTATGTACTGGGACTGCCGATGCCGTTGTTTCCGCGTTTCCTGGTGCAATGAGGGCGTAATGGAACTCTTCGCAAATCTCGCGCACGGTTTCGCGGTCGCGTTCTCGCCGATCAATCTGGTGATGTGCCTGATCGGCGCACTGGTCGGCACATTGGTCGGCGTGCTGCCGGGCATCGGCACCATCGCGACGGTGGCGATGTTGCTGCCCATCACCTTCGGTCTGCCGCCGGTCGGCGCGCTGATCATGCTGGCCGGCATCTACTACGGCGCCCAATATGGCGGCTCGACCACGTCGATCCTGGTCAACATTCCCGGCGAAGCGACGTCGGTGGTGACCGCGCTCGACGGCTTCCAGATGGCCAAGCAGGGCCGCGCGGGTCCGGCGCTTGCCATCGCCGCGATCGGCTCGTTCTTCGCGGGCTGCGTGGCGACCGTGCTGATCGCGATCCTCGGCGCGCCCTTGACGAAGCTCGCACTGGCATTCGGCCCGGCCGAGTATTTCTCGCTGATGGTGCTCGGCCTGATCTTCGCGGTGGTGCTGGCGAAAGGATCGGTCTTGAAGGCGGTCGCGATGATCGTGTTCGGCCTCTTGCTCTCGATGGTCGGCTCCGACATCGAGACCGGCGCCTCGCGCATGGCGTTCAACATCCCTGAACTCGCCGACGGCCTCGGCTTCGCCACGGTGGCGATGGGCGTGTTCGGTTTCGCGGAGATCATCCGCAATCTCGACGCCGGCGCCGAGATGGACCGCGACCTGGTGCAGCAGAAGATCACGGGCCTGATGCCGACCAAGAAGGACCTGATCGACTCCGCACCTGCGATCCTGCGCGGCACCGCGCTCGGATCGATCCTCGGCATCCTGCCGGGCGGCGGCGCGGTCATCGCGTCGTTCGCGGCCTATACGCTGGAGAAGAAGATCGCGAAGGATCCGTCGCGGTTCGGCCGCGGTGCGATCGAAGGCGTGGCGGCGCCGGAAAGCGCCAACAACGCCGCGGCGCAGACCTCCTTCATTCCGCTGCTCACGCTCGGCATCCCGCCGAACGCGGTGATGGCGCTGATGGTCGGTGCGATGACCATCCACGGCATCGTGCCGGGGCCGCAGGTGATGCAGAAGCAGCCCGACCTCGTCTGGGGCATGATCGCCTCGATGTGGATCGGCAATCTGATGCTGATCATCATCAACCTGCCGCTGGTCGGCATCTGGGTGCGGCTCTTGCGCGTGCCGTACCGGCTGATGTTTCCCTCGATCGTGATCTTCTGCGCGATCGGCATCTACTCGGTCAACAATGCACCGGTCGACGTGATCCTCGCAGGCGCGTTCGGCCTGGTCGGCTACTGGCTGATCAAGCATGACTTCGAGCCCGCGCCGCTCCTGCTCGGCATGGTGCTCGGACCGTTGATGGAGGAGAACCTCCGTCGTGCGCTGTTGATCTCGCGCGGCGACTGGTCGGTCTTCGTCACGCGGCCGCTCTCTGCCGCGCTGATGGCGATCGCGGCGGGGCTCCTGGTGCTCGCGGTGCTGCCCACCTTGCGCAAGAAGCGCGACGAGGTGTTCGTGGAGAGCGAAGGCTGACATGCGTCGGCGCGCCGCATCCCGAAGTCGAATCGACCTCGGGTGCGGCGCTGTGGTGTAAATGCCGGCAGGCGGGCGTCGGCATTCGGGCGGGCGCCGCCGGGGAAGCATCGCATGAACCGGTTTGGCCGCTCGCTTGCGAGCGGATGTCTGGCCATCCTTGCCGGACTGGGCGCCTTTGCAACGGCCAGTCAGGCGCAGACCTATCCGACGCGCAGCATTACCATGATCGTGCCGTTTGCGGCCGGCGGTCCGACGGACGTCGTCGCGCGTATCGTCACAGCTCATATGGCGCAGACGCTCGGTCAGAGCATCATCATCGAGAACGTGGTCGGCGCCGGCGGCACCACCGCGACCACCCGCGCGGCCCGCGCCGCCAATGACGGCTATACGCTGATCACCGGGCATATGGGAACGCACGCAGCGGCGGTGCCGCTCTATCCCTCGCTGGCCTATCATCCGGAGAAGGATTTCGAGCCGGTCGCGCTGCTGGCGAGCACGCCGATCCTGATCCTTTCGCGCAAGGATTTCCCGCCGAAGGATCTCGGGGAGTTCATCGCTTACGTCAAAACCAACAATGACAAGCTCAATGCCGCCCATGCCGGCGTCGGCTCGGTTTCGCACGTCTCGTGTCAGCTTTTGAACTCGATCCTGGGCGTGAAGCCGACCGGCGTCCCCTTCAACGGGACGGGACCGGCGATGAATGCGCTGGTTGGCGGACAGGTCGACTACATGTGCGACCAGATCGTCAACGCCGTGCCGCAGATCAACGGCGGGACGATCAAGGCGTATGCGATTGCGACGCCCCAACGCAATCCGGCGCTGCCGAACGTTCCCACCACGGCGGAAGCCGGCTTGCCGTCATTTCAGGCTCAGGCCTGGAATGCGATTTTCGCGCCGAAGGGAACGCCGGCGCCGATCGTCGCGAAGCTCAACGCGGCGGCTGCCAAGGCTCTCGATGACGAGGGCGTTCGCAAGCGCCTGCTCGATCTCGGCAGCGTCATCCCGGCGGCTGCCGACCGGACGCCGGAAGCGTTGGCGGCTCTCGTGAAAGGCGAAATCGCCAAATGGACGCCGGTTCTGAAACCGGTGACCTAAAGCGCGATGAGATCAGGTTGAATCATCATCACCCTTTAGGTCTTTGATTGAGCATGATCTTTTCGGAAAACCGCTTCACACTTTTCCGGATCATGCTTTAGCTGTACCGGAGACTGCGAGTATCGAAAGGGCGAGCAGAAGGGGCGGGACCACGGTTCCGTCCCTTGTTGTTTTGCGGTCCGGTCGACATTTTTCCGGGTATAATTGCCGGGCAAAACCGAGTCGGCGCTAGGGGCCGGCCGGAGCCGTCGTTAAATTCGCCGCCCTTTGCGAAAGGCGCCAACTCGAACCATGATCCAATATCACGACCTGCTCGAACGGATTCTCGCCGACGGTGCCGAGAAGCGCGACCGCACCGGCACCGGCACGCTGTCGGTGTTCGGCCACCAGATGCGCTTCAATTTGTCGGCCGGCTTTCCGATGCTGACAACGAAACGGCTGCCGCTGAAGGCGATCGTGCATGAGCTGCTGTGGTTCCTCAAAGGCGACACCAACATCAAATATCTGCACGACCACGGCATCACGATCTGGGACGAATGGGCCGATGCCAACGGCGATCTCGGTCCGGTCTATGGCGCCCAGTGGCGCTCCTGGCCCGCGCCGGACGGGCGTACCATCGACCAGATGTCGAACGTGGTCGACATGATCAAGAGTAACCCGGATTCGCGGCGGCTGATCGTCAGCGCCTGGAATCCGGCCGATGTCGACAAGATGGCGCTGCCGCCGTGCCACTGCCTGTTCCAGTTCTATGTCGCGAACGGCAAACTCTCGTGCCAGCTCTATCAGCGCTCGGCCGACGTGTTCCTCGGCGTGCCCTTCAACATCGCCTCCTACGCGCTGCTGACCATGATGGTGGCGCAGGTCACCGGCCTGAAGGTTGGCGACTTCGTGCACAGCTTCGGCGACGTGCATCTGTATTCGAACCACATCGAGCAGGCCCGGCTGCAGCTGACACGCTCGCCCCGTCCGCTGCCGGTGATGCGGATCAATCCTGCCGTGACGGACCTGTTCTCCTTCCGCTATGAGGATTTCAAGCTCGAGGGCTACGATCCGCACCCGCACATCAAGGCCGCGGTTGCGGTCTAACCTGTGATCGTTTGAAGGTGAGTTGTTGAATGTCGTTGGCCATTCATCGCGCGCGGCCCGACGAGGTCGGCCTGGTTCTGTCTCTGCTCCGCGAACTCGCCGACTATGAGAAACTGCTTCACGAATTCGAGGTGACGGAAGCCTTGATCGGTGACGCCTTGTTCGCCGATCAGCCGCGGCTGTTCTGCGAGATCGCGGAGTGGGATGGCGAGCCGGTTGGCTTCGCGGTCTGGTTCGTCAATTTCTCGACCTTCGCCGGACGTCCCGGCATCTTCCTGGAAGACCTGTTCGTCCGCCCGGCCCATCGCGGCAAGGGCGTCGGCAAGGCGCTGCTCGCAAACCTTGCCGGCACATGTCTCGCCAATGGTTGGGCGCGCCTGCAATGGTCGGTACTGGATTGGAACACGCCGTCGATCGCCTTCTACAAGTCGATCGGTGCGGTGCTGATGGACGAATGGACCTTGTGCAAAGTGACGGGGCCAGCGTTGTCCGCGCTCGCAAAAGCCGCGCCATGATCGAGATCGTGCTCATCGTCGCGGTCGCGGAAAACGGCGTGATCGGAAGCGACAACACGATTCCATGGCGGCTGAAGAGCGATCAGGCGCGCCTCAAGGCGATGACGATGGCCAAGCCGATCGTCATGGGGCGTAAGACTTTCGTCTCGTTGCGCCGGCCGCTTCCGGGACGCACCAATATCGTCGTCACGCGCGATGCGACATTTCGTGCGGCGGGTGCGGTCGTCACCGACTCTCTCGCCGCGGCGATGGAGGTTGCGCGGGGCGATGCTCTGCGACGTTCGGTCGCTGAAATCGCCGTGATCGGCGGCGCCGAGATCTATGCGCTCTCGATGGACAGCGCCGACCGTCTGGAGATCACCGAAGTTCAGGCGCGGCCCGACGGTGATACCCGTTTTCCGCCGATTGATGCCGGCAAATGGCAGGAAGTGGCCCGTGAGCGTCATCAGGCCGGGCCCGACGACAACGCCGCGTTTTCCTATGTGACATATCGCCGGAAGCAACATTAACCGCGTTCGGTAATGTTACATTGACAATCCGTCGCCTGGGCATAGCTCCTTTCGGCCAGTATTAGCCAGTGTCAGAAGCTTGCGTTGTAAGGGAAGGGGCCGTCCCTTATAAGGCCTGCCCATATGTGGGGCCGGGCCGCCAGGGCCCGCACCCCCCGCGTAGGAGAGCGTTGATATGCCGTGGAAGAATCAGGGCGGAGGCCCATGGGGCTCGGGTCCAAAGGGGCCGTGGGGCTCCGGTCCGCAACCGGTCGGACCAAGGCCCCCCGATCTTGAGGACCTTCTGCGCCGCGGCCAGGACCGGCTGCAGCAGCTTCTGCCGGGCGGCTATTTCTCCGGCGTCGGCATCGCGCTGATCGTGCTGTTCGCGCTGGTGATCTGGGCTGCGTCCGGAATCTTCCGCGTGCAGTCCGAGGAACTCGGCGTCGTGCTGCGCTTCGGCAAATATGTGCGCGATGAGCAGCCCGGGCTGCGTTACCATCTGCCATATCCGATCGAGACGGTGCTGCTGCCGAAGGCGTTGCGCGTCTCCACGATCTCGATCGGCATGACGCTGATCGACGATCCGACGCGGCGCGGCCGCACCATGCGCGACGTGCCGGAGGAAAGCCTGATGCTGACCGGCGACGAGAACATCGTCGACGTCGATTTCACCGTGCTTTGGCGCATCAAGCCGAAAGGCGCCGCTGATTTCCTGTTCAACATCCAGAATCCAGAAGGCACCGTGAAGGCGGTCGCCGAAAGCGCGATGCGCGAGGTGATCGGCCGCTCCAATATCCAGCCGATCCTCACCGGTGCGCGCACCACGATCGAAACCGGCGTTCAGGAGCTGATGCAGAAGACGCTCGACACCTACGGCTCCGGCGTCCAGATCGCGCAGGTGCAGATGCAGAAGGTCGATCCACCCCAGCAGGTGATCGATGCGTTCCGCGACGTGCAGGCGGCGCGCGCCGATCTCGAGCGGCTGCAGAACGAGGCGCAGACCTACGCCAACCGCGTCGTTCCCGAGGCGCGCGGTCGCGCAGCGCAGATATTGCAGGTCGCCGAGGGCTACAAGGAGCAGGCGGTGGCCGAAGCCAAGGGCCAGAGCGCGCGTTTCCTGAAAGTCTTCGACGAATACAAGAAAGCACCTGACGTGACGCGCGAACGTATCTATCTGGAGACGATGGAGCGCGTGCTCGGCGGCTCCGACAAGCTGATCTATGACGGCGGCGCAGCGGGGCAGGGCGGTATCGTGCCCTATCTCCCGCTCAGCGAATTGACGGCGAAGCGTCCGGGGACGACGACGGGGCAGCAGAGCGGCTCCGCCCTGCAGGGAGGCACGCGATGAGGTCCCCGCTTACGGGCATCATTGCCCTTGTCCTGGTGTTCGTCGTCGTTATCGTCGCCTACAGCTCCATGTTCACCGTGCAGCAGACCGAGCAGGCTCTGGTGGTCCGCTTCGGCAAACCCGTCGACGTCATCACCGAGCCGGGGCTGAACTTCAAAGTGCCGTTCACCGACAGCGTGATCAGCATCGACAAGCGCATCCTCGATCTGGAAAACCCGTCGCAGGAAGTGATCGCTTCCGATCAGAAGCGGCTCGTGGTCGATGCCTTCGCGCGCTATCGCATCAAGGATGCGCTGCGCTTTTATCAGAGCGTCGGCTCGATCCAGGCCGCCAACATCCAGCTCACCACGCTGTTGAACGCGTCGCTGCGGCGCGTGCTCGGCGAGGTCACCTTCATCACGGTGGTGCGCGACGCGCGCGAGGGGCTGATGGCCAAGATCCGCGACCAGCTCGACAAGGAGGCCGACGGCTATGGCATCCAGGTCGTCGACGTCAGGATCCGCCGTGCCGATCTGCCGGATGCCAACAGCCAGGCGGTCTATCAGCGGATGCAGACGGAACGTCAGCGCGAGGCCGCCGAATTCCGTGCACAGGGCGGCCAGAAGGCGCAGGAAATCCGTTCCAAGGCCGATCGCGAGGCGACCGTCATCGTCGCCGAGGCCAACTCGACGGCCGAGCAGACGCGCGGCGCTGGCGACGCCGAGCGCAACCGGCTGTTCGCGGAAGCCTATGGCAAGGACCCGGACTTCTTCGCCTTCTACCGCTCGATGACGGCCTACGAGACCGGCTTGCGCAACAGCGACACCCGTTTCCTGCTGCGGCCCGACAGCGATTTCTTCCGCTATTTCGGGAGCGCCGCGGGCAGGGCGGCTCCGTCCAACGGCTCGTCCGCGCCGTCCGCTGCGGCATCGGCGACGCCCGCAACGCCGCCTCCCGCGCCGAAACAGTAACGACGGACAGTTGACAGGGGCGAAGCGACACGGTTGCTTCGCCCTCGCCGTAAGACAAAAATCCCAGCGGGAGGTTCCGATTCGATGAGGCACATAGCGTTCGCCGACTTCCTCATCGGTGTGGGTATCCTGTTCGTGATTGAAGGGTTGATGTTTGCGGCGAGCCCCGCCTGGATGCGGCGGGCGATGAAAAGCGCGCTGGCAACGCCGGACAACATCCTTCGCGCTGTCGGGATCGGCTCGGCGATCGCCGGCCTCATCCTGATCTGGGTGGTTCGCCGCCCGATCTAACGTCACACGATCAACGCGATCGTGAGGGCGGAGCGTCGGTATTTTGCCGTATTAAACGGCATTCATGACATTGAATCCGAAGGCCGAAAGGCTTGCGCCGCCACCCCGTTCGGGCGCAGTGTGGATGCCAAATCCCGTTTCTTTTGGAGAAGTTGATATGACCGCAGCGACATCCGCTTTGAGCTATCGTCTGCGCCCGCTATTGGCCGCGATCTGTCTCGGCGCGGCCGGCGCGTTGTCATCGGCGCCCGCTTTCGCGCGCGGACCGGAAGGCGTCGCCGACGTGGCCGAGAAGGTGATCGACGCCGTCGTGAACATTTCGACCTCGCAGACGGTGGAAGCCAAGGGCGGCAGTAGCGACGGACGCGGCGCTATCCCGCAGCTTCCGCCGGGCTCGCCGTTCGAGGAATTCTTCGACGACTTCTTCAAGAACCGCCGCGGCGGCAAGGGCGGCGACATGCAGCCGCGCAAGACCAATTCGCTCGGCTCCGGTTTCATCATCGATCCCGCCGGCATCGTGGTCACCAACAACCACGTCATCGCGGATGCCGACGAGATCAACGTCATCATGAATGACGGCACCAAGATCAAGGCCGAGATCGTCGGCATCGACAAGAAGACTGATCTCGCCGTCTTGAAGTTCAAGCCGCCGCGGACGCTGACCGCGGTCAAGTTCGGTGATTCCGACAAGCTTCGGCTCGGCGACTGGGTGGTCGCGATCGGCAACCCGTTCAGCCTTGGCGGCACGGTGACGGCGGGCATCGTGTCAGCGAAGAACCGCGACATCTCCTCCGGGCCCTATGACAGCTACATCCAGACCGACGCCGCGATCAATCGCGGCAATTCCGGCGGCCCGCTGTTCAACCTCGACGGCGAGGTGATCGGCGTCAACACGCTGATCATTTCACCCTCCGGCGGCTCGATCGGCATCGGCTTTGCGGTGCCGTCCAAGACGGTGGCGGGCGTGGTCGACCAGCTCCAGAAATTCGGTGAGCTGCGCCGCGGCTGGCTCGGCGTGCGCATCCAGTCCGTGACGGACGAGATCGCCGAAAGTCTCAACATCAAGCCGGCGCGTGGCGCGCTGGTCGCGGGCGTCGAGGACAAGGGCCCGGCGAAGCCCGCCGGAATCGAGCCGGGCGATGTCGTCGTGCAGTTCGACGGCAAGGACATCAAGGAGCCGAAGGACCTGTCGCGCGTGGTGGCCGATACGGCCGTCGGCAAGGAAGTCGATGTCGTGATCATCCGCAAAGGCCAGGAGGAGACCCACAAGGTCACGCTCGGCCGGCTGGAGGATACTGACAAGGTGCAGGCTGCAGCCAAGAGCAACGACCAGCCCGTCGACAAGCCGGTGACGCAGAAGGCGCTCGGCCTCGATCTCGCGAGCCTGAGCAAGGATCTGCGCACGCGCTACAAGATCAAGGACAGCGTCAAGGGCGTCGTCATCACGGGCGTCGACGGCACCTCCGACGCCGCCGAGAAGCGTCTTTCCGCCGGCGACGTCATCGTCGAGGTGGCGCAGGAGGCGGTGGGCAACGCCGGCGACATCAAGAAGCGTGTCGACCAGCTGAAGAAGGACGGCAAGAAGTCCGTGCTGCTCCTGGTGTCGAACGCCGACGGCGAACTGCGGTTCGTGGCGCTGAGCGTGCAGTAGTTCGGCTCGGCGGTCGTCATACCCCGCGCATGCGAGGTATCCAGTAGGCAGCGGCCTCTCGGCCGAATATCAGCTTCTCTGAAATACTGGGTCACCCGCCTTCGCGGGTGACGACAGCTGAATCACCCCTCCACAAACTCCTCGCGCCGATACCCTTGCGCGTAGAGCAGTGCGGTGAGGTCGCCGTGGTCGATACGTGCGGCGGCGGCTGCGGCTACAGTCGGCTTGGCGTGGTAGGCAACCCCCAGGCCCGCATGCTGGATCATCCCGAGGTCGTTGGCGCCGTCGCCGACCACCAGCGTATCGATATCGTCGAGGTCGAACGATTCCAGCAGCTCGATCAAGGTGGCGAGCTTGGTGGCGCGGCCGAGGACCGGCTCCTTCACCTCGCCCGTGAACTTGCCGTCGCGCACCATGAGTTCGTTGGCGCGGTTCTCCTGGAAACCGATCCTGGCCGCGACCGTTTTGGTGAACAGCGAGAAGCCGCCGGAGATCAGGCAGGTATAGGCGCCATGCGCGCGCATGGTCATGACAAGCTCGCGCCCGCCCGGCGTCGGGGTGATGCGCTTGGCGAGCACCTCGTCGACCACGCTGACCGGCATGTCCTTGAGCAGCGCGACGCGCTCGCGCAGCGCAGGCTCGAACTCGATCTCGCCGCGCATTGCGCGCTCGGTGATGGCAGCGACCTGCGCCTTCAGCCCGGCGAAGTCGGCGAGCTCGTCGATGCACTCCTGGCCGATCATTGTGGAATCCATGTCGGCGAGAAAAAGCTTCTTGCGTCGGGTCGCTTCAGGCTGCACGACAATGTCGATCGGCAGGTCGCCGCGTGCCTCTCGCAGGCGGTTTTCAATGCCGCGGACATCTTCCGAGCCGGTGAAGGGGATATCGACCGCCACCTCGTTGAACAGCCATCGCGCGGGGCCGGGCGAGGGCAGGACGGCGAGCGCGCCGTCGACGATCGTGGAGTCGAGCGCGGGGTTGGCCGGGTTGCAGATGAGGGTTGCGACGAGAGACATTGTAGGTGTCTTCTGGGGTGATTTCGTTGATGCAGAGCAACAAGGCTGTGCTTATCGCAGGCCCTACCGCGAGCGGCAAGTCGGCGTTGGCGCTCGAGCTGGCGGAACGGGCCGGCGGCACCGTCATCAATACCGATTCCATGCAGGTCTATCGCGATCTCCGCATCATCACGGCGCGGCCGAGGCCGGACGAGGAGGCGCGTGCGGCGCATCGGCTTTATGGCCATGTCGATGCCGTGGTGAATTTTTCCGCCGGCGCCTGGGTCGCCGACGCGGCTAAGGTGCTTGAAGAGGCGCGTACGGAAAACCGTCTGCCGATTTTCATCGGCGGCAGCGGGCTCTATTTCAAGGCGCTGACGCGTGGGCTTTCGGCCGTGCCGCCGATCCCGCCCGAGATCCGCGAGGCCGTACGCGCGCGGCTCGATCGCGACGGCGTCGAGGCGCTGCATGCCGAGCTTGCGCGGCGCGATCCGCTCTCCGGGGAGCGCCTGAAGCCGCGCGACCGGACGCGCATCGCGCGCGCGCTCGAAGTCGTCGAGGCGACAGGGCGCGCGCTGACCGACTGGCATCGTGAGGGCCTGCCGCCGCTGTTGCCGCCGGGCTCTTTCGCCGCGCTGTTTCTCGCGCCCGAGCGGGAGGCGCTGTATGCGCGGATCGATGCGCGCTTCGATACGATGCTGAAAGCCGGGGCGCTGGAAGAGGTCGAGCGCCTCGCGGCGCGCAGCCTCGATCCGCTGCTGCCGGCGATGAAAGCCCATGGCGTGCCGCCGCTGCTCCGGCATCTGAAGGGCGAGATGTCGCTCGAGGAGGCCGCCACCATCGGCAAGGCCGATACCCGGCATTACGCCAAGCGGCAATTCACCTGGTTTCGGCATCAGCTGCCGGAGTTCGAATGGGTGGGGCCGGAGGCGGCGAGGGGGTGGCTTGGCATCGTCGCTACAGGATAAGCCGTCATTCCGGGGCGATGCGCAGCATCGAACCCGAAATCTCGAGATTCCGGTTCGGCTCTGCGCGCCGCCCCGGAATGACGCCCGTGTGGAGAGAATGACGCCGAGTGGGGGCACGACGCGACGGTATTTTCAGCCCTTGCCCTAAATTCCTCCTCGCGCTGGGCGAGGAACACCGCTAAACTGACAAAATCACGCCAACCGGGCGCCATCCCTTGACATCGGGTGTTTGGCCGCTATGGTTTGCGCAACCTTTGGGAAATTGGGCGCTCGAATGCGTAACATTATTACCAAACTCCTTATCGCCGTCGTACCCAGGTGCACCGCCGGGGATGGCTAGGGCCATCCTAAATTCGGGCGGTGCGCATGGGGCCTCTTCGGGCCCTTTTTTATTTCCCAAACCCCAGAACGAAAAAGCAGCTGGCAAAAGCGCAATCAGGAACCAGGCCATGAGCGAGAAAAGCCACGATCCGAACCAGATGACCGGCGCCGCGATGATCGTGCGGGCGCTGATCGATCATGGCGTCAAGCACCTGTTCGGCTACCCCGGGGGCGCGGTGCTTCCGATCTATGACGAGATTTTCCAGCAGAGCGACGTGCAGCACATCCTGGTACGGCACGAGCAGGGCGCCGGCCATGCGGCGGAGGGCTATGCACGCTCGACCGGCCAGCCCGGTGTCGTGCTGGTGACGTCCGGCCCTGGCGCCACCAACATGGTGACGCCGCTGACCGACGCTCTGATGGATTCGATCCCGCTGGTCTGCATCACCGGCCAGGTGCCGACGCATCTGATCGGCAACGACGCGTTCCAGGAGTGCGACACGGTCGGCATCACGCGGCCCTGCACCAAGCACAACTGGCTGGTGCGCGATGTCAACGATCTCGCCAAGGTGCTGCATGAGGCGTTCTATGTCGCGACCTCGGGCCGGCCCGGCCCTGTCGTGGTCGACGTGCCGAAGGACGTGCAGTTCGCGACCGGCACCTATCACCCGCCGCGCAGATCCGACGTGCACGTCTCCTACGCGCCGCGCGTGAAGGGCGACGCGACGCAGATCCGGAAAGCCGTTGCGTTGCTCGCTTCCGCCAAGAAGCCCGTGATCTACACGGGTGGCGGTGTCATCAATTCCGGGCGCGATGCGTCAAAGATTCTGCGCGAGCTGGTCGACGTCACCGGCTTTCCGATCACCTCGACCCTGATGGGGCTCGGCTCATACCCGGCATCGGGCAAGAACTGGCTCGGCATGCTGGGCATGCACGGCACCTACGAAGCCAACATGGCGATGCATGATTGCGACGTCATGCTGTGCGTCGGCGCGCGTTTCGACGACCGCATCACCGGACGCACGGACGCGTTCTCGCCGGGCTCGAAGAAGATCCACATCGACATTGATCCATCCTCGATCAACAAAAACATCCGCGTCGACGTGCCGATCATCGGCGACGCCGGCAATGTGCTTGGCGACTTGCTGCAGGTGTTCAAGGCGGAGGCGAAGAAGCCCGACGTCAAGGCGTGGTGGGCGGAGATCGCCAAATGGCGCGCTCGCAACTCGCTGTTCTACAGGAAGAGCAACGACATCATCATGCCGCAATACGCGATCCAGCAGCTGTTCGAGGCGACGCGCGGCAAGGACGTCTACATCACGACCGAGGTCGGCCAGCACCAGATGTGGGCGGCGCAATTCTTTGGCTTCGAGGAGCCGCACCGCTGGATGACATCCGGCGGGCTCGGCACCATGGGCTATGGCCTGCCGGCGGCGATCGGCGTGCAGGTCGCCCATCCGAAGAGCCTCGTCATCGACATCGGTGGCGACGCCTCGGTGCAGATGACGATCCAGGAAATGTCGACGGCCGTGCAGCACGAGCTGCCGGTCAAGATCTTCATCCTCAATAACCAGTACATGGGCATGGTGCGGCAGTGGCAACAGCTCCTGCATGGCAACCGGCTGTCGCATTCCTACACCGAGGCGCTGCCGAATTTCGTCAAGCTCGCGGAAGCCTATGGCTGCGTCGGCATTCAGGCGATCAAGCCCGGCGATCTCGACGGTGCGATCAAGGAGATGATCACGGTCAAGAAGCCGGTGCTGTTCGACTGCCGCGTGGCCGCGCTGGAAAATTGCTTCCCGATGATCCCTTCCGGCAAGGCGCATAACGAGATGCTGCTGCCCGAACAGGCCAACGACGAAGCCACCGCATCCGCCTTCGCCGGCGGCAAGGCGCTGGTGTGAGGAGGGACGTCGTCTTGGGAAAGTTGCTGCCGCACACTCCGCTGTCATCGTCCGGCTCTGCCGCCTTCGCTAAAGCTCCGGCGCGCCTTGAATACGCGGCCTCGTCGAAGCCTTGGCGTAGACGGGCCGGACGATCCAGTACGCCGCGGCCGCTCTATCCCACGCGAACACCTCAAAGGACTGGATGCCTGCCTTCGCGGGCATGACGATAGGAATCAGGGGACGACAATGAACCAGCCCGCATCCGCCTACTTCATGGAGGAGCGCCACGATCCCAACGAGACGCATACGCTGTCGGTGCTCGTGCAGAACGAGCCCGGCGTGCTCGCGCGCGTGATCGGGCTGTTCTCGGGACGCGGCTACAACATCGAAAGCCTCACCGTCTCGGAGACCGAGAGCCAGAAACATCTCTCCCGCATCACCATCGTCACGACCGGCACGCCGATGGTGATCGAGCAGATCAAGCACCAGCTCGATCGCATGATTCCGGTCTACCGGGTCGTCGACATGACCCTGACCGGCCGCGCCATCGAGCGGGAGCTTGCGATGGTGAAGGTCCACGGCACCGGCGAGCACCGGGTCGAGGCACTCCGGCTTGCGGATGCGTTCCGGGCCCGGGTGATCGACGCCACCGTCGAGAGCTTTGTGTTCGAGATCACGGGCAACAGCGGCAAGATCAGTCAGTTCATCGATCTGATGCGCCCGCTCGGTCTGGTCGAGGTGTCCCGTACGGGGGTTGCCGCGATCGGGCGCGGACCTGAAGGGATGTGAACCATGCTGGCGCGCGACTGGTATTATAATCAACGGCGGCGGATCGGGCTCGACCATGCGGTCGTCTCGCTCTGCGATCCGAACGGCAATAGCGACCTGCGCGCCCGCGCGGCGCTCGAGATGCTCGGCGTCAAGCCGGGCTGGCGGATCGCCGACATCGGCTGCGGCAACGGCATCTTCGCCTGCGAGGCCGCGCTGATGGGCGCCGAGGTCGACGCCATCGACATCTCACCTGCCATGCTGCATCTCGCCGAACTGCATGCCCAGAGCCGGCGGGCGCCGATCCGCACGCGCCCCTCCGGTCTGCTCAGCTTCGCCTATGAGCCCAATTCCTATGATCTGATTGTCAGTGAATTCACGCTGCACCACCTGCCGGATTTCTGGAAGGCCGTGGCGCTGGCGCGCATCTTCGCCGCGCTGAAGCCCGGCGCCAATTTCTACCTGCGCGACATCGTGTTCGTCAGCATGCCTGACGGCACCGAGCGCAGCGTCGAGCAGTGGGCCGACTTCAACATCAAGAACCAGGATTTCGAGCGCGACAGCGTGGTCACGCATATGCGCGACGAATATTCCACCTTCGGCTGGGTGATCGAGCGCATGCTGACCGAGGTCGGTTTCACGCTGGTCTCGGCCGATTACCACGCGCCGTTGCACGGCACTTATCTGCTGAAGAAGCCGGGCGGACAGAGCCAGTAGATCCATGAAGCCGGCCGACGTCTGCATCGCCGTCCTGGTGGCGGTCGTCTGGGGCCTCGGCTTCGTGGCCAGCCGGCTCGTGCTTGACGAGTTGCCACCGATGTTGATGACGGCCTTGCGCTTTACGATCGCTGCCACGCCATGCCTGGTCCTGCATAGGCCGAAAGTCTCCTGGGGGCTTCTGATCGCGATCAGCTTCACGCTGTTTATCGGCCAGTTCGTGTCCCAGTCCTACGGCATCAAGCTCGGCGTGCCGGTGGGGCTTGCCAGCGTGATCGTGCAGAGCCAGGCGCTGTTCACCATCGCGTTTGCGGCGATCACCTTCCGCGAAGTGCCAAGCGGGATGCAGCTCGCAGGCATTGCGGTCGCCGCGATCGGGCTGCTGATGATCTGCGGCACGGTTGGCTATGATTTCAGTGCGGGCGCCTTTGCGATCATGATGATCTCGCCGGTCTGTTTTGCGATGGGCAACATCTTGCTGCGACAGGCCCATGGTGTGCCGATGTTCGACCTGTTCGCCTGGCTCAGTTTCACCGCGGCACTGCCGCTGTTGCTGCTGACCGTGCTGACCGACGGCGTCGCGCCGATCTGGCAGTCGCTCACGCACGTCTCGCTTCAGGCGATCCTCTGCATGCTGGCGCTTGGCGGCATCACGACGAGCTTTGCCTATTGGCTGTGGGGCAGGCTATTGCGCGACAACCCGGCCGCGCAGGTCGTGCCCTTTGCGCTGCTGGTGCCGTTTGTCGGCGCCGGGGCGTCGGCCATCGTGTTTCACGAAAAATTCGGCCCGCTGCGGCTGGCCGGCATGCTAACCGTGATCGGCGGTATCGCGGTCATGCTGCTGGCGAAGCGGCTGCAGGCCGTTCTGAAAATCGCGTGAGCCCGAAAGAATGCATGAGCCGATCATGTCGCAACAGCTTTTTTTCGCCTTCGTCGTCTTCGCCGCCGTGATGTTCTTCACGCCGGGGCCGAACAACATCATGGTGCTGTCGTCGGGGCTCACCTATGGCTTCCGCCGCACGGTGCCTCACATCGCCGGAATCACGGTCGGTTTCGCCTTCATGGTCGGCGCGGTGGGGCTCGGGCTCGGGACTGTGTTCCTGGCCTATCCGATCCTGCAGACGATCCTGAAATATGCGGGTGCGGCGTATTTGATCTATCTCGCCGTCGTCATCGCGATGTCCGGGCCGCCGAAGGCGGCGGAGGGCGATGGGCGCGGCCCGATGACGTTCTGGGGCGCGGCGATGTTTCAATGGATCAACGCCAAGGGCTGGGTGATGGTGATCGGCACCATCACCGCCTATGCCGCGATCGCGCAGTTTCCCTGGAATATCGCGATCCAGACCGTGCTGAGCCTGATGCTCGGCATCGTTTCGACCTCGATCTGGACGCTGTTCGGCAGCGCCCTGCGGCCGGTCCTGACCTCGGAACGTGCGGTGCGGGTCTTCAATATCGTGATGGCGCTGCTCCTGTTGGCTTCACTTTATCCTGTCTTCATGGATGCATGAATGCCGCACCGCGTCATGCAGAAACGCCTTTCCACAGCCTGTGAAAATGCTCTAGACAACGCCGGAAATCGCGTCCGGCGGCCTTCGAGAGGCTCCCGCAAGAGCCGGATTTATCGGCCGATTTTGGCCCACTGACAGAGGAACCATCATGCGTGTTTACTACGATCGCGACGCCGACCTGAACCTGATCAAGGGCAAGAA
>Ga0207693_10001852_pt1 | contig 18530 bp, 24 predicted proteins | sample LARL81metaG_FD_184347 | JGI IMG/M metagenome (GOLD analysis project Ga0207693, IMG submission 184347) | Corn, switchgrass and miscanthus rhizosphere microbial communities from Kellogg Biological Station, Michigan, USA - LAR L8-1 metaG... | ecosystem: Host-associated > Plants > Roots >...
AAGAACATCCTCACCACCGAGGCGGTCGTCGCCGAGGCCCCGGAGAAGAACCCCGTGGGCGCCGGCGCCGGCATGCCGGACATGGGCGGGATGATGTAACGAGCCGCGCAGGCGGCTTTGGACGAAGGGCCGGTTCCGCCGGCCCTTCGTCGTTCTGGGGCCAGACGAGAAACGGCGCCCTTGCGGGGCGCCGTTTCTCGTAGGGGGAGGTGGTTCGCCGTCTGCATCGGCAACACGTCACCCAGGCTTTACCCCACTTTGGGGGAGGGCGCATACCCAAGGTGGATGACGCCGTTCTCGTACTGCTCGCAGGCCGTGAGCGAGAGCCTCAGGGGAGGAGCTCCGTCGGCGAAGAGCCGCGGTCCCTCCCCACGCGTGAGCGGGAAGACGAACAGATGCAACTCGTCGACGAGGTCGTCGGCAAGGAGGGCGCGCACGAGCGTTCGGCTGCCGCTGACGTAGATGTCCCCCTCGACGTCCGTCCCCAGCGTCCCGATTGCCGCCGGGTCATACGGCCCGAGGATCGTGGAGTTCCGCCAGGTCGGCTCGCGCAGGGTCGAGGAGACGACGTACTTCGGCGTGTCGTTGAAGAACGGCGCGCCTGGGTCGTCCTCCTCGGTCCGGCTCGACCACGCCGGCTCGAACATCTCGTAGGTCGTGCGTCCCAGCAGGATCGCGCGCGATCGACTCGTCAGTGCGCCGATCGCCTCGCCCATCTGCGGGTCGAAGCCGAAGTCGAACGTCCAGGTCGGCGCGTCGACGATGCCGTCCACGGTCATGAACTCGTGGACGAGGATCAGAAGCCGTACCTCTCTTCCTTCCACGGATCGGCGTCGTTGTGGTAGCCGTAGCGCTCCCAGAAGCCGGGCTGGTCGGCCGCCACGAGCTCGATGCCGTTCAGCCACTTGGCGCTCTTCCAGAAATAGCGGGACGGGACGACGAGGCGCACGGGCCCGCCGTGCTCGGCCGCCAGCGGCTCTCCGTCCGCCTCGTACGCGACGAGCGCGTTCTCCTCTCTCAGCGCGTCAATCGGGACGTTCTCCGTGTAGCCGGCCTCGGCGTGCGCGATGACGAAGTGCCCCGAAGGCTTCGGCCGGCAGAGCTTCGCAAGCTCGCTCCAGTGGACGCCGCGGAACCCGGCGTCGAACCGGCTCCAGCGCGTGACGCAGTGGATGTCGGTCGTGACCTCGATCGCCGGCAGCGCCCGCAGCTGCTCGTAGTCGAGCGTGACCTCCTCCTCGACCTCGCCGAAGATCCGCAGGGTCCAGGTGGCGGGGTCGACGTTCGCGACGTCACCCGCATGGAGCACCGGCCACTTCTCGGTGAGGTACTGGCCGGGCGGCAGCCGCGCGGCGTCGAAGCCGGCCGCGCGCACCTTGTCTTCTGCCTTCGAGCGGAAGAGGGGCATCGCCCGGCACACTAAACACCATGGACGTGGCTGCGAGAGTGCGGGAGTTCGTTCGCGTCGCCGGGCCCGACGCGGCCGACTACCTGCAGCGGATGGTCTCGAACGACGTCGAGGCGCTCGCTCCGGGTGAGGCCTGTCCGGCGCTGCTCCTGACAGCGAAGGCGCGCGTGATCGCACCGCTCGTCGTGCTGCGGCGCGCGGACGACGACTTCCTCGTCCTGACCGAAACGGGATTGGGCGAGGTCGTTCGCGCGCACCTGGCACGGATGCGGCTGCGTGCGCAGTGCGAGGTCGAGCCGGAGGAACACCAGGCCGTGCTCGTCTTCGGCGGCGGGGACGGCTTTGCCACGGATTGGCCCGGCGCGCGGGAGGCACTCGACGCCGGGCTCGAGCCGACGCTCTCGGACGAGGAGCTCGAGGTGCGGCGGATCGAGAGCGGCGTGCCGCGCTGGGAGCACGAGATCGACGACCGCATCCTGCCGGCGGAGGCCGGGCTGGACGTGACGCACGTCTCCTTCTCGAAGGGGTGCTATCCAGGGCAGGAGCCGGTGGCGCGGCTGCACTTCCGCGGCCATCCCAACCGTGGGTTGCGCGTCCTCGGGCTCGACGAGCTGCCGGAGCAGGACGCGCCTCTCCTCCACGAGGAGCGAGAGGTCGGCCGCGTCACGAGCGCGGCGCGGCGCGACGACGGAACCGTCGTCGCGCTGGCGTACGTGCGGACGGAGGTGCCCGATGACGCGCCGCTCGCGCTCGCGGCTCGAACAGGCTGACTGGTACTCGATCCGTCCCGTGCGGAGCCTGAAGCCGGCCACGTACACGTGCCCGCTCTGCGGCCATCGTCTGCACGCGATGAGCGACCATGTCCTCGTCGCTCCGGAGGGAGACACGAGCCGCCGGCGTCACGCGCATCTCGAGTGCGTAGCCGCGGCGAACCTTCCCGGCCGTCCCCAGAGGCCCGGGCTGTTTTCGCGGCTGCTGGGCCGCGACTAGCCCGGCGCTACACTGGCCTTCCCGAGCGCCCGTAGCTCAGGGGATAGAGCGCTGCCCTGCGGAGGCAGAGGTCGCAAGTTCGATTCTTGCCGGGCGCATGACAACTCGCCGGGGCGGGTTTGACCGGCGACCGCCGCGCATAGCTGTTGCCGGAATGGGAACCAGTTGTGCGTGGCCGACGTTCCCGACCAGCTCGTTCTCCGCCGGCATCGCGATCTCGAGGGGGGCCCGAACGGAATCCACGTGCGGCGCTCGCTGCTCGTGCTTCTCGCGGCGTCCCTCGTCGCCGGGCTCCTGAACGTCTTCGGCCAGCGGCCGGGCAGCACGACAGTCCGGGCGTCTGCCGCCTCACTCGAGCTGTCGGCGCCCTCCCACCTACGGGGTGGTCTTCTCTACGCGGCCGTCTTCACGGTCAAGGCACGGCGGACGCTGCGGCACGCTGCCCTCGTGTTCTCGCCCGGCTGGGCCACGACGCAGCAGATCAACACGATCGAGCCGAGCCCCGCGGGCGAGACGAGCCGCGACGGACAGCTCACGTTGCAGCTCGGAAAGATCAACGTCGGCTCGACGTACAGGTTGTTCATGCAGTTCCAGGTCGACCCGACGAGCGTCGGACGCCGCGCCGCCGACGTCTCGCTGTACGACGGCACCACCCGGCTCATCCACATCGACCGGACGATCACGGTGTTCCCCTAGGCCATGGACATCGTCCTCCGCGGCATTGCCGTCTTCTTCGCGCTCTTCCTCTTGATGCGCGTGATCGGCAAGCGCGAGCTCTCGAAGCTCGAGCCGTTCGACCTGATCCTCCTGATCATCCTCGGCGACGCGGTACAGCAGGGACTCACGCAGGACGACTATTCGCTCACCGGGGCGCTGCTGGCGATCGGCACGATCGCCGTGCTCCAGGTCGCGTTTTCATACCTCAACTTCCGCTTCCCGCGGCTGCGGCCGCTGCTCAACGGGGAGCCGATCATCGTCGTGCAGGACGGCAAGGCCATCGAGCGGAACCTGAAGCGCGAGCGGCTCACTCTGGACGACATCGCCGAGTCGGCGCGCCTCCAGGGCATCGGCTCGCTCGAGGATGTGGCCTGGGGCGTGCTCGAGACCAGCGGCACGATCAGCTTCATCAAGAAGAATTCGTGATGTGCCGCTCTACCTGACCGAGCACGACGTCGCCGAGCTCCTCACGCCGGCCGACGCGGTCGAGGCGATCGAGGCCTGCTTCCGCCGCATGGCGGCGGGGAGGGTCGAAAACCGGCCGCGCTACCGGCTCGGGCTCGAGGAAGGAGCGCTCGCGGTCATGGCCGCCGCCGACCTCGAGCTCGGTTACGCGGGAGCGAAGGTCTACGCCGGCTTTCGAGACGGCGCGCGCTTCGTCGTCCTCCTCTTCCGCGCCGACTCCCCGGAGCTGGTCGCAGTGCTCGAGGCGGACAAGCTCGGCCAGCTACGCACCGGTGCGGCGAGCGGCGTCGCGGCCAGGCATCTCGCGGGCCGCGGCGCGACCAGTCTCGGCGTGATCGGCTGCGGCTGGCAGGCGGAGTCTCAGCTCGCCTGCATCCGCGCCGCGGTTCCGCAAATCGAGCGTGTCGTCGCGTATTGCCGAACCGAGGAGCGGCTGCGCGCGTTCTGCGAGCAGCACGGCGCCGAGCCGGGGGAGAGCCATCAGGATCCCGCCGCGTGCGACGTCGTCGTCACCGCGACCACGTCGCGCGACCCGGTGCTGCGCGGCGAGTGGCTGCGCGCGGGGACGCTCGTCTGTGCGGTCGGCGCCAACGACGGCCGCCGCCGCGAGCTCGACAACGTCGTCCTCGAGCGTGCCGCCTTCGTCTGCTGCGACTCGCTCGAGGATGCGAGGCTCGAGTCCGCCGATCTGATCGAGCCGGTGGAGTCGGGAGTCCTCGACTGGCTCGAGGTGCACGAGCTGCAGGAGGTCGTCGCGGGCGAGGTGGCGGGCCGCCAGTCCGGAGAAGACATCGTCGTCTTCAAGTCCAACGGGCTCGCCGCGTGGGACATCGCCGTCGCGGCCGCGGCGGTCGAGCGCGCGCGGTTGGCGGGCGCCGGTCGCGAGGTGCAATAGTCAGGGCGTGAAGGCGTCCACCGACCGCGGTCGGTTCGCGGAGCGCGTGCTCCACGGCGTCGACTCGACCGGCGACCCCGAGACGGTCGTGATCTGGATCGAGCGCAAGGAAGGCGGGATCTGGGCGGTCGGCCGGGCGGTCAATCCCGACGAGCGGACGGCCAAGCAGCCGCGGCCGGAGGACTACGTCTTCGAGGGCTACGAGCTCGGCGACGCGCTGCAGGAGGCGAACGAGACGCTCGAGGACGACTTCACCGTCTCGGAGCGGGACGGCCATGACGAACACGTGAGGCCGTTCACCCGCGACGAGCTGCTCAAGCCTCTCGAGGCCTGGTTCTTCGGACGCGAGTGAAGCTGACCTTCGGCTTCACGCCCTGCCCGAACGACGCGTTCGCGTTCCATGCGCTGGTGCACGGGCTCGTTCCGGCGCCGTTCGAGGTCGAGCCCGTGCTGCTCGACATCGAGGAGCTGAACCGGCGGGCCGCCGGTGCCGAGCTGCAGCTCTCGAAGTTGAGCTTCGGTGCGGCGGCGGCCGCAGGCGACCGGTACCGGCTGCTGAGGAGCGGCGCCGCGCTCGGTCACGGCGTCGGCCCGCTCGTGGTCGCGCGCGAAGCGGGGTCGCTGGAGGAGGCAGCGGCGGGGCGCATCGCCGTCCCGGGCCGCGAGACGACGGCGTTCCTGCTCCTCCGGCTGGCGGCGCCGGCGCTCGGCGACGTGGTCGAGCTCCGCTACGACCGGATCCTCGACGCCGTCGTGGCCGGCGACGTCGGGGCCGGCCTGATCATCCACGAGAGCCGCTTCACCTACGGCGAGCACGGGCTCGTCGCGGTCGCCGATCTCGGCGAGTGGTGGGAGGGAGAGACCGGGCTCCCCGTCCCGCTCGCCGGGATCTTCGCGCGCGGCGATCTCGAGCCGGAGGTCGTCGGCGGGGCCGAGGCCGCGATCCGCGCCTCGGTGGAGTACGCGTTCGCGAATCCGGAAGCGAGCCGCGACTACGTCCGCTCGCTCTCGCACGAGATGACGGACGAGGTCTGCGCGGCGCACATCGCGCTCTACGTGAATGCAAGCAGCGTCGACATCGGCGACGACGGGCTCGCCGCGATCGACCGGCTGCTCGGTCGAGCGGCAGCCGCTGCCTAGACTCACCCGGATGAGCCGGGCCGTCGTCATTTCCGCTGTCCGCACGCCGATCGGGCGCTATGGCGGCGAGCTCTCGGGCGTGCGCCCAGACGACCTCGCGGCGCTCGTGATCCGCGAAGCGGTGGCGCGTGCGGGCGTGCCGGCGGAGCAGATCGAGGACGTCTGGTTCGGCGCCGCGAACCAGGCCGGCGAGGACAACCGCAACGTGGCGCGGATGGCCGCGCTGCTCGCGGGGCTCCCGGAGTCCGCGGCGGGCGTGACCGTCAACCGCCTCTGCGCCTCCGGGCTCGCCGCCGTCATCGGCGCCTGCCATGCGGTGATCGCGGGCGACGGCGACCTCTTCGTCGCCGGCGGCGAGGAGTCGATGAGCCGCGCACCGTTCGTGACGCCGAAGGCCGAGAAGCCGTTCGAGCGCGGAGACCGGCCCACATACGACACGACGCTCGGCTGGCGCTTCACGAACCCGAAGCTCGTCGAGCTCTTCCCGCCCGAGTCGATGGGCGAGACGGGCGAGAACGTGGCCGAGCGCTGGGGCGTGACGCGAGAGGACCAGGACGCGTTCGCGCTCCAGTCGCAGCAGCGCTGGGCGGCGGCCGACGGCGCCGGCCGCTTCGCCGACGAGCTCGTCCCGGTCGGCGACGTGACCCGCGACGAGCACCCGCGGCCGGACACGACCGCCGAGAAGCTCGCCGCGCTCAAGCCCGCATTTCGCGAGGGCGGCACGGTCACCGCCGGCAACGCGTCCGGGATCAACGACGGGGCCGCCGCGCTCGTGATCGCCTCGGAGGAGAAGGCGCGCGAGCTCGGCGTCGAGCCGCTCGGCACGTTCGTCGGCAGCGCGGTCGCCGGCGTCGATCCGCGGGTGATGGGCATCGGGCCGATCCCCGCCGTGCGCAAGCTGCTCGAGCGGAGCGGCGTCCCGCTCGACGAGATCGACCTCGTCGAGCTGAACGAGGCCTTCGCATCGCAGAGCCTCGCCGTGATCCGTGAGCTCGGCCTCGATCCCGAGAAGGTGAACGTCAACGGCGGCGCGATCGCGCTCGGCCACCCACTCGGGATGAGCGGAGCGCGCCTCGTCGTCTCCCTCCTGCACGAGCTGCGCCGCCGCGGCGGCCGCTACGGCCTCGCGACCCTCTGCGTCGGCGTCGGCCAGGGCCAGGCCGCGCTGTTCGCGCGATGAGCGAAGTCAGCCTGCGGGAGATCACGCGGGAAACGGTCGTCGCCATCTGCGACCTCGAGGTCGCGCCAGATCAGACGGAGTTCGTGGCGTCCAACGCGCGCTCGATCGCGGAGGCGCACTTCCAACCCAAGGCGTGGATCCGGGCTGTCTACGCCGGCGAGGAGCCGGTCGGGTTCGTGATGCTCTACGACGACGCCGACGCGGGGCGCTACTTCCTGTGGCGCTTCATGATCGCGGCCACGCACCAGGGGAACGGGTACGGGAAGGTGGCGCTCGATCTTCTCGTCGACTACGTGCGTAGCCGCCCGAATGCGACCGATCTTCGGTGCAGCTACGTCCCCGGCGACGCCGGCCCCGGCGGCTTCTACGCGAAATACGGCTTCGCCGAGACCGGCGAAGTCGTGCATGGCGAGAACGTCATCTCCCTCGCGCTCTAGGAAGCGGACACGTTCGAACGAGACTAGTCCGGAACCAGGTTCGGACACGTGCTCGGGCGACCTGTCCGAGCGACCTACTACGGCTGTCACAAACGACCCGCGCTGAAGGCCATGTACTTGCGGGCCATGTCGGTACCTGGTTACCGGACGGGTCCGAACGGGGCGGTTAGCCGACGGGCGGGCGGATGTAGATCACGCCCTCGTGCTGGATCGGCACGAACGGCGCGCCCACGCTGAAGACGACGCCCTCGACCTGGTGGAAGAGCTCGCCGCCGCCTTCGCCGACGGGGACGACGATGCCGATTTCGTCCTCCGGCTCCGCGTCGAGGCCCTCGTCTCGGAGCGCTGCGAGCAGGCGGTCACGGTCGGGGATGCGGGCGGCTTCCACGCGGATCGTGCTCGACATCTCGTCTCCTCTCGGTGGGCATTTCGGATCCGAAATCTACCGCATCGGGCGGAGCGACAAACCCGCTAAGTTCCGACCGATGGCTGTCACCGCGGGACAGGAGTACGGACTCTTCATCGGCGGCGAGGTCGTGGAGCCCGCTTCGGGCGAGACTCGCGATCTGCACGAGCCGGCGACCGGAGAGCCGCTGGCCCGTGCCGCCATGGCCGGAGAGGCCGACGTCGACCGCGCCGTCGAGGCTGCCCGCGCGGCGCTAGACGGCCCCTGGGGCAAGACGCCGCCGAACGAGCGCGCCCGGCTGCTGCATGCGCTGGCCGACGCGATCGTGGCGAACCGCAAGGAGCTGGCGGAGCTCGAGTCGCGCAACGTCGGCAAGGCGATCTCCTCCGTCAAGGCCGAGGTCGCAGGTGCGGTCGAGAACTTCCGCTTTTTCGGATCCGTCGTCGGCTCGATCGGCGGCCGCTCGAATCCGATCGGGGGCTCGCTGCTCAGCTACACGCTGAAGGAGCCGGTCGGCGTCTGTGCCCAGATCGTGCCGTGGAACTACCCGCTGCTCATGTCCGTCTGGAAGCTCTCGCCTGCGCTTGCGGCCGGCTGCGCGGTCGTCCTCAAGCCGGACCCGCAGACGCCGCTCAGCGTCCTGCGCATCGCGGAGCTCGCGGGCGAGGTCGGCTTCCCCGCGGGCGCGATCAACATCGTCCCGGCGGACGGCCCCACCACGGGCTCGTACCTCGTCAGGCACCCCGGCGTCGACAAGGTCGCGTTCACGGGCTCGACGCGGACAGGGAGCGAGATCATGCGGCTCTGCTCCGAGCCGATCAAGCGGTTGACGCTCGAGCTCGGCGGCAAGAGCCCAGCCGTCGTCTTCGCCGACGCGAACCTCGACGACGCGATCCCGAGCTCGGTCTGGTCGATCTACTACGCGGCCGGCCAGAGCTGCGAGGCCCGCTCGCGCGTGCTCGTCGAGGCGTCGATCTACGACGACTTCGTGGCGCGCTTCGCCGAGGCGGCGAAGCAACTCAAGGTCGGCGATCCGCTCGACGCCGACACGCAGGTCGGCTCGCTCATCTCGACGGCGCACCGCGACCGGGTCCACGGCTACGTCGAGAAGGGCCGCGCGGAGGGAGCCGAGGTCGTGCTCGGCGGCGAGGCAGGCGATGGCGCGGGCGCCTTCTACCTGCCGACCGTGCTCGCGGGGGTCGAGAGCTCGATGACGGTCGCGCAGGAGGAGATCTTCGGCCCGGTGGTGACGGCGATCCCGTTCGAGGACGAGAAGGATGCGATCCGGATCGCGAACGACGTCCAGTACGGCCTCTTCGCCACGGTCTGGACCGGCGATCCGGCGCGCGGCCATCGCGTCGCGCGCGCGATCAAGTCCGGGATGGTCGGCATCAACATGCCGTTCACCGCCTTCCCGGGCATCCCGTTCGGGGGCTACAAGCAGTCGGGCTTCGGTCGCGAACTCTCGATCGACACGCTCGACCTCTATCTCGAGACGAAGGGCGTGCTCTTCTCCACGAGCCCGAAGCCCTTCAACCCGTTCGGCCTCTAAGACGCGGCGGCGGTCACTTGCGCAGGGAGAGCGCGGCGCCGATTGCGAGCAGGCCGATGCCGAGCACGCGCGGCCAGTGGAGCGCGATCCGCTCCGAGCCGAAGAGCCCCCAGCGGTCGATAGCGGCGCCCATCGCGAGCTGGCCGGCGATCAGGATCCCCACCGTCGCTGCGACGCCGATGCGCGGGCCGGCGTAGGTGACCGTGAAGACGATGATCAGCCCCATCACGCCGCCGAGCAGCATCCACCACGGCTGGTGGACGGCTCGTTCGAAGCCGGCGACGCTCCCGCGCGCGAGAACGAGGATCACGAAGGCGATCGCGGCGGTGAGGGCGGTCGAGAAGGCCAGCGCCTCGACCACGCCGATGCGCTCGCCGAGCCGCGACATCAGCGCGACCTGGATCGAGCCGGCGAGGCCGGCCGCCACGGCCAGAACCGTCGCAAGCGCGCTACCGGACACCGGCGAGAACGCTACAGCCCTGGGTCGTCGTCAGCGTCCGACCTGCGCGAGGTACTCCTCGAGGTTGCGCGGGTCGGGCGTGAGCCGCTTCCGGATCGGAGGGTCGCCGGTCACCGGCTGGTAGCCGGCGAACTCCGAGTCGATCACGCCCTCGCCGCCCGTGAGGCCCGGGAGCTGGCGGCGCAGCTCCTGGACGTGTGACGCCGGCAGTGTCGCTTCCAGCACCGAGAGCTCCCCGCGCATCGACGGCGTCGTGGCTCCGGCGCCGAGGCGGCCAAGGGCTGCGAGCATCGCGCCGATCACGGGGGTCGGCACCTCTGCGGCGATCCGGAAGACCGGCTCGCAGACCGCAGTGCCTGCCTCCGCGAGCGCCTGCATGAGGACGAGCGGCGTGAGCCTCCTCATGTCGCGGGTGGTGGGCATCGGCCCGCGGCGCGACGGCGGGCCGTCCGCGAGGCTGTATGCGATCTTCGTCAAGGTGACGACGCAGTCCGTCACCTGCCAGCCGAAGAGGCCCTCGGCGAGCGCGAGCCGGACGTATTCGCCCATGTGCTCCACGAACGCGTCGAAGGTCTTGAACGTGTAGAGGGGCGCGTCGCGCGGGTCGAGCCCGGGAGCCGCGACCACCTCGACGCCCGAGCCCGGCGACGCGGGCTCGATGCGCAGACCGAGGTCGGCGTGGAACGGGTTCGTCGGCGTGTTGAGGATCTCGATCGCCTCACCGCTCCCGGTAGGGCGCTCGACGCAGATCGTGGTCGTCTCGCGGAACGCGACCTCGAGCCCGTACTCGGCAGCGAGCGTCGCCTCGATCACTTCCCGCTGCACCTCGCCGTAGAGCGAGACAGAGATCTCCGCCCGCGTGTCGTCCTGCCGGACGTCGATCAGCGGGTCCTGCTCGGCGAGCTGCCCGAGTGCGACGCGCAGCCCGTGGCCGTCTGCGGGATCTGCGGGCTCGACGACCGACTCGAACGTCGGCGGAGCGAAGTGGTGATCGGCATCGCCGCGTGGCTCACCGAGCCAGTCGCCGATCTGGATGTCCGCGAGGCCCCAGAGCTTCGCGATCTCGCCCGCTTGCACGGCGTCCCGCTGCACGGCGTCGCCCTCCGCGAACACCCGGATCGCGGTCACCTTGCCGGCATCGAAACGGTCGCGGACCGTCACGCCTCCCGAGAAGAGCCGCGTGTAGGCGATCCGGTCCCCATCCGGCCCGCGCTCGATCTTGAAGACGCGGGCCGAGAGCGGCGCGTCGTCGTCCCCGACGCGGGCGGGGAGTAGCTGCGCGATGCCGCCCCTCACCTCCTCCACGCCGGCACCGGTGAACGCCGAGCCGAAGAAGACCGGATGCAGTGTTCCCGCTCGCGCGCGCTCCGCGAGGTCGCCGTCGGCGGCCCCGAACGACGCGAACGACGCGGCTCGCGAACCGAGCCCGTCGGCCGAGCCCATCGGCACGACGTCGGGCGACAGGCGCTGCTCGATCTCGTCGAGCACGCGTTCCGGATCGGCGCCCACCCGGTCGATCTTGTTCACGAACAGCAGAGTCGGCACCTCCAGTCGCTGCAGTGCGCGCATCAGGATCCGCGTCTGCGGCTGCACTCCTTCGACCGCCGAGAGCACGAGCACGCAGCCGTCGAGGACGTTGAGCACCCGTTCCACCTCGGCGATGAAGTCCGGGTGGCCGGGCGTGTCGATCAGGTTCACCGTCACGTCGTCGATCGGGAACGAGACGACGGCCGACTTGATCGTGATGCCGCGCTGCTGCTCGAGCGCGAGCGAGTCGGTGCGCGTCGTTCCCTTGTCGACGCTGCCGACCTCGTCGATCACGCCTGCCGAGTACAGCAGCCGTTCGGTGAGAGTTGTCTTACCGGCGTCTACATGCGCCAGGATCCCCAAGTTCAGCAGTCTGCGAAGCACGCGTCCAAACCTCCAAGTAGGTCATTCCGGCCTCCTGAATGGCAATGAACGTCGTGCGCACGCCGCCTCCTTCGGGTCGATCCAACTGGCGCTTGCGGGAGAGAGAATAGTCGGCGTCGTGCCGATCTTCCAGCCCCAGCTCGAGATGCTGCCGCGGCCGGAGCTCGAGCGTCTTCAGCGCGAGCGCCTGCGGGAGAGGTTCGGCGTCGAGCTCGAGGCGCTCCCCGGGCAGCCGTTCCGGGTCAAGTCGGAGCTTCGGGACGCGTATCCGTTCGGGCTCCTGCAGGTGCCGCTCGAGGAGTGCGTGCGGATCCACGCGTCGTCGGGCACGCGCGGGAAGCCGACGATCGTCGCGTACACCCGCGCCGACCTCGCCGCCTGGGCGGACTGCTGCGCCCGTGCGCTCGCAGCGGCCGGAGCCGGGCCGGGCACCGTCGTCCACGTCGCCTACGGCTACGGCCTCTTCACCGGCGGCCTCGGTCTCCACTACGGCGCCGAGCGGCTCGGCTGCACCGTCGTCCCCGCTTCGGGCGGCAATACGCCGCGCCAGGCGCAGCTGCTCGAGGATCTCGGCGCGGAGATCCTCTGCTGTACGCCGAGCTACGCGCTGGCGATCGCCGACCACGTCTCCGAGCCCGAGCGGCTCAGGCTACGCGCAGGCGTCTTCGGGGCCGAGCCGTGGACAGAAGGCCTGCGCGAGGCGATCGAGGGTGCGCTCGGGGTGACGGCGGTCGACATCTACGGCCTGTCGGAGGTCATGGGCCCGGGTGTCTCCGCGGAATGCGTCGAGGGTCGGGACGGTGCCCACGTGAACGAGGACCACTTCCTCGTCGAGGTCGTCGACCCCGAGACGGGGCAGCCGCTGCCGGACGGCGCGGTCGGCGAGCTCGTCTTCACGACGCTCACGAAGGAGGCACTGCCGCTGCTGCGTTACCGCACCGGCGACCTCGCGTCGCTCACGCGCGAGCCGTGCGCCTGCGGGCGGACGTTCGCGCGGATGTCCCGCGTCCTCGGCCGGACCGACGACATGCTGATCATCCGCGGCGTCAACGTCTTTCCGAGCGAGGTCGAGCGGGCGCTCCTCGCGATCCCGGAGCTCGCGCCGCACTACCAGCTCGTCGTCGAGCGTCCCGGGCACCTCGACGAGCTGACCGTTCAGGTGGAGGGAAAGGCCGAGGCAACGTCGGTGCGGAAGCAGCTGCACAGCGTGCTCGGGCTGACCGCGCAGGTCGAGATCGTCGAGCCGGGATCGATCCCCCGCAGCGAGGGGAAGGCGCTTCGAGTTCTCGATCGCCGCGGGACGTAACCGGCAGTGCCGCTCGTGCGTTCAGGGACTGGATGAGCGACCAGGGTGACGCGAACGCGAACGAGGCCGAGGGCTGGCCGGTGCCGTCGGGCCAGGTGCTCCGCGAGCTCGATCCTCCCGCGGTCGTGTGGTCGGAGTCGGAGCCCCCGGCTACGCCGCAGACCCGTCTCCCTGCCAGAGGCTGAACGCGTTCCCCTCGGTGTCGCGGCAGGCTGAGAACCAGCCGTGGCCCGGAACCGGCGTCTTGTCGCCCGCCTCGCCGCCGAGCTCGCCCACCTTCGCGATCGAAGCATCGATGTCGTCGGTGTCGAAGTAGACGGTGATGTTGCCCGGCTCGTCCGACGCAAAGATCGCGCCGCCCTGGTCATCGGCGGTCTGGAACATCCGGTAGTCCATCTCCGGCGACATGGGGGGCCCGACCTGCCAGCCGAACACGCCGCTCCAGAATCCCTGCGCGCGGTCCGCGTCCGCCGCGCCGATCTCCACATGCACGACCTTGCCTGCCATCGCTGCTCCTCCCTCGCTGCCCGGTTATCGTCACTGGGCCAATTTCTTGGGCCAGCTGCCGAAAGGAATCCATGTATCGGGTCGCAGTCTTCTACGAGCAAGAGCCGGACGCGGGGGCGTACGCCGAACACGCGCAGCTGTGCGCGCAGGTGCCGGACGGCGTCTTTCGCCACGGCAAGGTCACGGGCTCGCCGATGGGCGAGCCGGCGCATGCGTACTACGCCGAGTGGGAGTTCGCTGACGAGCATGCGTTCCAGAACGCGATTCGCAGCGACGAGTTCATGGCGACGGGGAAGGACGCGTACAAGCGCGGGTTCCCACAGCCGACCGTCGAGTTTCTCGAGCTGGGCTGACCGTGGCCGAGGTCGAGGTCGCGCGCGACGGGGCCGTCCAGACGATCACGCTCAACCGGCCCGACAAGCTGAACGCGTTCACGCTCGGTGTGCACGAGGATCTGCAGGCCGCGCTGGAGGAGGCACGGGATCCTGCGGTGCGCGCGGTCGTCATCACGGGCGCGGGCCGCGGCTTCTCCGCCGGGCAGGATCTGACGGCCTTCGGCGAGAGCGGCGACGTGGCCGCGATGTTGCGTGCGACCTATCACGTCAACGTCCTGGCGATCCGCTCGCTCGAGAAGCCGGTCCTCGCGGCGGTGAACGGCGTCTGCGCGGGGGCGGGGCTCTCGCTCGCCTGCGCGTGCGACATTCGGCTTGCTTCCGACGCGGCGTTCTTCGTGCCCGGCTTCGTGGGGATCGGATTGATTCCCGACTCGGGCGGCTCGTTCTTCATCCAGCGGCTGCTCGGGACGCCGCGCGCGTTCGAGTGGATGACCTCGAACCGGCGCCTGACCGCGGCGGAGGCGCATGCGTGGGGGCTCGTCTCCGAGGTGGTGGAGGCGGATGCGTTTGCGGCGCGGGTCACCGAGCGCGCCGCGGAGCTCGCCGCCGCACCGACGCGGGCGATCGCAATGACGAAGCGGCTCTTCGACGAGGCGGCGACGTCGACGCTCGAGGAGCAGCTCGAGCGCGAGGCGGAGGCCCAGGCAGAGGCGGCCCGGACCGACGATTTCCGCGAGGGCGTTGCGGCGTTCGGGGAGAAGCGCGCGCCCGAGTTCCGAGGACGCTAGGGCCTAGAGCCCGACGAGGCGCACGACCTCGCCCTCACCGGGGAAGCGGTGCTCGGTGTGCTTCGAGAAGACGAGCTCGCCGTCCCTGACGACGTCGAACTGACCCTTGCCGCCCGGCGTTGCCTTCGCCTCGACTCCTCGCTCTTGCAGCATGGCCACGAGACTCGTGGCCCGGGGCTCGTAGCCGCTTCAGGTCGGGCAATAGTGGATCTCGACCCCCACGTAGGGAGCCTACCGAGCGGTCCGAACGCTACGCGGCGCGGGCGATCTCGCGGAGAGCCGACTCGATCCGCTCGGCAATCTCCGGGTACTCCTGCTGCAGCCGCCGGAACTCCGTCCCGAAGAGGACGAGCACCTGCGCCTGCGAGGCGGTCGTGACCGTTGCCGTCCGGCGGCCGTCGCCGAGGATCGCGAGCTCGCCGAAGAAGTCGCCCGGGTCGAGCGTCCGCACATCCGTGCCGTCGACCGTGACGATCGCGGTGCCGTCGCGGAGGACGAAGAACTCGTACCCCGAGGCCCCCTCGCCCGTGAGGTTGACGTCGGCGCTGACGTCCTGAAGCTCGAACCACGGCGCGATCGTCGCCCGCTCGTCCGGCTCGAGGACGTCGAAGAGCGGAATGCCGTCGAGATCGTCCGGGGTGGCCGTGGCCATCGCGGCTGACCCTACCCGGGGCGAGGTGGCGGTTCCACGCCAGTCACCGGATCGTCACCACCGCCGTGCGATACTCGCCTTCGTGGACGAGGACGATCTGATCAAACTCGAGGCGGCGGGCTCCGAGCTCTCGTTCGGCGCCGGGCAGATGCTGATCGAGAGTGGCAAGCCCGGGACCGGGCTCTACGTCGTACTCGAGGGCAAGATCGTGGTGGAAGCACCCGAGGGCTCACGCGAGCTCGGCCCCGGCGCCGTGGTCGGGGAACGCGCGCTCTTCTCGGAGGACGGGACGCGGTCGGCGCGCGTGCGCGCGCTCACCTTCGGCAAGGTGGTCGCGGTCGACCGTGCGGAGGTCGACCGGCTCTGCGTCGAGGATCCCGGCTTCGCCGAGCGCCTCGCCGCAGTCTCCTAGAGACGATCGCGCGGATTCGAGTACCGCCGCGTCTCCTCAGGCCGGCGCGGCGGCCGCCTCCTCTTCCTCCCTCTCCAGTCCCGCGTCGAGCACGTAGCGGTTCATCCACTCGAGCAGCGCTTCGTTCTGGGCGCGACGGTGGCCGAGGGGGCCTCGCACCGATCCGCTGTGCGACGTGTTCGGGAAGCGCAGCATTTCCGCCGGCACGCCGTTGACGCGCAACACGGTGAAGAACTGCTCCGTTTGCTCGGCCGGGCAGCGGTAGTCGCCTTCGTGCTGCAGGAACAGTGTCGGCGTCGTGCAGCGATCGGCGAAAGTGATCGGTGAGCAGCGCCTGTAGACGTCCTCTGCGTCGTACGGCGTGCCGCCGAGCTCGCGGACGCTGAAGTCGGGTCCGACGTCGCTCGTGCCGTACATCGAGAACCAGTTGAAGACCGGGTTCTCCGGGCAGGCGGCCTTGAAGCGGTCGGTGTGCCCGATGATCCAACCGGTCAGGTTGCCGCCACCCGAGATGCCGCAGACGCCGAGCCGGTCGGCGTCGGCCAGCTCTTCCTCGATCGCGTGGTCGACGCCCGCCATCAGGTCGGCGTAGTCGAGGTTGCCCCAGTCGCCCCTGATCGCGGTGGCGAAGGCGTCGCCGTACCCCGTCGACGCGCGATGGTTGACGAGCAGCACCCCGTATCCCGCGCCGCAGAACATCAGGTTGTCGAAGTTGAAATGGGCGCCCCAACCGGCGTGTGGGCCGCCGTGGATGTTGAGCACGGTCGGCACCGGCCCGTCCGCGCCGGCCGGTCGCAGGAACCAGCCTTCGACCGGAGCGCCGTCGATGCTCGCGAAGCTCAGCGGGACGACGCTCGGCAACGCGAGCTCCGAGAGCACGTCGTCGTTGAGCCGCGTGAGTCGCTGCTCCTCTCCGGTGTCGAGGTCGGCGAGGTAGAGGTCTCCCGGCTCGGTGAACCCGAACGCGCCGAAGAGGAGCTTCCGGCCCCTCGCCGCGATCGGAGTGCAGACCCGCGGGCCGTCGGCCACGACCGCGTGAGACTCCTCCCCGTCGAGCGCGACCCTCACGAGCGCGACTTCGCCTCCGGTCTGCACCCTCACCACGGCGTCGCGGTCTCCGTCGGTGAGGAGCAGCTGCCCGGTGCCCAGCCTCGACCCCGGGTTGTCGCCCTGGATGCCGCCCTCCATGTGACCCTCGATGTCCGCGCCGCGGCGTACCCGCGTCCCGGTCGTGGGATCGAGGACGTAGAGCGGCGCCCGGGAGCCGATCACCTTGTCCAGCTCGAAGTCGAGGACGTAGGCGACACGCCCGTCGCTCAGCGGCGCGTGGGCGGCAACGAGGCCGTCGGGCTCCGTGAGGTCGGTGACCTCGCCGTCGAGGTCGACGCGCCGCAGCCTCGACATGAGCTCGTGCGAATCCGGGTCGTGTGACGCGACGTAGACGAGCGACTGCCCGTCCGCGCTCCACTTCGGCTGCGAATCGATGAAGCGGTCGTCGGTCAGACGGCGCGGCTCGGCGGTGGGGTCGGTGGCGTCGAGGACGTAGACGTCCTGGACGGCATCGTCGATCACCCCGATCTCGTCGAAGCGCCACACGGTTCGGTCGATGCGATAGGGGCGTTCGGGCTTGCGCAGATCTTCCTGCGGGCCGGCCGTGAACGCGATCGTGGTTCCGTCGGGCGACCATACGGCGCCTCCGCCGACGCCCTCGGCGAGGTTCGTCAGCTTGCGCGCCTCGCCACCGTCGAGCGGGAGCAGCCAGAGCTGCGCCTTCTCCGTCCGCGTCGACAGGAACGCGACCGTCGCTCCGTCGGGAGAGATCGCCGGCGCCGAGTTCGTCGAGTCGTCGAACGTCAGTCGCCGGACCGCGCCGCTCTCGACGTCGAGGAGATGCAGGTCGGCGTGCTCGACCTCGTCGTCGTCTTCCTTCTCACCGGGGGCGATTCGCGTCTGCGCGAACACGACGCGGGTCCCGTCGGGTGAAAGGTCGGCGGCGACGACGAACCGGAACCGGAACAGATCGTCGGGAGCAGTCGCGCGTGTCATCGGTGTCTCCTCGTGCTCGCGGGATTGGAACGCCGGACCCATCCTGAAGGGTCTACGGTGCCGAGGTTGCATCACAGCCGCCGAGGCGCGAAGCTTCCCGGGTGGTGCCGATGACGCGGTCGATCGTCTTCCTCTCGGACTTCGGGGTTCGCAACGAATGGGTCGGCGTATGTCACGCCGTGATCGACAAGTTCGCGCCGGGTTGCCCGGTCGTCGATCTCTCGCACGGCGTCCCCCCGATGGACGTCAGCGCAGGTGCGCTCCTCCTGGCCGATTCGCTGCCGTTCATCCGCCACGATGCGATCGCCCTCGCCGTCGTCGACCCGAGCGTCGGACGCGATCGCGACATCGCGATCGAGGCCGAGGACGGGAGGCTCTTCGTCGGCCCGGACAACGGCCTGCTGAGTCCCGCCTGGCGCGCGGCGGGGGGCGTGAGGAACGCCGTGTCGATCACTTCGTCGAGCATCCTGCTCGAGCCCGTCTCGCCTTCGTTCCACGCGCGGGACGTGCTTGCCCCGGCCGCCGCGCACCTCGCGCACGGAGCGACACTCGCCGACCTCGGGTCGGCGATCGGGGCGGAGACGCTGGCCGAGGTGCAACTGGCCGAGCCGCTGGTCGAGCCGGGGAAGATCACGTGCGAAGTGCAGGACCTCAACCGCTTCGGGAACGTCCAGCTCAACGTGCGCAGCTCCCAGCTCGTCGCCGCCGGGCTCGATCGAGCCGACCGGATTCTCGTCGAGACGCCCGCGGGAGGCAGCGCTGTCGCAAGCACGGTCGCCACGTACGCCGACCTCTCGAGCGGCGAGTGGGGTCTGATGGTCGACCCGCGGGGCTGGCTCTCGGTGATCTGCGGAAACCCCGTCAACGCGGCCCAGTCCCTGGGCGTCGCCGGTGGCGAGGTCGTCTGGCTCAGCGCCGACCGC
>Ga0207693_10001853_pt1 | contig 18527 bp, 17 predicted proteins | sample LARL81metaG_FD_184347 | JGI IMG/M metagenome (GOLD analysis project Ga0207693, IMG submission 184347) | Corn, switchgrass and miscanthus rhizosphere microbial communities from Kellogg Biological Station, Michigan, USA - LAR L8-1 metaG... | ecosystem: Host-associated > Plants > Roots >...
CGTCACGTTGTTCGACTGCGCGAAGGCGATGACGTCCTCGGCGATTCGGCTGCCGGGCACCGTGATCGCCTCGGCGCCCAGGCGCTCGGCGAGCCGGAGCGTGTCGGCAATGCGGTCGCGCTCGACCTCGCTCAGCCGATGGTGCCAAGGCGATGGCGAGCTCGCTTGCGGCGCGCAGCGAGCCCTCATCCATCTCAGCTGCTGCGCGGTAAGCATGGGCGAAGAACACGGCATCGCAGTATCCACCGCCTTCGGCGAGCATCACCGTGAGCCAGGAGCGTAGCGTCGTTGCATTGCTGACGTCCCCGGCTTCGACCCCCCATTCGATGCCGCTCGAATAGGAGAACGCGCCGATGGGATACGCGGGCGAGAACCACGTCATCAGCCGATAGAGCGCAGCGGGCGTGAGCGCTTCTGCCGTGATCGCGCAGTCGCGCCGTTGCGGCCGCTCACCCGTCATGACGATGCGGACCGTGCCCATGGTCCTGCCCGTAGGCGCCGGGCTCGGGGTCGAACGGCGCCTCGATTGCGGTGAGATGCGCACCAAGGCCGCGCAGCATCTCTTCCAGCACGCGATCCCGCCGGATGCGCAGCCGCTCGCCCACGACCTGAACATCGGTGTGGCGGTTTCCGATATGCCAAGCGAGCCGCGCAAGCTCCTGCACACCAGCCGCCGTGATCTCGACCAGCGCCTCTGGCTTCCCGGCAACCAGGATGATGGAGCCCTCGTCGAGCACGAGGCCGTCCCCGTCGTGCAGCACGGTCGCGTGCGGCAGGTCGAGCAGGATCTGTGTGCCGCGCTCGCCGGTCAGCACCACGCGGCGACGATGGCGCTCGTCGGCATCGAGCACCACCCGGTCGATGATGTGCGATCGATCAAGCTCATCCGCGCGGGAAACCGATGACGCGCGCCGTAACGGCTTATTCAAACTCGCGATCCTCGGGAAGAAACGACTAGCACGTCGGTAAGCGGCCTCATCAAAAGCTTTGCGCTTGCCTGTTTATTCAAACTGAGGATCCTCGGGAAAGAACTCGAAGTCCAGTGCCTCGTTCGCATCAAAGGGGCATTCCGAGGGGAATATGCCGAGAGCCATCGCTGTCTCTTTTGCTGCGAGCAAGCGAGCTGCTCGGTACACCGCCTTGATCTGGTCTCGTTGATATTTCCCCAAGCTTGGGCTGCCGGTGATGATGTCCGTAATCTGCTGGCGTTGCTCGAAGATCGTTTGGATCCAGCTCGAGCCTCGCCCTCCAGGTTGAAATTTCCATTTTAACAAATGTCCAAGGAGAACGACGAGGCGGTTGCGGATTTCCCGCTTTTCAGACGACCCCACGCTCTGCACCTCATCGACCAGATTGTCCAAATCGAGATCATTGAAGCGGCGCTCCCGCAGGAGCTGAGCCTGCTCCTGCGTCCAAACGTAGAAGTCCGTTTCGTAGAGGTCGTTGCGGCGCGTTTTGGTTTGTGTATCGGACATTGCACTATTCTAGAACAAAAAGTATCGCTGGGCCATCGGCAGCACCTCGGCGGGGGCGCAGGTCAAGAGCTCGCCGTCAGCCCGCACTTCGTAGGTTTCCGCATCCACTTCTATATGTGGCGTCGCGCTGTTGTGCACCATGCTTTTCTTCGAAATTCCGCCGCGGGTATTCTCCACCGCAACGAGCTTCTTCTCGATGCCGAGCTTTGCCCGCAGCCCGCCCCGCAGCGCGGCCTTGGACGTAAACACGACCGAAGAAGCCGTCAGCGCCTTTCCGAAGGCCGCAAACATGGGGCGGTAATGCACGGGCTGGGGGGTGGGGATGGATGCATTGGGATCGCCCATCTGCGCCGCGATGATGCTGCCCCCCTTGATGATGCAGTCGGGCTTCACCCCGAAGAAAGCCGGCGACCAGAGTACGAGATCGGCAAGCTTGCCTTTTTCCACCGAGCCGATGTGCTTCGATACGCCGTGCGCGATCGCCGGATTGATGGTGTATTTGGCGATGTAGCGCTTGGCGCGCACATTGTCGTTGTCCCCTTTCTCCTGCGCGAGGCGCCCGCGCTGCTTCTTCATCTTATCCGCGGTTTGCCAGGTGCGGATGATCACCTCGCCCAGCCGGCCCATGGCCTGGCTGTCCGACGACATCATCGAGAGTGCGCCGATATCATGCAAAATGTCTTCCGCGGCGATGGTCTCCTTCCTGATGCGGCTTTCGGCAAAGGCCAGGTCCTCGGCAATCGACGGGTCGAGATGATGGCACACCATCAGCATGTCGAGATGCTCGTCGATGGTGTTCCTGGTGAACGGCCGCGTCGGATTGGTCGAGGACGGCAGCACATTGTTCAGGCCCGCTACCTTGATGATATCGGGCGCATGGCCGCCGCCCGCGCCTTCGGTGTGGAAGGCATGAATCGTGCGGCCCTTGAACGCGGCGATGGTGTCCTCGACGAAGCCGGATTCATTGAGGGTGTCGGAGTGGATCATCACCTGCACGTCGTAGTCGTCGGCGACCGAGAGACAGCAATCGATCGCTGCCGGGGTTGTCCCCCAATCCTCGTGCAGCTTGAGCGAACAGGCGCCGGCATTGATCATCTCCTCGAGCGCCGCCGGGCGCGACGCATTGCCCTTGCCCGCGAAGCCGAGATTCACCGGCAATCCGTCCGCAGCCTGGATCATGCGCCCGATGTGCCAGGGCCCCGGCGTGCAGGTGGTGGCGAAAGTGCCGTGCGCCGGCCCGGTGCCGCCGCCGAGCATGGAGGTGATCCCCGACATCAGCGCCTCCTCCACCTGCTGGGGGCAGATGTAATGGATGTGCGTATCGAAGCCGCCGGCGGTGAGGATCTTTCCCTCCCCTGCGATCACCTCGGTGCCGGGGCCGATGATGATGGTGACATCGGGCTGGATGTCGGGATTGCCGGCCTTGCCGATCCCCGCAATGCGATCGCCCTTGAGCCCCAAATTCGCTTTCACCACGCCCCAGTGGTCGAGGATCAAAGCGTTGGTGATGACGGTATCGACTGCGCCCTGCCTGTTGCTGATCTGGCTTTGGCCCATGCCATCGCGGATCACCTTGCCGCCGCCGAATTTCACCTCCTCGCCGTAGCTGCAGTAATCCCGCTCCACCTCGATGATGAGATCGGTGTCCGCGAGCCTCACCCGATCACCCGTGGTTGGACCAAACATGTCCGCGTAGACACTACGTGAGATCTTGCTCATTGTTTATTCCCCGTTTTCCACAGGCTCTGCGAGCGCGCAGTGATTGCATTATCCGCGAGCTGAGATAGGATCACATCAGCTCGTAGCGTTCACGTCGGTAACAGGTGGCTGCCTCGAGACACTCGGTTCGAGCTGGTTGTGCGAACAATCGACGCGGCCAAGTTCATGAAGGCTTCTTGTTTTCCACAGCGGACCTTTGAGCTCGGCGGGCAAGCTTCGGCTTGCCCGCTGCTTATTTGGCGGGTCCGCGTGCGGATTGATCGAGAAGCTGGGCTTGCCTGCGCCCGGAACATCTCTGGCTCCCCGCTCAAAGCTTGCCCATGATGGCTTGGCGAAAGCCGTAAATCATCCGCTTTCCCGCGACGCTGACCAGACTCACGTCGCGCGTCTGCCCGGGCTCGAACCGCACGGCGGTACCCGCCGGGATATCAAGCCGCATGCCGCGCGCTTTCTTGCGTTCGAATTTCAGAGCGGGATTGGTCTCAAAGAAATGATAGTGCGAGCCGACCTGGATGGGCCGGTCTCCCGTGTTGGTGACGGTCAGGGTCACCGTCTTGCGTCCGCTGTTGAGCTCGATCTCACCGTCCCTGATGAACTTCTCTCCGGGAATCATATTTCATGGCCTTGGTTTGGTGGGTACGGCCTGCTGGAGAGCGCGTTCCAGTGAGTGATCGGCCGCGTCACATGCTCGGTCTGGTCCCTCTCCCCGTTCTTCAACGGGGAGAGGGCTGGGGTAATCCCCACCCTCTCAGCCGAAGTCGGATATATCCGACTTCGGCCAATCATAATGACCGAACTCGGGTGAACCCGAGTTCGGTTGCCCAAGAGCGGGGAGAGGGAGCAACCGAGTCTGCGGCACCGTTGTGCATCAATTACACCGGGAGGCGCTTGTAGTAGCGGATTCACCGGATCGGCTCGTGCACCGTCACCAGCTTGGTCCCATCCGGGAACGTCGCCTCGACCTGGATTTCATGAATCATCTCGGCAATTCCCTCCATGACCTGGCTGCGGGTGAGCACGTGGGCTCCGGCCTCCATCAGCTCGGCGACCGTCTTGCCGTCGCGTGCCCCTTCGACAATGAAATCGGTGATCAAGGCCACGCTTTCCGGATGATTGAGCTTGACGCCGCGATCAAGCCGGCGACGCGCCACAATAGCGGCCATGGAAATGAGCAGCTTGTCCTTTTCGCGCGGAGTCAGATTCATCGCTTTTCTGCGCTCAGTTGAGCCATAGCCGCGGCAGTGCTCCGCTGCGCACCGCGTTCAATACCGCGACCAGATCGTGCCGGAGCGCCGCCCCGTCCGCGGCGCACAGCCGGATCAGCAGCACCCCCTTCCACGCGGAGGCCGCAACCTCGCCGACAAAGCGAAGCGCACGCACGCCGATCAGAAACGATTCCTCGGCAGGTACGATCAAGACGGTTGCGATCGCGGTGCCCCCGTTGGTAACCGCGGCAGCCGACAGTTTCGCGCCGATCTCGCCTTCAAATCGCAGGGCTTCGGCGTGGATGATCCGTCCTTCGCGATACACCTGCCAGCGGTCGAGCAGTCGGCCATGGCGGACCGTCTCCCCCATGCCCGAGCGGCCAAAAATGATGGCCTCAGCGATAATGAGGCGCGCATCCCGGTCGATATCGATGCGAATTGTGCGGGCCAGCCGCGCGCCATCGAACAAGATGGTCTCTTGCGGCAGCCACGCGAGGGTGGCCCCTGCTGCGACCTTCAGGTTGATTGCGACGACGGCGTCGTCATCGAGGGCACGGTAGATTTTTTCCGCCGCTGCCGTGGTCACGACGAGGCGCGCTTCGGAAGGGACCCATATGTTGATGTTGAAGCGGTCGCCGCCTGCCACCCCACCCGCCGTATTGAGAATCACCGCCTCGAGCTCGGCCGATGGCTGGCCGGGACATCGCACGCGCAATGGACCTTCCTCCCGAATGCGGGAGCGGCGCGTCACGCCGTGGTCTGCCTTGACCGCCAGCGCGATACGCCCGGATGCACGGTTCGCGGCAAACACCTCGTTCTCTGGAGCAGGCATAACGCTCATGCCCAAGCCTCAGATCGCCATGGCGCGCTTGAGCGCCGTTTCATCCATGTTCTCGCGGGTGCAGGAATAGACGATCGCGCCGCGGTCCATGACGGCGAAAAAGTCGCCGAGATCGCGTGCGAAGTCGAGGTACTGTTCCACCAGCACCACGGCGATCTGTCCGAGATTGCGCAAATATGCGATGGCGCGGCCGATATCCTTGATGATGGAAGGCTGAATGCCCTCCGTCGGCTCGTCGAGCAGCAGGAGCCGCGGGCGCATGACCAGTGCCCTGCCGATGGCAAGCTGCTGCTGCTGGCCTCCGGAGAGATCACCCCCGCGTCGGCGCAGCATCCCATTGAGCACGGGAAACAGGGAGAACACATCGGCTGGGATGGAGCGGTCCTCGCACTTTAGCGGGGCAAATCCGGTCCTGAGATTCTCGTCCACCGTGAGCAGCGGAAATATCTCGCGGCCCTGGGGTACATAGGCCACCCCGCGGCGTGCCCGCTCGCTGGCACTAAGGCGCGTAATATCCGCTCCATCAAGCGCTATGGTCCCCTTGCTGACGGAGTGCTGTCCAGCAAGCGCTTCGAGCAGACTTGTCTTGCCAACCCCGTTTCGACCCAACACGCAGGTGACTTTGCCCGGTTTCGCCTCGAGCGAAACTCCCCGGAGCGCCTGCGCGGCGCCATAGTGCAGATCGATGGCATTCACCTGCAGCATGAGGCCTACCGTCCTAGATACACTTCGACGACGCGTTGATTCTGCGAGACTTGGTCAATCGTGCCCTCGGCCAGCACCGATCCTTCGTGCAGGCAGGTGACCTTGACGTCGAGCTCCCGCACGAAAGTCATGTCATGCTCGACCACAATGACGGTGCGGTCGCGATTGATCTGTTTGAGCAGTTCCACAGTCTGTTGCGTTTCTACATCGGTCATACCCGCCACCGGCTCGTCAACCAGAAGGAGCTTCGGTTCCTGCGCGAGCAGCATGCCGATCTCGAGCCACTGTTTCTGGCCGTGGGAGAGAAGCCCGGCTCTGCGCCGGCGCAGCGGGGTGAGTCGAATGACGTCGAGGATTGCGGCAATGCGTCGCCGTTCCTCGACGCTCTCCTTCCAGAACAGGGTCTTGCGCGCGCGCCGGTCGCCCTTGAGCGCCAGACCGATATTGTCCTCCACCGTGTGCATGTCGAAGACGGTGGGCTTCTGGAATTTGCGTCCGACTCCGAGCAGTGCGATCTCGGTCTCGTCGAGACGCGAGAGGTCATAGGACCCGTCGAAATAGACCTCGCCGATATCGGCCCTGGTCTTACCGGTTACCACGTCCATCATCGTGGTCTTCCCGGCGCCGTTCGGTCCGATAACCGCGCGCATCTCGCCCGGATCAACCGTGAAGGAGAGATTGTTGAGCGCGCGAAAACCGTCGAACGAGACCGTCACGCCGCTAAGATACAGGAGAGCGGTGGTCGTGCGTGGGTCCATGCTCACTCCGCGGGCCGCACGGCCGGTTCTCCTATTCGCCCGCTCTCGTCCGCCATACCGTCGCGGCTCCCGTCCCGCATCTCTCCCCACCAATGCTGGAACGTTCCGACGATCCCGCGCGGCAGCAGCAGCGTCACTGCGACAAACAGGCCGCCGAGCAGGAACAGCCAATAGGGCGCAAGCATTCCGCTGGTGAAATAGGTCTTGCCGTAGTTCACCAGCACGGCTCCGAGGACCGCTCCGGTGAGCGTGCCGCGCCCGCCCACCGCCACCCAGATTACGGCCTCGATGGAGTTGGCCGGCGAGAATTCGCTGGGATTGATGATGCCGACCTGTGGAACGTAGAGGGCGCCTGCGACGCCCGCCATGCAAGCCGAGAGCGTGAACACGAGCAGCTTGTAGGCTTCGACCCTGTAGCCGAGAAAGCGTGTGCGCGCCTCGGCATCGCGAATGGCGATCAGAACCTTGCCGAATTTCGAGCTCACGATCACCCGGCAGATGACAAAGCCGAGCATCAGCGCGAGCACCGATGCGATGAACAGCGCCGCGCGTGTTCCCGGTGCCTGCACATTGAAGCCCAGAATGTCCTTGAAGTCCGTGAGCCCGTTATTGCCGCCAAAGCCAAAATTGTTGCGGAAGAAACCGAGCATCAGCGCGAACGTGAGCGCCTGGGTGATGATCGAAAGGTAGACTCCGGTGACCCGGCTGCGGAATGCGAACCAGCCGAATACGAAGGCAAGCAGGCCCGGCACGAACAGGACCATGAAGGCGGCATAAGCGAGGTGCTGGAAACCGTACCAGTAGACCGGCAAGTCCGGCCAATTCAGGAACACCATGAAATCGGGCAATATCGGATGCGCGTAGACGCCGCGGGTTCCGATCTGACGCATCAAATACATGCCCATCGCGTAACCGCCGAGCGCGAAGAAAGCACCGTGGCCGAGCGAGAGAATCCCGCAAAAGCCCCAGATCAGGTCGATCGCGAGCGCCAACAGCGCATAGCACAGATACTTTCCAAACAATGCGACAAAGTAGGACGACAGATAAAGCGGCGAGGTGGGCGCCATCAGGAAATTGAAAGCCGGCACGAGCAGAGCGATCACCGCCAGCACCGCGAGGAAAGCGGTTGCGCCACGATCGAGCGAACGCCCAACCAGCCCCGGCATCATGCCTCGGCCGCTCGGCCCTTCAAGGCGAACAGGCCTCGCGGCCGCTTCTGAATGAAGAGTATGATCAGCACCAGGATCGCGATCTTGCCCAGCACTGCGCCGGCATAGGGCTCCAGGAACTTGTTGGCAATGCCCAGCGTGAACGCTCCCACAAGCGTTCCCCAGAGATTTCCCACACCGCCGAAGACGACGACCATGAATGAATCGATGATGTAGCCTTGGCCGAGGTTGGGGCTCACATTATCGATCTGCGAGAGCGCAACTCCGGCCAGCCCCGCGATCCCCGAGCCGAGCCCGAACGTGAGCGCATCGATCCGGCTTGTCCTTATTCCCATCGACGCCGCCATCGCCCGGTTCTGGGTCACAGCCCGCATTTCGAGCCCGAAGCGGGTGAACCGCAATAGGGCAAGCAGGCCCAAGAAGACGAGGAGGGTGAACACGATAATCCACAGCCGATTATACGTGATGGTCAGGTGACCGAGGTCGAATGCCCCGCTCATCCAGGACGGCGTGCCCACATCCTTGTTGGTTGGGCCAAAGGCCGTGCGCACCGCCTGTTGCAGGATCAGCGACAGCCCCCAGGTCGCGAGCAGCGTTTCCAGCGGGCGACCATAGAGAAAGCGGATGATGCCGCGCTCGATCAGGATTCCGACACAGCCCGCGACCGCGAAAGCCAGCGGGAGCGCGAACGCGAGCGAATAGCCGAACAATGCGGGATTGCGTGCACGGATCACCTCCTGGACCACGAAGGTCGTATAGGCGCCGAGCATGACCATTTCGCCGTGCGCCATGTTGATGACGCCCATCACGCCGAAGGTAATGGCGAGACCGATGGCAGCGAGGAGGAGCACGGAGCCGAGCGAGAGCCCGTACCAGGCGTTCTGCAACGCGCTCCAGATGGCGAGGCCGTTCTCGATGGACGCGATGGCTTCGCTCGCGGCCTTCGTCACCGCGGGCGGGGCCGTTGCCGGGAGCCCTCCGAGGAGCGCAAGCGCATCCTGGTCCCCCCGCTCGCGGATCACGGCAATGGCATCGAGCTTGTCCTCCTCGGGTGCATTGTCGAGATAGAGAACGACCGCGGCGCGCGCCTCCACCAGCGCCCTTTTCACCTGCGGATCGGATTCGTTGGCGATCGCCTGTTGGAGCGCCGGCAGCGCATTCGCATCCTTGGCTCGGAATACCGCTTGTGCCGCTTCCAGGCGCTTTGCCGGATCCGGCGCCAGCAGGGTCAAGCTGCCGAGCGCTGCCTCGACAATGCGTCGCAAACGGTTGTTCAGCCGTACCGGCGCGAGATCGGCAGGGGGAGCTGCCGCGGCCGGTTGGCCTGTCCTCGCATCGATGAGCTGGTCGAGCTGATCGCGAATGAAAACGCCCTTCGCGTCTGAGCTGAAGAGGAGACGGCCGTCCTGCAGCGCCGCAACCACGCTGGCAGCAAGCGGATTGCCGCTGCTGGTCACGCCATTGATGCCCTCGATGGTCTGGTCGAAGCTGTCGGCCGTAAAGTGAAGGAGCGCGTCCGTGTAGCGGTCGGCGCGCGCACCCGTCCCCGCGCATGCGAAAAACACGGCCGCTATGACAAGCGCGATGAAACGATTTAAGACGGCGGCCATTCCTTTATCCACCGCCATGCCCGGACTTGTTCCGGGCATCCACATCTTTGTCACCGCAAGCAAGGCGTGGATGGCCGGGACAAAGCCCGGTCATGACGGCCGAGCAAGGGGCGCCTCAATCTTCCGAAATCGAGCCGCCCTCTAGTGCGATTATGCAGGGAACGCGGCTATGCGCCACCGCATTTTTGCGTGACCTTATTGTAGTTGCCGCACTTCAGGGTCACCCAGTCGGCCTCCAGATCCTTCGATCCGGGCAGGTATTTCGACCACGCGTCGCCTGGAACCAGCCCCGGCGTCTTCCATACAACGTCGAACTGCCCGTCCCCGCGCACCTCGCCGATAAAGACCGGCTTGGTGATGTGGTGGTTGGGCAGCATCTTGGAGGTGCCGCCGGTGAGGTTGGGGGCCTCGGTCCCTGGAAGCGCGGCGATAACCTTGTCCGGGTCGGTCGAGCCGACTTTCTCCACCGCCTTGACCCACATGGCGAAGCCGATGACGTGGGCTTCCATCGGATCATTTGTGACCTTCTTCGGGTTCTTCATGAAGGCCTTCCAGTCCGCGATGAACTTCTCGTTGATGGGCGTCTTGATGGACTGAAAATAATTCCAGGCAGCGAGGTGCCCGAGAAGCGGCTTGGTATCGATGCCCGCCAGCTCCTCCTCGCCCACGGAGAACGCAACCACGGGAATGTCGGTCGCCTTCACACCCTGATTGCCAAGCTCCTTGTAAAAGGGCACGTTGGCGTCGCCGTTGATGGTGGACACGACGGCAGTCTTCTTGCCGGCCGACCCGAATTTTTTGATATCCGACACGATCGTTTGCCAGTCGGAATGTCCGAACGGCGTGTAGTTGATCATGATGTCCGCATCAGCCACACCCTTCTGCTTCAGGTAGGCTTCCAGAATCTTGTTGGTCGTGCGCGGATACACGTAATCGGTGCCGGCAAGCACCCAGCGCTTCGCTTCGCCACCGTCCTTCGACATGAGGTAATCGACCGCCGGGATCGCCTGCTGGTTCGGCGCGGCGCCGGTATAGAACACGTTGCGCTCGCTTTCTTCACCCTCGTATTGCACGGGGTAGAACAGGATGCTGTCGAGCTCCTTGAACACCGGCAGCACCGACTTGCGCGAGACCGATGTCCAGCATCCGAACACCACCGCAACCTTGTCCTTGGTGATGAGCTCGCGGGCCTTTTCCGCGAACAGCGGCCAGTTGGAGGCAGGATCGACCACGACCGGCTCGAGCTTCTTTCCCAGCACGCCGCCTTTCTTGTTCTGCTCGTCGATGAGCATGAGCATGACGTCCTTGAGCGTCGTCTCGCTGATCGCCATCGTGCCGGAGAGCGAATGGAGAATTCCGACTTTGATCGTATCCTGGGCCGCGGCGGGGGAGGCCGCGCCAAACCCAAGTGTCAGTCCAACTGCGAGCGCCGCCGTGGTGACAAGCCAACGGCGGGCGAACGGTCGCTCCGCGACCGCGCCAATGAGTGCCTGCATCGCGATGTCCTTCTGTTGACGCCGCAAACGGAGGGAAATCCGTTCGCAGGGATGGAATCGCAAGCTGCATGCCAAGGGGTTCGGGGGCGATTGGGCCCCGGACACATCTGGGGAAAGCGTCAGCCGGGCTTGCGAAAAGCGCACGCTGACAAAGAGATAGAGCGGCATCACGGTTCGAAGAGAAATCATCTTGCTCGAAGCGATCGCGTCGCCTCAAGCCTCCAGCGGGCTATCCAAGGGGAACTCGGCACCCGTCTGCCCTTGGAATGTGCAGAAGCGCAAGTTTTGTGCAACGGCTCGTTTCGCACTTGCGGGCCTTCCCTCATCGCCGGCATCAGCGCGGCGGCGGGAGCCGGCTCTCGCGTCCGGCACGCGCCCCGGATGGTGCTCTCATCCGAGCTTTTGTGAGCCTCGATAAGCTCAACGGCGTGGGGGTTGGGCAGCGAGCTTGGAGCCGCGCACGCACATGCGGCCCCGCGCATCCTGCCACAGCTTCTCGGTCGCATGCAGGTGGCCGAGCGCGCGGGCGACCGTGCGAAAATCGAATGATGAGAAGCGCTCCGCAATGTCGGTGTAGTAGAGCGGGCTCTCGCTGATCGCATCCAGGATCTTTCCCGCCAATGCGGCCACGTCCATCTCATCGCCCGCGCGTCCGGGTTCATCGGATTTGCCGTTGACGTAGTCCTCTATGTTTGCGCGATCCGCATACGCGTAGGTGATGCGCTCGTAATATTCGCGCGGTATCCCCTCGGGCATGGTGGCATCGATGCCGACCTTGGCACCGGTCGGAACCACCCCGTAGCCTTGCGGCAAGCTGGGATCGAGCGGCTTGGCGCGTGCGTTCGAGATGATCATCACATCCTTGTCGCCCTGCACGCGGGTCGCGATCGCCCATTCCACCTCGGTCGGATCGAACACATCGATATCGTCGTCGACCACGACCACGTGCTTGAGATCCATCACCGAGAGCGCTGCAAGCAGCGCATTCTTGCCCTCGCCCGGCTGCTTCTTGATGGAAATCACCGCGTGCCAGAACGCGCAGCCCCCCAGCGTGACGTTGATCTCCTTGACCTGCACCCCGGCGGTTTTCAACGCTTGGCGGATGGCGGCGTAGCGGGTCGGCGCCGCCAGCCAGGTGTTCTCCCATGGCATGTGCAGGTTGTAGTAGATCGCGTCCTTGCGCATCAGGACGGCCTTGACGCGCACGACCGGGTTCCAGTGCAGGCCGCCCATGAGCCGCGTGAACTCGCCGAAGCGGCCCTCCGGCCAGGTCCAGCCCGTGGGCAGGATCTCCGCTTCCAGCACGATCTCGGCATCGGCGATGTACGGCAGATCGATGGTCACGCCGGCAGCAAGCTCCACGGGCGCGCCGCGCAGTCCGCCGGCAATCGCCATCTCGTCTACTCCGAGCGGCGCGCGGTAGCCCGAGCCGGTGATCTCGATGGGATGGGTGCCGATGCTGATCGAGATCGGCAAGGGCTGGCCTTTCTCATAGGCCCGCTGCGCGAACAGTCGCATATTGTTGGGGGTGACGATATCGATGCCGGTGAGACTCTTTTCCTTGACGATGAACCGATAGATGCCGCTGTTGAATCCAAGCTCGGGGTCGCGCGCGATCACCACGCCGGCCGTGATCATCGGTCCGCCGTCGTAGATCGAGGACATCGGAATCGGCAATTTGTAGAGATCGACATCCTCACCGGCGAGAACCACTTCGCGCGTCGGCGAGGTCTTGACGTATTTCGGCGCAATCGGCTGAACGATGGCCTGCGTGAGCTTGTCCTCGATCTCGCGATAGCTGTCGCAGCCGAGCGCGATCATTGCGCGCTCGCGCGTACGGATGAGGCCGGAGACGACGGGCATCTCGTACCCAATCACCTTGTGGAAGAAGAGCGCGGTCTTGGCCTGGTCGACGAGGGTTGCGATGTGGCGGATGTCGATGGGCTGATGCAGATCCACGAGCTCGCCGTTCTGGCGCAGCCGGTCCAGGAATTGGCGAAAGTTCTCCTGCATCATGCTCTCCGGACGGCGAGGGTAAGCGGTTGTTGGCGGCCGTGGCGTAAGCTACCTAGACCGGCATGGAGCGACAATCCACTTGGCAGCACGATCCGGAAGCTTGTAGCCCGGATGAGCGTGGCAATATCGGGGCAGTGCAGCCCCAGGCGGATCCCGCATGTCGCTGCGCTCATCCGGGCTACAGCGATAGGGACGTATCCCGGTGAGCGGCGGCAAGACGATGAGAGCTCTTGTCCTGCGCAAGCACGGCGGGCTCGATGAGCTCGCTCTCGCCACCGATTATCCAGTGCCAGTCGCGGACGCTGGGCACGTGGTCATTCGCGTGCGCGCCTCGTCATTCAACTATCACGACGTGTTCACCGTTCGCGGAATGCCCGGCATCAAAGTGCCACTGCCGGTGGTCATCGGTCTCGACATGGCGGGGGAGGTCACGCAGCTCGGGCCTGGCGTCGATAGTTGGAAGGTGGGCGACCGCGTACTCGTCAACCCGCTCAATAAGAAGAAAGGGCTAATGGGCGAGATGCTGGATGGCGGCATGGCCGAATACTGTCGGGTTGCCGCGGATCAGCTGGTCGCCATGCCGCACAATGTCGGCTTCGAGGAGGCGGCTGCCTTGCCGGTCGCCTATGGCACGGCCCATCGCATGCTGATCACCCACCAGACCGTGAAGCCGAAGGATCGCGTGCTCATTCTCGGCGCCAGCGGCGGCGTGGGGACCGGCTGCATGATTCTTGCCAAGCAGCTGGGCGCAGAGGTGATTGCCTGCACCAGCAGCGCACGCAAGATGCAAAGGCTCAACGAGCTCGGCGCCGATGCAGTGATCAATGTTACGGAAACGGACTTCTCCAAATGGGCGGTTGAAAAGTACGGCAAACCGCAGCGTCGCAGCTATGACGGTGGCGTCGATGTCGTGATCAATTTCACCGGTGGGGACACCTGGCATCCCTCGCTGCGCTGTCTCAAGCGCGGCGGCAGCCTGCTCGTATGCGGCGCGACCGCGGGCTACGATCCGAAGGAGGACCTGCGTTACGTCTGGAGCTTCGAGCTGAAGATCATTGGGTCGAACAGCTTTTACGACGACGACCTGCAGGCGCTGATGAAGCTCATTGCCCAAGGCAAGGTGCGCCCGGTGATCGACAAGGTGCTGGCGCTCGAACAGGCGCGGGAGGGCCTGCGACTGATCGAGAACCGCGAGGTCATAGGCAAGGTCGTGGTAACGCCGTGAGCGGTGACATTACCCTCGCGCGCGTACAGGAGCTGGTCACGCGCGGCCCTTACCATCAGTGGCTCGGATTGAAAGTGGTTGCCGTGCACGAGGACGGGATCGAGCTCAAGGCCACCTGGCGCGAGGAATGGGTGGTCAATCCGGACCGGCGCTACACCCACGGCGGCGTATTGGCTACCCTCGTCGATCTTGGAGCCGATTGGGCGATGGTGAGGAAGCTCGGTCGCGGAGTGCCCACGATCAGCCTGCATGTCGATTATCACGCTCCGGCGATGCCCGGCGATCTGACCATTCGCGGCAGGATCGTGCGCATGGGGAGCCAGTTCTCCACGTCCGAAGCGCAGGTGCTCGACCTCGATGGCAAGCTGCTTGCGAGCGGCCGCGGCACCTATCTGACCGCGCCGCCTAAGGGATAACTACTTCGGATCGAGCGGCGTCCCCATCGCCGCCCGCGCCTCCTGTGCAAACCGGGGAGGTGCTTGTACCATCCCCCTGGAGAGTACCGATCTGATGCCCAGAACTAGCCAGGCACGGGGTCGTCTCGCGGCATCGGGCGCTCAATAACGTGCAGCTCATGCTCGTATACAGCGCGATCAGCTACAGCGTCTTTCGCGGCAAGGTCAGGTCAGCATCCGCGAACTATTAGGCCAGCGCGAAGCGCAGGAATGACTTGGGAGATGACGATGATACGATGCATCAGATTATGGAGCGGTCTGGACGGCCGTTCGCATTTCGAGGAAGGCGTCATCGACCTCGATCCCGGCCCGCGCGCCGACACGCTGAGCGGCAAGTTTCCTATCGCTTCGGTGTCATTCCAGGAGACGAATGCGGACCCAAAGCTTGGATGGCATCCGGACCCGGCGCGGCAGCTCGTCATCACGCTAAGCGGCGCGTTGGACTTCACGACGCACGACGGCCGCTTTTCACTCCGCGCGGGCGACGTATTGTTCACCGAGGACACGGTCGCCGGCCATGATTGGACGCTGCTCGGCGATCAACCCTGGAGGCGCCTCTACGCCATCCTTGAGCAAGTTACCGTCGTTCCATTTCGGCCGGCTGAGCCGCGCTCAGCTACTGCCGGCCGAGAGACGCGCACAGCAAAAGCAGCAACTACGACAGGAGAAGGCACATGATCCGATGTGTACGAATATGGACGGGAGATGACAGAAACTCCCATTTCGAGGAGGGGGTCATCGACCTCGAGCCCGGGCAGCGCGGCGATGTGCTGAGCGGCAGAATGGCGACGACGACGATCTCCTTCGAGGAGACGGCTCCCGGCGGCGCCTTCGCCTGGCATACCGCGCCCATCAGGCAATTGGTCATCACGCTGAGCGGAACGCTCGACTTCCAGACGCGCGAAGGGGAGCACTTCCTCATCCGTCCGGGCGACATCCTTTTCGCCGAGGACACGGCCGGCAGCGGACATAGCTGGAGGCTGACCGATGCTCAGCCCTGGCGGCGCGCGTATGTCGTCCTTCAGCCGGGGACCCCGGTGCCGTTTCGCGCGAGCAAGTCCCAAAGTGTCTCGGCCTGATCGAGGTCCTCGCGATAAGGAAAGCCGGCATTCCCGGCCCAAACAGCAAAGAGAGCTTCCATGCCCGATACATTCAACACCGAGCCGGATGTCGTTCTCATCGGCGCCGGCATCATGAGCGGGACGCTTGGCGTACTCCTCAAGGAGCTCGAGCCATCCCTCAACATCGAAATGTTCGAGACGCTTGAGGGGGCCGGGCTTGAGAGCTCGGACTCCTGGAACAACGCCGGCACCGGTCACGCTGCCAATTGCGAGCTGAATTACACGCCCGAGCGTGCCGACGGCAGTATCGACATATCCAAAGCGCTGCAGATCAATGTCGAATTCGACCTGTCGCGCCAACTCTGGTCTTACATAGTGAAGAAGGGCGCGATCAAGGACCCGCGGTCGTTCATTCACCCAGTTCCCCACATGAGCTTCGTCTGGGGCGCCGAGAATGTATCGTTCCTCAGAAAGAGGTTTAAGGCAATGTCGGCCCACCCTTGCTACCACGGTATGGAATATACCGAGGACAAGAAGCAGATCGCCGATTGGACTCCCCTGGTTATGGAAGGGCGCACGGATGACGAACCAGTGGCTGCGACGCGCATCGTCACCGGCACAGATGTCGACTACGGATCGCTGACCAACCATTTTGTTGATCATCTCAGTGCCCTCCCCGGCTTTTGGGTCCATTATTTGAACCGCGTCACGAATTTAAGCCACGAGAAGGACGGACGCTGGCGCGTCGAGGTCGCGGATACCAAGAGCGGCGATAGGCGATCGGTGACGGCCAAGTTCGTCTTTATCGGAGCGGGCGGGGGCGCCCTGCCGCTGCTTCAGACATCCGGCATTCCGGAGGGCAAGGGATATGGTGGCTTTCCCGTCAGCGGCATCTGGCTGCGTTGCGACGATCCCGCCATCAACAAGCGCCATCATGCAAAGGTTTATGGAAAAGCCCCCCACGGATCGCCGCCCATGTCGGTGCCGCACCTCGATACTCGGGTGATCGGCGGACAGCACTCGTTGCTCTTCGGGCCATATGCCGGCTTCTCCAGCAAGTTCTTAAAACATGGTTCCCTGCTGGATTTATTCGAATCGGTCAGGCCAGCCAATATCAAGCCGCTGCTGTCCGTTGCGCGCGACAATTTCGATCTTACGGAATATCTGATCGGGCAAGTCCTTCAGTCCGAGACCCATCGGTTGGCGGCGCTGGACCAATACTTCCCCAACGCGAAGAGTGACGACTGGAAGCTGCAGGTCGCAGGGCAACGCGTCGAGATCATCAAACCTGACGTGAAGCGCGGCGGCATTCTGGAGTTGGGAACTGAGCTCGTCGCCGCGGCGGACCGCTCGCTTGTTGCGCTACTGGGCGCTTCTCCTGGAGCATCGACGGCGGCCTTCATCGCGATCAGTGTTTTGGAAAAATGCTTTCCGAATGAGCTGACCGCCACCGGTTGGCTTCCCAAGCTCAAGGAGATCATCCCCTCGTACGGCGTATCGCTGATAGAGGATGCCGATCTCTTGCGGCGTGTTCGGGCGGACACTGCAGCAGTCCTGAAAGTCGAGAACGTCTGAGACGTCGGCTGCGGGCCAAACCCCAGCTGTTATGATTCAACGGCGAGGTCGCCGTTGCCAGCCAAACGGATTGAACCCCAGGGAGAGATCTCATGGCCAACACGAGAAGAGAAAGCGACAGCCTCGGTGTGGTTGAAGTCCCGGCGGACAAGCTGTGGGGCGCTCAAACCCAGCGCTCGCTCGAGCATTTCAGCATCGGCAAGGATCTGATGCCGCGTGAGATGATCACTGCCTATGCCATCTTGAAGAAAGCCGCCGCCGTCGCGAACCATGCCGGCAAGCGGCTCGACGATCAGCGTTACAAGCTGATCGTGCAGACTTGCGACGAGATCCTGGCAGGCCAGCATCACGATATGTTTCCGCTGCATGTGTGGATGACGGGTAGCGGCACCCAGTTCAACATGAATGTCAACGAGGTGATCTCCAACCGGTGCTGCCAGCTTGCCGGCACGCCGCTTGGAAGCCACGCGCCGGTTCATCCGAACGATCACGTCAACATGGCACAGTCGTCGAATGATACGTTTCCGTCAGCCATGTACATCGCGGCAGCCGTCAATGTGAAGCAGCGCCTGATTCCCGCGGTTGCCGCCTTGCATGATGCGATCAGCGCAAAAGCTGATGCCTGGAGCGACATCGTCAAGATTGGGCGGACCCACATGCAGGACGCCACCCCGCTGACCTTGGGCCAGGAATGGTCCGGCTACGCCGGGATGTTGGCGGACGATCTGGAGCGGATCGAAGCTGCCCTACCGGGCGTGTATCGCCTGGCGCTGGGCGGAACGGCGGTCGGAACGGGTATCAACTCGGCGCCCGACTTTGCCGAAGCGGCGGCCGCCGAGATCGCCAAGCTCACCGGCCTGCCGTTCATCACTGCGCCCAACAAATTCACCGTGCAGGGCGCCCACGATGCGTTGGTCCAGCTGTCCGGAACGCTGCGCACGCTCGCGGTATCGCTGTACAAGATCGCCAACGACATTCGCCTGATGTCCTGCGGGCCTCGCGCTGGATTTGCGGAACTGGAAATCCCGGAAAACGAGCCGGGGTCCTCGATCATGCCGGGCAAGGTCAATCCGACCCAGTGCGAAGCCCTCACGATGATCGCCGTGCAAGTGATGGCCAATGACGTCGCGGTGGGTTTTGGCGGCGCCGGCGGCTATCTCGAAATGAACGTCTACAAGCCGCTGATCATCTTCAACATCACCCATTCCATTACGATC
>Ga0207693_10001854_pt1 | contig 18526 bp, 17 predicted proteins | sample LARL81metaG_FD_184347 | JGI IMG/M metagenome (GOLD analysis project Ga0207693, IMG submission 184347) | Corn, switchgrass and miscanthus rhizosphere microbial communities from Kellogg Biological Station, Michigan, USA - LAR L8-1 metaG... | ecosystem: Host-associated > Plants > Roots >...
GTTCGCTTGCCGGTTCCGAAGGCCGGTCACTCGGGCCGGTGCCGACCGCGAGGGAGGAGATGACCACTGTGATCGCAACGGACAAGGCAAGGAACAAGGCCCAGGAACTCGGCGGTGGACGGGAGTCTTAACCCGTGCCGCTTTGGTTAGTCTTCGAGCGCGCGCCCCACGATCAATGGATCGGGCTCACCGACCAATTTGTAGTCCTTGGTGTCGTAGTCGAACTTATTGAGTAGGTGGCGCATGGCGTTGAGTCTGGCGCGCTTCTTGTCGTTGCTCTTGACGACGATCCACGGCGCGTAGTCGGTGTCAGTTGCCTTGAACATCTCTTCCTTGGCCTCGGTGTAGGCGTCCCACTTGTCCAGCGACTCAATATCGGTTGGTGAGAGTTTCCACTGCCGCACCGGGTCAACCTGGCGGATCGCGAACCGGGTGCGCTGCTCGGCCGGCGACACCGAGAACCAGAACTTGGTCAGGCTGATGCCGTCACTGACCAGCATGTCCTCGAATTGCGGTGTGCGCCGGAGGAATTCGGCATGCTCCTCTGGGGTGCAGAACCCCATCACCTTCTCGACCCCTGCGCGGTTGTACCAGGACCGGTCGAACAGCACCATCTCGCCGCGGCCGGGTAGGTGGGAAACGTAGCGCTGGAAGTACCACTGTCCTTGTTCACGTTCGGTGGGTTTCTCCAGTGCCACGACCCGCGCACCGCGGGGGTTCAGATGCTCCATGAACCGTTTGATGGTGCCGCCTTTTCCGGCGGCGTCGCGTCCTTCGAACAGAATGACGTGACGTGCGCCGTTGCGCTTGGTCCAGCGCTGCAGCTTCAGCAGCTGGATCTGCAGCAGGCGCTTTTCGCGCTCATATTGGCCACGCGGTAGGCGCTCGTCGTACGGGTAACGCTCACGCCAGGTCTCCACGGGGTTGCCGTCCTGGTCCAGCAGGACGGGATCGTCGTCGTCCTCGTCGTCGACGGTGTAACCAAGATCGCTGGTCGAAAGCATGTTGAGGTCGAGCTCGGGCATCGCCCGAAAATATCAGGCCGACACCGGGTGCGTTAGCGGACGATCCAACGCGTGGCTACGCGGGCGTGTGCTCGATCCGGTCGATGCGTAGCATCCGGGTGAGCACCATCTCGGGCTGCCTCGCCTCGACGCAGCTGTGGGCCAGCATTCTGTTGTTGCCCCGGACGTAGGGTGGCGACGTGGACGTGTTGGTCGGTATTGATATGGGGACAGGGAGTACGAAGGGCGTACTCGTGGACGCCTCCGGCTCGGTTCTGGCTTCTGAGACAGTCGCCCACTCGATGGACCTGCCACGGCCGGGGTGGGCCGAGGTGGACGCCGAGGGTATGTGGTGGCGCGAGGTCTGCGACATCAGCTCCAAACTGATGGCCGCGGTTCCGTCAGGGGCCAACGTCGCGGGTCTGTGCGTCAGCGGGGTTGGGCCGTGTCTCGTGTTGTGCGACGACGACCTGCGACCATTGCGTCCAGCCATCCTGTACGGCATTGACACCCGCGCAACGGCCGAAATCGACTTGCTGACTGAAGAATTCGGTGGACAGAAGATACTCGACCGGGCCGGCACGTTGCTGTCGAGCCAGGCCGTCGGGCCGAAACTGGAGTGGGTGTATCGCCACGAGCCCGAGGTGTTCGAGCGCGCCAGCGGTTTTTACGGGTCCAACTCGTACGTCGCGGCGAAGCTCACCGGTGAATACATTCAGGACCACCACACCGCCAGCCAGAGCGATCCGCTATACCTAACGCGGGATCTCGACTGGAATACGCAATGGGCACAGCGCATCTGCCGCCATCTGGCATTGCCGCGGCTGGTCTGGCCGGGCGAGGTGGTCGGCACGGTGCACGCCGACGCCGCCGAAGCCACACATATTCCACAGGGCACGCCGGTGGTCGCGGGCACCGTCGACGCGTATTCGGAGGCGTTCTCGGTGGGGGTCCGTCATCCCGGCGATCTCATGCTGATGTACGGCTCCACGATGTTTCTCGTCCAGATCATCGATGAGTATTACACCGATCCGGCCCTGTGGACGACCACCGGCGTCGAACCTCGCACGCTGGCACTGGCCGCGGGGACCTCGACCGCGGGCAGCCTGATCAACTGGCTGCAGACGATCACCGGCGGCGCATCGTTCGAGGCCCTCATGGAGGAGGCACAAGCCGTGCCACCGGGCAGCGATGGACTGTTGATGTTGCCCTACCTCGCCGGCGAGCGAACCCCCGTTTTCGACCCCCATGCGCGGGGCATTTTCGCCGGACTCACTTTGCGGCACGGCCGGGGACACCTGATCCGCGCCGCCTACGAGGGAATCGCCTTCGGAATTCGGCAGATCCTCGAGCGATTCGACGACGCGCACACCGCAAAGCGCACGGTGGCAGTTGGTGGCGGATTGCGCAGTCCGATCTGGGCGCAGACGGTCAGCGACGTCACCGGCCGAGCCCAGCTCGTGCCGGAGCAGGCCATCGGCGCCAGCTATGGTGACGCTCTGCTGGCCGCCATCGCCGTGGGTCTGGTGCCCCCGACGACCGACTGGGCGAAGATCGCCCGCGAGATCAAGCCCGATCCGGGCAACCACGAACGCTACAGCGAGGTATACGCCACCTGGCGTGAGCTGTACCCAGCCACGAAAGAGCAGATGCATCGCTTGGCGGCGAGCGACTCGGCGCCGGATCACCCCATTGTGTAGCCGCCGTCGACCGGGATGTCCACACCGGAGATCATGCTGGCCGCATCGGAGGCCAGCCACAGCACGGTGTCGGAGACCTCACGGGGAACGGCGAAGCGCCCCAAGGGTATTCGCGCTAACATTGGCGCTGCCTTCGAGTCTTCACCCCACACTCGCTGACCCATCTCGGTGAGCACCACCGTCGGGCACACCGAGTTGGCACGGATCCCGTACCGGCCGAGTTCGCGGGCCAGCACCTTGGTCGCCATCACGAGGCCTGCCTTGGACGCGCAGTACGCGTAGTGGTCGGGCAGCGGAGCAAGCGCCGCGGCGGATGCGACCGTGATGATCGATCCACCGGTGCCCTGGGCGACCATCGCCTTGCCCACCGCCGACGCGAGCAGGGCCGGGGCGCGGAGATTGATCGCGATCGTGTCGTCGAACTTGTTCGGATCGGTGTCAGTGGCCGGCTCGGGATAAGAGATTCCGGCGTTGTTGACGAGGATGTCCAACCCGCCGAACGCGCCCGCCGCCTGCTGAGCCAGCCTCATCGGCGCGTCATGCTCTGCGAGATCGATTGCGGCGGTGGCGATCTGGGCTCCGAACTCCTCGGTGAGGGCCGATTCGGCCAAGCTCAGTGCCGCGCGGTCACGTCCGCTCAGGATGAGTTTCGCACCGGCGGCGGCGAAGGTCCGGGCGATGTCGGCGCCGATGCCCTTGGTGGCGCCGGTGATCAGCGCCCGCTTGCCGTCGAGGCGCAGACCGGTGGACGCGGATTCAGCGTGTGTCATCGGGCAGATTCGGGCTTTCGAGTATGGCGTTGGCGGTCGCGGGATCGGTGACGAGTTGGTTGAAGTACCCCCCGAGTGCGCCGCCGATGATCGAGTCGATCTTGTCCTTGCCCACTGCCACGGCGATGGTGACCGGGATGTGGCGCAGCGCCTCGAGTTCGATCGCGATCAGACGCCCGCGACCTTCGAAGTCGACCGGTTGGCCTGCCTGGTCGTAGAACCGCGAGCAGACGTCGCCGACGGAGGCCCGCAGCGAATCCGAGCCGACCGGAACGAACCTCGGGATGTCCGAACGCATCAGCGGGGGCGCCCCGACTCCCATCAGCGCGCATCGGGCACGCGGCCACAGATGCAGCACGCGCTGAATGGTGGGGTCGTTGAGCAGTGACGGGTACAGGTCCGGCCCAGGCAGTGCGGGCGCGAAGAGATAGCTCGGTCGGCCACCGATCCGATTGGCGACCAGCCGGGTGATCTCGTTGGTTTGGTACCACTCCTCGGGCTGATCGTTTCCCCCGACGGTGGGTGCGACGACGACGCCCGACAGCGGCGTGAGCTCGAACTTGGCGACCTCGTAGACCGTGCGGCCGGACGACACCAGCAGCACGTCGCCTGCCAGCAGGCCCGCCCCGGCCAGTGCCCGGCCAACGGCGGGTGCGAGCGTGCCGCCCATCACGTCGACGACGCCGCGGCCGGCCCCGGGGTTCGGGAGGGGAAGGCTCAGGTAGACGGTGGTCAGGCCGAGGGCCCGCGCCAGTCGATCGGCCAGGTCGCCCGATGTCGCCTCCTGGGGCGGCACCACCTCGATGCGCACGATGCCCTGACGCTTCGCCTCCGCCAACAGGCGGCTGACGGTCGCGCGGCTGGTCCCCAATTGGGCGGCGACCTCGGCCTGCGTGGCGTCTTCGGTGTAGTACATCTTTGCCGCCGCGTAGAGCACCGATGGCGCGAAATGCCCAGCGTCGACGTCTGATGGGCCATCACGGCCGGTCAGGCCGGTGTTCCGGGCAGCCCGGGGCATGGCCTCAGTATGGCACGTGAACGTTTGTTCGTGAATAGAATTTCGCTGCACATTCGTTCTGGACATTTGTGCAAAGACTGGGTTAGTGTGTTTCAAACCACACCAGAACGTGTATGTGAGCTGTGAAGGCTTGACCGCGAGATCGACGTCGGGAGGAAGCTGATGACCGAACAAATTCCCGAAAAAATGCAGGCCGTGGTGTGTCACGGGCCGCACGATTACCGACTCGAGGAGGTCGCGGTCCCGGAGCGAAAGCCCGGCGAAGCCCTGATCCGGGTGGAGGCGGTTGGAATCTGCGCCAGTGACCTGAAGTGTTACCACGGCGCTGCGAAATTCTGGGGCGACGAGAACCGTCCGGCGTGGGCCGAGACAATGGTAATTCCCGGGCACGAATTCGCCGGGCGCGTCGTCGAACTCGATGACGAGGCCGCCGAGCGGTGGAACATCGCCGTGGGTGACCGTGTGGTCTCCGAGCAGATTGTGCCGTGCTGGGAATGCCGCTACTGCAAGCGCGGGCAGTACCACATGTGCAAGCCCCACGATCTGTACGGTTTCAAGCGGCGTACTCCTGGCGCGATGGCGAGCTACATGGTGTACCCGGCGGAAGCCCTGGTGTACAAGATCTCTGGCGATATGCCCGCTCATCAGGCGGCGTTTGCCGAACCGCTCTCATGCTCCCTGCACGCGGTCGAGCGCGGCCAGATCACCTTCGAGGACACAGTCGTCGTCGCCGGCTGCGGCCCTATCGGGCTCGGCATGGTGGCGGGTGCACGCGCGAAGAACCCCGCGCACGTGATAGCGCTCGACATGGCTCCCGACAAACTCGATCTCGCCGCCGCCTGCGGCGCCGACATCACCATCAACATCGCGGAGCAAGACCCCGCGTCGATCATCAATGATCTGACCGACGGCTACGGCGCCGACGTGTACCTCGAAGGCACCGGCCATCCGTCGGCGGTTCCCCAGGGCCTCAACCTGTTACGCAAGCTCGGCCGATACGTCGAGTACGGCGTCTTCGGCAGCGACGTCTCCGTCGACTGGAGCATCATCAGCGACGACAAGGAACTCGACGTGCTCGGGGCCCATCTCGGCCCGTACTGCTGGCCGCCGGCCATCAAGATGCTCGAGTCCGGTGTGCTGCCGATGGACAGGATCTGCTCGCACCAGCTGCCGCTGACCGAATTCCAGAAGGGACTCGACCTGGTCGCCAGCGGCACAGAGTCGGTGAAGGTGTCGTTGATCCCGGCCTGACGTCCGGCCCGAGCGAAAGCTGAGTGACATGAGTGCAGAGCGGTTCTCCGGCCGGCAGATGTCGCGGCGGAACATGTTGATGGCGTTGGGTCTTGGTGGCGTCGCCGCGGCCACCGTGCCCGTCCTTGGTGCATGCGGAGTGGGCGGTCGGACGAACGCCCCGAACGGGGCAGATGACGTCACCGGCGGGTTCGACTGGAAGAAGGCTTCCGGCACGACAATCAACATCCTGCAGACGCCGCACCCGTACCAGAAGTCCTATCAACCGTTGTTCAAGGAATTCACCGAGCTCACCGGAATCAACGTCAACGCCGACCTGGTGCCCGAGGCCGACTACTTCACCAAGCTCAACACCGAGTTGGCGGGCGGCACCGGCAAGCACGACGCGTTCATGCTCGGTGCCTACTTCATCTGGCAGTACGGCCCCGCCGGCTGGATCGAAGACCTCCACCCCTGGCTGCAGAACTCCTCGGCCACCGGACCGGACTACGACTTCGAGGACATCTTCGACGGATTGCGCACCTCCACCCGATGGGATTTCAAGACCGGCGACCCGCTGGGTACGGGCGGGCAGTGGGCGATTCCGTGGGGCTTCGAGAACAACGTCGTCGCCTACAACAAGAAGTATTTCGACCAGCGCGGCATCAAGAAGCTGCCAGACAGGTTCGACGATTTCATACAGCTGGCAGTCGATCTCACCGACCGCTCGGCCAACCGCTACGGCGTCGCCACGCGCGGTTCGAAGTCCTGGGCCACGATTCATCCCGGCTTCATGACTCAGTACACCCGGGAGGGCGCGGTCGACTACAAATTCAACGGCTCCGAGTTGATCGCCGAGATGGACAGCGCCAAGGCCATCGAATTCACCAAGAAGTGGATCGAGATGCAGCACAAGGCCGGCCCGACATCCTGGACCGCCTACGAGTATCCCAATGCCACAGGCGATCTCGGTGACGGTAAGGCGATGATGGTGTACGACGCCGACAGCGCCACGTACCCGAAGAACAAACCCGGTGCGAGCGCGGAGGCCGGTAACCTCGCATGGTATGCCGGCCCCGCCGGCCCGGACGGAAACTACAAGACCAACCTGTGGACGTGGAGTTGGGCGATGAACGCCAACTCGCGGAACAAGCTCGCATCGTGGTTGTTCATCCAGTGGGCGACCGGCAAGGACTCGTTGAACAAGGCCGTCGAAGCGGGAAGCTACGCGGACCCGGTCCGAAAGTCGGTGTTCGACACCACCTTCAAGCGCGTCGCTGCCAGCCAGCCTGGCTACCTGGAAGCGTTCGAAACGGTGATCGGATCGTCCAAGATCCAATTCACGCCACAGAAGAAGTTCTTCGACACCACCAAGGACTGGGCGGTGGCGCTGCAAGACATCTACGGCGGGGAGGACGCCGCGTCACGCCTGCGCAGCCTCGCCAAGACCAACACGTCCAAGATCAACCTCTAGGAGGCCGGTCCATGACAACGAGGACAACCAAGGCGCCGCCGGCCACCCCGGAGCACCGCGCTCCTACCACGCGTCAGCAGCCTGCCGAGATCCCGGGCTGGCGGCGCAAGCTGCGGCCCTACCTACTGTCGCTCCCCGCGCTGATCGTCGTCATCGGCATCCTGTACCCGTTCGTGCTCGGCGCCTATTACGCATTCCTGAACTACGCGGCGGTCAACCCCAACCCCCAGTTCATCGGGTTCAAGAACTTCCAATCGGTGCTGGGCGACCAGATCTTCTGGCAGAGCGTCAAAGTCACGGTGATCTTCGCCGTGGTGGCCACGGTCGTCGAAACCGCGCTCGGTGTCGGACTTGCACTGCTGCTCAACCGCTCCAGCATCATCGGCAAGCTCTTCGAAAAGGTGCTGATCGTGCCGCTGATGATCGCGCCGGTGATCGCAGGCGTCATCTGGAAGCTGATGTTCAACCCGCAGTTCGGAATCCTCAACCATGTCCTCGGGCTGGGCAGCACGTTCGACTGGCTGTCCGGCACCACGGCGCTGTGGTCGGTGATCCTCGTCGACGTCTGGATCTTCACACCGTTCGTAGCAATCCTGGTGCTCGCCGGGATCCGGTCGCTGCCGAGAGAGCCATTCGAGGCGTCCGAAGTGGACGGCGCGAACTGGTTCTACATGTTCCGCAAGCTCATGCTGCCGATGCTCTGGCCATATATCCTGGTGGCGGTCATCTTCCGGTTCATGGACAACCTCAAGGTGTTCGACCACATCTACGTCCTCACCGCGGGCGGCCCTGGCGTGGCCACGCGCACGCTTCAGATCGGCGCATTCGAGGACTCGATCATCAACCTCGACTACTCCCGCGGCAGCACGTACATGTTGCTGCTCTGGATCATCGTGTTCATCACCGCGCGCTACCTGGTGAGCGTGCTCGGAAAGGCGCAGCGCCGAGCTGCCGGAGCGGAGGCCTGACATGGCGAAAGCAGCTGCCCGCGAACTACTCCCGGGTCAGAAGCGATTCGGCGCCGGCCCGCTGGCCGCCGACATCACGCTGATCGCGTGGTTCGTGTTCTCCCTGTTCCCGATCATCTGGATGATCCTGCTGGCGCTGAAGAACGACGCGCAGCAGACCACGACCTACTTCCAGTTCAGCCCTTCGTGGTCGAACTTCGCGACGGTGCTCTCCGACAAGGGCAAGGATCTGACCAGTGTCGACTTCAAGACGTCGCTGTTGACCAGCCTGATCAATTGCGGTGGCGCGGTGATCGTCTCGCTGGTGGTCGGTATCCCCGCGGCGTATGCGGCGGGCAGGTGGAAGTACCGCGGCAGTGACGACCTGATGTTCCAGATGCTGTCGTTCCGGTTCGCGCCCGAGCTGATGGTCATCGTGCCACTGTTCGTGATCTACAACCAGATCGGCTTGTTCGACACCAAAGTCGGCATGATCTGGGTGCTGCAGCTGGTCACGATGCCGTTGGTGGTGTGGATCCTGCGCTCGTACTTCCAAGACCTCCCAGAGGATCTGGAGCAGGCGGCCCTGCTGGACGGTTACACCCGCAAGCGGGCGTTCCTGATGGTGGCGCTGCCGATGGTGCGTCCCGGCATTGCCGCGGCAGCGCTGCTGGCGTTCATCTTCGCGTGGAACAACTACGTGTTCCCGCTGATCCTGGCTGACACAAACGCCGGCACGGTCACGGTCGCGATCACCAAGTTCCTCGGCGGTGGCGGGCAGGCGTACTACAACCTGACCGCCGCGGCCGCGATCATTGCAGCTTTGCCACCGCTCATCCTGGCGCTGACGATTCAGCGATACCTGGTGCGGGGCCTGTCATTTGGGGCGGTGAAAGCCTGATGGCCACCTTGTCTATCGCGAACCTGCGCAAGACGTACGGTAAGACAGTCGCCGTCGACGACCTGTCTGTCGACATCAGGGATGGCGAGTTCTTCGTCATCCTCGGTCCCAGCGGCGCCGGTAAGACCACGACGCTGAAATCGATTGCCGGGTTGGTGGACATCGACCGCGGGTCGGTCCACATCGGCGGGGTCGATTTGACGGGGGTCGAGCCGTATCAGCGCAACGTGGCGATGGCGTTCGAAAGCTACGCGCTGTATCCGCAGAAGACGGTGAGCGAGAACCTGGCGTCGCCGCTGAAGTCGGGCCGTACGGGTAAGTACACCGACCAGGACCGGACCACGCGCATCGACCAGGTGACCACGACGCTTGGGATCAACCAGCTGCTCAAGCGCTTTCCGCGTGAGCTGTCCAACGGACAGCGCCAGCGCGTAGCGCTGGGCCGGGTGTTGGTGCGACCCGCCGATGTCTACCTACTCGACGAACCGCTGTCCCATCTTGACGCCAAGTTGCGCGCCGCGATGCGGGCCGAGCTCAAACAGCTTGGCGCCATGTCGAACACCACCACGGTCTACGTCACCCACGACTATCAGGAGGCATTGGCTCTCGGCGATCGGATCGCGGTCCTGCGGGAGGGCTCGTTGGTACAGATCGGGACACCGGAACAGATTTGGCGCCAACCGGCGGACACATTTGTGGCGCGCGCGTTGGGTCAGCCGGAAATCAACCTCCTCGACGGATTTGTCGACGATGGGCGGATACGGCTGGGCAACGGCTCCTTCGACGTGCCGGTGCCCGCCGACGCAAAGGTTGAACGCGGCGATCGAGTGCAGGTGGGTCTGCGGCCGTGCGATCTGCACGTCGATGACACAGCTGCGGATGATGACATTCATGGGCGAGTGAAGTTGGCCGAAAGGTTGGGCCGCAATGTCGAATTGACGGTCGACGTGGGCGGTGCTGAATTGATCGTGCTCGCCTCCGGACGGGAAGGCCACGACGAGGGCATGGAGGTCAACCTCACCGTTGCCGACTCGGACGTCCATGTGTTCGCATCCGGCGACGGGCACCAGCCGCGGCTGACGAGCGCGGACCGCGATTCGACATTGGAGGCGGCACAGTGAGTGTAGTTACCGATAAATCGCGTGCGGGCGCTGCCGGCGGCGCGTCGGCGACCGCGCAAAGCCTCACCCTCACCGACCTGGTCAAGACCTACGCCTCGCGGGGCAGGGAAAGCGTCACGGCAGTCAAGGGCATCGACCTGGCCATCGAGCCGGGCGAACTCGTGGCGTTGCTGGGCCCCTCAGGCTGCGGCAAGACAACCACGCTGCGGATGATCGCCGGACTTGAAACGGTGACAAGCGGTTCCATTCGCATAGGTGACCGCGAGGTCTCGCAGCTACCGGCATCCAAACGGGGCATCGGCGTGGGGTTCGAGAGCTATGCCTTGTATCCGCCGCTATCGGTGCGGGAGAACCTGCTCTACGGTCTCAAGGCGCGCAAGGTGAAAGGCGCCGAGCAGATGGTCGATTCGATCAGCAGCAGGCTTGAGATGGACAACATGCTGAACCTTCGACCTGCGGGGTTGTCCAGCGGCCAGAAGCAGCGGGTTGCACTGGCTCGCGCGTTGGTGCGCAACCCTCCGGTGCTGCTTCTCGACGAGCCGCTGAGCCACCTCGACGCGTCGGCCCGGCAGCGGGTACGGCGCGAGTTGAAGGTGCTGCAGCGCGAATTCGGCTACACGACCATCGTGGTGACGCACGACCAGGTCGAGGCATTGTCGCTGGCGGATCGCCTCGCGGTGATGGATGCGGGGGTAGTGCAGCAATTCGGCACGCCAGACGAGGTCTTCGACGATCCGGCGAACCTGTTCGTCGCGACGTTCGTCGGCGAACCGCAGATCAACGTGGTGCCGGGGATTGCCAGAGTGCACGACGGCCGGGTGCGCGTCGAAATCGGCTCGGGCACCGGATACCTGGACACCGTCGTATCCGATGTGGCCGACGGCGCAAAGGTCACCGTGGGCCTCCGTCCACAGGACGCCACGATGTCGGCCGGCCAGGGCGCGAGCGGTATCACGGCGACGGTGGCCTACTTCGAACATCTACTCGAATTCGGCCTTGCCACAAGCACCGTCGCGGGCCGCGAAGAGGGCATTGTCGTGCAGACACCTGCGCAGGACAGCTACGAGCCCGAGCAGGCGGTGGCGATCAGCGCGCCACCAGAGCGGGTTTACCTGTTCGACGCTGACAGCGGGGAGCGGTTGCGATGACCAAGCTTTTCAACGATCCTGCGCGGTTCACCGAGGACATGCTGGCCGGCTTCTTGGACGCGAACTCACGGTATGTGGTTGGGGTGCCGGGAGGTGTGGTGCGGGCCCATGAGACCGCGCCGGGCAAGGTTGCGGTGGTAGTGGGCGGCGGCTCCGGTCACTATCCGGCGTTCTGTGGGGTGGTCGGCCCGGGGTTCGCCGACGGTGCGGTGGTTGGCAACATCTTCACGTCGCCGTCCGCGGACGAGGCGGCTTCTGTTGCGCGTGCCGCGCACAGTGACGCCGGGGTGCTGCTGACCACCGGCAACTATGCCGGCGACGTGATGAACTTCAACCTTGCCGTCACTCAGTTGCGCAGCGAAGGCATCGATGCGCACTACTTCGCAGTCACCGATGACATCGCCAGCGCACCGAAGGGTGAGGAATCGAAAAGGCGTGGCATTGCGGGCGATTTCACGGTCTTCAAGTGCGCGAGCGCGGCGGCCGAGGACGGGCTGGACCTGCCGGGAGTGATCCGGGTGGCGGAGGCGGCGAACGCGGCAACGCGGACGTTCGGGGTCGCGTTCGACGGCTGCACGCTGCCCGGCGCGGATGAGCCGCTGTTCACCGTGCCGGAGGGCAAGATGGGCATCGGGCTCGGCATCCACGGCGAGCCAGGTGTCGCCGACGAGGACATGCCTACAGCGGCCGACCTTGCCCAGACGCTTGTCGACGGGTTGGCGGACGAGAAGCCTGCATTCTCATCTCAGCGAATTGCGGTGATACTCAACGGACTTGGCCGTACAAAATACGAAGAACTGTTCGTGGTGTGGGGCACGGTGGCGCGGCTGCTACGGGATCGCGGGTACGAGATCGTGGAGCCCGAAGTCGGAGAACTCGTCACCAGCCTGGACATGGCCGGGTGCTCGCTGACGATGATGTGGCTCGACGATGAACTCGAAAAGTACTGGGCCGCACCGGTCGACACCCCGGCGTACCGCAAGGGTTCTACGTCTGCTGCCCAACCGGCGGGTGAGGCGCGCACGGATGCGGCGGCGGAAGCCGCGGTGGCTACTGTTGCGCTTTCGGAGCTGTCGGACGAGGACGGCCGGGCGGGCGCGCACGTGGTGGCGCGGGCGATCGACGCGATGGCGGCGATGCTCGCCGACGCGGAGGAAGAGTTGGGCCGTATAGACGCGATCGCGGGCGACGGCGACCACGGGCGCGGCATGGTCAAGGGCTCGTCCGCGGCACGCGAGGCTGCGGCGCGGGCGGTCGCTGACGGGGCCGGACAAGGCTCGGTGCTGACCGCCGCGGGCAAGGAATGGGCGGCAAAGGCAGGCGGCACTTCGGGTGTGCTGTGGGGGGCGATGCTCAGCGCGCTGGGTGCGCGGCTCGGTGATCGCGGCCGGCCGGATTCGGCAACGGTGGCGGCGGGCATGCGCGACGGGTATGACGCGCTGGTCCAATTGGGCGGCGCTGCGCCCGGGGACAAGACGATGCTGGACGCGCTGCTGCCGTTCGTGGAGGACCTCCAACGACGGGTCGACGACGGCGAACAGTGGCAGGACGCGTGGCGGGCCGCGGCCGAAGTCGCGACAGAGGCCGCGCAGGCCACTGCGGACATGCGGCCGAAGGTTGGACGGGCGCGTCCGTTGGCCGAACGCAGTATCGGCACGCCGGATGCCGGCGCTACCTCACTCGCGATGTGCGCGCGCACGGTTGCGGACTGCTTCACGCTTACTGGAAAGGGAGACAGCTGATGTCGGAAGGGCTGCGGGTCGTCGTCGGTTCCGACGATGCCGGATACGAATACAAGGAAGCGCTGAAAGGCGATCTGCGCACGGACGATCGAGTCGCGGAAGTTATCGACGTGGGGGTCGGCACCGACGAAAACACGGCGTACCCGCACATTGCGGTGGCCGCGGCTCGACTGGTCGCGGAGGGCAAGGCGGACCGGGCGCTACTGGTTTGTGGAACAGGGCTGGGCGTGGCGATCAGCGCCAACAAGGTGCCGGGCATCCGAGCGGTCACCGCGCATGACAGCTTCTCGGTCGAGCGCTCTGTGCTGTCCAACAACGCCCAGGTTTTGTGTTTCGGACAGCGAGTGATCGGGCTCGAGCTGGCCCGGCGCCTCGCCCGCGAATGGTTGAACTACGAATTCGATCCCGCAAGTCCTTCGGCGGGCAAAGTGGAAGCGATCGAAAAATACGAGCCTGCCGCGCCGTAAGCGACTTTCCATGGCGGCTTACCCGATGGTGTCGTCCATTGGCGGTCGGCGGTAGAGCACGCCTTCGTGCGGGCCGAGCGTGATCCGCTCGGGGGCCGGCTGAGTCCGCACGGAGGAACGATGCACGATCGGCTCCATCCGTAACGGAATCACTTCCATAGCGACGAACCAAAACACAGCAGCAGAAGGCATCTCGCCGAGATATGCGGTCGATGGACGACGCAGGGCTATGGCTGATTGCCTTCGGACTCGTAGATGAGCCGCGCATAAACATTGACTAATACGTTAGTCTTCACTAACGTATCGACGTGTGCCCGACATGCTGGAAGTCGCGGCGGAGCCGACGCGGCGCCGGCTATTGCAGCTTCTGGCATCGGGCGAACGCACTGTCACCCAACTCGCGTCGCAGTTTTCAGTCACCCGCTCGGCGATATCGCAGCATCTGTCGGTCCTCACCGAGGTCGGTCTGGTCACCGCTCGCAAGCAGGGACGGGAGCGGTATTACCGGCTCGACGAGCGCGGGGTGTTGCGGCTCCGTGCGCTATTCGAGTCGTTCTGGACCGACGAGCTCGACCGCCTAGTCGCCGATGCCAACCAACCCCAAAAGGAGGCTCCGCCATGACGTTCGACAAATCTGTCGTTGTGCCGCTGGACCCGGACGCCACGTTCGCTCTTGTGACCGAGCCCGAAAGGCTTCGGCGATGGATGGCCGTCGCCGCCCGGGTGGAGTTACGGCCCGGAGGTGACTACCGGTGGACGGTGACGCCGGGGCACACCGCGGCGGGCACAGTCGTCGACGTGGACCCTGGCAAGCGGGTGGTGTACTCGTGGGGATGGGAAGACGGCGACCCGGCGCCGGGCGGGTCGACCGTGACGGTCACGCTGACGCCGGTTGACGGCGGCACCGAGGTGCGGCTGGTGCACGACGGGCTGACTGACGAGCAGGCAGCGCATCATGCTGTGGGGTGGAATCACTTCCTTGGCCGGCTGGTGGCCGCCGGGCGGGACGGCGATGCGGGACCCGACGAATGGGCGGCGGCACCCGACCCGCTTGACGAATTAGTCTGCGCCGAGGCGGCATTGGCGATTCTGCAGAACGTGCTGCGTGACCTGGATTCCTCCGACCTGGCCAGGCAGACAGCGTGCAGCGAATACAACGTGGCGCAGCTGGCCGACCACGTGTTGGGCTCGATAACATCACTCGGCGGTTGCGCAGGGGTCCGGATGCCGGAGCGCGAGCAGGATGCGTCGCTGGAAACCCAGGTCGCGGATGCGGCTCAGGCGGCGCTTGAGGCCTGGCGTCGACGAGGGTTGGAGGGTAGCGTCGAGCTGGGTCCGCGCGAGGTACCCGCAGCCATGCCAGTCAACATTCTTTCACTCGAATTCTTGGTTCACGCTTGGGATTTCGCCATAGCCACCGGTCGTCATGTAGTGGTCTCCGAGCCGCTGGCGGACTATGCTCTGGACCAGGCGGGCAAGGTCATCACTCCTGAAGCCCGTGGCTTCGCGGACTCGGTCGAGACGGCGCCTGATGCCAGCTTGCTGGATCGGCTCATTGGGTTCACGGGCCGGCAACCGGCCGTTGTCCAAACATCCGCCAACTAACGAAAGGTCTGTCATGCCAAAGAAAACCGAGTACGAGCAGGGCACACCGAGCTGGGTCGACCTGCAGACGACGGATCAGGACGCGGGCAAGAAGTTCTACGCAGCGCTGCTGGGCTGGAGCTACGACGACCGGCCGATGCCGCAGGGCGGCACGTATTCGATGGCGCTGGTGAACGGGGAAACTGTGGCGGCGATCGCGCCGATGGCCCCGGGCGCACCTGAAGGCGTGCCTCCGATGTGGAACACGTACATCGCGGCCGACGACGTCGACGCGACGCTCGAGAAGGTCGCTCCTGCGGGCGGCCAGGTGCTGATGCCGGCGATGGATGTCGGGGACGCCGGCAGGATGGCGTTCGTGGCCGATCCGACGGGTGCGGTCGTGGGGCTGTGGCAGCCCAATCGGCACATTGGCGCGACGCTGGTCAACGAGCCGGGGACGATTATTTGGAATGAATTGATCACGGACAAGCCGGATTCGGCGTTGGCGTTCTATGAGGCCGTGCTCGGCGTGACCAGCTCGACTGTTGAGATGGGTCCCGGGCAGACGTACCAGCTGCTCAAGGTGGGTGGGACGGATGTCGGTGGCTGTATGGAACCGCCGATGCCCGGCGTGCCGAACCATTGGCATGTGTACTTCGCGGTGCAGGACGCCGACGCCACCGCTGCGCAGGCGGGCGCTGAGGGCGGGCAGGTCGCCGTCGAGCCGTTCGACATTCCTTCGGTGGGGCGCTCGGCCGTTTTGGCGGACCCGCAGGGGGCGATGTTCAGTGTGCTGACGCCGACAGCCCAGCAATAGCCTTGTCAGGGCCCGGTTGCAGACTATGTACCCGCTCGGGCGGCGGCTTTGCTGCAGTGCCCACGCGACGCCAACCAGGTTGCCGCGATGCCAGGTCCTGACCAGTTTGCGGCTTTCGATTCGATTGACTTCACGTCGCTGTTCCGGCTCGACGGGCGGAAGAGTGTCGTAGTCGGTGGCGGCAGCGGGCTTGGCAGGGCCGGAGCAGGCTTCCGGAACCCAGGAGACACGGCGCCCGGTTGGGATGCGCATCCGCAAGTAGCTGGGGCATGTCCACCGCGGCCTCGTAGACGTTGCCGAAGAACCAATGGAGTTGGCCGAGGCTGGCCACCGCGGCTCACAGCGCCCGTCGCTGCATGCGCTCACTGTTCAAACGGCTCTGCATGTCACCACCGTCCCAGAACGAAGTGCACCTGGAGGCTTACCCAACTTCTCGACGACATAACCTTCAGACAGCCACCTTCACCGGCGGCGCGGCTGAAGCATCGACACCTGCCCACTGCGGCAACGTTAATGGCGCGATCGCTCAATGCGCACACGGAGCGTGACCAGCGGCAAGGGACAATCGGCTCTTGCTCTTAGACGTCGCGGAATCAGCCGAACAGGCGACGAACGAACCGCGTGGCGGCAGAACGCATCTGGCTGCGCTCCGCGGTCGGTGGCCGGCGGACCGCGTAGGGCCAGGGCTGGTTGCGCTCGGGTACGGACGTGGCGTGGGCCTCCTTGAGCTGCATGTGCGTGGCACAGCTCGTGCAGGCCGGGGTCGGTCCACCGGTTGTCGGCTTCGATCGCGTCGGCGGTGAGGTCGCAGAGTTCCCACTGGTTGTCGAGCGGGCTGGTGCGATACGCCTCGCCGCCGAGGCCGTCCGCCGCGAGGTGAAGTTCGATCCAGGTGGCCGGATCGTCAAAGGTGCGCACCAGCTCCAGAAGTGACCGGCGCCGCGGGGGGCGTCGTCGACGCGTACGACGAGTCCCTCGAAGTTGGACGCGGTGTCCGTGGGCACCCGGATGCATAGCGGCGCAGGCGGATTCACCGTGTGCTTGAGACGACGGGCCAGGCCCGAGGCGCCGTTGTCGACCTCGGGCATGTTGTCCGCGACGGGACTGCTGTTCGGCGCTCTCTTGTTGACGATCCTCACCTCCAACTTGTCGGAGGACGCGATGAACTCGTGGGGCTGGCGGGTTCCATTCCTCATCGCGCTGCCCCTCGGCGCGATCGGGCTCTACCTGCGGCTCAAGATCGAGGACACTCCGATGTTCAAGGCGCCTGTATCTGCGGCGGAGGCCGATCCCACACCGCTGCGCTCCAGCATCGGCGAGCAGTTCAAGTGGATCGCGGTGGCCTTCGGGGCAACGCTTACCTATGGTGTCGGCTTTCATACCGTCATGAGCTACATGCCGACGCACCTGAAGAAAGTGACCGACTTCGGTGCCGGGGAGATGTTCGTAGTCACCGCCGCGATTCTGCTGCCTCACATCGCCGCGTTGCCGCTCTGCGGTTCGCTGTCGGATCGCATCGGTCGAAAGCCGGTTCTCATCGCCGCCAGTGCTGCCCTGGTCGTGGTGACGTATCCGGCCTTCGTTCTGATCTCGGAGGGCCGCAACATGTTTGTTGCCATCTTGGCCGGGGCGGTCATGGGAGCGCTCATCGCAGGCGCCGCGGCGCCGCTGTTTGCCTACATGGCCGAGATGTTCCCCACGCGCCTGCGGACGAGATCCGTGTCGATCGGCTACAACGCTTCGGTGATGATCTTCGGAGGGACCGCACCCTTCATCTCGACCTTCCTGATCGACCGAACCGGAAGCAACGTGGCACCAAGCTTTTACCTCGTCGCAGCGGCAGCAGGGGCGGTGCTGACCCTGTTCTTGGCACGCACCAATGAGACGGGCCACCGCGACTCACTGCGTCAGACCTAGCAACCGCCCCGCGGTCGCATCGAGGGCTGCAGCCCAGCGGGGCGAGCGGGTAGATGATCGGCGCTTGTGCCGACTCCTTCGGTGCGATCGCCTTGACCTGCCCGCCTGAATCTGGACCAGCATCGGGTCGAGCGCGGTGTTGTTGTGGAAGTGGTCGCCCTCGGACGCGAACCGGATCGGGCCGTAGAAGGTCTGCAGGTCGGTGCCGGCAATCAGGTCGTTCAGCTTGACCCGGGCGTCCTCGGACAGCGACAGCGTCTCACCCAGCTTTTTCGACCGCGGCCTGCGACGAGCTCGTCACGGCGTGTGAAGTTTAGTGGGGACCGCGGGCCCGAGTTCGCGGCGCTGCCGGGCCTAGGGCGCGAGGCAGCCCAGTCCCGCCGACGGGGAGGACACACCCCTGGGTGTATCGTCAAAGGAGTTGGGAATCCAGCCAGTCCGGGAGAGTCAGCCGTCCACCGCTGACGCCGCCGAGCAACCGCTCACGCCGGACACGCAGGTGACAACCGCCAGTTGGGATCACCTTGACCGCTTTATCCAGTTTTCGATCGACCTTTCCCGTTGTGGAGCAGGGATTTTCCGGCCCTTTGAGTTTCGGCATTCTCAGTACGTATCCACCGACACCGTGCGGGCTTGCCACGTTCACCGCGGCGCTGGCGAACGGATTGACCGCCAATGGCGCCGAC
>Ga0207693_10001855_pt1 | contig 18519 bp, 17 predicted proteins | sample LARL81metaG_FD_184347 | JGI IMG/M metagenome (GOLD analysis project Ga0207693, IMG submission 184347) | Corn, switchgrass and miscanthus rhizosphere microbial communities from Kellogg Biological Station, Michigan, USA - LAR L8-1 metaG... | ecosystem: Host-associated > Plants > Roots >...
AATGAAGGCCCTACTCCGCCGGCTTGGCGGTGGCGTCGCCCGCGTCGCCGGCGGCCGCGGCGTCTTCCGCCGCCTTGCGTTTCTCCACCAGTTTCACCGACCAGATCGAGCCTTCGTAGAGCAGCAGTAGCGGGATCGCCAGCGAGCATTGGCTGAGCACGTCGGGTGGGGTGAGCACGGCGGCCACGATGAACACGCCGACGATGGCGTAGCGGCGTTTGCCCTTGAGCTGGTCGGAGGTGATGATGCCGACGCGGCCGAGCAGCGTTAGGATCACCGGCAATTGGAAGGCGACGCCGAAGGCCAGCACCAGCGACATCATCAGCGAGAGATATTCGCCGACCTTGGGCAGCAGCACGATGGCGGCGTCGGTCGATGAGCCGGGCTGCTGCATGTGCAGCGAGAAACGGATCAGCATCGGGAACACGATGAAATAGACCAGCATCGCGCCCATGGTGAAGAAGATCGGCGTCGCGATCAGGTAAGGCCGGAAAGCGCGGCGCTCGTTGCGGTAAAGCCCGGGCGCGACGAACATGTAGATCTGCGCCGCCACGATCGGGAACGACAGGAAGGCGGCGCCGAACATCGCCAGCTTGATCTGGGTGATGAAATATTCGAGCAGCGCCGTGTAGATGAATTTCGAATTCTCCGGCCCCGCCACCAGCACGAACGGCCACACCAGAATATTGTAGATGTCCTTGGCGAAGACGAAGCAGAGCGCGAACGTCACGCCGAAGGCGGCGAGCGCCTTGATCAGCCGCGAGCGCAGCTCGATCAGGTGGTCCATCAAGGGCGCTTTGGTGGCCTCGATGTCCTCGTGGCTCATGCCGCGCTCCCGGCGCTCTTTTGCGGCGGTTCCTCATGCACGGCGCCGGCCGGCTCGGCTGCGGCGTGCGCGTCGGGCGCGGGCAGCGCCGCCTGCGGCTCGGGCGCCGGCAGCGCTTCGGGCAGCGCGGTGGCTTCGGCCGCGGCCGGCTCGCTCTTGTCAGGCTCGCTTTTGCCGGGATCGATGGTGAAGGCGTTCTCGATCTCTTTTTGCGTCTCCGCCATCGGATTGATGCTCGACAGATCGCCGACCGAACCGCTGACGGTACTGGCGATGTCGTCGGCCTGCTTCTTCAGGTCATGCAGTTCGGCTTCGCGCAGCGCTTCCTGGAACTGGCCCTGGAATTCGCCCGCCATGCGCCGCACCTTGTTCATGGTGCGGCCGACGGTGCGCAGCACCGCCGGCAATTCCTTGGGCCCAATCACGATGAGCGCAATGACGCCGATGACGACGAGCTCGCCCCAACCGATGTCGAACATGGATCAGCCAACTCCGGCCGCGGCGGCCGGCTTTGCCCGCTTCAAGGCCGCCGCGAAATTGTCAGGAGCGAACGCTCTCGGGGCGCCGCTCGGGCTCGGGCTTTGCCGCCGCGCCGGCCGGATGGTCGATGCTCTTGGTCGGCTCGGCTTCCGCCGTTTTTTCTTCCTCGGACATGCCCTTTTTGAAGGCCTTGATGCCCTGCGCGAAGTCGCCCATCAGCGACGAGATTTTTCCGCGCCCGCCGAACAGGACCATCACCACCAACAGGACGATGATCCAATGCCAGATACTAAAGGAACCCATCGGCATACCCTCCGCAGCGACGGGCTTTGGTAAGCGCTCGTCCCGCCTATGATTTGCCGGTCAAACTAGGCTCCGGACGCGGCAAAAACAAGGACTTCCGCCCCGTGAAAAGCCCGCGAAAACGCCGCAGGAACAGAAATTTAGGTTAATTGCGGCGGCGCGCGGGCGCTGCAAGTTCAGAATTGCACCGTCACCCTGAGGAGCGAGCGAAGCGAGCCTCGAAGGGCGACGGCCAAGGTCGTCCCAATTTTTTGCCGGCCATCCTTCGAGGCTCGCCGCTCCGCGGCGAGCACCTCAGGATGACGGCGCCAAGACCGGAACTACTTCTCGGTCCGCTCCGCCGCCGGCGCCAATCCCAAATCGAGGTCGCCGGGCTCGAGCGGATCCTCGTCGTCGCGCAGGGTGGTTTCGTCCGACGGCATGGGAACCGCAAAGCCCATCGGCATATTGCCTTCCAGCAGGCCGGCGCCCTTGAGCTCGTCGAGGCCCGGCAGATCGCTCACCGCCTCCAGCCCGAAATGCGACAGGAAATTTTCTGTGGTGCCGTAGGTGATCGGCCGGCCCGGCGCCTTGCGGCGGCCGCGCGGGCGAATCCAGCCGGTGCGCAGCAGCACGTCGAGCGTGCCGGTGGCGGTGGCGACGCCGCGGATGTCCTCGATCTCGGCGCGCGTCACCGGCTGGTGATAGGCGACGATGGCGAGCGTCTCGATCGCCGCGCGCGAGAGCTTGCGCGTCTCCACCGTCTGCTTGGTCAACAGCCAAGCGAGATCGTTGGCGGTGCGGAAGGTCCACTTCTTGCCGATGCGTACCAGGTTGACGCCACGCGGGGCGTATTCCGCTTTCAGCCGCGCCAAGGCGTCTTTGAGTTCGACGCCGTTCGGCAATTGCCGCGCCAGCGTCGCCTCGTCGAGCGGCTCGCCGGCGGCAAACAGCAACGCCTCCAGCAGGCGCAACTCTTCCGGCCGCGCTTCGGCGGCGGCGCTTTCCTCGGCCAGCGGCGGCGGCTCGTCTTTCGGGACGATGGCGAGCTTTTTGGCCACGCTCGGCATTGCGGTCTCCTTAGGCGTTTTCTTGCGCGTCATGCGTGGACACAACTCCGTTCGCGCCGACACGCTTGCGCATGTAGATCGGCGCGAAAGACTCTTTCTGATGGATCTCGGCCAGCCCCTCGCGCACCAGTTCGAGCGCGGAGGCGAAGGACGAGGCGAAGACGGTCGGCGCCAATGCCGGCTCGACCACATACGAGATGAGGAACTGGTCGAGCCGCGACCAGTCGGTCGCTTGCCCGATCAGCCGCTCGAGCGCGCTACGCGCTTCGGCCAGCGACCACACCTCGCGCTTCTTGAAGCGCACGTGCGAGAGCGCGCTGCGCGAACGCTGCGTGGCGTAAGCGCTGAGCAGATCGTAGAGCGTCGCCGACCATTCCGGCTGCTTGATCTCGGCGATCGGCTCGGGCGCGCCGCGCGCGAATACGTCGCGGTTGAGCTGCGGGCGGTCCATCAGCCGGCCGGCCACCGCGCGGAACGCCTCCAGCCGGCGCAGCCGGTAGGCCAGCGCCAGCGCCATGTCCTCGGCGCTCGGGCCTTCGCCGGACGGCGCTTCCGGCAGCAGCAGGCGCGATTTCAAGTAAGCGAGCCAGGCCGCCATCACCAGGTAATCGGCGGCCAGTTCGAGCCGCAATTGGCGCGCCGCATCGACGAAGCTGAGGTATTGGTCGGCGAGCGCGAGGATGGAGATTTTCGACAGATCGACCTTCTGCTGGCGCGCCAGCATCAGCAACAGATCGAGCGGGCCTTCGAAGCCCTCGACGTCGACGATCATTGCCGGCTCGCTGACGCCGCGGTCGGCCTCGATGACGGCGCCGAATTCTTCGCTCATCAGACGCTCATCCTGTGTTTGGGCAATTCGCCCTCGACCATCTGCATGAACACTTTGCGCGCGGCCTCGGCGTCGAATTCCTCCGGCGCCGAACGCGCAGCCAGCGCTGCATCGGCGCGCGCAAGAGCCGCGCCCGAAAGCTCCGGCACCACGCTCGCGACTTGCGTCATTTCGCGCAAGTCGCCGTTGCAGTGAAGCACGACATCGCAGCCGGCGGCGAGCGCGGCTTGGCTGCGCGCCGCGAGCGTACCGGACAGGGCGCCCATGGAGATATCGTCGCTCATCAGCAGCCCTTGGAACCCGATAAAGCCCCGAATCACTTCGCGCACCATTGTGACCGAAGTTGTCGCCGGTGCGACCGGGTCGATGGAAGAAAACACAACATGCGCGGTCATGCCGAGCGGCAGGCCGGCGAGCGGGCGGAAGGCGGCAAAATCGGTCGCTTCCAAGGTGGCGCGGGGGGTGTCGACTACCGGCAGCCTGAGGTGGCTGTCGGCGCCGGCGCGGCCATGGCCGGGCAGATGCTTGAGCACCGGCAGCACGCCGCCCGCCGTCAGCCCCTGTGCGATGGCGGCGGCGATGGCGGCGACCTTGCCGGGTTCGCTGCCATAGGCGCGGTCGCCGATGATGGGGTCGCCGCCGGCGACCGGCACGTCGGCCAGCGGCAAGCAGTCGACGTCGACGCCGAGCGGGCGCAGATCGGCGGCGATCAGGTGCCCGGCGAGCCGTGCGGCTGCCAGGCCTACCTCCGGTGCGCAGTCGTACAATTCGCCGTAACGCGCCCCCGCCGGATAGGCCGGCCACTGCGGCGGTTTAAGGCGCTGCACGCGGCCGCCCTCTTGATCAACCAAAACGGGCGCTTGCCAGCCGACCAGATCGCGAAACGATCGAATTAAATCAGAAACTTGCGCCGGGGAGCTCACGTTCCTCTGGAAGATGATCAAGCCCCAGGGTTGCGCCTCCCGCAGGAAAGCACGTTCGTTGGCGGAAATCGTCAATCCCGCCAGGCCGGTGATGAAAGCGCGTGCAGGCATGGGCGCGGATTAGCGTCCCGCTCAGATCCGGGCAAGGTTGGCCGGCGCTAAATCTTCTGGACGAAACAGCTGCCGCCGGCGGCCTTGAGCGCGGCGCACAGCTTGCCGGCTTCCTCAGAGGAGCCGAAGGGGCCGATCATGGCGCGGTAATAGGTGCCCTTCTCGCCCAATTCGACTTTGCGGATCAGCGGCGCATGGCCGCCGAGTTGGGCCGGGAATTTGGCTTGCAGGCTGCGGATCGCGGCCTGCGCCTCGGCTTCGCTGCGGCGCGAGGAAATCTGCACGGCAAAGCCCCCGGTCGCCGCGACCGGCGCCACATGCGCCGTCGGCGCCACCGACGTCACGCGCGTCGCCGGCGCCGGCCGCGCGGCCGGTGCCGCTGGCTGTGCATCGGGACTGAGCGAGAGCGGCGCGCCGTTGCTCGGGGCGGCGGCGAGGCGGGTCGGCGCAGCCGGCGGCGCTGATGCCGATGGCGCAGCCGGCGCGGGCCGCACCGCGGGTGCTGCGGGCGGTGCGGGCCGTGCTGCGGGCGGCGCGGCAGCGGGCGGCGTGGCTTGCGCCACCGTCATGTCGGGACGGATAGCGATGGTATGAACTTTCTTCGGCTCGCTGCCGAGCGTGGCCTGCGCGACGGCCGCCGGTGCAGGCGGCGGCGCGGAGCCATTAGCGACCGCCGCAGGCGCGGCCGGAAGCACCTCGCCGGCCGGGAGCTCGATCTGGCCCTGAACAACGGAACTCGGCGGTTTCGCTTTCAGTTCGACCGGCGGCTCCGGCGGCGGCGCCAGTTTTTCGGCGGCGGCGCTGGGCGCGGCGGCGACCTTGCTCAAATCTTTTTTGGGCGGCGTCAATTTGCTCGGTGTCGGATCGGCCGCGATCACCTTCGGCGGCGAGGAGCCCGGCACGCCGTACAACGCGCGATAGCCGAAAGCGCCGGCGGTGCCGAGCACGGCCAAACCGAACACCAAGCCCATGACCAAAATGCCCCAGCGCCGGCGCGGCGGCGCATCCTGGTAATATTGCTCTTGCTGGGCGTCGGCGAAGTGCGGATGGTCCGGGGCCTCGGCGCCCTGCTCGTAGCCGGGAACCGTAGCGGGATAGCGCTCATCCTCCGGATAATGCGGCGGTTCGGCGTAAGCCGGCGCCATATGCCGCGGCGGCGCTGCCGGCGGCGGCAGGCCGTTCCAATCCTCGGCCGCAGGTTCCGCGGCACGGAACGCCGGCGCGGCCGGCATCGGCGCGGCACGCGCCTGATCGCGGCCATATTCGCCGAATGGGTCGTTCTGCCCGATCAGCCGCGCGAGTTCCGCCAACGGATCGTTGCCCCCCGCCGCCGGCGCGCGCGCCGGCCGGTCGCTCAAACGATAGGATCGCTGGATAATGTCGTCGGCCATTCGGCTGTCCGGTTGCACGGGTCCCCGTATGCTCGCCCGTCTCTGCCGCCCGCGTCAATCGTGCAAGCGTTACCGCATCTCATCCGGCGCCCCGACCCCGAGCAAAGCGAGCCCGGAAGCCAGCACGTACACGAGTCCCTGAATCAGGGACAGCCGCGCCTTGGTGGTTTCTGGATCATTCTCGATAATGAAGCGTAAATGAGGCAGCGCCGTGCCGCGCGTCCAGAGCGCGTGGAATTCGCTCGCCAGTTCATAGAGATAGAACGCGACCCGGTGCGGCTCATGGGCGCCCGCCGCGGCCTCCACCAGCCGCGGATAGAGCGCGATGCGCTTGAGCAGCGCGACCTCACCCTCGTCGCTGAGCCGGTCGAGGGGAGCGCCCTTGAGCCAGGCGACGCGCGCAGCCGCCTGCGTCGGCAGATCGGGCAAGGCCGCGCGCGCATTGCGCAACACCGACTGGGCGCGGGCGTGGCCGTATTGCACGTAGAAGACCGGGTTGTCGCGCGAGGCCTCGATCACCTTGGCGAGGTCGAAATCGAGCGCCGCGTCGTTCTTGCGGTAGAGCATGTCGAAACGCACGGCGTCTTTGCCGACTTCCTCGACGACGTCGCGCAGCGTGACGAACTCGCCGGCCCGCTTCGACATCTTCACTGGCTCGCCGGCGCGCAACAGTCGCACCAGCTGCACGAGCTTGACGTCGAGATCGGCTTTGCCGCCGCTCACCGCTTTGACCGCGGCCTGCATGCGCTTGACGTAGCCGCCATGGTCGGCGCCCCAGACGTCGATCAAATGGCGGAAGCCGCGCTCGACCTTGGACTTGTGATAGGCGATGTCCGAGGCGAAATAGGTGTAGCTGCCGTCCGACTTCTTCAGCGGCCGGTCGACGTCGTCGCCGAAGGCGGTCGCGCGAAACAGTGTCTGCTCGCGGTCTTCGTAATCCTCGGTCGGCGCGCCGCCTTTGGGCGGCGGCAGGCGGCCTTCATAGACTTCATCGCGCGCGCGCAACGCCTCGATGGTGGCGGCGACTTCGTCCTTGCCGTCGACCAGCGACCGCTCGGAGAAGAACACGTCGAAATGAATATCGAGCGCGGCGAGATCGTCGCGAATGGAATCCATCATCATGCGCACCGCCTCGGCGCGCACCAGCGGCAGCCACTGCGCTTCTTTCATGGTGGTCAGCTTGGCGCCGTGCTCGCTCGCCAAGGCACCGCCGACCGGCTTCAAATAGTCGCCGGGATAAAGCCCTTCCGGAATGGTGCCGATGTCCTCGCCGAGCGCCTCGCGGTAACGCAGGTATGCCGAGCGCGCGAGCACGTCGACCTGCGCGCCGGCGTCGTTGATGTAATATTCGCGCGTGACCGTGTAGCCGGCAAAGGCCAGCAGATTGGCGAGCGCATCGCCAAACACCGCGCCGCGGCCATGGCCGACATGCATCGGCCCGGTCGGATTGGCCGAGACATATTCGACGTTGACCGGCTCGTTGTTGCCGATGTGACTCTTGCCGTATTCGGCGCCGGCCGCAAGCGCGGCGCGCAAAGCCTCGCCCCAGACGTGTGGCTTGAGCGTGAGATTGATGAAGCCGGGCCCGGCAACGTCGGCCTTTGCCACGTCGTCGTCGGCGCGCATTTTTTCGGCGATGGCCTCGGCCAGTTCGCGCGGCTTTTGGCCGGCGTCCTTGGCCAGCACCATGGCGGCGTTGGTCGCCATGTCGCCGTGCGAGGCGTCGCGCGGCGGCTCGACCACGATGCGGGAGCGATCGGCGCCGGGGCCGAGGATAGCGGCGCAGGCCGCCGAAATGCGGGCGAGCATGGCGGCAAAGATATGCGGGCGGGCGGCGGCGGGCATGTCGCGAGCGGGTAGTGGAATTTCAGTGCAGAGTCAAAATGGCGTCGCAAAGGGGCGCCGCGGACCGCGTCGGATTCTCACACCACCGTCGCGCCGCTGTCGACCGAGACGATCTGCCCGGTGGTGAGCGAGGATTCGTCCGAGGCGAGATGCACCGCCGTCTCGGCGATGTGGCTCGGCAGCCCGAGCCCGAGCAGATGCGTGGCGGCGAGCTTCTCGATGTCCTTCGAGTTTGCCAGCAGCTTCTTCACACGCTCCGACAGCACGACGCCGGGCGCAATAGCGTTCACGCGGATCTTGTGCGGCGCGTATTCGACCGCCATCGAGCGCGTCATGGCGGCGATGGCGCCTTTCGCCGCGGTATAGCAGTCGCGCCCCGGCAGCGCCTTCAAGGCCACCACCGACGACATGTTGATGATCGATCCGCCGCCCGCTTTGACGATGTGCGGGATGCCGAGCTTCGAGCACAGAAAGGTGCCGAACAAATCGAGCTTGATGGCGCGCCAGAACTCCTCTTCGCTGACCTCGGTCACCGGGCCGTCGACCGGCGAGGAGCCGCCGGCATTATTGTGCAGGATGTCGAGTTTGCCGAAGCGCTTGATGGTCTCGGCCAAAGCCGCCTCGACGCTGGCGCGCTCGCGCACGTCGGTGTGAACGAACAGCGCGTCGCCGCCGGCATTGCCGCCGCGCCCGCGCGCCGATTGCGCGGCCGCCTCCCCGCTCTCCCGGTCGATCTCGGCGATGACGACCTTGGCGCCCTCCTCGGCGAAACGCTCGGCGGTGGCGCGGCCGATGCCGCCGCCGCCGCCCGTGATGAACGCCACTTTGCCCGCCAAACGCGCCATGCCGGGCAGGATAGCATGCGCGTGCCGGTGCGCCAGCCTCAGCGCAGCTCCGGCGTATCCTTGCAATATTTGGCGTGTTCGATGAGCGCGTAGCGATCGGTCATGCCGGCGATGTAGTCGGCGACGCCGCGCGCACGCGACGCCGCGTCCGCGCCGGCGAGGCCCTCGCCCCATTCGCTCGGCAGATCGGCGGGCGCGGCGAGAAAATGCGCGAATAATTCGCGCACCACCCGCTTGGCGTCCTCCATCACGCGTTGCACACGGGCGTGGCGGTACATGCGCGGATAAAGGAAGCCCTTGATCGCCGTGTCGGCCGCCTGCATCGCCGGCGAGAAGCCGATCACGCTCGAGGAGGCCTCGCGAATGTCGGCAGCCGAACGCGGCTTGAGCGCGGCGAGCCGGCGCGCGCTTTCGGCGCCGGCGTCCTCGATCATGCGGGTGATCAGGCGGCGCACGCATTCATGCGCGCGGCGCGCCGCATCGAGCCTGGGAGCATCGGCGTCGATCTCGCGCACGATGTCGCCGATCAGCGGCAGCGCGGCGATGTTGTCGAGGGAAAACAGATCGGCGCGCAGCCCGTCGTCGATGTCGTGCGCGTCGTAGGCGATGTCGTCGGCGAGCGCGGCCGCCTGCGCCTCGGCGCTGGCCAACGACCACAATTCCAGATCCTGCAGCGCCGAATAGGCCGCAATCGCCGCCGGCACGCCGGTCTGCGCGTAGCGGCCGATGCCGCGGCCCTGCCGGTCGGTGAGCGGGCCGTTGTGCTTGACCAGGCCTTCGAGCGTCTCCCAGGTCAGATTGAGCCCGTCGAATTGCGCGTAGCGGCGCTCGAGCGCGCTGACGATGCGCAGCGCCTGCGCGTTGTGGTCGAAGCCGCCGCAGTCCTCGAGGCAGCGGTCCAGCGCGCGCTCGCCGGCGTGGCCGAAGGGCGGATGGCCGAGATCGTGCGCGAGCGCCGCCGCCTCGGCCAAGTCCTCGTCGAGCCCGAGCGCGCGCGCCAACGAGCGCGCGATCTGCACGACCTCCAGCGTATGGGTGAGCCGGGTGCGATAATGGTCGCCTTCGTGATAGACGAAGACCTGCGTCTTGTAGCCAAGGCGCCGGAAGGCGGCGGAATGGATGATCCGGTCGCAATCGCGGCGGAAATCGTTGCGCGAGGCGCTCGGCGGCTCGGGATAAAGCCGGCCGCGGGTCCGAGCGGGATCGGCGGCGTAAGGCGCGCGCGCTGTTTGTGTCGAAATCGCCATATTTGGCCCGGATTGACCTCGGCCCGTGGGGCACTTAACTAACTGGCATAGGTTCTGCCAATAGGACAGCAGACGGGAATGAGCGAGAACATCACGGTCAGCGAACGGGCGGCGCGGCGGATCGGCGAAATCCTCAAGGCCGAGCCGGCCGGCACCATGTTGCGCGTGTCGGTGGAAGGCGGCGGCTGCTCCGGCTTCCAGTACAAGTTCGACATGGAACGCGCGCGCGCGGCCGACGATCTCGCCATCGAGCGCGCCGGCGCCGTCGTGCTGATCGATCCGGTCTCGGTGCAATATCTCGCCGGCTCGGAGATCGACTTTGTCGACGACCTGATCGGCGCTGCTTTCAAGGTCAAGAACCCGCAGGCCAAAGCCTCCTGCGGCTGCGGCACTAGCTTCTCGCTCTGACGGCGCTCGCGCCGCTTGAAGAGCCGACCGTGATGCAGCTCGAATCCGAAATCACCTGTCCGCATTGCCGGCACCGCTCGCTCGAGCCGATGCCGACCGACGCCTGCCAATTCTTCTATGTCTGCAAGGGCTGCGGCGCCAAGCTCAAGCCGCTGCCGGGCGACTGCTGCGTGTTCTGTTCTTACGGCTCCGTGCCCTGCCCGCCGATGCAGCAATCGCCGGATCAAAATTGCTGCCGGTGAGCGAACAGGCGGCTAGAATCGATGCTCAGCGCTTCTTGATCGGCGGGTCGCCGTCGCATTTGCTGATATCGACGCGGCAGAATTCCTTGCGGCTGGATGGCGCCGCCGCGCGACAATCAGACAGAGCGCGCGCTTCCGCCGCCTCGCGGTCGCGGTGCAGCGCCCAACCCATGCCGGATGAATCGCTCTTCGGGTCGAACGCCGCCGCCAGGCAGCCGTTCTTCAAGGTGCCGATCAGCCGGCACTGCCGGTTGGCCTGCGGCGCTTCCTTGTAGTTGCGGCACTCGTCGATGGCGGTTGCAGCCGCCTCCTTCTCGTCGTCGTAATTGTAGGCATAGCCGATGGCAATGCCGTCGCCGGGATTGCTGGTCACACCGACCGCCAGCCCGACCCCGGCCTTGGCCGCCGGCGCCGCCGCGATCATCGCCGCCGCGGCCAGCACCAGTGTCAAAATAACACTTTTGATCATGTCGCCCCCCGTCACAACACATCGCGGCATGGCGCCGCGTTTCGTGCTGCTATTCCGCCGCCACCGCCGCCGGCGCCTCCGGCACTTCCTCGAGCTGCGGCTCGATGCGGCGTTTGATCATCCGGTCGAAGCGGTCGAGATAGAGATAGATGACCGGCGTGATGTACAGCGTCAGCAGCTGCGACAAGCATAAGCCGCCGACCACGGCGACGCCAAGGGGCTGGCGCAGCTCGGCCCCGGCTCCGGTTCCCAGCGCGATCGGGAGCGAGCCGAAAATGGCGGCGAAGGTCGTCATCATGATCGGCCGGAACCGCAACAGCGCCGCCTCGCGGATCGCGGCCTCGGCCGAGAGGCCGACGCGGCGCCGCTCGATCGCGAAGTCGATCATCATGATCGCGTTCTTCTTGACGATGCCGACCAGCATGACGATGCCGATCATGGCGATCACCGACAGGTCCATCTTGAACAGCATCAGCGTCAGGATCGCCCCGATGCCGGCCGAGGGCAGGCCGGAAATGATGGTGATCGGGTGAATGAAGCTCTCGTACAAAATGCCGAGCACCACATAGGCCGCGAAGATCGCCGCCAAAATCAGGATGCCCTGCCCGCGCAACGAGTCCTGGAACACCTGCGCGGTGCCCTGGAAGCCGGTGGTGATGGTCGCCGGCAGCCGCGTTTCGCGCTCGAGGTTCTGGATGGCGTCGACCGCCTGGCCGAGCGAGAAGCCGGGCGCCAGATTGAACGAGATGGTGACCGAAGGCTGCTGGCCCTGGTGGTTGACCTGCAACGGGCCGACCGTGCGCACAAATTTGGTGACGGCCGACAACGGCACCACGGTGCCGCCGGTCGTCTTCACATAGACGTAATTGAGATCCTGCGGGCCGCTCTGGAAGCCCGGCTTGGCCTCGAGGATCACTTGGTAGTCGTTGGCCGGCGTGTAGATGGTCGCGACCTGGCGTGAGCCGAAGGCGTTGTAAAGCGCCTGGCGCACCGCATCGATGGAAACGCCGTAGACTGCCGACTTCTCGCGATCGACCTCGACCGTCACCTGCGGGTTCTTGACATAAAGGTCGGTAGTGACGTCGAGCAGGCCGGAAATTTTCGAGATCTTGTCGCGCAACTCGGGCGCCACGCGATAGAGCGTGTCGGTGTCGTTGGACTGCAGCGTGTATTGATACTGGCTCTTCGACAGCTTGCCGCCGAGGTTGATGTTCTGGATCGGCTGGAAGAAGATTTCGATGCCGGGGACGATGTTGGCGTCCTTGCGCAACCGCGCCAAAACCGGCGCGAGCTTGCCGCGCTCCTTCTGCGGCTTCATGGCGACCAGCATGCGTCCGCTGTTGGGCAGCGAATTGGGCCCGCCGGCGCCCACGGTCGAGTTTACGTAGTCGACTGCCGGATCCTTGCGCACCAGGTCGGCGACCTGGCGTTGCAGCACGCTCATCGCCGGAAAGGCGATGTCGGTGTTGCCCTCGGTGATGCCGAGCACGTAGCCCGTGTCCTCGGTCGGGAAGAAGCCCTTCGGCACGATGATGTAGAGCCAGATGGTGCCGACGATGGTGGCGAGCGTCACCGCCAGCATCACCGGCTTGTGCGCCAGGACCCAATCCAACGTGACCTGGTAGCCCTTGAGCATCGCCTCGAACAGGCGCTCGAAGGCGCGCAGCACGAAGTTCTGCTTCTCCTCGTGCCCCGGCTGATGGCTCTTGAGCACGCGCGCGCACAACATGGGCGTGAGCGTCAGCGACACGAAGCCGGAAACGATGATGGCGACCGCGATCGAGACCGCGAATTCGCGGAACACGCGGCCGACCATGCCGCCCATCAGCAGCACCGGGATGAACACCGCGATCAGCGAGAAGGTGATCGACACGATGGTGAAGCCGATCTCGCGCGAGCCTTTCAGCGCCGCCTCGAACGGGCGCATGCCGCCCTCGATGTGGCGCACGATGTTCTCCAGCATGACGATGGCGTCGTCGACCACGAAGCCGACCGAGAGCGTCAGCGCCAAGAGCGTCATGTTGTTGATGGAGAAGCCGAAGGCGTACATCGCCGCGCAGGTGCCGATCAGCGACACCGGCACCGCCAGCGCCGGAATGATGGTGGCCGACACTTTGCGCAGGAACAGGAAGATCACCATGATCACCAGCGAAATGGCGATCGCCAGCGTCTCCTGCACGTCGATCACGGCGGCGCGGATCGAGATCGAGCGGTCGAACAGCGGCGCCATCTGGATGGCGGGCGGGATCTGCGCGCGCATCGCCGGCAGCGCGGCGCGCACGCGGTCCACGACGTCCACCGTGTTGGCGTCGGGCTGGCGCTGGATCGCCAGCACGATGGCGCGCGAATCGTTGAACCAGGTGGCGACCTTGTCGTTCTCGACGCTGTCGATGACGTTGGCGACCTGGTCGAGCTTGACCGGCGCGCCATTGCGGTAGGCCACCACCACGTCGCGGTAGTCGGCGGCGCGGCGCATGGCGCCGGTGGCGAGCAGCGTGATCGCCTGCTTTTCGCCTTGCAGCGTGCCGACCGGGGCGCTGGAATTAGCAGCCGCCACCACGGCGCGGATGTCGTCAAGCGAGATGTTGCGCGCCGCTGCCGCCACCGGATCGACCTGCACGCGCACGGCGAATTTCTGCGCGCCGTAGACCAGCACCTGGGCGATGCCCGGCATCTGCGAGATTTGCGGCGCCAGCACGGTCTCGGCGTAGTCGTCGATCGCCGACAGCGGCATGGTGTCGGAGCGCATCGAAACGTACAGCACCGGGAAGTCGCCCGGATTGACCTTGCGGAAGAACGGCGGCGTCGTCATCTCGACCGGCAGGCGGCGCTGCGCGGTGGCGAGCGCGGTCTGCACGTCGAGCGAGGCGCCGTCGATGTTGCGGCCGAGGTCGAACTGAATGGTGATCTGGGTTGCGCCGAGCGAGGACGACGAGGTCATCGAGGAGATGCCGGCGATGGTCGAGAGCTGCCGCTCGATCGGCGAGGCGACCGAGGCGGCCATGGTCTCGGGCGAGGCGCCGGGCAGCGTGGCGGTGATCTGGATGGTCGGAAAGTCGACCGCCGGCAACGCCGCCACCGGCAGCAGCCGGTAGGCGAAGGCGCCGAACACGATCAGCGACGCCGTCATCAGCGTCGTCAGTACCGGGCGGCGGATGCAGGTTTCCGAGAGGTTCATGCGCTCAGCTCGCCGGGGCCGGCGCTTTGCGCGCGCGCGTGTCGACGCGGGTGCCGTTCGACAGCAGCAGTTGACCCTCCGTCACCACCGTCTCGCCGCCGTTGAGGCCGGAGGCGATAACCGTCTCCTGCCCCACTTGCCGTTCGACCTTGACCGGCTGCACCTTGGCGGCGCCGTTGACGACGACGAATACGAAATTGCTGGTCTGGCTGACCTGCACGGCGCTCGAGGGCACCACCACCGCTTCCTCGCTGCGCAGCGTCATCTGCGCGGTGACCAGCGTGCCGGGCCAGAGCAATTCGTCGGTATTGGGCATGGTGGCGCGCACCGTCGCCATGCCGGTGGCCTGATCGACGGTGTTCTCGATCATCGTGACGGCGCCTTGCGCGCGCTTGTCCTCGCCCGGCACGACCGCCTCGATCGAGGCGCTCTTGGCGGCGATCGCCTTGCGAATGTCGGGCAGGTTCTTCTGCGGCACGGTGAAGCTGACATAGACCGGCGCCATCTGGATGATGACCGCCATAGGCTGGGTATCGGCCTGGCGCACGAAATTGCCGACTTTGACGTTGGCGGCGCTGATGCGGCCGGTGATCGGCGCGCGCACGGTACAATAGCCGAGCTGCACCTTGAGGTTTTCCAAGAGCCCCTGGTCGGACTTGATGGCGGCGCGGAAGACCTGCGCCTGGGTCTTGGCGTTGTCGAGGTTGACCGTCGGGGTGGCGCCTTTGGCGACCAGATCGGTGTAGCGCGCCACGTCGCGCAACGCGCCGTCGAGCTGGGCCTGGTCGCGCGCGATGGCGCCTTCGGTTTGCGCGATCTGCGCCTCGATGGCGCGGCCGTCGAGGGTGAACAAGAGGTCGCCTTGCTTGACCAATGCCCCGTCGCTGAAATGCACGGCGGTAATGTTGGTGTCGACGCGCGCCTTGAGCGCGACGCTGGCGATCGGGGTGACGCTGCCGAGCGCGTCCAGCCGCACCGGCACCTTCTTGCGTTCGGCCAGAGCAGTCTCGACCGGCACCACACGTTCGGCGCGCGGCTGCGAGCGGGCGGACTCGGTGGTCCACTGGCTGCGGAGAAGGACGGCAATCGCGATGAGGGCGAGCGCCGCCACCCCAAAGAGCCACTTTCGCTTGCTCATTTGCAATCTGCCGACCCAGGCCGTTGGCGACCCCCTGCCCGGGTGCTCCCTTTCCGGCGAAGCCGCGCGAATTCATCCGGGGCCGCGCGGGCGGGCTCCCTTAGCATATAAACGCCCTGCCGTGCATATCCCTGCGCTCGCTGGTAAACACGGGCCCGGCGGGCTTAGTTCATGCCCCAAACAGAAACTTTGCCATGCGAATCGCGACCTGGAACGTCAATTCGGTCCGCCAGCGGCTGGATAGCCTGCAAAGCTGGCTGAAGGAGCGCGACCCCGACATCGTCTGCTTGCAGGAGATCAAATGCACCGACGAGGCCTTCCCACGCGAGCCGCTGGAGGCGCTGGGCTATAATGTTGCAGTGCACGGGCAGAAGACTTTCAACGGCGTTGCGCTGTTGTCCAAGCTGCCTTTCGACGAGGTGGCGCCCGGCCTGATCGGCGACGCCGGTGACGTGCAGGCGCGCTTCCTGGAAGCGCTGGTCTCGACGCCTAGCGGCGTGGTGCGGGTGGTGAGCCTTTATCTGCCCAATGGCAATCCGGCACCCGGCGAAAAATATGATTACAAACTCAAATGGATGGACCGGCTTATTGCTTTTTCACATGAACGCCTCAAGCTGGAGGAGCCGCTGGTGCTGGCCGGCGATTACAACGTCATTCCCGCGCCGGCCGACGCCAAGCGACCGCAGGCCTGGGTCAACGACGCGCTGTTCCTGCCGCGCACACGCGAGCGGTTCCGAGCGCTGCTCAATCTCGGCCTGACCGACGCGCTGCGGGCCTCGAGCGACGATGGCGGGCTCTATACGTTCTGGGATTATCAAGCCGGCGCCTATCAACGAGACGACGGCATTCGCATCGACCATCTGCTGCTGTCGCCGCAGGCCGCCGACCGCCTCACCAGCGCTGGCATCGACCGCCACCTGCGCGGCTGGGACAAGCCCTCCGACCACGTGCCGGTCTATGTCGATCTCGATATCGCCGGGCGGTGAGTTTTACCGCCGCTCTTCAAAGCGGCGGTCACTCCAGTGCCGCAGATAGACGCGGGCGAGCGCGCGTTCGTCGTCGCTCGCCTGGCTTATGGCGCTGGCATAAAGCCGGCCGATCCAGGCTTGGTCGTTGACCGCGATATCCTTGGCGTTCTCCTTGGCCAGCGTCAGCCACATCAGCCCGCGCGCCGCCTGCCGCGGTACGTGATCGCCGGAAAACAGCATGGCGCCGAGCATGGCCTGCGCGCGGCACTGGTCCTTTTGCGCCGCCAGCGCGAACCAGCGCGCGGCCGTGCGCGGATCGTGCGGCGCGCCGTTGCCGTCGAGATAGAGCCGCGCCAGGTAATACTGCGCGTCGGCATCACCGAAATAGGACGCCGCATAGGCGAACAGAGAGCGCGCCCGGTCGGGATCGCGCGCCACCGGCGTCTTCGGGATGCCGTCAAGAAAATACTGGCCGAGCGCGACAAAGGCGTTGGCGACGAAGCGCGCCTGCGAGGTGTTGGGGTTGTCCTCGGCATGGCCGTCGACGATGCGGCGGAAATACTGGAAGGCCTTGTAGTCGTCATGGCTGACGACGTCGCCGTCGGCATACATGCGGCCGAGCTTCCAGAGCGCGAGCGGGTGCCCCTTCTCGGCGGCGTATTCGAGCGCGCGTAGCCCGCGGTCCTTCTCGCCGGACTTGATCCAATGGGTGCCGGAACGGAAGGCGTCGCCCGGCGACGGCGGGATCGCCAGCGTCGCGTCCGGATCGGTCTTGGTGCCGTCGAAGGCGAGCGCCGGCGCGCTGCAAAGCGCGGCGCCGATCACCAGCACACCCAGCAAAGTCTTAGCTATCCGCATAACACGCCTTCTCGCCCGCCCCGCCCGGATGGGTGACCGCACCTTTGACCGCGGGCCCGACCTGCTGGGCGTATTTCCACAAGTAGCCGGAGCCGTATTCGTTTTCGCGCGCTTGCCATTCCGATTTGCGCTTGGCGAGTTCGGCATCCGAAAGCTTGACGTTCATGGTGCCGGCATCGGCATCGAGTTCGACGATGTCGCCGTCGCGCAGCAGCGCGATCGGGCCGCCAACCGCCGCTTCCGGGCCGACATGGCCGACGCAGAAGCCGCGCGTCGCGCCGGAGAAACGTCCGTCGGTGATGAGCGCGACCTTGCCGCCGGTGCCCTGGCCGTAGAGCGCGGCCGTGGTCGAGAGCATTTCGCGCATACCGGGGCCACCGCGCGGCCCCTCGTAACGAATGACCAGCACGTCGCCTTCCTTGTAGCGGCGGTTCTTGACGGCGGCGAAGCAGGCCTCTTCGCCATCGAAGCAGCGCGCCGGGCCGGAGAACTTCAGGCTGCCGGTCATGCCGGCGACCTTCACGATGGCGCCTTGCGGCGCGAGATTGCCCCGCAAGCCGACCACGCCGCCGGTCGCCGTCAGCGGCTTGTCGGCCGGACGCACGACATCCTGGTCCGGGTTCCATTTCACGTTCTTCATGTTCTCGGCCATGGTGCGGCCGGTTACCGTCAGGCAATCGCCGTGCATGAAGCCGTGATCGAGCAATGTCTTCATCAAAAGCGGCACACCGCCAGCCTCGAACATATCCTTGGCGACATAGCGGCCGCCCGGTTTCAAATCCGCGACATACGGTGTCTTTTTGAAGATTTCGGCGACGTCGAACAGATCGAACGCGATGCCGCATTCGTGCGCGATCGCCGGCAGATGCAGCGCGGCATTGGTGGAACCGCCGGTGGCGGCGACCACGGCGGCGGCATTTTCCAGCGCCTTGCGGGTAACGATGTCGCGCGGGCGAATGTTCTTGACGATCAAGTCCATGATCATCTCGCCGGCCAAGGTGCAGAACTGGTCGCGCATTTCGTAAGGCGCCGGCGCACCCGAGGAATAGGGCAGCGCGAGGCCGATCGCTTCCGACACGGTCGCCATGGTGTTGGCGGTGAACTGCGCGCCGCAGGCGCCGGCCGAGGGACAGGCGTTTTGCTCGAGGGTATTGAGATCCTCGTCGCTCATGGCGCCGACCGAGTGGCGGCCGACCGCCTCGTAGACGTCCTGGATGGTGACGTCCTGGCCCTTGAACTTGCCGGGCAGGATGGCGCCGCCATAGATGTAGATCGACGGCACGTTGAGCCGGCACATCGCCATCATCATGCCGGGCTGCGACTTGTCGCAGCCGGCAACGCCGATGAGCGCGTCATAGGCGTGGCCGCGCATGGTGAGCTCGACGGAATCCGCGATCACTTCGCGCGAA
>Ga0207693_10001856_pt1 | contig 18512 bp, 11 predicted proteins | sample LARL81metaG_FD_184347 | JGI IMG/M metagenome (GOLD analysis project Ga0207693, IMG submission 184347) | Corn, switchgrass and miscanthus rhizosphere microbial communities from Kellogg Biological Station, Michigan, USA - LAR L8-1 metaG... | ecosystem: Host-associated > Plants > Roots >...
GGTATTCCGCGAACTAAGTCCCGCGGTGAAGACCGAATCATGCATCGCCTGGAAAACAGACAATCCTTCGGTCGCCTTGAAAGCTTATGTTGATATCGTGAGCGATCGCGGCTTTCGCATGCGCGCTGAGTAAACGTAATGCCCTCTATAGCAACACCACCGGCAGCGACAACACGGCCAACGGTCTTAATGCCCTCTAATGTCGCAGAACAGCAGAGCACAATCGCCGAACTGAAAAGCGCCGTCGCAAAGTAGCAGGCCACGAATGCCCAGCAACAGCAACAGATCGAAGCATTAACGGCGGGACTACAGAAGGTCAGCGCTGCGGTCGAACTGAACAAACCCGCACTGACTCAAGTCGCAGATACCCGCTAAGCTGATTAGACAAAGCTGACACATCGCGCGTGCGCGCGGTGAGGCTGTCGCTTTGTACACTGCTTATTACACTCTACACTCGCCGCTTTAATTAAGCATTCGTGAGACAACGTGCGATAAGCCTGATTCGGCCCTTTACCCTCTAAGTGTGCAGGTGTGAGCACGTGAGATAACGTGAAGTAATTCGCGTTGGACTCATTGCGAACGAGACGCTCTACCAACTGAGCTATACCCCCAAATGATCGGACCTGAAGATTATGCGAGGAATCCGCAATCAATGCAAAACACGAAAATCAGTGGGAAGGCCGATTTTCGTGGCAACCGCATCGGGATCGCCTGGCCGATTTCCACCGCCCCCGGCAAAATGCTCGGCGTCTTCGTCGAGAGCAATCTTTTGCGGTGGAGGCGAGATAGTTGGTTGGTTTTTAGCTTTGAGGGCGTCGTTAAGCGCGGGCAGATCTTTGTCCACGAGGCCGGCAAATTCGTTCGTGGCATCGGCCAGTTCACGCTTCAACGCCTCGATATAGGCGAGCTGATAGCCGCCCGGTTTGCCTTCGTAGCTCAGAATCGCGCCGTAAAGCTGATCGGTATGTTCGCGCAAACGTTCCTCACCTGTAATGGCGCCGCCTTCTTTCGTCGCCACAATTTGTTTACGCACAGCGTCAACTTTCCCATCAAAGTCGGACACGTTCTTCTTTAACGGATCAGACTGCGACAAGGCACCGCCGGTTTGGGCGAGGGCACCACGGAGAAACTGAATGCGATCCATCAAGGCGCTTTCTTCTTCGAACAAAGCCCGGACTTTTATCGCCGCATCGAACTGTGCTTTGCGATCGGCTTCGCTGAATTTCGCGCGCCGATCCAGCCCGATAGTAAGTTTGGTTTCAGTTGCCTTCCCATTTTTCGTCAGACGAACGGTGTAAACACCCGGAACCAGTCGCGCTCCACGAATTCCGTTAAAAGCGACTTGTGCGGCCGGCGGAACGCGTGGCGGTTTCGCCCGCATACTCCAGCTCACCCGATTCAACCCCGGCCGTTTACTGGCAGGTAGCTCGTCAATGACCTGGCCGGAAGAGTCAAGCACTTCGAGCTTCAATTTACCGAAGAGATGCCGCGCTTTCTGGTAGTAGGTGATGACCGCGGCGTCCGGCGGATTGTCCCCGACGAATACGGCGTCACCATTAGACCAGCCACCGTTACCCTGAATACGTTGCTGGACGGGCCGCGCCGAAACAAAGCTCGCGTCCTGGGGGAGAAGCTCAGGCGTCAGAGCCCGCCAGGGCGTAATGTCATCAACGATCCAGATGCCGCGGCCGTGTGTGGCCAGGACAAGATCGTTATCGCGCGGCTGGATCGCCAGATCACGTACCGCTACCGCCGGAAACCTGCCACCTTTGAACTGCGCCCAGTCCTTCCCGCCATCGATCGAAACGTAGAGGCCAAACTCCGTTCCGAGAAAAAGCAGATTCGGCTTCACCACATCTTCTTTAATGACCCAGGCATAACCTCGAACACCCTTCGCATCCTGTGCCGTTACAAGCGGCGTCCATGTCTTCCCAAAATCAGTAGTCCGGAAAACGTACGGAGCCATATCGCCAAAAGTGTGGCGATCGAAGGCGGCGTAGGCAGTACCCGCATCGTAATTACTCGCCTGCACCCAGCTCACCCATGAGTTCGGCGGGAGGCCGGGAACATTTTTGACGACATTATTCCAGGTCTTTGCCCCGTCGCGGGTCAGTTGAACATTGCCATCATCAGTGCCGACCCAGATCACATTCTTGTCCTTGGGCGACTCGCTGATGGAATAGATAGTAGTGTGCATCTCCGCGGCAGAATTATCGACCGTGATCCCACCGGACTGTTCTTGCTTTTGTTTCTCCGGATCATTCGTCGTCAGATCGGGCGAAATACGTTCCCAGTTTTGGCCATGGTCGCGGGAGCGAAATAAAAATTGGGCGCCCATATAAAGCGTCCCTTTCTCGTTAGGCGAAAGCGCCATCGGAGTATTCCAGTTCCAACGCAGCTTCTCCTTATAGTTGGGCTTGGGCTGAATATCGCGCCCTTCGTGAGTGTGACGATTTACCCGACCGACAAATCCACCCTGGTATTCAGCATAAATGTAATCGGGGTCGGCCGGGTCGGGGAAGGTAAAGAATCCATCGCCATTCCACACGTTTTCCCAGCGGTGATTGGTGATGCCCCCGGGATACTGCGAGTCTCCGACCCAGCAGCTGTTGTCCTGTAATCCGCCGTAAACATGATAGGGATCGGCGTCATCGACGCTAACATGGTAGAACTGGGAGACGGGCAGGTTCTCGCCTTTCCACCATTTGCTTCCGCTGTTGTAGGAATACCACATCCCACCGTCATCGCCGGAAAAGACCGTTTGCGGATTGGTTGGATCAATCCAGACGCAATGGACGTCGCCATGCATCCCGCCGAAGCCTCCGACCGTGGCAAAACTTTTCCCTGCGTCCTCGCTAACGATCATTGAACCATCAGTCTTGAACAGGCGATCCGGATTTTTGGGATCGACGATTAAATTAGCGAAATAGAACGGGCGCCAGACCATCCATTGGCTCTTGTCCCGCTTGTCCCAGGTGGAACCGCCATCGTCGGAAACGAAAAGCGCGCTGTCAGTCGATTCGACAGCAGCGTAAACCCGCTTCGAATTCGAAGGCGCAACTGCAACCGCGATTCGACCATATGGTTTTTTGGGGAAACCTTTGCTGTTCTCCGATGTGATCTCGTTCCAGGTTTTGCCTCCGTCGTTGGATCGGAATAACCCGCTGCCAGACGCTGCGTTGGGCCCGTCTCCGCCGGAGCGAAAGGTCCAGCCCTTGCGGCGAAAGTCCCAGAGGGCGGCGAACATCACGTTCGAATCGTTTGGATCGATCCCAACAGTGGAGCATCCGGTGGAAGGATTGCTGCCCTTGAGGGCGATTTCCCAATTCTTGCCGCCGTCGGTGGTGCGATAAAGTCCACGGTCGGTCGAGTCGCTCCAAAGTGCCCCCGGCACGGCGGCAAAAACAGTGTCGCTGTTTTTCGGACTAACGACGATTTGGGCGATGCGTTCCGATTTCGGCAATCCCGCGTTGGTCCAGGTCTCGCCGCCATCGTTCGACTTGTAGATGCCGTCGCCAATTGAGACGCTGTTACGCGTCCAGGATTCGCCCGTGCCGACCCAGACGTTCTTGGAATTTTTCGGATCGATGGCGAGGGCACCGATTGATTGCACCGGCTGTTCGTCAAAGACCGGACGATAGCGGGTGCCGCTGTCATCCGATTTCCAAACGCCGCCACTGGCGGCGCCGACGAACAGCGTAATCTTGCCCGAAGGCTCCTTTACGCCGGCGATGGCAGAAATGCGCCCACTCATCGTCGCCGATCCGATGTTACGCGCGCCCAAACCGGAAATCGTAGCCGAATTATATGGTGCATCGTCGGCGCCGAAAGCCGCCGAGCTAACGAGACTTAAACTAAGAAAAACAAAGATTGAGAAACGCATAAATTATTTCGAAGCTGGAAATTTAAAGATTGCGTCATCGACCGAAACGTTTGGTTCCGCCTTGTCGATGACGATTTTCTGTTTGTCGGGATCGTTTTTGCGACCGGATTCAATCGAAAACGGCAAATAGACGCCCGCAACTTTTTCGTAGTCGCCCACATCGGTCTCTACTTCTACCTGCGCGCCTTGCTCGACTCGCTGCGAGATCTTGCGGATCTCCAGGAACGCATCGGGATCGAGATAAACAAAGGTTACGTCACCGTTCTTGCGCACGACCTTGAGTTTGTGCGCCGGAGTGCCGTCGACGTCTTCCGTCCCGAGATATTCAACGGTGCTGCCCTTTGCTTTCCAATCGACTAATGGACCGTCGATGTCGGCATCTTCCATCAACGATTTGGTATCGTCGGCCGACATTTTCTCCGGGTCCTTCCGACCTTGGAACGGCGAAACTTTCCAGCCCTGCGCCCCATCGTAGGCCTGGATGGCGGTCATGCCTTGCAGAGTGACTTCGTCCCGAATCGCACCGGGCCGTTTCTTGGTCTCAACATAGGCAAGCTGGATCTGGCCTTCGTTCACCAGCAATTTGCCGGTTAACCGGACCGATTGCAGCGCACGGAGAGCGTCGGTGCCGCCTTTTGCCGCGACATTTTTTGCGACCAACTCATCAAGCGTGAGTTGCGGTTTAGTCTGAGCGCAGACCGCGGAAGCAGTCAGGGCGCAGGCGATAAAAACAATGGTGAGTCTTGAGTACATAATTGAACGAGTGAACGACAGTGTTCTCCCGAGCCATATGCAACGGCCGTGCCAAACGCAAACGCGAGTTGCAAGCACTTCTTATTTCATGACTTAGCTGTCGCCATTAAGCGTGGCATTCGAAAATCGTGTCCCGCGAGCGGGATTTTTCGACTCGGATTTGGGATCGTGAAAGGCGCAGATTTTTGGCTTGTCATCCCGAGCGCAAGCGAGGGACCTCGCCCAAACTCGTGGATCACACAAGATAGCTTGCACAATCATCGTCCTCTCGTGAGGTCCCTCACTGTCTGCGCGGTTCGGGATGACACGCGCAATGTTAGAGTTGTACGCAATCATCAGTTGTATTCTGCCGCGTCATTTCGCGGTCGCCGCGGTGAGCGCGGAACTTTTGGACTGCGGCCAAATAATGACTCGGAGAGATCTTCCCATTTCGGATTTAGCTTCCGCACCAACTCATTCTTCTTCTCGCGCCGCCAGGACTTGATTTCTTTTTCGCGCGTGATTGCCGAAACAGGATCGGAAAATTGCTCGTAATAAACGAGGCGATCGAGCTTGTACTTTGAAGTGAAACCTTCGACGACATGATTTTTGTGCTCCCACGCCCGGTGTTCCAATCTGCTCGTCACGCCCGTATAGAGCACGACTCGGCTCCGATTGGTCATCATGTAAACGTATTATTCTTTCATTTTTCCCCCTCTGTCATTCCCAGCGCAAGCGAGGGACCTCGCCCAAACTCGTAGATCACACAAGGTAACTTGCATAAATACCGCTAACTCGTGAGGTCTCTCACCGTCTGCGCGGTTTGGGATGACACGCACAGCGTCGTAATTGAATGCGAACCGTCCATTTGATTCGTGGTCGGTCCGAACAAGCAAATTTGTTGAATCCATCACGCCTGCCGTCCGCATCTCATCAGAAATTATGATTCATGATTTTCGATTCGCGTGTCGTCAGTTGATCAAGGCGCCTGGCTTCGCCATTGCTGCCATTCTCGTGCTCGCGCTTGGAATCGGCGCGAACACCGCGGTCTTTAGCCTTGTGCACACCATGCTGTTCGCGCCGCCCGGTTATGCGCAGCCGCACGAACTCGTCCAGGTTTTCTCCCAGGACAAAAAAAACCCGAAAAGTTTCCGCGCCTTTTCCTATCCGACTTTGACCGATATTCGCGCGCAGAATTCCGTTTTTTCCGGAGTCGCCGCGCACAATGTCGGCATGGTCGGACTCGGCGAGAAAGGAAACACGCGCCGTGTATTCGCCGACGTTGTTTCGTCGGATTACTTCGCAGTTCTCGGCGTCACGCCACTGCGTGGCCGCGTCTTTTTGCCGGAAGAAGAAACACCGGGACGCGATGCCCACGTCGCGATCGTGAGTTATTCTTACTGGGCCAGACATAATCTCGATCCTTCGATTCTCGGATCGCAAATTCTGATCAACGGTCGTTCTTGCACCGTGGTCGGAATCCTGCCGCAGACATTTACCGGCACGATGATGGTGTTTTCGCCGGAAGTGTGGATGCCGCTCAGCGCGTACGATTCAATCGCGAACAATTTCGCCACCGAAAAAAGCAAGCCGCTGGCGAGTCGCGATGGCGAGCATTTGTTGTTGATCGGACGCTTCAAGCCGGGCATGACGGCGATGACAGCCGAAGCAGCACTGAAGACGCTGGCAGCAAATCTGGAGAAAGCGTTTCCGGTTGAACAAAAGGATCAAACCTTCACCACGGCGCCGGTATCGCGCTTTTCCATCAGCGATGACCCGCCGGATGACAGCAATATGGCAGCGATCGCACCGCTTTTGATGGGGATGGCAGCGATCGTTTTGTTGGTCGCGTGTTTGAATCTGGCCAACATGTTGCTCGCGCGCGGCACAGCGCGACGGAAAGAGATCGCGCTGCGTCTCGCACTCGGCGGCAGCCGATGGCGGATCGTCCGACAATTGTTGACCGAAGGGTTGCTGCTCGCACTCCTCGGAGGAGTTGGAGGATTGATGCTCGGCATTTGGTGCTCGGGCTTGCTGGCGCGATCACTCAGTAGCCTGATGCCTCTCGATGTCGTGTGGAATGGTGGACCAAGTTTGCCCGTCCTGGCGGTGACGTTCGGTTTTTGCCTGCTCGGCACAGTTTGTTTCGCACTCGGACCGGCGATGAAACTCTCTCGCAGCTCGGTCATCGAAGATTTGAAAGAACACGCGGGCGAGGATGTGGTCCGGCGGCGTTGGCGCTTTTTGCCGCGCAATCCCCTCGTCGTTGCACAAATCGCATTCTCACTCGCTTTGCTCACCGCCGCAGCGCTGTTCATTCGTGGTGCCAACAAGGCGACCACGTTCGAGACGGGGTTGCATGCAGAAAAGGATTTGTTGCTCGAAGTGGACGCGAGTTTGTCCGGTGCGTCTCAATCACAAGTTCAGCAAACATATCGCGCGTTGAGCGATCGCCTGGCCACGCTTCCGGGAGTGCAGCACGTCAGTATTTCGGCAACCGCACCGTTTGGAATGTTGTCGCTCGGCAAAGCAATTCAGCGCGCCGGCGTACACGTGGCGCCAGACGGGAAACCGTCGAACGCGGCCGAAGGTCTCGCTTACAAGACACGTTTTCACAGCGTGGGAGCTGATTATTTTGCCAGCGTTGGTCTGCCGATTTTGCGCGGACGCGCTTTTTCGGTGAATGAATCGACGCAAGGCGAAGGGCCAGCCGTTGCCATCATCGACGAAGCCCTGGCGCGAAAACTTTGGCCCGACGGCGACGCGCTCGGTCAGCGCATTCAATATGCCGACGACAACGCTCCGCGTGCGAAAGGTGATAGTCCCGATAGCATGGGCATTAGCCAGGGTGGCAAAGGCAATATCAAGACCGGCGAAGCGATTGAGGTGATCGGCATAGTGCCATCAACGCGCGGGGCGCTATTCGAGCGGCAGCCGCGTGGTTCGATTTACGTGCCGTTCGCGCGCGGCTTTCAAAGCGCAGCTTATTTCTTTCTGCAATGCCCCGGTCTCACAAAAGATAATGTCGCCCAAATGGCGGACGCGATTCGACGCAGTGTTCGCGAAGTTGATCCGACCCTGCCGGTCCTTTCGCTAAAAACATACCCGCAACACGTCGATTCGAATCTGCAACTCTGGACGGTTCGTGCCGGTGCGACTTTGTTTACAGTTTTCGGTGCACTGGCATTGACGCTGGCGATCGTCGGCGTTTATGGCGTGAAAGCCTACTCGGTAGCCCGTCGCACGCGCGAAATCGGAATTCGGATGGCCCTTGGTGCCAGACCGAGCACCGTGCAATGGATGATTTTGCGCGAAGGCTCATTCATGCTCGCCGGCGGGATTGTGATCGGACTGTTGCTTGCGATCGCGACCGGAAAAATTCTCAACGGCATGCTTTATCAGGTTGGCGCGCTCGATCCGGTTGCATTTTCCAGTGCCCCCCTCTTGCTCGCGGCCGCAACCTTGCTCGCGACCTGGCTGCCCGCGCGGCGCGCCACACGAATTAGTCCGATGATGGCGCTGCGGACGGAGTAATAGGCACATGCGAAGATCGGCAGCGTTTTCTTTCTAATGTGACTTATACCGCGGCGCCGAAAGCCAAACCAAGACCGTAGGTCACGACCGCCTCGATAATGCCGACAAGCGTCATTTCAAAACCCGATGCCCACCACGACCGAATCGTGATCAACGATTTGACCGCGCCGACGGCAAAATGCGCCACGATGCTAACGAAAAACGCAACGATAACGGCCGGCAGTCCGCTCATGAAAAAGAATGGAACGATGGGGATGAACGCGCCTACCGCAGTGGAAAGCGAGGCCGACGCCGCGGATTTCCAGGGATTGGGGAACCGATGCTCAGACAGTCCGAGCTCGCTTTGCGCCATTGCCTGGACCAGTTGCTCCGGATTTTCGGCCAAGCGTTGGGCCATTTTTTGGGATTCTTCGGCGCTGAATCCCTGGAGCTGATAAAAGAGGGCCATCTCTTCAATTTCTTCCTCGGGATTCTCTTCGACCTCCGCTTTTTCACGCGCGATTTCGGCTTCGTACACTTCGCCTTCGCTTTTGACCGCGAGGTAGGCACCGGCGCCCATCGACAAACTGGATGCGAGCATTCCAGCAAGACCGGAGATCAAAACAATGTGCTGTTGATTGTTCGTCGCGCCCGCAACGCCGGAAACGATTCCGAAGACAGCGCCTAGCCCATCATTCACTCCGTAGATCGCATCGGCAACCCAGCTGCCGCCGCGTCCGTGCCAGCGTTCACGTTTTAGAATTGTATCCAAAACGGTTTTCGGATTTGCCGGGCCAGCCATGGCATTGAGTGCGCGGGCATGCGCTTTTTCTTCCAAAGCACTGGTGCGTAAGAATTCCTGCACGTCCTGCTCGCCCGCGAGCGTGCGGTCGCGTTGCGCGGAAAATTCGCGCTCATGTTTTTCCTCGGCCGCCTCCATCCGGCGAATGGCGATGTCAGTTCCGAGTGAACGCGTGAATCTTCGCTGGAGTCGCGTCCAGAAAGTGTCGGCCAATGGTGGAATCGGCTGACCCATATCACGTAATTTTTGCTCCCAGCGCTGGGCATGACGCTCTTCCGCTTCCGCCATGCGGATGAGAATCGCCTTGCGTTTTTCGTCGCTTTCGCGTTCCGCCAGGTCGCGATAAACTCGCGCTGTCTCCACTTCAGCGCGCCAGTTTTTCAGAACGACTTCGATTGCTTCTTTCTTCGGAGTCTCGGCCATTAGACGATATTAGAGAAGACATCGAACGAATTGCCAAGCATCCTAACCGGCGCCGTGCCTAATCGGCTTTCTCCCAGCGCGGCTTAAACTGGCGGCACGGCTTTCGGTCTTAATTGTTCTGTGGTGATAACAATTGCCACCGAGCCGATGATCAACGCTGCCGCCACGATCGTGTGCGACGTAAGATGCTCCCCCGCGAACAAGGTGCCGAGGGTCACGGCCACAATCGGATTGACATAGGCATAGGTCGCGACCTTTGCCGGGTCGCAATGCCACAGCAGATAAATATAAGCGCTGAAACCGATGATGGCACCAATCAGGACCAGATAAATCCACGCCCAGATTGAGTGCGCGCTGATGGCGTGCAGGTTAACCTTTTCACGCGTGATCAATCCAACGAAAAAGAGGAGCGCGCCGCCACAGATCATTTGCTGAGCAGCGGCGAGAAACGGCGAGTCGGCACTCGTTGCTCTGCGCGAATAAAGTGATCCGACCGACCACAGGAACGAAGCGACAAGTAAGATCAACATTCCGGTAGCTGGGCGCTGCGAATCGTTAGCTGAAAAATGAATGGCTGGTGCCATCAGCACCCCGACACCAATGAATCCACCCGCGAGACCGAGCAAAACCGGCAATCTCGGGCGCGGTGTTGCACGGGTAATCCAGGAGAGCAAGACAATGTAAATGGGGACCGTCGCGACGATGACCGCCGCCAGCCCGGTATCGATATATTTTTCGGAAAGGGTCACGCCGCCATTTCCACCGAGCAGGAGGAATCCACCAACGATGAGTGACGAGCGCCACGTCACTGGCACCGGAGATTTCGCGCCTTGTGCGCGCGCGATCGCGTACATCAAAAAGCCAGCCGTCAAATAACGCGAGCCTGCCATCAAGAATGGCGGAATCGAATCGATCGCAAAGCGAATAAAAAGGTAAGTCGATCCCCAGATCAGATAGAGCGCGGCAAAGGCGAGCACAATCGCCAAACGCGTCGGCTGTCGCATCGGCTACGAGCGCATCGGGCGCCCACTCGCGCAACCGCGTTTGCGACGACTCAGTCCGCTATGATCGGCGTCCCCTGATGAGTCGATACACGAGCAGAACTAACATCGCGCCAATGACCGAGGCGATGAAGCCGGCGGGTTGCCCGGGTTCGTACCAGCCAATGGCGCGCCCAAGAAAGCCTGCCACAAAAGCGCCCGCGATGCCCAGCAGAATCGTGATCAAACAACCACCGGGATCGCGGCCCGGCAATAAGCAGCTTGGCAATGACTCCGACAATCAAGCCAATGACGAGTGTGCCTAAAATAGCTTCCATAAAGGTAGGTGCGCGGGCAAGATTGATTCACTTGTGAAAGGGCGCAACCTGTTTCCCGCCTATAACTCAATTACCTGAGCGTTCCGTATATCTTCGCTGCCGCGAATTTCCTTGAGCAATTTTTCATCGGGCGCGCTGTCTAAATTCAAAACGGTGAGCGCGGTCCCACCGGCCTGATTTCGGCTGAGCGACATGGTGGCGATGTTAACGCCATGTTCGCCCAGCAACGTGCCGATCCGGCCGACCATACCGGGACGATCTGTGTTTTCAAGCACGAGAATAACTCCATGCGGGCGCGCTTCGACTGGCCGCGCGTTAATGCTAACGATTCGTGGAGTAATTCCGAAAAATGCGCCGCCCACCGATATATCCTTTCCTTCGGCACTGGCGGAAAGCTCGAGCATGTCGGAGTAATCACCGGGCGCGCTCAGTCGCGTCTCAGTAATTTTCAGTCCCAAACTTTCGGCGAATGCAGGCGCGTTGACTTCATTCACTTCGTTCCCGCCGGCGCTTTGCAAAAAGCCTTTCAACACCGCGCGCGTAATCGCGGTAGTGTCGACTTCGTTTACTTTTCCGCTGTAGTTGATGTTGAGAAAATCGACCCGGCGCGGGGCGAGCTGCGATAGGAAGCGGCCAAGTTTCTCGCCGAAACGCAGGTGCGGGCCGATCAGTGCGAGCGTTTTCGCGTCTAGCGTCGGCATGTTGACGGCATTGCGAATTGTTCCCTCGAGCAACGCGGCGCGAATCGACTGCGCGATTTCGATCCCGACACTTTCCTGCGCTTCCGCGGTGGAGGCACCCAGATGAGGTGTCAGGACCAACTTCGAAATTTTTCGCAGCGGCGAATCGGCGGGCAATGGTTCCATTTCAAAAACGTCGAGCGCAGCACCGGCAACGTGGCCATTGGAAATGGCATCAGCCAATGCCTGTTCATCAACCAAGCCGCCGCGCGCGCAATTGATGATGCGCACGCCGCGTTTTGTTTTGGGGAGACGTTCCGCGTTCAGAATATGACGCGTCTCCGCGGTAAGCGGCGTATGCAGCGAAATAAAATCAGCGAGAGGGAGCAATTCATCGAGATCTTCCACCAGCTCGACTTGGAGGCTGCGCGCGCGCGATGCCGACAGGTACGGATCAAATGCAACAACACGCATTCCAAACGCGATCGCACGCCGGCTTAGCTCGCTGCCGATCCGGCCCATGCCAATAATGCCGAGCGTTTTGTTGTAGAGCTCGACGCCTTCCAGATTTTTCCGGTCCCAGGCGCCGCCTTTCAAGGTGGCGTCGGCACGCGCAATGTTACGCGCCAGACTGAGCAGCAACGAAAACGTATGCTCCGCCGTTGAGATGGTATTCGCCCCCGGCGCATTCAACACAACCACGCCACGGCGTGTCGCTGTTTCGACATCGACATTGTCCACGCCCACGCCAGCCCGGCCCACGACGCGCAATTTTTTTGCCGCGTTTAAAATTTTCGCGGTCACTTTTGTCTGGCTGCGCACGATCAGCGCCGCGAAGTCCGGAATGGCGGCGGCTAAATCCGTTTCGCTCAATCCGGTCTGCACGTTTGCTTCGAGTGCGCCGTCGCGGGTCAGTTCGTCGATACCGCGCTGCGAAATGGAGTCAGCAATGAAAACTTTCGGCGGCGTCATGTGGCGGAAGGTTCAACATCCCACACACAATGCAAAAGAGGAACATGGACTTCCAAGTCTATGCACCCAGCGGACACGTTGTCCGCTGCTCATACCATATCGCCGCAGCGGGTTCCAAACCCGCTGGGCACACCGGCCTGAAGGCCCGTGTTCCGGCGCAGTGCGCTCATCAACCGTAGATGACCAGACGAATGGTATCGGGCAGTTGCTCTACGATATTCGTGACCACGTTGCCACGCAGCAAACTAGTGAGGGCAGTGCGGTGTGAAGTGCCGAGCATAAGGTAATCGACTCCCATCGTGGCGGAAAGATCAAGAATGGTGGTGGCAGGGTCTTCGCTCACGGCGTAAACCGGTTGCACGCAAACTTCGCGTTCCGATCCAAGTTTGAGCATGAATGACATGATGGCGTTGGCTTCGGCATCGTCCTGCCAGCGGGCACGCCCTAGGGTGGTTGGACCACCGGCGTAGTAAACGGCAATTTCCTTGACGAAAAGGACGCACAAGGTCGCCCTGCGCAGTTGGGCTTCATCGAGGGCAAAACTGAGCACGGGTGTGATCCCACGCGCAGCGACCATGATTTTTTGTCCCTCCTGCAAACGCGATTGCATGGTGGTAGCGAGATCCGGCGTGACCATATGTGCCACCTGTTGCGGGACCATCACCGTGGTCAGGCCGCGCCGTTTCAAAGTCCACGCGCGGACGGTCAGACCCACTCCAAGCACACACAGGACAAAGAAAAGCGCATCAGGCTTTGTATGAGCGAGAGTGATTTCGACAAGAAAGAGAATGGTGAAGGTGAAACCGAAAAGAAGCCGGTGATAGATCTTTATCGGCAGCAAACGATTGAAACAGCAGGAACCGAGATTGACGGTGATGGCGCCGACAACTCCAATCGCGTACAAACCGGCGAGCGCGGTGAAATTTCGCGTCGTGACGATCACAACCACCGGCAGACCGACGGCGATGAGAAGCGGAATCTGCGGAACGCCATGCCGATTGAGTCTCATGAACTGTCGCGGCATTTCCTGGTCCCGCGTCATCATGTAGATCAAACCGATCATGGCGACGATGGCGGTGTTAGCCGCACTGAGCAGGAGAAGGAAAAAAACGATGCCGACAATCCAGCCAAACATTTCGCCAAAAGCCGGCCCGAAACTGACGGTGCCAAAATATTCGCCAATGAAGCGCAACATGTCTTCACTGTGCGCATACAGGGAACCGCGCATCGAATTGTTGATCGAGAGCATGGCCCAACCGAGCAGCGCGGTCGCAACGACGACCTCGATCGCGACCGGCCAGATTGCCCTTGCTGCTTCGCGACCGACCCGCGGCTCGGCGATGGTGGCGCCTTTATCCAACTTCATCACGCCAGTGAGATTGGCGATCGCTTCCACACCGCTGAGCGCGAGGATAACGCTGCAAAATTGCACCCAGACCTGAGCGTAGCTCTCGTGCAGCGGCTCGAGGTAACGCCTCGTTAAATGCGGTGCGCTAATGAGGATGAGCGCGATCACCGCGAGAACCGTGGGCACCGCGAGAACGACAGCGAGACTGCCGCTATGTTTTGGCCCGTAGAAATTGATTACGCCCATCACGAGCAGCACGGCCACTGTGGAAAGAACGATGTGTTCTTTCAGAATCGGAATGTTGAAATAACTTAACGCTGACCAACCGCTGAGGGCCGCCGTAACAGTTAAGTCGGCGACCAGCAGCAGCGCGCCGACCACGGCAAGCAAACGTCCTTGCGAACGCGCCGCCGAATAGACTCCGCCGCCGTCCGGAAAATATCTGCAGATAACGGCGTAGTTGACTCCAACCAAACCGGTGAGTGCACAAACTGCGAGAATTATTGGGACGGACGAAAAGCCGGCGGCGAGAAAGGCCAGTCCGAGAACGTAGGCTTTACTGGTGCCCCAATCGCCGTAGAGCAACGCGGCCGCGCGCTTCCAATCGACATTACGCGGGCGATGGACGGTGCCCGGAGGATCCAGTGTTAAGGTGGCCATGTGTCCGCAACTACCAATCGGGATTACCGATAGCACCGCGCCTTCGCTGAGAGATTGATTCCGTAATCAGCCGAAGATCACCAAACGAATCGTATCTGGCAAATTCTGCGCAATATGGTTTGCCACGCTTCCGCGAAGCAAGTTGCTCAAGGCGCTGCGTTGTGAAGTGCCGATGACGAGACAATCCACGCCCATGGTGGCGGAAAGATCGAGAATGGTGGCGGGTGCATCTTCACTCACCGCATAAACCGGCAGCACACAAACGCCGCGCTCTTTCCCTTGCTTCAGCATCAACGACATGATGGCGTTGGCTTCCGGATCGTCCTGCCATTTTGGGCGGCGGCCCATCGCGCCAGGCGCGGCCGAAAAATAGACGACAACTTCCTTTACATAAACCACGCACAGAACGGCTTTGCGCAGTTGCGCTTCTTCCAGCGCAAAGTTCAAGACCGGATTAATTCCGCGGGCCGCCACCATGATTTTTTGGCCTTCTTCCAGTCGCGGTTGCATGGCGGCGGGCAGATCAGGTACAACCATCTCCGCGATCTTGCGCGTAACGGTTAGAGTCGTTAGGCCGGAAAGTTTGTGCGAGTAGAAGCGCAGGGTGAGGCCGATACCCAGAACGGTGCAGGCAAAGAACAACGCGTCCGGTTTCGTTTTCGCAATTGTCACTTCCACGGCGAAAAGCACAAGGAACGTCGAGACCATGATGAAGCGCTGAAACCAACCGAGCGAGAGCTCGCGATTAAAACTGCACGAGCCAAGATTGACCGCGATTGCTCCAACGACTCCGACGGCGTACAAACCGGCGAGCGCGTTGAAGTCTTCAGTGAGGACGAGGACGATAATTGGAAAGGCGACGCCGGCGATTAGCGGAAGCTTGGGCACGCCGTGACGATTCAAACGCGCGAGTTGTCGTGGCATCTCACCGTCCTGCGCCATCATGAAGACCACGCCGATGAGCGCAACGACCGCGGTGTTGACGGCGCTGAAAAGCAGAAGGCCGAAAATAATTCCAACCACGACACCGAAGGCGGTGCCAAACCACGGAGCGATTGTGACCGCGCCATAATGTTCGGCAAGGAAGCGCAGCATGTCCTCTTTGTGATTGGTGAGCTGGGGTCCAAAAAATTTTGGCAGCGAAAGCATGGCCCACCCCAGAAGAGCGGTACCAAAAACGACTTCGATCGCCACCGGCACGATCGCCTTTGTCGCGGTCTGCGTGACTTTCGGATGCTCGGGCGAAGAACCGGGATCGAGTTTCATCACACCTGTGATGTTGGCCACCGCTTCCACTCCGCTAAGCGCGAGAATGACGCCTACGAATTGAACCCACGTCACCACAAAATTCGAGTGCGCCGGCTCCAACTCCGCCATTCGCAGATGCGGGCTGCTGAATAAAACAATCAAAATAACCACGAGCACTGCGGGCACAGCCAGCCAGAGCGAAACGCTGCCGCTATGGCGAGGACCGAAGTAATTGATAACCCCGACAACCAGAATCAGACCAGCGGTAGCAAGTCGGGCGTGCTCATTTGAAACGCCAAGATAACTCACCGCCGCCCATCCGCTTAGTGCGGCCGTGACAATGAAATTCGCCACCAGCAACAACGCACCGGCTGACGCGAGAAAGCGGCTTTGTTTGCGCGCGGCGGAATAAACGCCGCCGCCGTCCGGAAAATGGCTGCAAACAATAATATAGTTGTAACCGACAACCGCCGTCAGCGCGCAGACCGCGAGAATGATTGGGAAAGAAGAAAAACCTGCCGCAACGAAGGCGAGCCCGATGACATACGCCTTGCTTGTGCCCCAATCACCATAGAGCAACGCCGCCGCGCGTTTCCAATCGACATTGCGCGGCCGATGCACGCCGGCCGCCTGCCCAAGCAGGGGTTCCGCCATTTTCTTGCCGGGACTTTCGACTGCTCCGAGCGCCCGGCGCAAGTGCATTCTACGTGGCCGTACGGTCCTTCCCTGCCGGAGGTCTCAGAGAATGGCGACTGCGCCGCCTAGGGCGTCGCCAACAGATCAATTCGGAGACAATTCAGCCACGACTTCCACTTCCGCAGTCTGCGGAAACATATCCAGTGGGGTAATTGAATCGATACGAAACGATTTTTTCAACGCAGCCAGGTCGCGGGCGAGCGTGGACGGATTGCAGGAAACGTAAATCAGCTGCGTCGGCAGATATTCCGTTAGTGTTTCGACAAGCGCCTTGCTCAGCCCGGTCGCCGGCGGGTCGACAATCAAGAACCGGCGGCTTCCAAGCGGGCGGCCCAAATAATCGGCGCTCTGAAGCGGCCCGTTCGCCGCGCTAACCTCCGTTTCCACATCCGCAGCAACATAGGTTTCGTTTTCGTTCGCATCTTCCCGGGCGACGGCAATCGCGCGATGGTCCCAATCGATTCCAATTACCCTTTCGAAACGCGCGCGTAATCGTTTCGCGAAAAATCCGGCGCCGCAGTAGGCATCAATCAGCGTGCCGCCCGCGGGGGCGAGCAGTCGATCGACCAGATCGAGCATGGCGGCGGCGACTCCATCATTGGCTTGCGTGAAGACCCGCGGACCATCAATAACACGCAAGGTATAATGTCCATCATGCGGATTGCTGCCGCGCAGGTCAGCGAGTTTCGCATTCACTTCGTCACGCGCGATCGCGCACCTCTCGATCGCGAGCAGCTTGTTCGATTCACGGCGAAAAAATCCGATTACGCCATCGCGCACGTGAACGGTAAGGCGATTGCGGTATCCGTACTCGATCGGCGACGGAATAAATGGCCGCATCGGCGGTTCTTTTAATCCACCGATACGCCAAAGCGTTTCCTTCACCTGCCGCCATTTCAACGCCAGCTGATGTTCGTACTCGATGTGCTGGTAAACGCAGCCGCCGCAGCGACCGAAGTACGGGCAGCGCGGTTCGACCCGATGAGGCGAAGCGGTAACGATGGTCTCCAGCTCTGCTTCGAGAAATTTCTTGTGTTCGCGGGTAATACTCGCGGAAACGCTCTCGCCATCGATGACGTAAGGCACGAACACCGCCTTCCCATCGGTGCGAGCCACACCTTTTCCGCCAAAGGCGACATCGGTGATCTGGAGTTCTACAGCCACTGTCATCCCGAGCGAAGTCGAGGGATCCCGATGAAGTTACCTTTACGCTAGCGCAGCGGGATCCTTCGACTTCGCTGCGCTTCGCTCAGGATGACTGAGTTTAGGCGCAATTAGTAATCGCGAACGTAAGGATACTTCGTTTCGTTACCAAGCTCAGGCGGAAACTCCGCATAGCCGGCGTGAATCCATGGGATATCACTAGGCAGTAGCGGATAATAGCTTTGCCGATAAGCTGGCACTGGCCAGAGCAGGATTTCGAGGAACCCTGCGATATGTCGAGTGGCCGATCGTCCAACGCCTCGCACCACGCCGTAGCCGGCAGCTGCGGCGTTGCCTTCGTTGGTATTAACCGTGCAAATGGTCACCGGGATTTCCGCCGGTGCGAGAAAGAAATTTGAGAGGCCACGGCCGAGTTTGCGGGTCGGCCCATAATCATTGGAAGGCGGATCATGAATATCTGCCAGGGCCGTGCCCGCGATGGCGAGCGCGGCAAGAAAAGCGAGCGTTTTCATATCTAACCCTAAATTGTAAGCATAAAGGAAGGAATTAAACAATCCTAATTTTGTGGCTCATCTGTCGCTTGGTTCCGTGTCATGAAAATCGAGGCGCAAATCGTGATCAAAAGAATCGCCATGATGACGACAAGTGAGATGTAATTCGGGATCGGAAACGTCTTGGACAAGATCATTTTAATTCCAACAAAAATAAGGATGATGGAGAGGCCGACCCGAAGATAAACAAACCGATTCATCAAATTGGCCAGCAAGAAGTAGAGGGAACGCAGGCCGAGAATCGCGCAAATGTTCGAGGTATAAACGATGAACGTGTCCTGAGTGATGGCGAAGACCGCCGGGATGGAATCGACTGCGAAGACAAGATCCATCACATCGATCACGAGCAAAACCAAAGCAAGCGGGGTGAGCATGAGCCGCCCATCGATCCGCGCGGTGAAATGGGAGCCGCGAAAGTCCTGCGTCACCGGCATCAATTTGCGGCACATCCGCAGGAACCAGCTGCCGCCAAAATCCGTTTGCTGTTTGCTGAAGGCCATCCGGATCCCGGTAATGAGCAGA
>Ga0207693_10001857_pt1 | contig 18508 bp, 17 predicted proteins | sample LARL81metaG_FD_184347 | JGI IMG/M metagenome (GOLD analysis project Ga0207693, IMG submission 184347) | Corn, switchgrass and miscanthus rhizosphere microbial communities from Kellogg Biological Station, Michigan, USA - LAR L8-1 metaG... | ecosystem: Host-associated > Plants > Roots >...
GCATCTGTCTTTGAACCGGCCATTAGTTCTCCTTAGGATATTGGTACAGGCGGTCCGCCTGGATCGAGTTTCGCCATGATATTCTGGATGTAGAGACGTAGCTCGTTATCAATTGCTGGTCCTTGTGCTGTTGCTGCCTGTGGTGGCGGTGGACCAGTTGGATCTAGCAACTGCATCATATTCTGGACGTATATCCTGAGCTCTGTATCAGCACCAGCTAGTGTCGCAGCGCCATACGAGATTATAACACGTTCGGTGCCATTGAACGGCTCGCTAAAAGTCACTGTGTTGCCGTTGTTCGTCAGCGAGTAGTTACCATCGACGAACGACTGAACCACACCACCGCGAGACACAAATAGCAGTATGATAGCTGGAGTACTAAGATTAACAGAAGTAGCACCAGCAGATGGAACAAATTCCTCGTGAGCACCAGTCGATGTTGCCCCTGGCGTACCCATTACGCCCTGTGGACCTGGATCCCCCTTAGGTCCAGGAGAACCAGCAGGTCCAACGGGTCCAGCAACACCAGGCTGTCCCTGTAGCCCGGTCTTCCCATCGAACCCTTGTGGACCCATCAAGCCTTGCGGACCCCTAGGTCCTTCAGGGCCTTCGTTACCCCTTGGGCCTAGATCACCCTTGGGTCCTACATCGCCCTTTGGGCCAGCCAGACCAGTCGGTCCAGGATTACCTTGCGGGCCAGCAGGTCCAGCAGGCCCAGGCACGGTACTGTTAGCTCCGGGAGGGCCAGCAGCTCCGGCTGGACCTGCGGGACCAGCAGGTCCGGGAGGTCCGACTATAACGTCCTCGGCTATTTCCGAATTGTTAACGAATACATTATCACCGTTGACGTTAGTAGTACCGCCAACAACATTAGTGATACCACCAACCAGATTAATCGTGACTTTTCCAGTGACAGGATCCTCTATAACTTCCAGACCAGCAAACTCACCACCAGCCCTGTCGTTGTTCAGGCCAAACCGAGCACGATAAATCTGTTCGTCAGTAGTTCTTGTCTTGAACAAGATAACCCACCGTCTCTTGGACAGCGGGGCCATAACAACCGTGTCACCTTTGGTTATAAACAGATCCTCTGGTATAAGCAAGTCGCCCTTGGAATGGTCAAAGATCATCGGGCCACCCATGGAGGATTCACCATCCATAGATATCGTGATCTCTGGCAAAGCACTCAGCACTACACCAGTTCTAAGGACAAGACCCGTGCCCGTAAGGGCATTCATCTTGTCCTCTTGATCAGCTATGTTACGCAGAAGTGTTAGGAACTTCTGCGGTCCATCCATAGTGGTCATTAGTTTGGTATCCTATTGAGCACAGTCTGTTTCCACTGAGGCCACTGTGGGCCAGGGCACTCTGTCTGGTAACCATCCTTATGGCCTTCCACTGTCAGTTTCCTACCAATTTTCTTCTGACAGTAGCCGATAGCGTTAGCCATACCAGTCATCTGTTCGTCATTGGGTGCTACATTACCAGCGTAACAGATACCAACATAGGTCTGGTTCCTACCAGAACCTGCACTATGCCAGCACGCTACATCAAGATCCCAGGCCATAGACGTCTTACCATCTTGCTCAACAAAGAAGGTATATGCAAGACCTGGGAATGGAATAGGTGGACCAGGCTGTCCCCTAGCTGCTTCAGACGTCTGGTATTGAGCCACTTGGTAGACCGTTTGGCTAGGTGGACCAGCAGTGTAGTGCAACGTCACACCAACGATACCAGCAACATCACGTTTATCGTAGTTACCCTCATGGTTTGTGGGTAGCTGGCCTATGACATTGACTGGCTGCCAATCCGGTGAGGTCTTCTGTGCGCCACTACCGACAATGGCGCGTACATACTCCACTTTGGCATTGAACTCACCCTGCGGTGTACCAGCTCCCGCTCCGTTCCAGTTGGGATAGACGTGCCACTGGCGGAATCCTGCTTCGCCACCACCAGCACCCTTCCATATACCATAAGCTGCTCTAGCGCTAGCAGGTGGAGATTTCAGGATGTCTGGACCACCATACGTTCCCCAGTGTACCTGATTAATCTGCCACAGCGAAACGTCACCAGTAGCATTGACATGATCCATTGGGCAGTTGGCACATTCGTACAGACTAATGGCAACCATCTTGATTGCATCGTCATTAGTCTGTACAGGCGAGAAACCAGCAGCCACAGCCAGTTGGTATCTGTCCAAAACACTAACCGAGCCAGCCAGGTTAGTCCACTCACGACCAGACGGTACAGCAGTCGTGCCAGGAGCTCCAGCAACAGTCGGACCAAGCAGACCACCATCAGAAGAAGCTTTGCCCTGCCGTCTAGCTGCGTAAGCCTCTGGCAGTGCGTCTTCAATGTTCACTGTAAGAGACATTGAAGCCTCTTGGTCGGATACTACGTGCGTGCCCGATTTGACGTAGTATTTACCTACCAGACCAGTGATCTCATCTCTAATGTGTACAGCGTCTCCGGCCCGCACTGTATTGATGTTGAAGGTGGTGATAGTCCCTGTGTTCTCAAACTTCACCAACTTCTTGTACAGTTTCATACCCTGTTGCTCAGCGTTAGATCTATCATTACCTAGATCGAGTGCTATCTCGCCAGGTGCTTGTAGATCAATAGACTCTGAGAACATGCCGTACTTGTTGATCTCTTTGTCGTTGCCAGATTCAATGGTTTCTTGAGGTGGGTACTGGAAGATCAGACTAGGTGCACCTGGAGCACCAGCACCGCCACCCTCTAGCAGATCATTAGCGCTACTGCCTGCGCTACCCTTGTAGACCCTGATAACGTTTGAATAGTTCTCCATGCTAAAGTTGTTCTGCGAGGAGAAGATGTTACCAGGGTTATTGTTCCATGAATCTGGCCCAGGCTCGAACATGCCGCGCATGAAATTCCAGATGCCGCTTGCTGGAGTACGCGCTACCAACTCGATCTTGCCAGCATTCTCCTGCAACAGGAACCGTGCATCAGCATTGATGTCTCTGGTGTAGGACAACGCAGAGACCCACATGTCCCAAATGGTACGGTTCATAAACGGCTCACGCTCTAGCTGCACACCAGTGTCCATGATGTTACCCAACGGTATACCGTAGTATGCAGCCGTGCGCGTGATGAACTGGCTAGCCGTCTCGTTCTCAAGCATAACAGAGTCTTTGTTACGCATGATGTACCACATGACGTTATAGCCAGTAGCCTGGAGAGTGCCACCTTCTTCACTGCTCAAAGTAGTTTTGGAGATGAACACCCTCTTGAGCAGATCCCAAGTCATCTCCAAATTGCTACCTATAGGCTTGATACCATAGCCATAGATCTTTATCCTATCGCCAGGCTTGACCATAGTGGCTATATTCTGGGTGTGGGCAAAGCTGACAGTGTAGTGCTCTGAAGGTTGGTCTAGATCGTAATCCCACTGAATCGAGGAAACAATCTCCGACAAATCCTGGCTAGTACCAAGGTCAGCACTAACCACCACGACCTTGTATTCGCTTATCTTGAGGTCGTTGATGTTGGGTGTTTGCGTACTAAGTAGTGGCATTAGAACTTGGGCGGCATGCCCTTCCTTGGTGTCTCAGAAGGAGTATTCTTCGGCATACCAATTGTGTGATCGGTACCAGCCGCGCCAGTAGTTGTCGGACCAAGCTGAGCACCAGCCCCAACAGGACCAGTAGACAATCCGCCTCCAACAGCTCCAGTTCCAGCAGCAGCGGCTCCAGCTACGGCTGTCGCAGCACCTTCTACAGCAGTAACGGCTTGATCGATAACAGTCGGCTTGGCTGCGGATACTGGCTTCTCGCTGTAGTACCTCACACCGCTACCAACCTTGAGGGGACTGGTGTAGGGATCATAATGGTTGTCGGTAACCCACTGGTTTAGAGCCAGCAGGGTAGACATGTCATTTGGTCCCTTACTGTTCACCCTACCCATTACCTGAGCAAGTGTCTCGCCAGGATGTCTATACTCGTCAGGCAAGTTAGGGTCGTTGGGATCTATGTAACCAATGCTTGGATCGACGTGCTGGAGATTTAGTGGCTCTTCTTCCACCAGCGTTGTCTCAATGTGGATCAGCGAATCCCTACCGCCAGTATGGTCGGCTGGCGGTGTGGTGGGAGGATCTGGCGCTACTGGCACTTCTTCGGTATTAGGATCAACGTTGTCTGGAATTTCAACACCACTGCCAGGATCTGCGGTAGCGCCAGGCTTACGAGGATCCTTAGGCCACCTATCCTTCTCTGCATCAGGGTTAGGCGACGTAGTGACAATTGGCGCACGGTACCTCTTCATGGAGATCGTGTAGTAGATATCGAAGATCTCACCAGCTTTGTGTCTGTAGTTGAAGTTGGTGATTACTACCTGATCATTCCATATGCCACCACCTACCACCAGCATACAGTTCATCTTGAACCGCATGGTCCAGATGATCCTGGCCGTTAGCGACCTTGGATCCTCTAGCTCAGTTGGTGTGATGAACATATAGTCTGAATCGTAGTATGATGGGAAGAAGCTGTCCCAGCTGATAGTCTCCATCGACTGACCGCCAGGCATTACGATCTCACCCAGACCAACTACCCTTGGTGTCCAGTACTCATGGGTAAAATCAGCGCCAAACTCCTCGGGCATTACGGGAAACTTGATGTCTCCACCGTATGCCCCAAGGAGTGTGATGTCAATGAAGTTACGCTGTGCACCCTCCCCCATTGTAGGGGAACCATCAATCTCAACGCACGGGGTCCAATCGTGCTTGGGTATCTGTTCTATCAGGTTTGGGCCGCTCTGGGCAGGAACCAGGATATTCTGCCCGCTAGCAGTGCCGCCACCAGTAACACCATTTGTGAGCCACGGTGCGTATCCTGGAGGCGGAGGATCCTTTACACTAAGACCCCACACATCGGAGTCGGTACCAAGCCCCGAAGTACGCATCGTACCCTCAGGCCACTTGGGACCAAACTTCGGACCTACTGTTTCAAAGGTGTCAAACTGTACGTCGCCTTGCCAGTAGGTCTTCTTGCGCATCTCCAGGCCAACAGATCCTGGATAATCAGCATCTGTGGCATTGGGGTCAAAGTAAACCTGCTCGCCTACCTGTACGGCATCGAAACCTTCACCCGTTTCAGGATTCATTGTCATGGGGTAACCGATCCTGTCTGACCAACAACGGAACCGCCATTAGACAGTTTGGTCAGCATATCTGCCATCTGGCCCAACAACGACCTGATATCAGTGTTCCCGTCCATACGCTCTACATTCATTAGGTTTTGAATGTTGATTACCGTACCGCCACCAGCAGCGGCTCCTGGACCCATGCCTGTTCCGGCTGCGCCCTGCATAGCTGCAATGTCTGCTTCAGTAACAGGTGATCCTCCAGGACCAGCTCCAGTACCACCACCAGGAGCACCACTGCCGTAGACCGCACCAAGAACCGGACCCATAGCCTGCATCTCTTGTGGAGTCATCCACTCCTTGCCACCCCACTTCGAGACAGTAGTACCAGAGACACCTACATTGAATCTGTTGGTTGCTGGATCCCAACCACCTACCTGGAAGAAGTGTCCTGGGAATTTGCCACGAGGTCCAATGTTGACGATACCTGGGATACCAGCCTGCGCATTATTGGCTAATTTGCCCCAGTCTACGTCCTTACCCTGGTAGACTTCGTTGCCGACACCCAACTTCGTCAGAGCAGTACCGATGGTCTGCACTCCCTTGGTACCACCTACACCAGCCGCAGCAGGATCACCACCCTGGATCTGGGTTACCAGAGCATAAGCTTCCTTCAGTGTTGGGTTGCGTCCGTATGCTCTGGCAAAGAACGCCGCCGCAGCAGGACCACAAGCGGCTTGAGCCTGCTGAGGTGTCAACTGCTGCGTATCTATCTGGTTTACAAAACTGCCAGTAAGATCACCTGTTGCTGCCGCAGGTGATGCAGCACTCCCTGCCGCTGCTCTTACAGGAGGACCACCTGAAACGGTAGCACTGACACTACCATGAGAAAGTATGTCTCGGATCTGCGTAAGTAGTGAGGTAGCCAGGCTATCGTCTACACCTTGCGCAAACATCTGAGAAATGGCAGTACGCTCTGGGGCACCAGCGTCTGCTACCGTCATTGGCTCGCCAGCTTTACCAGTACCAGGATGAGTCCAGTCGAATGCAGACGTACCAATCCATCTACCAGCCGCATTACCAGCCATGCCCAGACCAGCAGCTAAGAGAAAACTCCCGAGACCACCAGTGGTAGCAGCACCGATAGCAGCACCAGCGATACCACCACCAATACTACCTACTGTTCCGCCGACTGCTCCCCATTTCTCTCTTTCTGATTCGTCAGACATCAACTCAGGAATCGCCATAGCTGCCTGCAAACCAGCACCAGCGAGACCCATTTTCCCGCCTAGAATCTTCATAAGTCCTCCACCAGTAGTCGCAACTGGAAGAGGGCCTGCTGCTGCAGAAGCACCAGCTCTACGCGCAGCCCACAACGAGAAAGCTGTCCCTAGATCTTTGATACTTCGGGCACTTCCCAAACTACCCAATGGGATACCAGACTTACCAAAGATATTAGCACCACCAAATCTCTTCAACATTGCTGCTGCTGCGACACTAGTAATAAGAGTACCAGCAGCAGGCAACGCTAGAGATCCAATGTCTACACCAAGACCACCCTCGTTATTGAAACCACCACCTTGTGTACTCTGGGTAACTGCTGTGGTTACAGCCGGAACTCCTAATGCCAGAGCACGACTAGCATTATCTGGTATCCTACCCTTGGTGACGTAGCGGATAGCAATGGCTTCGATGACGTCTCTAGTAATGACGCTAGTCAGCATTGCTTTCAGCATATCTGGAAACGTTTGCTGGATACCAGATATGAAAGCCGCTGAAAATGCTGCACCAGCCTCTACCAGTACGTTGTCTTTGCCACCACGGAAGAAACTTGTGACAGCATCACCGACGAAGACACCAATATCTCTACCAACAGATTGGATCTCTGCCCTGCCTGGTCCCCTGTAGTAAGAAGTAAAGGCATCCATCAGGCTGTTGGCAATGATGCGTATCTTTCCGAAGAAGCTAGAGCCTGTGAAGTTGGCGTCCGTCAACAAGTTGTTGAACATATCAACAATTGGATTGACACCAGAAACCAGAGGCTTCTCAATAGATTTGAACAAGGAAGTTTGTATGGCTGTCCAAGCTGTTTCCAGCTTACCCTGTACTTCCTTGAAACTCTTGTCCATCTCCGCTACGCCCTGACCCGTAGCTCCTTGGAGTCCGCCGTAATATGCAGTCGAAGCTCTTTGCAGTAGTTCTGGAGTGATCAGCTGGAAGCCTCGGACAGCACGTAGGTCACCGAAATACTGCTGTAGCAACTGTTGCTGACCAGTGCCACGTAGAGCCTCTTCAGGTTGCGCATTACCCAGTCTGCGCTGATTTGCTACGTACTGGTCAACCATCTTGCCATGCAAATCAAAGACGTTACGTAGCTGAGTCAGCGCCGCCATCGGGCCATTCTTCATGATGGCGGTAGGGTCGAGGCTCAACTCCTCACCTAGGCCCTGTGTCTTCCTAATGCGTTCCCAAGAGGATACTAACCTCTGTTGCTCAGCCGACATTGAGCCTACGTCTTTGAAGATGTTGGCAAATGATGTAGCCGCTTGTTCAGCAGGCATAACCTGAGTCATGGCAGCAAAGGCTGCGAAAGACTCATTCATTACCTTCATCTTACCTTCTGCTGTGTCGTACTGCTGGATCAGTGGACCCATAGCAGCAGTAACACGAGGCAAGACCTGCTCTAGTTGGTTGAAACGGATTGTACCTACGTCTGTAATTGCAAACAGTGAGTCGGATACTTCTGCCACATGCTCGATCTCAAGACCATAGGTAGCCATAGTCTGGATCAGGGTGGTTGTGGCCTCAGAAGCATCTGTGCCAGTAGCGTAGGCCAGCCGTGCAGATGCTTCTACCAGTTTGACGGCGACACTAGCATCATACGCAGCTTGCCCCATTTCGTTCAGGGCCGTGGTATTGACTTTGATAGCAGATACGCTAGATGCCGCAGTCGTAAACAGCTCGCGCATAGACTGCGTCGTTACGTTGTATTGGATAGCTACCTTCTGGATTTGTACGTTAGTAGCTTCGAATTGCTGCTCGTTTTGTCTCAGAAGTGTGTTCGCGACACGCATCTGGTCCTGCCACTCGGCACCTACCTTGACAAACTCCGACAATGATTCAATTGCTCTCTGTGGTAACTGCACAAGAGGCAGCAATACAGAGAACAAGACCATGGACTTTGTTAGGGACAGAATGTTGTCTGTCAGGCCACGAGTGGACTTACTATGCGTATCCAGCGCTTCTCTACCCTTGACAACGCTGTTGACCATAGAGTTGAATGCTGTGCCAGTGTTACGCAGCGCAGAAGCCATACCCGTCATGGCTCTGGACGACGTAGTAGTCGCCGTAGCCATACGGTTGATGTTGTTTATGGCATTGATGGTGGCACGTTCTACCGCCAGGTACCCCTGAGCCAAGCGGTCAAGGTTTCGCTGTCCATTGATAACAACGTCAATAGCAGCTATAACCCTACGAACTGCCACCAGTCAATCCTTTCGCTGCACGAACCCTAGACAACATCGTTTTTATGTTCTTCGGAGAACCTGCTTCGCCGCCGCCCTTGAACTTAGCGCCAGTGATCATGGCAGCATAGATGAGCGCACGCTCACCACGCGGTAGGTCGTAGACTTCATGTGGGAATCTACCCGTTTCAATGAAGATCCTTGACAGCAGGTTTGTCTCCGGATGCGTCTCAATCAGCGCTTTTGGCGACCTCCACAAGGTCTTCGTGGAAGCCACTCAGTTCCAGCACTGCGTTGGACACATGCAGCAGAAGCCCAGGCTGGTTCTTATAGATCTCCAGAATCAAGCGGTCTTCCTGCGTTGTACGCATGTTGTATTTCCGCATGATCTTGGAGTCTCGGTGATTGGGTGACTTTACACCATACGCAACCACCAATGCCTGGAACTTTTGACCGTCCATTTGCTTCTGGAGGGTTCCAGAACCAGTGTTTTTTACAACACGGCTAGCCCGTTCGATGAGCTGGCTGTGTTCCGGGCCGGTCAGGTTTGTGATTTGCCATGGAGACCTGAAGCCGTACTGACTCATGTCCAGTTCGTCAGTAAACTTCTTGTCCGAGTCGTAGGCTAGTAGTTCCTCCAGAGGATCAATCGCTTCGCCCTGGTATTGCTTTTCGGCTTCCTCTGGAGAAAGCTCTACCTGGACGTCCGGCCTTGGGGCCACCCTACGCATAGGGGTACGGACGTCCTGTGCTTGTACTACTGAATCGGTCATGCCCGCTATTACTCCTTGGTTAGTTGCAGTCCTTGCCTTCGGACTCCCACTCTTGCAGGTCGCCGTCGATGCAGGAAAGCATGTTGTGGTTGATGAACGTGAACGGAATAGCTTCTTCCACCAGCTCATCAACCTGGAACCCGATGGGGATTTCCCAGAACTTCACGCCGAGCAGCTCGACTACCTCAGCACCAAACGCCTCTGGGTCATCCAGTTCGTAGCGAATGAGTGCTGGGATCTGGCGGCTACGGCTGTGACGCTGGTATGCACCAATCGTCCTCAGGAAGTAGCTGGTGACTTTGAAGCCTGTGATGGTACCATCACCAGCGGTACCTGTCGCCTTGTAACCAGTCTGACGTGCACCAGCAAGACGCACCTCACGACGGTTGATTGTGATACGACCCTCTACGCGCTGTACCTGGGTTTGCCACACACCATCTAGGAACAGTTCGCCATAGGAGCCGTTGATTGTACGGTCTGGATTAAGAGCCATGCTAGGACCCAACCTTCACAGTGACAAGGATAACGTCGATTGTGTCAACCACCGTCATCGAAATGTCAAGGTATAGGCGCTCCCCTTCTGACACACGGGTTTGCGAGAGCGCAACCGTGTAGTTGTTGCGGATGGCGCGTTGTCCGGCCATCACACGCAGAAAGTCGCGCACCACACCAACTATGGCATTCTGACCATCCGTGTCGTTGGGGACTTTCCCGATGTAGTTGGTTCTTGCAGCCAGCTCGATAGCCGCTGCAATGGCGTCACACGTGTTGACGATCGAAACCTTCTTGAAACCCTGAGGCAGTGGGTTACCATCAGCCGCGTAACCAGGCACGACCATACAAGTCACACCCTTCACGATGTGGTAGTTCAACCCTGCCTTACCCAGGACCGTGACGCCATTATTGATGAGAAGGTCGATCGTGCTACCTTTGGACTTGGTCTCGAGCGAAATTACCTCCTGTATCGGGTAGTACGTCATACCCTGACCCAATGGAAGAGAAGACCTGATGCCAGCGACCTGTGCCGCAAACGCAGCACCGCGCGACATGATCAGGTTGCCCTGTGAGTCAGTTTGTTGGACGCCAGGATAGACGTATTGCACGGCTTCGTTGTTGATACCAGAAGCAGTGGCCTCAGCAGTCGTTGAAGACTCGTTCAGGTCGCTTCCAAGCACCATAGCCGACCGATAGCCATCCAATCGGACGTCCTTGAACCAGGTGAGCAGTGTAGCTTCAATACCAGAGAGGTTGGCATTCTTGATGTCTACTGTGAAGACATCCCACTCGTCAGCCTCAAGGGCAATAATGGAAAGCAGGTTGACGTAGTCCTGCATAACTGGTGCAGAACCATCGCTACCACTTGCCATCTGGAGTGAAGCCGTAGCCGGGATACTGTTGCCTTCCGAGACCAGTGTGGCAGTGACCCAGTAATTGGCAGAGTCCTGGTTGACTATGCTCACCAAGTCCTTCATGTGTCCTACCGCGCCGCGACTCGTACTGCTAGTCCATACCGCTTGCAGTGTCGCGCCAACCGTTAGTAGGATGTCTGTCTTGGTGACATCACCAGGATTTGGCCGTGTCTGGATCAGGAACGTGTTGCCATACACGCCTTGATTCTTGGCATCAAATCTGATAGCCTGCGCAGGCGTACCCGCTGTATCCGTCAGAGTGATGGTAGCTTTCGCATTACCAGCACCCATGATGCGGTACATACGGAGCTCTCGAGCACCACCAATGAAAGCCTGGCGTCCGGCATAGTAAGCATTCACTGGTGCAGTCTCGTTGGCAGTGAAGTAGTTGATCAGCTCGGCAAAGCTGTCAATCACCTGCACCTGATTGGCTGGCCCCCAGGATGCCCTGACGATCATAGCAACCCGACCACGGACGCCTACGGTGATCGCAGCAAGGGCGTCCGAGATGAAGTTGATGTATAGACCAGGGCGAGTAGGAGGCGCGGCTGGTGTCCAAGGGCCACCTGGCATTATGGTGTAACCTCAGTACCGAACGAATTGTCAGGAGTCCTCATCATGACGTCGATGGCTTGCTGTACTTCAGCCTGGAGATGCGTCGTGGATGGGTCCAGAGAACCAGACTCAAATACAGCAGAAACTACCCAGGATGGCTGCGCATACAACGCCTGAGCGTACAGAACATGGTCTGCATAGCCTAGAGGCTGTTGTACCTGTTGAACTTGTTGCTGAGTAGCGTCGGCAGCCTGTTCCGTCGGCGTAGGTGGAGTCCCAGCTCCACTGTCCTGCGGATTCTCAGGGGTTACGGGCGGTTGTTCTGTCATGCTTCCACCACAATTATGAATCTACCGTCATTGTTTACAGTGGTTGCTGCCTCAATGTACTCGATCGGAGGCAGTTGTACCCGATCATGCTCCTGTTCTACAGTGGTTTGCAGGTTGATATTGCCTGTAAAGACACCGTTGGTTATGTCGTCCTCTCTGCTGCTGGCCGCAAATCCAGTGACACGGAGATGTTGCCACCTGACCCTAACTGTATCATCTGGTTCCTGGGGTGCAGCTCCAGTGCCAAGTAGATTACTTATCACCGTCTGGGGGTAGAGATAGCCACTTCTAGACGGCAATTCCACAGATGCCTCGCGGTGACCATCAACATATACCCTGAAGTCTGTAAACAGAGGAGAACTGTAGGGCACACGAGGTATGCGCACACCTATGGCATTGTCAGGTGCTACAAGAGTGATCGCCTGTTCCTCACTAGCAGCACTTTCGTTGCCACATATGTCTATAGCGCTTACACGTACCTGATACGTGCGAGGAGCCAGAGCACCACCCACGGTGGGAGATACATTGACAGGCGGGTACTGCCAGCTAAAGCGCCATGCAGGGATCAAATTGACGAGTCGGAAGCGCTTACCTCCTTGTTTCATGGAACGTTCGAACAGATTTAGTTTATCCATGACGTCCGCACGGTTTGAGCCGTAATAATCAATCGTCCAATCGATAATTTGGCGAAACCTGCGAGAAGTAAGCTGCTCATCACGATGCGAAAGGTAGGTAACTCGCCAGCTAGGTCGCACAAGTATGTTAGGACGCTCTTCGAGCACTCTCTGCTTGCTACCAACTGGATAAATAGACCAGATGGCATGCTTCACAGAGTGAAATTGCTCTTCGATGTCTATTGTTACCGTTGACCTAGCCACGCCTGTTCGGGTTCCTTACCCTACGTCTGCCAGTTTGTCCCTCAAAAGCCTCATTTATGCTGCCAGTAACGATACCTTCCACCTGAGCTTCCGTCTGGGCGATGCCTTCTTCGATATAGTGCACGCCTTCCCACTCGGCTTTGACTGGTTTAGCTCGCGGGTTGCCATATGGGATGATCCACATGCTGCCCCCATCATTGGCTAGACCAGCATACGGCAGGAAAGTACCAACTTCAGCAGTCCAAACAGAACCTTTGACGCGTTTGATCTCGGTAATGGCACCCATGAGGATCTCGGTTTCCTCACCAGTGTCACGACCTTCTACAGGGTTACCGCCTGCAACGTCGTTTTCTCGTGCCCACTTCTCGTGTTTGTACTGAATAGGCACTTTGTCAACGTCGTCTACCTGCCCGCGCATAGATTCCGGTGTGTATCTGCCCCATGCAGCTAGAAGTCTGCCCTTTGAGAACTCAAATGGTTCGCCAGTGCTGCCTCTTGGCCGCCAACCTGGGGAACGCATGTGTCGCCGCAGAGCTTGTTTGGTATTGTCCGTCAGTGCATCCGCAAGCTGAACAGCAGCATCAGCACCAACAACCAGCAAGCGACTACTAAGAGCCGCCATATCCTCAATCGCACCTTGGAAGTCATTGACTTTGTCCTTCGCAAGCGTTGTACCAGTCCTGCTTGGACGTCCTCTCTGGGTAAACGTCTGTCCGGAACTAGTGTACAAAGACAAAGAGTTAGCAGGCATCAGCGGAATCTTCCTCCTTGCACGTTTACCTCAAAGTGGTGCATAGTGAACATGTCGTCCGCTTCGTCTATGCTAAGGATGTCGTAGCGGATGCCATCTTGCATTATCCAGTTGTTCTCATCAAAGTTGTCGGGGTAGGACAACCTGGGATCCTGGATGAAGATAATGGCACGCCTTATCCCTTGCTCGCCACCCGTGACCGTAGACTCAATACTACGGCGATACAGAATGCTATCAACCCTACATGGCACAGCAGGATAAAGCAAAGCTTCGCCATCTTTTGAGTCTTCCACTTCCGGGTCAAAGCGCGTCATGCCCCAGATGTCACACGTTCTGTCTAACAGTGCAAGAATTGGCATCAGGCTGGATCCTTAATCCTGTACCAACGATTGTAGCCAAGAACAATACCGCGCCGTAGCTCCAGATCTGTGAAATCATGCCAGGGGCGCACTTCAACACCAACATACTGCGGAGTTAGCACAAACCACGGTCTTGGGGCAAGCTCTGGGAACACCTGTGTGGTCTTCATGTGGATCATCGAGCTTGTACCACAGGTGAAATAACCCAAGATCGCCAATGCCTCTGGACCAAAGGCATATGGGTCATTGTAGTCGGTACTGTTACTGGCTGCGCTGGAAGTGTTCAGGGTATAGCTGTAGGAGCCAATCTTCTCGCTCTGGACACCGCTTACCCTGCGTGCACGTATGCTGGCATCGCTTGTAATGTATAGCTGCTCCACGACCATTAGACCAGCTATCCTACTCATCACGTTCCAATTGGGTTTGTCTGTAGTGCAGAAACCGCCGTATTGCTGAGACCACCCGTACATCAAGGCTTCTGCACGCCAGATGTAGTTCCACAACTTGGCATCGCTCATAGACGCCAGCACTGGAAAGTCTGTGTTTGCCCTGATGTAGTCAGGTGTCAAGATACCCAACGGTCCTTCAGCCGGTATGCCTTGGAATGGCAACGACTTATCACTCTCTGCCGTTGGTGTAGCCTGATAGTAAGTAGCACGATACCAACTGGTCTGCTCACCATCGTGGTCATCGTACTCGTAGTTTACCGTGCTCATCAATAGAGGAATAGTGCCGATTGGTGGGTCGGAGAATGGGCCATCCTGGGCAGTGTCGCGGTAAATCCTAATCGTGTCGAAATCCAGGATAATCTCGTTGATGTTGGATACGCGAATGCCCAGGACGATCACAGCTACTCCCTACTTGGGGCGCATTGCGCCCTTGTTGCCCTTCATGGGACCCATTTTGACGCCTGGAACTCCAGCCTGCTTCGAACCACCCTGGCGAGCAGGCTTGCTGCCGACCGTCTTTGCCATTATGGGTTCGTTGGAACCTCCTCTTCAGCTGGTGTTTCGTCTGCCGCTTCCTGAGCAGCAGCATCGGCTGCCTCAGCCTCCTTCTTCTCAATGGCACCGATCATCTGGTCACGATCGGTATCCGCTGGGAAGTTGAGACCAACCTTCTTAGCACGCGCCCTCAGCTCCTGACGGCTGAGCATGTCTAGCGGCTGCTCGACAACACCAGAAGTGAGAGTTACCTTCGGCATCGTGGGGTCCTGCATCCCAGCCATAGCACGAATCTTACCAGACTCCTGCTGGATAGCTGCGATCTCTTCCTCGTCAGGTGTGTATTCCTTGTACATCACCTGGCCGTAGACCTTCTCCTGGTCTGCCTCGGAAAGCGGTGGATTGGTCTCGCTGAAACCCATCGCACTGCCTTCGACGACCTCACCATCCTGACACACTGTCATGCCGATGGTGAGACCAGCCGTGCACTGGTAGTAATCCGCGACTGTTGGCTCTGCCATATTACCCTACCGTTGCAACGCCGACGTTGTCGGGCTTGGGGAGGATAGGAACGAACGGGTACTCTTCGAGCACAACCCGCGTGCTGGGATCCTTCTCCTTCCAGGTCTTGGTGTACTTGCCAGTGTTGTTCGCTGGTGCCTCGTCGTCTGCGGTTGGTCCTTCCATGATGCCGTATGCAGAGCGATCCTCAGCCAACAGGAGAATCTTGTTGTTGGGGATGAACAACTGTGTGCTAGGCGTGCCAGGCACAGTCCAGTCATCGGTATAGGTGTTGTCGTACATCACCCAGTCAACACCCGCCAGCCCTTGAATGATGCCAGTCTTGAGGAAAGCATCACGCATCTCGTTGCTGAGCAGGTTCTGGATCTTCTGGTTCGCAAACACCGTAGCGTACATGGTGGTGCTGTTGAGGAAAACGCGGCGCACCGTCATGTTGCTATCGGTCAGGATCTTCAACCGCCAAGCATTCATGTTTGCCAGGATGTTGGAGTTTGCGAGGTCCGTCCACAATGGGCTAGGCGTGAAGAAGTGATCCGACGGAATCTGGTAGTTGATGTTGACACGAGGAGCATCTGGGCGGTTGACGACCAGGGTGCCCGTAATGAACATCTGCCACGTTGCCCACTCGACGAAGCGCTCGATACCATCGTCAAGATCGGAGACTTCCTCGGCTACCTTGGCCTCTGCTGCGCTACGAGCGATGTCGCCAGGGGTGCGCAGCCAGTGGATGGCAGTAGGCGTGAAGACTTTCTTGTCTCGCATGTAGATGAACGAGCCAGCCACTTGCCCAACACCGCGCTGTGGGCGGATGTGAGCTTCCTGATTGGGCACGTTCGGCTTGGACATGAGCTGGTTACCCTGCACAATGTCATAAGCCCAGGTTGGGAACGGGTAGCCCGTCCTAGCTCCCATGATGGAGAGCCCAAGCATGTTCTGTGGGAACGGCTTGCGACGAACGAAGCCGTTGAGTACCGTTGGCTGGAGCAGGCTAATCTCTGGCATCGTTACACCCTACCCGTAGATGATAACGGCGTCAAGATTGGCGTGAATCTTGCAGCCAACGAACACGGTTGCGAGCTGACCGTCCGTGTAGAATTTGTTCAGCTCCGACTTCTTGAAGATACCCGTCAGGTACACGTCACACACCTGCTGGTCAGTAGCGTTGAGGTAGACGTAGTTGGCAGCTACGAGCTCAGCCGCTTCAGTAGCAGGCAGTACCGGACGCCACTGGCCTGTGCCGGAGTCTTTGATCAGCCCCATGCCTGGGCTGATATTGGGTGTGTTGGGAGCAACGCTGGCCGCACCCGAGATCTTGCACTGAAGCGCTGTGCTGCGCAGGATCTCGACAGGGTTTACAATCGGGATGTTGGTAACCGAGCCGTAAGCTCGGGTGTTGCCGGTGGGAACTGCTGGCATCGTCTACTTCCTCTTGGCCGCGAGGCGCTCTTCGAGATCAGGAACCAGATTCATGTAGCGCTCTGCTTCCTCGGTGGCCTTGCTGGGATCGACGAAGCGCTCGATGCTGGCGTGCCCAGGCTCCTGAGGAATGCCATCACCACCGACCTCACCAAGCTGCACGTAGGGTTCGAGATCCTTGGTCATCTCGTCGAACAGCTCGTGGTTGGTGTTGTACAGCTTGAGGTACTGCTCGCGCTTGGCAGGAGGCACCTTGCCGCCGTCTACGAGCTTGTCAACCGCTGTACTGGCCTTGGTATCGTCCAGTTCCTTGCGGATGGCAGCGATGGCCGTGGTGTTCTCTGTGTTCTGTGTCTTCAAGGCGTTGTACCCTGCCAGCACCACCTCGGCAATGTCGGCATCTGCATCGAACTTGAAGCCAGCAGCCGCGAACTTGGTGCGTGTACTCTCGAGCGAAGCTGCGCTACCGAAAGCACTCTCGATCGCATCGGTAGCTGCTTCGTCATCGCTCAAGGTCAGCCCGAAGTTTTTGTTGAGATGTGCGATGAGATCCGCGTACTTCATGTCCTCATCTTCCTCGTCGTCCTCTTCCTCATCTTCGTCCTCTTCAACGTCTTCATCAGACGCCTCAGGGGAATACCCTGTGAAGAAGGAACGATCATCGTCCTCTTCTTCGTCTTGCTGCGTGCCGTCGTCAAATTCCCAAAGCATATCGCCAAACAACCCGATTTGAATGCGGTTGTCGGCTTTGCCTTCACCAAACTTGACAGCAGGCATCTGCTTGAAAAACGGACGGTTTGTCAGGCCGCCGCCAAACAGAACGTTTTTGACTGATTTGCCGTCTGCTCCAGTAAACGTACCAATCTCAGCACTGAAGTAGCGGTATATGTCCCGCTCCAGCAGGCTACGACCAAGGTCCGTCCACTCAACATCAGCAAACAGCCCAACGTGGTTCTGTCCGCCTATTTCGCTGGTTCCGTGGTGTACGTTCCTGAACCAACCTAGCGCCTTGCCTCTGTCATGGCCTTCGTCGACCATGATGTCGGTGCCAAGGATCTTCGCGTCGAAGTGTCGCTTGGCAGCACGTAGCACTGGCGCTGTGAAATCCAGGTCACCATACCACGGATGCTTGAATTTGCCTTCCGGCAAAACAGGAACGCGACTACTATACCGACCGTTTTCCTCCTTCAATACAATGGTTGGTAGTGCGAAGAACTCTGTCAGATGTGCGTCAGCAGTATGCTCACCCACACCAGCAGAACGGGCGTGTGCTAGAAGATGTGATCGAGCTCTTGCCTTTGCGGCTGACGACACTCCTGTCACCTGATTCACCCTGGCTAGTGCGTTGCGTAGATGGTTTAGATCTAGCTTGCCACCAGCATTGTGATGAGGCAGCTTACGGACTTTCTTGCCGTTCACTGTCTCGACGATTGCATATGCGGAATCCGGCAGGCTGGCGCGACTCTTGATAACTGCGAGATCATCGTGTTTGCCTATTGACTCTGGGTGCGCTTGTTTCACTGCGCCAATACATGCACGAATCGCGTCTACGTCACTACCTCCACGTTTGAGGGTGCTGTTTGCTGCGGCAACACATACGCGCTTCGCAGCCGCAGACCAGTTCTTCGCTGGTCTAGGTGGGTTCTTGACGCTCCAAGGCATATTACTTCACCTGTGCTGGTCGCGTTGGTTGTCGCCTCGTTGCAGCAGGAGCCGCTGCTGGTTGCGCTGGTCTTGCTCCAGGAGGAGCAATGACTGGTGCTGGAGTCGGTTTAGCTGCTACTTTCGCTGCGGTTGCAGCCTGCTTCTGGGCGACCTTTACCTGGGATACGCCTGACTGTGCCTGCTGTCGTTCGTTGATACCAGCAAGCATTTCAGCCTCTTTCTTGTCGTAGTCGATCTCGTCTTCAAACCCAAGCATTTCTGCCATCTTGCGCTCTAGTGCCAACCAGAACTCAGGGCTTGTGTTTACCTGACGAGCAGCGCTGATATGTTGGAAGATTTCCTT
>Ga0207693_10001859_pt1 | contig 18493 bp, 18 predicted proteins | sample LARL81metaG_FD_184347 | JGI IMG/M metagenome (GOLD analysis project Ga0207693, IMG submission 184347) | Corn, switchgrass and miscanthus rhizosphere microbial communities from Kellogg Biological Station, Michigan, USA - LAR L8-1 metaG... | ecosystem: Host-associated > Plants > Roots >...
CGGCGAGCAACTCGTCGAGCCTCATGCGGCTGATGCTATCCAGGCGCGATGCGCATATATGGCAGCGCGAAGCTCATGATCTGGCCGAACGCGGGCGCCGCCACGGTACCTCCGTAGATCGACCCCGCGTGCGGTTCGTCGACGATCACGGCACACAGGAGCGCCGGGTTGGACGCCGGCGCGAACCCCATGAACGAGGCGACATACGCCGTCTTGGAGTACTGCCCGGTCGCGGGATCGACCTTCTGCGCGGTGCCGGTCTTGCCCGCCAGCTGGTAGCCGGGGATCGACACCTCGCTGGCCGTACCGCCCGGGGCGAGGACCCCCTTGAGCATTTCGCGCAGCGACGACGCCGTGGCGGTGGAGATGATGCGGCGCCCGGCGGGCTGGGCCGCGCGGCGCCCGTCGACCGCGACGATGATGTGCGGGGGGCGCAGCACGCCGCCGTTGGCGATCGCGGCGTAGGCGCTCGCCATCTGGATCGGGGTCACGAGCTGCCCCTGGCCGATCGGGAGGTTGCCCATCGAAGACCCGGAGTAGTGGCTCAGCGGGAGGATCGCCCCGCGTTCCTCGCCGGCGAGCTCGATGCCCGAGCGGGCGCCGAACCCGAAGCGCTTGGTCCACGCAGCGAAGCGGCTCGGCCCCTCGAGCATGCCGATCTTGATCGCCCCGACGTTGCTGGACTGGGCGAGGATCTGGGCGGTCGTGAGCGACTCGTCGGCGTGTTCGGTGTCATCATGGATCGTGCGGTCCGCGACCTGGATCTGGTCGGGCACGTCGAAGCCCGTGGCGGGCGTCACCAGGTTGTCCTGGAGCGCTGCAGCGACCGTGATCGCCTTGAACGTGGAGCCCGGTTCGTAGTCGAAGCCCACGGCTCTGTTCTCCAGCGCCTGCGGTGATGCGGCGCCGGGCTGGTTCAGGTTCACGGCCGGCCAGTTGGCCATCGCCAGAACGGAGCCGTCGCGCGGGTCCATGACGATCGCGGTGGCGTCCTTGGGAGCGAAGATGCGGCCGAGGGCGCCGAGCACTTCTTCGCTGCGCTGCTGGATGTTCGCGTCGAGGGTCAGCGTCAGCGGCGCTCCGGCTACCTCGGGATGCACTTCATCGATCGACACGGGCTGGCCCCGCGCATCGCTGACCACGCGCCGCTCGCCCGCTCGCCCGCCGAGCAGCGCATTGCGTGCGAACTCGAGGCCCGACAGCCCGCTGCCTTCCGTGCTCACCGCCCCGAGCAGCTGCGCGGCGAGCGCCCCGCGGGGATAGACGCGGCGCATCACCGGAGTGCCGGACACTCCCGGGATCTTCAGGGCGAGTGCTTCCTGCGCCTGCTTGGCTGGAACGGCGCGCGCAAGGTACACGAACCCGCGCCGCTGCGAGAGCTCTGCCTCCAGGCGGGTCTGCGGACGCCCCAGAATGGGGGCGAGCCGGCGAGCGGCGGCGAGCGGGTCGGTGACGAGGTATGGCGTGACCGAGATGTCCTGCGCGGGCTCTGAGACGGCGAGCTCGATGCCGTCGCGGTCTGTGATCGTCCCGCGCTGGGCGGGCACGGCTTCGGTGGTCAGCTGCTGCGTTTGCGCAGCCCTCCGCAGCGTGGCGCCCTGGACGGCGGCGAGGTACAGCGTTCGCGCCGCCGCAAGCACCAGCAGCGCGAAGAAGGCCGCGAAGATAAAACCCACCCGTCGCTGGACGACCGCCACGCCTAGCCCCCGGAGGAGCCGGGCGCGCTGCCGCCGGACGGCGTGACCGGAGCGGCCGGTTCGGCGGCGGTGCCCCTGGGGGCGGCGCCGGCTGCGCCGGAGCTCTGCGTTTCGCCCGAGGAAGTGGTGCCTTCGGCGCCCGCCGCGCTGGGCTGGTAGGTGCCCGCGCTTGCCGAGCTCGAGGACGTCGGCGCCGGCGCAGCCGCTGTCGCGGAGGTCTGCGCAAGCGCCGTGCTTTCGGCCGGCGGCGCCCCCGATTCGGACGACGACGCTCCTTCCGCGCTCGCCGAGGACGCGGCCGAGCGCAACGCGGCGGCCGCGCGCGCGGGGTCGCGACGAGGATCGGCGCTCAAGAAGCGCAGGGCCTGAAGCGGCACCGAGACCATGCCGAGCCGCTCGGCGCGCGAGACGACCTCGCCGTCAGCGGCCAGTTCCGAGTTTTCGATCTGCAGCGCCGCGTTCTGGCGCTGCAGGAGCGCCTCGCGCTCCAGCGCGCGCCCGATCGATGCGTTCAGCTTGAGCAGTCCGAGCTGGAGGGTCACGATCCCGATCAACGCGAAGGCGACCAGGCCGATCCAGACCCGGCTGCGGATCAGGCGATCGATCAGGCGGTGCTGCGAGAGGTTCTCGAGCGCTGCGAGCAGGCCAAGCACGACGCCGCCGGTGTGCCGGGAGGCAACGCGGGTGCGCGCAGCGGGCGCGCGCCGCGCCGGACCGGAGACCCGCCGTGGCCGGCGCGAGGGCGCCGTGCGCAGCCCGCGTGCAGGCGCCGCCGCCGGAGCGGCCTCGCGCGAGCCCGCCCTGCGGCGAGGCTCCAGCGCAGGCGCAGCGGCGGCAGCTGCGGCGGCCGGCGGGCTCAACGCGCGCGACCTTCTGTCTCGGCGAGCTTGCTGGCGGCGCGCAGCCTTGCGGAGCTGCTGCGCGGGTTGCGCTCGAGCTCGGAGGCACTTGGCGTGATCGAGCGGCGCGTCAGCAGCCGTCCCTCCGGTTCACGCCCGCACGCGCACACGGGGAGCTCGGGCGGGCATACGCAGCCGCGCGCCCGTTGCGCGAGAAAGCGCTTCAGACGGCGGTCCTCCAGCGAGTGGAAGGTGATTCCGGCGAGGACGCCCCCGATTGCGAGGACCTCCCAGGCGAGCGGCAGCGCGCGGTCGAGTTGCCCCAGCTCGTCGTTCACGGCGATCCGCAGCGCCTGGAACGAGCGCTTGGCGGGGTGTCCGCCGGCGAAGCGGACGGGCGTGGGGATGGCCGAGCTGATCACGTCGACGAGCTCGCTCGTCGTCTCGATCGGAGCGCTCGCGCGGCGCTTCACGATGGCGCGCGCGATCGGGCGTGCGTGGCGCTCCTCGCCGAACTCGCGCAGCAGCTGGGTCAAGCGCCGCTCGTCCCAGCTGTGCACGATCTCGCGTGCCGTCAGCGACTGCGTCGGGTCCATGCGCATGTCGAGCGGCGCCTCGTAGGAGTAGGAGAATCCCCGCTCGCGCGTATCCAGCTGCATGGAGGACATGCCGAGATCGAAGTACGCGAGCCCTGCGCGAAGTCCTTCGCCGGCCAGCAGCTCGAGCGCTTCGGCGTAGCCGGCCCGGATAAAGCGCGCCGAGCAGGCGGCGTCGCGTGCGAAGGCCTCGAACCGCTCTTCGGCGAGAGGGTCGCGGTCGATGGCGATCAGCGTCCCCGTGGCGCCCAGGCGCTCGGCCAGCACGCGGGCGTGCCCGCCGTCGCCGAACGTGCAGTCGACGGCCACCGCGCCCTGCAGCTCGATGCCCGAGGCCTCGACCACCTCGAGCAGCTCGTTGGCGAGCACCGGAACGTGCCCCATGTCGCCGCCGGCCGGGCGTGCCGCGGGCTCATCGGCGCCGAGCCCGGCGCCCGCCAGGAGCGGCAGGCGCACGCGCGGGCGAAGGCGGGAGGACTCAAGCAGCAGCGACACTCGCGGTGATCTCCTCGACGCCGCCCAGCAGCGTCGGTTGGTGCTCTTTCCAGCGCTCCCTGCTCCACAGCTCCATGCGGTCACCCACCCCCACCACGACCACGTCCTTCTGCAGCTTGGCGTGGTCGCCGAGGAAGCTCGGGATCATGATCCTTCCGGCGGCATCGAGGTCGGCCTCCTGGGAGTTGCCGTAGAAGAAGCGCTCGAGCTCAGAGCGGCGCTTTGAGAGGGGGGAGATTTCGTCCAGGGCGCGGCGGCTGAAGCTCTCATACTCCGCCGGGCGCCAAACGCCCACGCAGGGCCTCATGTCGATGGGCATCGCGAGCACGACGCCGGCCGAGAGCGCGGCACGGTAGCGCGCCGGGATGGTGAGCCGGTTCTTTGCGTCGAGCGTATGGTCGAACGTGCCACGAAAGGGAACCACGGTGCGCTCCGAGCTTGCTTCCGAGCCGAGGTGGAGGGGTGGGAGGAGCCCCTCCACCCCGGCTCGCTGCGCGCGACCATAACCCACTTTCTCCCACATTGCAACCCCACGCTTACATTTTCTCCCACCCGCCCCCATCGACCCCCAACCGCCGTACCTGCGCCCACGCGCCTGGCAGTCGCTACGATCGCGGACTGATGCCTTACCGCACGGGCCTGGAACGCTGGACTGTGCGGAGGCGCGGACGCCTCGCGCGTTTCGCGGGCGCGCTCCTCGCGTGCCCCCTCGTGGTTGGCGCCACCGGCTGCGGCTCGGCGCACCCGGCGAGCTCCGGCGGGGACCCGGCACGCGTGGTCCCGGCGTCGGTGGCGATGTACGCAGAAGCGACCGTCCGCCCCGAGGGCTCGCTCAAGCAGGCGGCGCTCGCCGCCGGCCGCGCGCTGAGCGGCCAGGCCAACCCCTACCTCAGCCTGCTCGGCGCGCTGCAGACACCGGGCTCGCCGCAACTCGACTTCAAGCGTGACGTATCGCCGTGGCTTGGGGCCAAGGCGGGCGTGTTCCTCAGCTCATCCGGCACAGCCGGTGAAGCGCAGGTCGAACAGCTGCTCTCGCACCTGCAGAGCGGGCTGCTCGGCGGCTCTGCGGGCGCGCCGTTTGCGTTCAGCGCCCATGGCGTGCAGGGAGCGATCGTGATGGATACAACCGACGCGGCCAAGGCGCGCGCGTTCATGGCCGGCCAGGCAGCGCGCGCCGGCGGTCGGCCCGACACCTACCGCGGCGTGCCGGTGCGCGTCACCGCGGGCGGAGTCGGCTTCGGGGTCGTCGACCAGCTGCTCGTGATCGGGAGCGAATCGGCCCTCCACGGGGTCATCGATACGGCGCGCGGGCAGCCCTCGCTCGCACGCTCGGGCACCTACTCGACGCTCGTGGCCTCGGAACCGCAGGAAGCGCTCGCCCACGTCTATCTGAGCGGGAGCGCCGGGACGCCCTCGAGCGCCTCCGCCTCCGCTTCCCCCGGTGCACCCTCCGCTGCGGGCGGTGAAGGCCTGGCGGCGTTGCTCGGCCGGCTCACCGGCGAGCGCCCGGCGAACCTCTCGCTGGTCCCCACGACCGACTCGCTCCAGCTCGACATCGACACGGTGAGCGCCGGGCAGGGAAGCGGCGGGCTGCTCGCTTCACTCGCCAGCGGATCTCAGGCACTCGGAGAACTCCCCGCTGACTCCTGGTTCGCGGTCGGCCTGGGAGACGTCGCCGGCACGCTCGGTACCGACGTGCGCGTGCTGCGCGAGTTCGCCCAGCTCGCTGGAGGCGGCTCCGGCAAGGAAGAATCCTCGAGCATAATCAGCCTCCAGGGGCTGCTCGGCGCGCTGCTCTCCCCGCTCGCCGCGCTGGGCGCCGAAACACCCGAAGCCAAGCGCGAGTTTCAAAGCTGGATGGGCTCTGCGGGGCTGTTTGCGAGCGGCAGCGGCCTTCTCGACCTCAAGGGAGGAGCGGTTATCAGCTCGAGCGACGCCGCCAGCTCGCGAGCTGCGGTAGACGCGCTGGCAGCAAAGTTGCGCGCCGCAGGCGGCTCGATACAGCCCGTCACGGTGCCAGGGACCGAAGCGGCGGTGGCCGCTCGGCTCCCGGGACTGCCGCTCGCGCTCGTCATCGCCGCCGGCCGCGATGCCAGCGGGGCGGCCAAGTTCGTGATCGGGCTCGGCGAAGCATCGGTCGCGGCCGTGCTCGGTCCGACGGCCAAGCTCGCGAGCGCGCCCGCCTACGGCGCCGCGGCCTCAGCCCTCTCCGAAGGGATCGCCCCCAGCGTCACGATCGAGTTCACGACCCTGCTCAGCGTGCTCGAAGGCGTCGGACTCACCGAACAGAAGAGCGTCGCGCCGCTGGTGCCCTATCTGCGCGCGCTCACCACGCTGGCGGGCGGCGGCAAGCGGCTGTCCAGTGGCGTCGAACGCTTCCGCCTCACGGTCGGCCTGCAGGCCGGCGGCGAATCGAGCTCTCAGTAAGCGCCGAGGGGAAGCGGCCGGTAGAAGGTCGCGCGCCCGCCGACCACGCGGTCGACGCCGTAGCGCGGGACCTCGGCTTCACCGTCCCGTTGGATCGAGAACCTCCCGACCACCGACCCATGGCTGCGCGCGGCAAAGAAGTGATCGATGACCGCGCGACGGTCGTTGCCGCGCCGTCCTGCCCGCCGGATCGCCTCAAGCACGGCGCTCATGGCTTCATATCCATAGAGCGCGTAGACGCTCCCCGAGCGACCAAAGCGGCGGCGGTAGTCCGCGAGCACGCGGGCTGCCGCCGCGGGGTAGTAGGCCAGCGAGAGGATGGGTGTCGTCAGATAGGCGCTCTCGGCGGCCGCGCCCAGGCGTGCGGCGAACCCATCGTCGACCATCTCGCTGGACCCGAGCAGCAGCAGACGGCTGTCCGCCGCGTGCAGCGCGCGCCACAGAGCGGCCGCGCCGGGGCCGCCTGAGCCGGCGAAGAAAACCGCTTGCGCGCCGCTGGCGGCCACTTTCTTGACCTCGCCGGTGAAGACCGACCCCGCGGTCGTGGCGATGCTGTCGTGTCCGAGGACGCGCACGCCGGCGCTTTCGGCCTGCGCCGAGACCATGCGAGCGAGCGGCATCACGAAGGGGTCCTGGTCGTCGATCACGTACAGGCGGCGCACGCCGAGCAGGCGCAGCAGCCGGACCTGGGCGGCGGCCTGGGCGGGGTCGCCGCCCTGCAGGCGCGCGAACGTCTGCACACCGGTCGGGTAGAAGCGCTGCGGCTCGTCCTGCCCTGCGTCCAGCGTCGAGGTCAGGCCAACGTAGGGGCTGGCTGGGCTCACCTGCAGGATGCCCGCGGCGTTGATCAGCGGCAGCGACACCGCGGTTGCCGCCGAGTCGTAGTCCCCCAGGTAGGCGATCGTGGTGGTGTCCTGCGCGGCAATCTTGGCGTCGGTCGCGGTGGCGCCCGGGTCGAGCTTGCCGCTCTTGGGGTCGGCGTCGTCGAGCGAGACATACGCGACCGAGAAGGGCCCGACGTGCCCGCCCGCTTGCGCCAGCGCGAGCTTCTCTCCGTTGACGATTTCGGCGCTGATGCCGGCCATCGGGCCCTGGAGGGGCAGGCTCGAGTAGACGGCGAGCTGGTTGCCGCCCGTTTCCGACGCGCCCGCCCCGCCGACCCCTCCGCAGCCCGCGGCGCTCGCGCCAAGCGCAGCCAGGGCGGCCAGGCAGAGCCAGCGTGCGCCCACCTAGCGGCGACGACCTGGGAGGTAGCCGGCGAGGATCCTCAGCGAGCCTCCTACCAGGATGATCGCCGCAGAGAGCATGAAGGCGTCAAAGCCCTTGCTCCCCAGCGCCCACAGCACGATCCACACGACCAGGCCACCGGTGACGGTGAGGATCAGTCCCATCGCCGCGCAATCCTAGCGAGCGCGCGCCAGTCCCGCGCCCAGTTCGCCGACGACCGCCGCGACGGCGGCCGCGGCGTCGCCGCCCTCGCCGGCTGCCCGCACCAGGCGCGTGCCGACGATCACCCCATCGGCCCCCGCGTCCGCCGCCCGGCGGGCATGCTCGGGCGTCGAGATGCCGAAGCCCACCGCGACCGGAACCTCCGTGCTGGCCCGCGCCCGGGCGATGACATCGGCGAGGCTGTCGTGCACCGAGTCGCGCTCGCCGGTCGTCCCCACGACCGAGACCGTGTAGAGGAAGCCCCGCGCGGCGCTGCCGATCGCGCCGAGGCGCTCGGGGGTCGTCGTCGGCGCGACGAGCGGCACGAGAGCAAGGCCGCGCGCGTCGCAGGCCTCGAGCAGCCCGGCGGACTCCTCGAGCGGCAGATCCGGAACGATCAGCCCGCACGCGCCCGAGTCGGCGAGCCGCTCGACGAACGCGTCGAGGCCGGGTGCGAAGACCATGTTCGCGTAGCACATCAGCACCACCGGAGCGAGAGCGGCGAGCTCGCGCGCGACGTCGAGGACCGCGGGAAGGGTGGCGCCGCGTTCGAGCGCGGCAGTCGCCGCCGCATGGATCACGGGTCCATCGGCCAGCGGGTCGGCGTACGGCACTCCCAGCTCGAGCAGGTCACCGCCGGCCGCCACGCACGCCTCGCCGATCGCGCACGACTCCTCGATCGTGGGGAAGCCCGCCATCAGATACGGCATCAGCGCCGCGCGCTTGTCGCTGCCCGCGAACGCGTCGGCTATGCGGCGCACGCCGCTTGCCGCGACCGCGCTCACGCCTCGCCTGAGCCGAGCACCTGGGCCAGGTCCTTGTCTCCGCGCCCGGAGAGGCAGACGAGATCGAGCGCGCCGTCCTGCTGCGCCAGCACCCACGCGAGCGCGTGTGCGGTCTCGAGCGCCGGAATGATCCCCTCCAGGAGCGAAAGCTCCCGGAAGGCCGCGAGGGCCTCGCGGTCGCTCACGGCGACGTAGCGCGCCCTGCCGGTGTCGCGCAGGAACGCGTGCTGCGGCCCGGCGCCGGGGTAATCAAGGCCGGCCGAGATCGAGTGCGCCTGCATGATCTGGCCCTCGGCGTCCTGCATCACCGCCGAGCGCGAGCCGTGCAGGATCCCGGGCCGACCCCCGACCGTGAGCGGAGCCCCGTGGCGCCCGCTCTGCAGGCCTTCTCCGCCTGCCTCGACGCCGATCAGCTCGACCTCGGGCTCCTCGATGAAGGCGGCGAAGATGCCGATCGAGTTAGAGCCGCCGCCTACGCAGGCGACCACCCGCGAGGGCAGCCGCTGCTCGCGTTCGAGCAGCTGTGCGCGCGCCTCCTCGCCGATCACGCGCTGAAGGTCCCGGACCAGAGCCGGGTATGGAGCAGGACCGACAGCCGAGCCGATCACATAGTGCGTGCTCGCGACGTTCGTGACCCAGTCGCGAATCGCGGCCGAGGTCGCCTCCTTCAAGGTCTTCGAACCGGTCTCCACCGGGCGCACGGTCGCACCAAGCAGTTCCATGCGTTGCACGTTGGGCCGCTGCCTCACGGTGTCCTCCACGCCCATGTACACCGCGCACTCGATGCCGAGCAGCGCACACACGGTCGCGGTCGCGACGCCGTGCTGGCCGGCACCGGTCTCGGCGATGATGCGGGTCTTGCCCATCGTGCGCGCGAGCAGCGCCTGCCCGAGGGCGTTGTTGAGCTTGTGCGACCCGGTGTGGTTGAGGTCCTCGCGCTTGAGATACACGGGACGCTGAACCCGCTCGGACAGCCGTTCCGCGAGATACAGGGGGGTGGGCCGCCCCCCGTAGTCGCGCAGCAGGCGCGAGAGCGTCGCCTGGAAGCGCTCGTCGGCGCGAGCCTCGACCCACGCCGCCTCCAGCTCGTCCAAGGCCGGCATCAACGTCTCGGGCACGAACTGCCCTCCGTAGGCGCCGAAGCGGTGCTCGATGCGCTGCCCTGCAGCCTCGACGCTCACGCCGGCTGGCCGATCTGCGAAGGCCCGGCCGGCACCTGCCTGGCCGCGGCGAAGAAAGCCACGAGCTTGTCGTGATCCTTGCGACCGGGCGCGGCCTCGGTGCCGCTGGCGGTGTCGACGGCGTAGGGGTGGACGGCGGCGATCGCTTCGCCGACGTTCTCGGCGGCGAGGCCCCCGCTGAGGATCAGCGGGACCCGCGACCGGCGCGCGGAGGCCAGCGACCAGTCGAACGTGTCACCGGTGCCACCGCGCAGGTGCGCGCGGCGCGGGTTGGCGGCGCCGGCGTCGAGCAGGTGGAAGTCGACGTGAAAGCGCTCGAGCTCGCGTACGTCGCCCGCGTCGCGCACCTGCGCGGCCTTGATCACGCGTGCGCCGCTGCGCCGCGCAGCCTCAGCGCAGTACGCGGGCCCCTCCTCGCCCTGAAGCTGCAGCAGGCCGAGGCCGAGATCGGTTGCGGTGGCCACGACGAGCTCCAGCGGTGCATTGACGAACACCCCGCAGAGCTTCACCTTGCGGCGCAGCGCAGCGGCGATCTGCTGCGCGTTCGCGGGCGAGCAGCGCCGGGAGCTGTGCTCGTAGAAGACCATCCCCAGCGCCCATGCCCCAAGCCGCGCCGCGGCTTCGGCATCGGCGAGGTTGGTTATGCCGCAGATCTTTATTTGCGGGTGCGTGGAAGCCACGCACCAACGGTAGCGGGGCCGTCAGCCTTCGGGGACGTTCGCGCCCGGCACCGAGTTGGGGCGGCTCGCAAGCGTCACGGTGAGGGTCTTGCGTTCGTAGTGGCCGCCGCCGGTCGCGCGGTACAGGCCCACGGTGATCTTGTCGCCGGGGTGCTTGGCCGAGATGTCGGACGCCAGGTCTTCGGAGCTGCGGACGGCTTTGCCGTCGATCGCGACGATGATGTCGCCGCCTACCGCGACCTGTCCGTTTTCGATGCTTCCGTTCACGTTGCCACCGTGGACGCCGGCCTTTTCTGCCGGGGTTCCCTTCTGCACGCTCTGCACCAGGGCGCCGCTCTTGACGGGCAGGTTGAGCGCCGAGAGCGAGCTGTCGATGGTCAGCGAGGTCAGGCCGATGTAGGCGCCGCGCACGGTCCCGCCCTGCTTGAGCTGGCCGAGCTCGGACTTGGCAGTGTTGATCGGGACGGCGAAGCCGATGCCCACGCTGCCGCCACCGCCTCCCCCGGTCTCGATCTGGGAGTTGATGCCGATCACGCGTCCAGCCGCATCGAGCAATGGCCCGCCCGAGTTACCGGGGTTGATCGGAGCATCGGTCTGCAGGACGTTGTTGATCGTGAAGCCGTTGGGGGCGGTGATCTGGCGCTGTAGCGCCGAGATCACGCCGGTGGTGAGCGTGCGTTCGAGGTCGAAGGGATTGCCGATCGCGTACACCGGGTCGCCCACCTGGACGCCCGCTGAGTTTCCGAGCAGCAGCGGTTTCAGCGTGAGGCCGTCCGGCTGCACGCGCAGCACCGCGAGATCGTTCGAGGGATCCTTGCCGACGACGGTGGCGTTGACCGTCTTTCCCTTTTCGAGGCTAACCGTCACCTTGATCGCGTTCTCCACGACGTGCCAGTTGGTGAGGATCGTTCCGCGGCGGTCGATCACGATCCCCGAGCCCGTGGCCACTCCCTGCCTCTGCGCTTCGCCGCCGCCGAACAGGTTGAAGGGCGATTCCGAGCGCTGCACGATCGTGGAGGTGACGAACACAACTCCGGGCGCGTCGCGCACGTAGACTTCGTGCGGCGTCAGCCCGCGCACCTGCTGGGAGGCATTGGAGGGAGCGATCGGCGTGGCCTGCACGGTCGTGATGCTCTGCTGGGTGTTGTCGAGCCCACCCGCGGCAGCGATCACAGCGACGGCAACGCCGGCGCCGACGAGCGAGGCGAGGAACGGAATTGCGAACAAGCGGTTCATCGCGACACAGGATGATCTGCAGCTATCAACGCGAAGTAAAGGTCTGCAGCGGCGGGGCTAAATTCTTTTCGAGCCCCTGCTCGCGGCCATTGCGCTTCCCGAGGAGGCGCCCCTCAGCGCGAGCAGCGCCCCCGCGGGGTCCGGCGCGCGCATGAGCGACTCGCCTACGAGGACGCCGTGCACCCCCTGCTGCTCGAGCGCCGCGAGCTGTGCGGCGCTCGCGATACCCGACTCCGAGACCACGGTCACCTCGCCCGGCACCTCGGCCATCAGCTGCGAGGTGCGCTCCACGTCGACGCTGAAGTCGCGCAGGTCGCGGTTGTTGATCCCGAGCAGGTCGGCGCCCGCATCGAGCGCCGCTGCGAGCTCGCCCCGGTCGTGCACCTCGACCAGCGCGTCGAGCCCGAGCGCGGCGGCCTCGCCCCGCAGCTTGGAGAGCTCCTCGGGGCTGAGCGCCGCGACGATCAGCAGCACCGCGTCGGCACCGGCGGCGCGCGCCTCGTGCAGCTGGTAGGAATCGATCACGAAGTCCTTGCGCAGGATCGGAAGCTCGCTGCTCGCGCGCGCCTCGCACAGGTCTTTGAGCGAGCCTTCGAAGTGGGGTCCCTCGGTGAGGATCGAAAGCGCCACCGCCCCGCCCCACTCGTACGCCCGCGCGAGCTCGCCCGCATCCGCCGCGGCGCGCAGCCGGCCGGCCGATGGAGAACGGCGCTTGAACTCCGCGATCACGCCGATGCCAGGGGCGCGCAGGGCCGCGCGCAGCGAGGTCCGCAGCTCCGGCGCCGCGGGCGGGCGGCGATCACCGCGCGCCTGCAGCTCGGCGAGCGGCACCTGGAGCTTGCGGCGCTCGAGCTCGGCGCGAGTGCTTTGCAGGATGCGCGCGAGCACGTTGGGAGGTGCTGCGCTCACCGGGATGCCTCCACGGGCGCGAGTGAGCAGCTGACGCGCACGTAGCCGTCGAGCGCCGCCGCAGCCCGGCCGTCCCCGATCGCCTGGAGCGCGGCCTCCACCCCCTCTCGCACCGAATCCGCCGCGCCGGCGGCGTAGATCGCAGCGCCGGCGTTGATCACGGCGAGGTCGGCGCCAACCGAGCGCTCGGCGGCGCTGCCGGCTTCGAGGATCACGCGCGTGCGCTCGGCGTTCTGCTCTGGCGTCCCGCCGGCGCACTCGCGCTGCATCACGGCGTGATCGGCCGGCGTGACGCCCAGGTCCTCAGGCGCGAGCGTGTAGCGCGCGATCTGATCTCCGTTGACCTCGACGACGCTCGTCGGGGCCGCGACCGAGATCTCATCGAGCCCGTCCTCGGAGGACACCACGAGCGCTCGGTCGACCCCGAGTTGCGCCAGCGCTTCGCCGATCGTCAGGATGAAGCCGGGGTCTGAGACGCCGATCAGCTGCCGGCGCGCGCCCGCGGGGTTGGTGAGCGGCCCGAGCATGTTGAAGATCGTGCGCACGGCGAGCTCGCGGCGGACCGGCACGACGAAGCGCGTGGCCTGGTGGTGTGCGGGCGCGAACATGAAGCCGAAGCCCGTCTCATCCAGGCACGCGGCCACGCCCGCAGGGTCGAGGTCGATGCGCGCGCCGAGCGCCTCCAGCACGTCCGCCGATCCCGACGAGCTGGTCGCGGAGCGATTGCCGTGCTTGGCCACCGCGCACCCCGCTCCGGCGGCGATCAGCGCGGCCGTCGTCGAGACGTTGAACGTGCGCAGCCCGCCGCCGGTGCCGGCGGTGTCGAGCAGGTCTTCGCGCGTGCTCGGCACGGCAGTCGCCAGCTTGCGCATCGCCCGCGCCAGCCCCACCAGCTCCTGCACGGCCTCGCCCTTGGTCCGCAGCGCGATCAGGAAGCCGGCGATCTGCGCCTCGGAGGCCTCGCCGTGCATGATCTCGGACAGGACCTCCTCGGCCTGCGCGGAGCTCAGATCGGCGCGCGAGGCCAGCGCGTCGATCGCGCGCGTGAGGACGGGGTTCGGCATCAGCGCGAGGAGAGGAAGTTGGCGAGCATCTTCTTACCCTCCGTGGTGAGCACCGACTCGGGGTGAAACTGGACTCCCTCGGCTGGGAGCTCGCGGTGGCGCAGCCCCATCAGGACGCCTCCTCCGCGCGCCGACTCCTCCAGGCACTCGGGGAGCGCGTCGTCGACCACGAGCGAGTGGTAGCGACCCACTGTCAGCGGAGAGGACACGCCGGCGAAGATCGTCCGGCCGTCGTGCTCGATCGTCGTCGCCTTGCCATGAACCGGCGGGTGGAGCTTCACCGCCCCGCCGAATGCCTGCGCGAGCGCCTGGTGGCCGAGGCACACGCCCAGTGTTGGTACGCCGGCCTGGGGCATCTCACTTGCCAGCTCGATCGAGATGCCCGCCTTCTCCGGCGTGCACGGACCGGGCGAGATCACGCAGCGCTCGTAACCGCCATCGAGGAGCTCGGGCACGGTCGCGCGATCGTTGCGCACCGCCTGCACGTCGGCACCGAGCTCCCCCAGGTACTGGACGAGGTTGTAGGTGAACGAGTCGTAGTTGTCGAGCACGAGGACGCGCATCGGTCACGGCCACTCGAGCTGTTCGCAAGCGAGCTCGATCGCCTGCGTCACCGCCGCCGTCTTGGCGACCGACTCCTCGTACTCGTAGTCGGGCCTGGCGTCTGCGACGGTGCCGCCCCCCGCTTGCACGTGGGCCACGCCATCGCGCACGACGAGCGTGCGGATGTGGATCGCGGTGTCGAGGTCTCCGCCGTAGCTCAGGTAGCCGACCGCGCCGCCGTACCCACCGCGCTTGACCGGCTCGAGCTCGTCGATGATCTGCATCGCGCGCACCTTGGGCGCGCCGGAGAGCGTCCCCGCGGGGAGCACCGAGCGAAGCGCGTCCATCGCACCGACGTCGGGGCGCAGCGTGCCCGAGACCGAGGAGACGATGTGCATGACGTGGCTGTAGGACTCGATCTCCATCAGCTCGTCGACCGCCACGGTGCCGAACTCGCACACGCGGCCGAGATCGTTGCGGCCGAGGTCGACGAGCATCACGTGCTCGGCGCGCTCCTTCTCGTCGGCCAGCAGCTCGGCCGCGATGGCCCGGTCCTCCTCGGGCGTCGAGCCCCGCGGGCGCGTACCCGCGATCGGCTTGGTACTGACACGGCGCCCGTTCACCGTCAGCAGCGGCTCGGGACTGGCGCCCGCGATCTGGAAGTCGGCGAAGTCGAGGTAGTACATGTAGGGGCTGGGATTGATGGCGCGCAGCCCCCTGTAGATCGAGAAGGCCTCGACCGGCACGGGCGCCGACCAGCGCTGCGACGGGACAACCTGGAATGCGTCGCCGGCGAAGATGTACTCGACGATCCGCTGCACCATGCCTTCGAAGCGCTCCCGCGGCATGTTGGCCTGGAAGCTCGGCGTCGCGCGCGGGCGCTGCGCCGGCTCGACGCGCGGCACGGGACCGGCCAGCTGGGCGCGGACCTCGGCGATCGTGGCCAGGGCCGCTGCGTAGGCACGCTCGAGGTCGCCGTCACCCGAGGTGTCGGCGTTTGCGAGGATCGAGACCGTGTGCTTGAGGTGGTCGAAGGTGACGAGCACGTCGGTGAGCATCAGCGCCATGTCGGGAAGCCCGAGCGGGTCGGGGTTGGGAGGACCCAGCGGCTCTACCGAGCGCACCAGGTCGTAGCCGAAATAGCCCACAGCGCCGCCGGCGAACGGCGCTTCGCCCGGCTGGGGGGCCTGCACCGCCCGCGCCACCTCGGCGGCGGCGCGTGCATAGGGATCACCGCCGTCGGCGAGCGACCAGCGCAGCACCGATCGCGGACGGAACCCGATGAACGAATAGCGCCCGACGCGCTGGCCCTGCTCGGCGGACTCGAGCAAGAACGCCGGCTCCCCGGGCGCCAGCTCGCGCAGCTTCAGGAAGGCCGAGACCGGCGTCTCGCAATCCTCTGTGAACGTGTGGCAAACCGGAATGAGGTTGTGCTCCGCGGCAAGCTCCTTCGCCTCGGCGAGGCTCGGCAGCACCCGCAGCGCGGCGGGCAACGCGTCAGCGGCGACGCTCATCGAGCACCTGCTGGGCACCATTCAGGCCGCGGTCTCGACTGCGCAGGAGCACGAGCAGGTGATAGAGCACGTCGGCGGCCTCTTCGTCCACGCGCGTGGCTGACTCCTCCCGCGCCGCGCGCGCCGCCTCCTCGGCCTCCTCCATCACCTTGGCGCCGACGAGCTGCGGGTCGTCGAGCAGCTCGACGGTGTATGAGCCCGCGGGCCGCGTGCGCGCGCGCTCGGAGATCGTGCGCTCGAGCTGCGGCAGCACCTCGTGCGGCGCCGCGGGGCGCAGCTCACCTCGGTGAAAGCAGCTGCGCTCACCGGTGTGACAGGCGGGACCAGCGGGTTCGACGAGCGCGAGCAGCGTGTCGCCGTCGCAGTCGAGCCGCAGCGCCTTGACCGTCTGGACGTTGCCGCTCGAGGCGCCCTTGTGCCAGAGCTCCTCTCGCGATCGACTGTAGAGGTGCAGCTCGCCGGTTTCCCGCGTGCGGGCGAGCGCGGCGGCGTTCATGTACGCGAGCGTGAGTACCTCGCCCGTACTCCAGCTCTGGACCACGCACGGCACCAGGCCGCGCTCGTCATAGCTGACCTGCTCGTCTATCGGTTCCGCTGCAAGCGGCGTGCTCACCCGCACGATTGTAGGTCGCGCCGCAATGCGGCCGATAACTGAGAAGGTTCGCGCCGGTGACATCGGCGCTCGAGAAGCGGCTGCTCGTGATAACGGGCAAGGGCGGCGTTGGCAAGACGACAGTCGCCGCGGCGGTCGGCCTTCTCTCGGCGCGGTCCGGCGTGCGCACACTCGTGGTGGAGCTCGGTCAGCAGGCCAGGCTGCCGGCGCTGTTTGGAGCACGCGCGCCGCAGCCGGGCGCCGAGTCGCAGCTGGCTGAGGAGCTATGGTCGATCTCGATCGACCCAGACCAGGCACTGCTGGAGTGGCTGCAGTCGCTCGGCGGCCGGGTGCCGGGACGGGTGCTGGCCAAAAGCGGCACGTTCCAGTACTTCGCGGCCGCCGCTCCCGGCGCCAAAGAGCTGGTCAGCATGGTCAAGATCTGGGAGCTCACGCAGGCCAGGCGAGCGCGCGGGCGGCAGAGCTACGAGCTGGTCGTGCTCGACGCGCCCGCCACGGGGAACGCGCTCGGGTTGCTCGAATCGCCGCGCACCTTCGAAGCGATCGCGCGCGTGGGACCGGTTGCAGCGCAGACGGCAAGCGTGCGCGAGCTGCTCGAGGATCCCGCGCGCACGAGCTACCTGGCGGTCGCGCAACCGACGGAGATGGCGATAACCGAGACGCTGGAGCTCGCGGACCGGCTGGCGGGCGGTCTCGGTCGTGAGCTGCACGCGGTAGTGGTCAACGGTTTGCTGGGGCAGCGCTTCAGCGCGGCCGAACTGGAGCAGCTCGAGCGCGCGAGCGGGCAGGGGGCGCTCGCGCGGGCGGCCTCCCTTGCCGCGAGTGCAGCGCACAATCGCGCGCAGTTTCAGCGCAACCAGCTCGCGCGGCTGCGCCGGCGCCGCCTGCGCGCGGTAACGGTGCCGTACCAGTTCGTCTCCGAGCTCGCGCTAGAGGGCGTCGAAGAGGTGGCCAAGCGGCTCCGCGACAGGCTCTAGCGCGAGGTCAGCCGATGCCGAGCCGGTCGAGCAGAGCCTCGTTGGCGCGCCATGCACGGCGGACCTTTACCGATAGATCGAGGTGCACCTGCGCGCCCAGCTCACGTTCGAGCTCGGGACGGGCGGCGCTGCCGATCGCCTTGATCATGCGCCCGCGCGAGCCGATCAGAATCCCCTTCTGCGAGTCGCTCTCGACCCAGATCAGCGCACGCACCCTCGCGACGCCGTTGCGGGGATGCTCGATCTCTTCGACCACCACCTCCAGTGCATGCGGAATCTCGTCGCGCGTGCGGCGAATGGCGGCCTCGCGGATCAGCTCGCCGAGCAGCACGCGCTGGGACTGGTCCGACGTAGAGCCCTCTGCGAGCAGGAAGGGCCCCGGCGGCATCTGCCGCGCGAGGTGCTCCAGGAGCGCCTCGACGCCCTCGCCGGTGTGGGCGGAGATCGCGAACAACTCGTCGCTCACCCCGAGCGCGAGGGCCTCCTGAAGAAGCTCGGCGACCCGTGACCGCGAAACGCGGTCGATCTTGTTGATCGCAACGACGCTCGAGCTCGAGCCCGCGCCGCCGCCGGCCAGCGTCCGCGCGGTGAAGCGATCGCCGCCTCCGATGCCCTGCTCGGCGTTGAGCATGACCAGCACGACGTCGGCTCCCGCGAGCTCCTGCTGGACTCGCCCGGCCATGCGTTCGGTCAGCGGATCTCGGGCGCGCTGCACGCCGGGCAGGTCGACGAGGATCATCTGGCAGTCGCCGCGCCGGCACACGCCCCGAATCGCGCGCCGTGTGGTCTGAGGACGCTCGGAGGTGATCGCCACCTTCTCCCCGACGGCAGCGTTGACGAGCGTCGACTTGCCGACGTTGGGCCTGCCCGCGAGAGCGACGAAGCCGCTACGGGTCAAGCGCCCACCTGGGCGAGCACGCGGCGTTGCAACGCCAGCATCTCGCCGTTGTCGGTTTCGTGGTCGAGGCCCACGAGGTGCAGCACCCCGTGGACGATCGCCTCGCGTACGTCGCTGGCGTACTCGGGGCAGATCACGACGTCTCCGAGCTCGCGCGCTCCGGCGGGGCCCGTGCCGTCCACGTGCGGACGCTGACCGCGCGGGACGGGAGCGCCGTCGATTGGAAACGCCAGCACGTCGGTTGCGTTCGCCCGCTTGCGATGGCGCGCGTTGAGCTCGGCGATTCGCTCGGCGCTCACGAACTCGACCGCGAGGTGCCCGTCGTGCACGCCGGCCGCGGCGGTCGCCAGCCGGCATAGGCGGCGAACCTCGGCCTCCTCCAACCCCTTGTCGACGAGCTTCTGGTACATCCGCAGCGGCGCCAGCGACTTCCCGCAGTGCGGACAGAACAGGAATTGCTCGTCGAACGGCGTCCGGCACCAGGGACACGCCGAGGTGTCGACGGTGCGGGCCATGCCGAGCCCGGTGTCCGCGAGCGCGTCGACGTAGCCCTTGCCGTAGTCCCACTGGATGTACTCGTCCTCGCGCGGCTCGTACGCGGGCTCGTGCAT
>Ga0207693_10001862_pt1 | contig 18464 bp, 20 predicted proteins | sample LARL81metaG_FD_184347 | JGI IMG/M metagenome (GOLD analysis project Ga0207693, IMG submission 184347) | Corn, switchgrass and miscanthus rhizosphere microbial communities from Kellogg Biological Station, Michigan, USA - LAR L8-1 metaG... | ecosystem: Host-associated > Plants > Roots >...
GGTCTTCTGCAGGTCGATGATGTAGATCCCGCCGCGCTCGCCGAAGATGAACCTGCGCATCTTCGGGTTCCAGCGGCGCGTCTGGTGGCCGAAATGGACCCCGGCCTCCAGGAGCTCTCGCATGCTGACTGACATCTGGTTCCTTCCGTGGTTGGGTGCGGTGCGCCGACGGGGACTGGTGGAACCGGCCGCAGAGGCCGGCACCGCCACCTGCCCGGATCGCCGGGTCGGGGACGAAAAGCGCGTGAATTGTAGCGGCATGCTCACGTTTGGGCGTCCGCGCGCCGATCCATGATGAAGCCGTGAGCATGCGCGAACCAGCCGCGCTCGAGGAGCTCTCGGCAGAGATCCAGGCGTCGGCGTGGGAGCTCGCGCTCGCAGTAGTCGACGAAGGGCTCCTCGACGACCAGGTCCCCTCGCTGCAGCGCCTGGGGCGTCTCGGGCAGCTCGGGGACATGCCGACCTTCGTCGCCGAGCTCGGCCGCGAGCTCGCCGACCCCCGAGCCGAGGAGCGCGTCCGCCACGGCAGCCCGCTCGCGGTCCAGGCCCGCGACCACGCGAGGCAGCGCGAGGCTCTCGGCTTCGCGCCGCGCGAGATCGTGACCGAGTTCCTGCTCCTGCGGCGCGTGCTCTGGCGCTTCGTCGCCGGCCGTGTGGCAGAGCTCGACCCGGAGCACATGCTGGCTGCCGAGCAGCGGCTGAACACGACGATCGACCGGCTCGTGACCGAGTGCGTCGTCGCCTACTTCGACCGCGCCACGTCCGAGCTCTCGCATCAAGCGCGCCACGACCAGCTGACCGGCCTGCTTCACCACCACGCCTTCCTGCGTGAGCTCGACCTCGAGCTGGAGCGGGCGGCGCGCTACGGGCACGGCGTCGCGCTCGTCTTCCTCGACCTCGACCGCTTCAAGGAGATCAACGACACCCTCGGCCACGCGGCCGGCGACCGGGTGCTGGAGCGGCTCGGCGAGCTGCTGCGCGACTCGCTGCGCGGTTCCGACCTCGCGGGGCGCATGGGCGGCGACGAGTTCGCCGCGTACCTCGTCGAGGCGGACGAGGAAGCCGGCTCGCGGCTGATCGCCCGGCTGAACGACCGCGTCGACGAGCTCGTTGCGGCCGATGAGCTGCCGGTGCACTGCTCGTTCAGCGCCGGGCTCGCGCACTTCCCGGACGAGGCGACGAACGGCGACGCGCTCTTCCGGCTCGCCGACCAGCGCCTCTACGAGGCGAAGCGCGCCAGCGCCGCCTGAAGCTCGGGCGGCAGCGGCGACTCGACCTCCACCGGCTCCCCGGTCACCGGGTGCGGAAACGCGAGCCGCCACGCGTGGAGGAACTGACGCTTGAGCTCCTCGTCGGGAACGCCGTAGACCGCGTCGCCGACGACCGGGAGTCCGATCGCCGCCAGGTGGACGCGGATCTGATGCGTCCGCCCGGTCTCGAGGCGGACGTCGAGGAGCGCGTTCCGGCCGAGCAGCTCCTCGACCTCGAAGTGCGTCACCGCCTCGCGCGGCGTGTCGGTATCGAGCGAGTGCCGCGTGGGCTCGCGGCGGTCGCGGCCGATCGGCGCCTCGATCCTGCCCGTCCACGAGCGCGGCCGGCCGCGGACGAGGGCCTTGTAGCGGCGCTCGAGCGCACGCTCGCGGACGAGCTCCTGCAGCCGCTCGAACGCCTCGTCCGTGCGGGCCACCACGAGCAGGCCGGACGTGTCGCGGTCGAGCCTGTGGACGATGCCCGGACGCTCCTCGTCCTCGCCGCCGCCCGCGAGCCCGACGAGCCCGTGCACGAGCGTCCCGCTCGCGTGGCCGGGAGACGGGTGGACGACGACGCCGGCCGGCTTGTCGACGACGAGCACGTGCTCGTCCTCGTACGCGATCCGGAGCGGCACGTCCTCGTGCTCCAGCGCCGACGACGCCGGCTCCGGCACGGTCAGCTCGACCTCCTCACCGCCTTCGAGCCGGTGGCTCTTCGGGCGCCGTTCGCCGTCGACGACCACGCCGCCCTCGCCCAGCAGCCGCTCGGCTGCCGCGCGGGACCCGACCTCGGGCAAGGAAGCGAGGAAGCGGTCGAGCCGCTCGCCGGCGGCCTCGTCCGGGACTGCGAGCTTCAGCGTGTCTCGCCGAGCAGCAGCGTGACGAAGAGGATCGCCACGCCCACGACGATGAAGCTGTCCGCCAGGTTGAAGGCCGGCCAGTACTTCAGGTCGAGGAAGTCCGTCACGTGCCCGAGCCGGATGCGGTCGATCAGGTTCGACGTGGACCCGCCGATCAGCAGGCCGAGCGCGACCGGCAGCACCGGGTGGCGGGCGCCGGAGCGTGCGAAGTAGACGAGCATCCAGCCGACCGCGAGCGCAGTCAGTGCCGTCACGGCCGGCGTCGCGCTCGCGAAAAGGCCGAACGCGATCCCCGAGTTCTGGACGTGGTGGATCGAGAACGGCCCGATCACGTGCAGCGACTCGTCGAACCCCAGCTGCGTCGAGACGATCAGCTTCGTCACCTGGTCCGCCGCGATCGCCGCGAGCACGACTGCGCCGAGCCCCACCCATTGCGGCGCTCGTGCGGCCAGCGAGCGCTCGGCGACCGAGACCGGCGTGAGCGCGTCCGTGCTCGACCCCACGCGAACGTCGTACGTCCGCGGCGCCTCGCTCATGCTCGCTCCTGGAGGCGCTTGCAGTCGATGCAGAGGGTCGTCCACGGAATCGCCTCGAGCCGCTCCACGGGGATTTGCTCGCCGCGGTTGACGCAGATGCCGTACGTGCCGTCCTCGATGCGTTTCAGCGCAGCGTCGATCGCGGCCAGCGCGCGCTCGACGTTGTCCTCGAGCGTGTAGTCGAGCTCGCGGTCGAAGGTCGAGGTCGCCATGTCGCCCGGGTGGTTGTCGCTCTGGATCTCCTCGCGGTCGTCGTCGATCTGGCCCTGGTCCTCCTGATGGAGGTAGTCGAGCGCCTCCTGTGCGCGCTGCCGCTCGTCGAGCAGGCGCCGCTTGAAGTGCTCGGTGTCGATCGTGGCGTTCACGAAAGCTCGTTCCGCCGCGCCCCGGGAGAGACCCGGAGCCGCACGCGCGTCGAGGGCTTCGCCATGGGGCCAGTATAGGTTCGGCAGTCGGGGGTCAGGCGGCCTGCGACTCGGCCTCCGCGTCGGCGACAGCGTCCAGCGCCGCCTCGAGTAGCGCTCGGACCTTCCGCGCATCGCGGAGCAGCCGCTCGCGCTCGGCAGCCGCCGCCCGCGTGACCGCGCGCGCCTCCGCGTGCGCCTCCTCGAGGATGATCCCTGCCTCCCGGCTCGCCTGCTCCTTCAGCTCGTGGGCGGAGCGCTCGGCCGACACCAGCGTCGTCCGCAACAGCGTCTCGAGGTCGCGGTGTCGGGCAAGCTCGCCCTCGAGCTGCTCGATCCGGTCGGCGAAGTCGGCCCGCTGCCGCCAGACCTCCTCGAACGAGTCGGCGGTCTCGCGGATCAGCTCGTCGACGGGGTCGCGGCGGTAGCCGAACGGGCTCCGCCTCAGGCGTATGTGGTGAAGCTCCACGGGCGTGATGGTCATGGCGTCCTCTCTACGAGTAGTGAGCGAAGAGCGCATCGATCACGCGCATCAGCGCGACCAGCGCGAGGATGGCCACGACCGGCGAGAAGTCGAGCGGGCCCAGCGACGGCATGATCCGCCGGAAGATCCGCAGATACGGCTCGCAGACGTCGCGGAGGAAGTCCGAGATGCGCCGCACCCAGACGTTGTACGGGAGCCGCACCCAGGACGTGAGGATGTACACGAAGATCAACAGGATGTAGACCCAGAGGAAGGTGTCGATCAGCGTGTTCGCGGTCGACGCAGCATCTGCCAAGACGCTAAGGGTGCGAAGGGCCATCTTCCTCCTGCGTCCTCAGTGCTGGGTTTGACGGCCGCACCGGCACAAGCCGGCTCGGCCTCTCGTCGGCATCGCAAGCGACGCCTTGGTCAACTGTGGCCATCAGGCGTGAGTTCGGCCCGTCACGCCGGTTTCCTGGACGTCAGGCCTGGTTGAAGAAGCCGCCGCGCTCGAGCAGGCGGGCTCGCTCTTCGGCTGAGACCTGCACGTTTCGCGGCGTGAGCAGGAAGACCTTGTCCGCGACGCGCTGCATGCCGCCGTCGAGGGCGTACGTGAGGCCGCTCGTGAAGTCGATCAGGCGCTTCGAGAGCTCCTGGTCGGCGCCCTGCAGGTTGAGGATCACCGGGATGCCGTCCTTGAACTTGTCCGCGATCTGCTGCGCGTCGTTGAAGCTGCGCGGCACGACGAGGTGCACCTGCACCGAGGGGATCGCCCGCATAGGCGCCTGCGCCTCGGCCGGGCGGCGGTTGCTGTTCCGGGGCCGCAGCACCGCGGTCTGTGGCGCGGCCTCCTCCGGGTCGGGGTCGGTCCAGTCGTCGAAATCGCGCTGCCGGCCCCTCGGCGTCAGCCGCCGGACGTTCGGGCGCTCGCTGTAGGTGCGCTCGAGATCCTCCTCGGTGAGGTAGCCGTCCTCGTCCCACTCGTCGTCCTCCTCGGCGATGCCAAAGTAGACGAGCGTTCGGTTCCAAACGTCTGCAAATCCCATGAAAAGCGGATGTTACCCCTGGTAGAGCACGGATCCCAGCCGCACCATCGTGGCCCCTTCGTCGGCTGCCACGCGGTAGTCCTGGCTCGTCCCCATCGAGACCTCGCGCAGACCGTGCCGCTCCCCGAGCTCGCGCAGGCGGCGGAAGTACGGGCGCGACTGCTCCGGGTCGTCGGTGAACGGCGGCATCGTCATCAGGCCGACGATGTTCTCGTAGAGGCCGATGAACTCCTCCAGGCTGCGCTCGGGAATCCCCGACTTCGACTCCTCGCCGGAGAGGTTGACCTCGACGAGCGCGGGGATCGTCAAGCGCCGGGCCGCCGACTCGCTCGCCAGCGAGTGGCACAGCTCGCAGAGCTCGTTGACGGTCGTTGCCTTGCGGCTCTGCAGGTGGCCGATGAAATGCCAGCGGAAGGCGTCGCCGTGGACGGCGTGCTTGAGCTCGAGGTCCTGCGCGCGGTTCTCGCCGACGACCTCGATCCCCGCCTCCGCCAGGGCCGGCAGGTCGGCTGCGTCGACGTACTTGGTCGCCGCGACGATCGTCACCTCCGGCCCGAGCTCGCCGCGGATCCGCTCGTAGTTCGCTGCGACGGTGTCAGTCGATAACGCCAAGGACCCCCTGCCTACCGGTGAGACCGTCGTCGCGCCGGTGCGAGAAGAAGCGGTCCGGGTTGCAGGCGGTGCAGAGGTCGACTCGGTCGACGCGCGCCACGCCTGCCGCGCGCAGCGCCCGCTCGGCCGCGCCCCACAGGTCGAGCTTGCCGTCGCGGTAGAGGCCCATCCCGAACGCCCGCCGGAACGGCGCCGCAACCTCCTCGCCCACCTCGTAGCAGCACGGGCCGATGCCCGGCCCGATCATGGCCGCGACGGGGCCGCCGCCGAGCGTCTTCACGCCTTCGGCGGCGATCCCGCCCACCAGGCCCCGCCAGCCCGCGTGGAGGACGGCAACGGCCGGCTTGGCGCCGTTCGCGCGGGCGAGCGCGATCGGCAGGCAGTCGGCGGCGAGGGCGAGCACCGGCAGGCCGCGCTCTTCCGTCCAGAGCCCGTCGGCGCGTTCGCCGCGGGAGCCGGCCCGGGCGCGGAGCACGTCGGCCGAGTGGTGCTGGTAGTTCATCGCCAGGGCCTCGGGTTGCGCGCCGACCTCGGCGCAGAGCCGTCGGCGGTTCTCGTCCACCCGCTCCGGCTCGTCCGCGGTTGCGCGGCCGAGGTTGAGGGACGCGTAGGGCCCCTCGCTGACGCCCCCCTCCCGCGTCGAGAAGACGACTTCGTACGGGCCCGGCGCGTCGTCCCAGCGAATCACTGCGCGATCAGCTCCCGTGCCGCTGCGAGCTCCGAGTCGCGGCCGTCGAGCTCGCCGTTCAGCTTTCGCCGCCGGAGCTCGGCGAGCACCTCCCCCACCCTCGGCGACTCCTCGAGCCCGAGGCCGGCGAGGTCGGCGCCGTCGACCTCGAGCCGGACATCGCGCAGGCGCTCGAAGTAGTCCCGCAGGGCCGGCGTGTCGGCGAGCGCGAGCGCCATCAGCGGCGCGTCCTCGGGGTACGGCTCGGCGAGCGCGACGACGTCTGCAGGCGTCTGCGCCTCGCGCAGCTCCTCGGCGAGCCGCGGCCCAGCCGTCACGGCCGCTGCGACTGCCTGCGCGTCGGCTCGGCGCAGGGCCAGCGCGTCCAGCCACGGGCGGGCGTCGGCGCCGAGCTCGCGCGCGAGCGCGGCGAGGCCGAGCCGCCACGAAGGAATCGCGAGCCGGTACGCGTCGCGCAGCGTCTCGAGACGCTCGAAGAGCGCGGCGGCCTCGTCACCGCCGGCCACGCGTCGGTCGATCGCGCGGTCGGCGCCGAGCTCTCCCAGCTGCCGGATCGACTGCGGCGCCTGCCGCTCGTCGAGCAGCAGCACGAGCTCGTCTCGCAGCCGCGCCGGGGTCAAGCGCGCGACCAGCTCGCCGTCGATCGCGCCACGCGCCAGCTCCTCTGTGTGCCTGTCCAGGTCGAAGCCGTAGCGGCTCGCGTACCGCACCGCCCGGAAGATGCGCGTCGGGTCGTCGACGAACGAGCCGTCGTGGAGGACGCGAATCGTGCGCGCCTCGAGATCGGCCTGCCCGTGGAACGGGTCGACCACGCGTCCGAAGTCGTCCGCGCCGAGCGACGCCGCCATCGCGTTGATCGTGAAGTCGCGGCGGGCGAGGTCGTCGTCGATCGTCCCGGGCTCGACCACCGGCAGCGCAGCCGGCGCGTCGTAGCGCTCGCGGCGAGCGGTGACCACGTCGAGGCGCTCGCCGTTTCCGTGCTCCACGACCGCGGTTCCGAAGGCATCGTGCAGCCGCACCCGGCCGCCGATCTGGCGCGCGAGGGCCTCGGCGAAGCGGACACCGTCGTCTTCGGTCGCCAGGTCGACGTCGAAGCCCGGCTGGTCGAGCAGGATGTCGCGCACGGTTCCACCGACCAGGTAGACGGCTTTGCCGTCCCGGACGGCGGCGACGGCGTCGAGAACCGGCCGGAGCCCAGGCAGCTCGTCGAGCCGATCGGCGATCGAGGTCTCGTCGGCCATGCGAGGCATTCTGCCTCCCGCCCCGGGAGCAAGCGGCGCAATTTCGGCACATTCCGTTACAGACACGCGCGCCCTCGACGAATACGCTCGCCTCGGGGAGGAGGCCGGGCGAACCGTACTCAGACCAGCTAGCGAGCCACGCGGGGTCAGCCGGCCAGCGCGATGGCGTCGATCTCGACCTTGGCGCCGGAGGGCAGCGCGGAGACCTCGATCGTCGCGCGGGCCGGCGGCTGCGCGCCGACGTGCTTCGCGTACACCTCGTTCATCGCGGCGAAGTCGCCGAGGTCCGACAGGTAGACCGTCGTCTTCACGAGCCGGTCGAGGCCGCTGCCGGACTCCTCGAGGATCGCTCGCAGGTTCGCGAACACCTGCTGGGTCTGCTCCTCGATCGAGTCGCTCACGATCTCCGCGTGGTCGGGCCGCAGGGCGAGCTGCCCCGAGACGAAGACGAGGTCGCCGGCGCGGATCGCCTGCGAGTACGGCGCGCCCTGGAACGGCGCGGGTGCTGCCTCCGTCCGAACGACCTGCTTCTCCATCAGTCCTCCCTCCGCCGCGTGCGGCAGCTCTGCGCCAGGGCCACGCCCAGCGCTTTGAAGATCGCCTCGAGCACGTGCTCCGGATCGTCGCCCTCCATCAGCCTGACGTGCAGCGTCAGCCCCGCACCCTCGGCCAGCTCTCGCAGGAACGTGCCGACGATGTCATGAGCCAGCCCGGCCACGCGGGCGTCGCTGAGGTCGACGTTCGAGACGACGAGCGGCCGGCCCGAGGCCTCCACCACGACGTGCGCCAGGGCCTCGTCGGCGGGCACGACCGCCGAGCCGTGCCTTCTGACACCTGGCGTCTCCAAAGCTCCGCGCAGCGCATCCCCGAGCGCGCGGCCGGCGGCGGCGACCTCGGCTTCGGCGTCCCCCGGCGCGACCTCCAGCGTGAGGTCGAACGAGCCGTACTCGGCCAGCAGCGCCAGCAGGTGGTCGAGCACCGAGACGCCGGTGGCGACGTTCGCCTCGCCGTGGCCCACGACGTCGAGCCTGGCCTGCACGCGGCCGGCCTCGCCCGCCTGGCCGAGGCGCGGGGACACCGCTAGGCCTCGATCCGCTCGATCCGCGCGCCGAGCGAGCGCAGCCGCTCGTCGATCCGCTCGTAGCCGCGGTCGATCTCGCCGATGTTCCCGATCGTCGAGGTGCCTTCAGCGCAGAGCGCCGCGAGGAGCATCGCCATGCCCGCGCGGATGTCGGGGCTCGACATCTGCTGCGCATAGAGCTTGGCGGGCCCGGTCACGACGGCGCGGTGCGGGTCGCAGAGGATGATCCGCGCGCCCATCGAGACGAGCTTGTCGACAAAGAACAGGCGGCTCTCGAACATCTTCTCGAAGATCAGGATCGTGCCCTGCACCTGGGTCGCGACGATCACCGCGATCGAGGTGAGGTCGGCCGGGAACGCAGGCCACGGGCCGTCCTCGACCTTCGGGATCTGGCCGCCGAGGTCGTCCCGGACGACGAGCTCCTGGTTCGGCGGGACGCGGATGCTCGTGCCGTCGACCTCGACGCGGACGCCGAGCCGCTCGAAGGTCGGCAGGATCGGCGCGAGGTCCTTCGGCTCGACGCCGTCGATCGTGATGTCGCCGCCGGTGACTGCGGCCAGACCAATGAAGCTGCCGACCTCGATGTGCTCGGGCCCGATCCGCCACTCGCCGCCGCCGAGCGAGTCGACGCCGTGGATCCGGAGCACGTTCGACTCGATCCCCTCGATCTGCGCGCCGAGTGAGACGAGGAAACGGCAGAGATCCTGGATGTGTGGCTCGCAGGCCGCGTTTCCGATCACGGTCTCGCCGGGCGTCAGCGAGGCCGCCATGACCGCGTTTTCGGTCGCCATCACGCTCGCTTCGTCGAGGAAGATGTGCTTCGCGCGCAGGCCGTCCGTGCGGAGCTCGAAGCGGTCGCCGATGTCGATCTCCGCGCCGAGCTCGGCGAACGCGTGGATGTGCGGGTCGAGCCGCCGGCGGCCGATCACGTCGCCGCCGGGCGGCGGCACGCTCGCGCGGCCGAGCCGGGCGAGCAGCGGGCCCGCCAGCAGGAACGACGCCCGGATGCGGCGCGCCAGCACGGGGTCGAGCTCGTGCGAGGTGACGTCCGCGGCGTGGATGCGAACGTCGTTCTCGCCGACCCAGTCGGCGTCGGCGCCGAGGGCCTGGATCAGCGCGATCATCGAGTCGACGTCGCGGATCCGCGGTACGTTCGTGAGCGTCACGGGCTCGCTCGTCAGCAGGCAGGCGGCCAAGATCGGCAGCGCGCCGTTCTTGTTGCCGGCGGCGCGCACGCGCCCGCTCAGCGCGTGCCCGCCCTCGATCACGAAGGACTCCGCGAGGGCGTCCGTGACGGCAGTCTGAGCCATGAGCGGGCTATCGTAGGGGCCGTGGCTGGCTACCGCCAATCGCCTCGACCGGTCGGTGCAGACGGATGCACGGCAGAGCCGCGCACCCGGACGCTAGGCATCGCAAGCGACGCCTAGGCACGCTGTGGAACCTACTCGCGAAGCCGCCTGGGAGACCCTGAACCGCTACACGAAGAGCGAGGCGCTGCTGCGTCACGCGCTGGCCGTCGAGGCCGCCGTCGGCGCCTACGCGCGCAAGTTCGGCGAGGACGAGGAGCTCTGGCGGGCGACGGCGCTGCTGCACGACTTCGACTACGAGATGCACCCCACGCTCGACAAGCACCCGCAGGACGGCGCGCCGATCCTGCGCGAGGAAGGCTGGCCGGACGAGGTGGTCGACGGCGTCCTTTCGCACGCCTCGCACCTGGAGCTGCCGCGCGACACGCCGCTCAAGAGGACGCTGTTCGCCTGCGACGAGCTGGCCGGCTTCATCCACGCCTGCGGGCTCGTGCGGCCGGACGGGATCGCCACGCTCGAACCGAAGTCGGTCAAGAAGAAGCTGAAGCAACCGTCGTTCGCGGCCGGCGTCAACCGCCAGGACGTCTACGAGGGCGCCGAGGAGCTCGGCGTCGAGCTCGACGACCACATCCGATTCGTGATCGAGGCGATGCGGCCGATCGCGGGCGAGCTCGGGCTACGGCAGAGCGCCGACCAGCCGGTCTAGGTCTTCCTCGCTCGTCCACCAGCCGCACGAGACGCGGACCCAGCCGAGGCCGGGGATATCGCGGACGACCACGCCTGCGTCGTAGAGACCGTGCACTAGCTCGCGCGTGTCGCCTTCGGCGCGGAACGTGACGAGCGTCGCCTGGTCGGGAGCGGTGACGAGCTCGACGCGCTCAGCGAGCAGTTCGCGGCAGCGGGCGGTCAGCTCGGCGGCGCGCTCGAAGCGACCCTCGGGCGCCATGTCGAGCGCTGCCGAGAGCCCGGCGAGCGACGGTACGGGCGTCCAGTTCGAGTCGAATCGCGCCGCGCCGTCGCGTGGCGTGAACGAGCCGGTCGGCTCGTACGCCTGCTGCGAGAGGTAGCTCGGCGCGGTCACCGCGAGCGCCTCCGGGTCACGCACGACGAGGCCCCCCGTTGCGTCCGGGCCGCAAAGCCACTTCTGGCAGGAGAAGGCGTAGAAGTCGACAGCAGCCGCGTCGACCGGGATCGCGCCCGCCGATTGCGCGCCGTCCACGAGGACCGGCAGGCCGCTCTCGCGCCGCAGCTCCTCGACGGGGTAGCGGTTGCCGCTCATCCAGCAGACGTGCGAGAGCGCGATCAGCTTCGTCGCCGGCGTGATTGCGTCGAGCAGCACCTGCAGCGACTCCTCCGGCGGCAGTTCGCGCACCAAGGCGACCTGCACCTGCGCAGTTGACGCGGCCAGCGCGCCGAGCAGACCGAAGTGCTCCCCATCGGTCGTCAGCACCTCGTCCGACGGCTCGAGCTGAAGGCCCGAGAGGACGATGTTGCAGCCGTTCGTCGTCGAGGTCGCGAGCGACATCAGCGCCGGCTCGACGCCGACCACGGCCGCGAGCTTCGTGCGTACCTCGTCCCGCAGGGCAAGCGCCCGCTCGAAATACGCCGGCCCGCCGCGGCCCGACTCGACGTCCGAGCGCTCCTGCGCGGCGATCGCCTCGTGCGTCGACCGCGCGAGGGGCCCGTTCGTGCCCGCGTTCAGGTACGCGAGCCGCTCCAAGACCGGGAACTCCGCCCGGGCCGGCTCCCAGCTCATCCGATCGTCACCTCCACCGGCGCATGGTCGGACAGCAGCTTGCCGTCAAGCACCCGCCGCTCGTCGGGCCAACGGTGCGCGGGCGCCGACGGCGCGCCGCGGACGAGCACCTGGTCGAGCCAGGAGATCGGCTCGGTGAACCCCCACTCGGCGAGCTTCGGCAGCGTCGCGGAGTGCTCGCGGATGACGTTGAAGTCGCCTGCCAGCGCGAGCACGTCGCCGGGCTCCGCGAAGGCGTCGGCGAAGGTCGCAGCGCGCAGGAGCTCGGCGTCGGCGACCCGCCAGTCGTGCGCGGCGGAGCCGTGGAGATTCGCGACCGTCAGCTCAGGCGTACGGACCGCGTGGCAGACGCGGCGCTCCTTCGCCCAGCGCCTGCGCGTCTTCGCCGGGAGGCCGAGCTCCCGCGACACGCGGCGCCGGAACGACGGCGGGTTCAGGACGAGCGTGTCGGTCGCGACGGCGCGTAGCCCCTGCCGCAGGAGGATCGCGTTCGCCTGGCCAACCAGGAGCGAGCGGAGGAGGCCCTGGTTCAGCGCCGTGAGCGTACGGCCGAGCTCGCGCGGGAGCAACGGGCGCTTCGCGACGGCACCGAACACCTGCATGCCGCTCCAGGCGCCCAGACGGTCGAGCGCCCACGCGGGAACCTCCTGGAGGCAGACGACGTCCGGCTCGTCCTCGGTCGCGAGCTGCACCATCTGTCGGAGGTAGGAGTCCCGGCCGGGCGGGCTCGACATCCCGTGGAAGACGTTCCAGGTCCTGATGACCGTGCTCACGGACGCCGTACTCTAAGGCGATGGTGGTCACCAACCAGCGCTTCGACCGGTCGTTTCAGACGGACGCGCGAGCAAAGCCCGCACGTCCTGAGGCGGCATCGCAAGCGACGCCTTAGCGGGTGTTGAACCGCCGCTTCGCAGAGCTGATCGCGCGGCAGCTCGACCTCTTCGTCCGCGACAACCTCGAGCTGCTCGAGGCCTGCGACGAGGCTGAGCGCGCGTACGACCGCGCCGGCCGGGAGGAGGCCGAGGAGCGTTTCGGCGACTACCAGGAGCTCGTCGAGACGGGCACCGAGATCCTCGCCGACCTGCGGGACAACTTCGCCTCGACGCTCGACGAGACCGCGGCGGAGGAGTACGAGGAGGCCTTCAACCGCGCGGTCGTCAAGCGGCTGCCCCGCTTCGGGCTCGAGATCGAGAACACCTAGCTCCGTCTCTCAGCGAAGGTGCGCGGTGAAGCCGCCGACGATCGCGCCGTACGCGATATGGCCGAGAACCGTGAAGATCACCGTGCGGCTGCCGTAGTTCATGAGCAGAAACCCGGGCGACTCGAGCAGGGGCGTGTCCTCCGCGTCCGACCACGGCGTCCCCATGCGCGGGTGGATCGCCGGCAGGAGCACGGTCATCAGTACCCCTCCCGCGAGCGCGGCGTGGACGAGCCCGAGCAGCGCGCCGAACAGCCAGCCTGCGTGGCCGACGGCGCGGAAGACCGCGTAGTAGCAGAGCGCGAACACGAACCCGTTCGCGAAGTGGACGACGTAGCCGATCACGCTCGCGCGGCCGCGGCGGTCGGTGAACACGGTCCCGAGCAGCAGCGGGATGTCCATCCTGGTCCAGCCGACCTCCTGGGCGATGCGCAGCGAGCTGGTCAGGACGATCGTGCCGACAGCTCCGCCCGCGAGCGCGCCCCAGACGGTCACGCGGCACGCTCCCGCGGCTCGGCCTCGGCGTCGGCGATCGAGACGGCTGCGTTGATCAGCGCCAGGTGCGTCAGCCCCTGCGGGAAGTTGCCGAGGAACTCGGCCGTGTGCGGGTCGATCTCCTCCGCGTAGAGGCCGACGTCGTTTGCCAGCCCGAGGAGGTCCTCCATCAGCGCGTGGGCGTCGTCCAACCGTCCGGCCCGCGCGTACGCGTCGACGAGCCAGAACGAGCAAGTGAGGAAGGCGCCTTCCTCACCGTCGAGCCCGTCGCCCCCGCGGTAGCGGTACACGTACGGCCCCTCGCGCAGCTCACGCTCGACCGCGTCGATCGTGCCGCGGATCCGCTCGCCGAGAGGATCGTGGACGCTTAGCAGCGCGAGCGTCAGCAGGCTCGCGTCGAGCTCGCGCAGGTCGGGCGCGCGGACGTAGCTCTGAAGGTCCGCGTCCCAGCCTTCGTCGTCCACGAAGGCCCGCACTTCGTCCGCTGTCGCGCGCCAGCGCCGCTCACCGTTCGAGATCAGCCCTTTCTGGGCGAGCTTGCACGCCCGGTCGAGGGCGACCCAGCAGAACGCCTTGGACTGGATGTAGTCGGCCCGCTTGTCGCGAACCTCCCAGATGCCGTTGTCGCGGTCGCGCCAGTGCTCGGCCACGTAATCGGCGATTCGCGCGACCTCCTTGCCGGTGTCGCCGTCGAGCCTCCCGACCTCCTTCGCGTAGAGCCAGATCGCCTCCAGGACGGCCCCGTAGAGGTCGAGCTGCATCTGGTCGCCCGCGCTGTTCCCGATCCGAACCGGCGCCGACCCGCGGTAGCCTTCGAAGTGATCGAGCTCCCGCTCGTCCGTGTGGGTCGACCCGTCGATGCGGTAGAGGATCTGAAGCCGCGGCTGGGTCAGCCGGGACGCGTGCATCAGCCACCAGAAGAACGCTTCCGCCTCGTCGTGGAAACCGAGCCGCAGCATGGCGTCGAGCGTCCAGCTCGCGTCACGGAGCCACGTGTAGCGGTAGTCCCAGTTGCGGCCGCCGCCGAGCCACTCGGGCAGCGAGGTAGTCGGTGCGGCGACAATCGCGCCAGAGGGCGCAAAGGTGAGCAGCTTGAGCGCGAGCGCGCTGCGGGTGACGGCCTCGCCCCACGGCCCGTCGTACTGGGACCGGGCGGCCCAGGCAGGCCAGAACCGCATCGTGCGCTGGAGCCGCCGCTCTGCGTCGTCGCGGCCCGGGATCACCGCGGGCTCCCGCGAGGCGCCCGCGAGCGAGAGAAGCGCACTCGCGCCCTGCTCGAGGTGGAGCTCGCCCTCGACGGCGTCGCCGCGGACGGTTCCGTTCTCGGCGCCGAACACGCCGAGCGCGATTGCGTCGGCGCCGGCGGATGCGAACCAGCGGCCGGCGCGGTGGTCGATCCGGGTGTCCGCGCGCGCGTAGCCGAAGCGCGGCTCGAACCGCCAGCGCAGCGGCACGGTCCCGGCGAGCGCCTCGACCTTGCGGACGAGCTCGCGCATCGGCGAGATGCGGGTGCTGTCGCTGAGAGTCATCGCGTCGGTCACGCGGACGCGGCCTTCCGCGGTGGTGAACGTCGTCTCGAGCACGTTCGAGCCCTGCTGGTAGGCGCGCTCGGCCTCGTACGGCACCGTCGGCTCGAGGTGGAACGAGCCACCCTTCTCGGCGTCCAGCATCCGCGCGAAGACCGAGGGCGAGTCGACGTTCGGGAGGCAGAGCCAGTCGACGGAGCCGTCCCGGGCAATGAGCGCGACGGTGCGACCATCGCCGACGGCTGCGTATTCACGAATCGGGGCGTAGCCGTCGACGCGCTCCATCCGCGCGGATTGTGTCTGCGCACCGGGTCCTATGCGCCGATTCTGTGGAGAAATCGGCGCGGAGTCGGCACGAGGCGTGTCACACCTGCGCGTCGCGGCCCGGTACCGTCGACCGCGAGGGAGGCGGGCAACAAGCCCCACCCACTGGGTGGGGGTGTGGCTTTCGGCGGTCGCGGTGCCGGTCAGCGGTGGCCGAAGTGGTGTGCTGCCGGGAGCGAGCCGAAGACGTCGGCCTCGTCCGCGCAGCGTCGCGCGAGCGGGCCGAGCGACTCGAGCTCGCGCACGAGCACGTTGCGGTTGCGGTCGACGCGCTCGAAGCGGCCGCGGGCCAGCAGCAGCGGCTCCGCCCGCACGAGGGCCCGGTACCGCTCGTACACGGTTGGCGGGACGATCAGGTTCACCTGGCCGTGCTCGTCCTCCAGCAGCATGAAGACGACACCGTTCGCGGTCGCCGGCCGCTGCCTCGCGACCGCCATCCCGGCGACGGCGACGAACGACCGGTCGCGCGCAGACTCCAGCTCCCGGCTCGAGAGCGTTCCCGCCGGCAGGTGCGGCCGCAGCAGCTTCAGCGGATGGACGCCGACCGAGAGGCTCGTCGTCCGGTAGTCGGCCAGCATCCGCTCCCACTCGCTGTGCTCGCGCAGCGCCGGCGTCGCGGCCGTCGGGTCGAGCGGCAGCGCGAGCTGGCTCTCCTCGCCCCCGCTCCCCGGCACGGTCTGCGCCCGGGGCGCGAAGCCGAGCTCCCAGAGCAGCGCCCGGCGCCGGCCGAAACGGTCGCACGCGCCCGACGCGACGAGCGCCTCCAGCCGCGGGCGATCGAGCCCGGTCCGCTGCGCCAGCTCCCGCACGGTGCGGAACGGCCCTGCGCGCGCCTGCTCCTCCGCAACCGCCTTGGCTTCCTCGTCGCCCAGCGAGCGCACGTACGAGAGCCCGACCCGCACCGCCTCGTCCTCCAGCGCACACCGCGCGCCGCTCAGGTTCACGTCCGGCGGCCGCACCTCCACCCCGCGCCGCTGCACGTCCCGGACGAGCGACGCCGGCGGGTAGAAGCCCATCGGCTGCGCGTTCAGGAGCGCGCACAGGAACTCGGCCGGATAGTGGTGCCGCAGCCAGGCCGACTGGTACGCGAGCAGCCCGAACGCGGCTGCATGCGACTTCGGGAAGCCGAAGCCCGAGAAGCCGACGAGCTTGTCGAAGACCGCGTCCGCGACCCCTTCGTCCACCCCGCGCTCGACCGCGCCCTCGACGAAGCGGCCGCGGAACGCCTCGATCGCCTCCAGCGAGCGCTTGCGGCTCATCGCGCGGCGCAGCCCTTCGGCCTCGCCGATCGAGAAGCCGGCGAGCGCCATCGCGACCTCGAGCACCTGGTCCTGGAAGACGATCACGCCCAGCGTCTCCCGGAGCGGCTCGCGCAGCGAGGGGTGGTCGACCGGCGGCTCGAACGTCGGGTCGTCCCGCAGCTTCGCGCGCCGCTCGATGTACGGGTGCACCGCGCCGCCCTGGATCGGCCCCGGTCGCACGAGCGCGACCTGGATCGTCAGGTCGTCGAGCGTCTCGGGCCGCGTCCGCAGCAGCGACTGCATCTGCGCGCGGCTCTCGATCTGGAAGACGCCGATCGTGTCAGCCCGCTGGATCTCCTCGTAGACGTCCGGGTCGTCGAGCTTCACGCGCGAGAGGTCGATCGTCTTGCCGTGCACGGCCGCGATCTGCTCGACGCAGTCCTCGACGGCCGAGAGCATCCCCAGCCCGAGCAGGTCGATCTTGAGGAAGCCGGCGTCCGAGCACGAGTCCTTGTCCCACTGGCAGAGCTGCCGCCCCTCCATCGCAGCCGGCTGCACGGGCACGAGCTCGACGAGCGGCCGCGTCGAGATCACCATCCCGCCGGGGTGCTGCGAGATGTGGCGCGGCAGGCCGCCGATCTCGCCGCAGAGCTTCGCGAACGCCCGCCAGCGCGGCGAGGCGCGCTTGGCGTCGGCGTCCGGCAGCCTCGCCAACTCGTCGCGCACGCGGTAGGGGTTGCCGTCGGTGAGGCGCGCGAGCCGCTCGAGCTCGGCGAACGGCAGGCCGAGCGCCTTGCCGACGTCGCGGATCGCCCCCCGCGCGTGGTAGGTCGAGTAGCTCGCGACGAGCGCCGAGTGCTCCCGGCCGTAGCGGTCGCAGACGGCGACGATCAGCTTCTCCCGGATGTCGCGCGGGAAGTCGAGGTCGATGTCCGGCACGGCGATCATCTCGCGGTTGAGGAAGCGGCCAAGCGAGAGCCCGGCCCGCACGGGGTCGACGTGCGAGAGGCCGGTCAGGTAGCAGACGATCGAGCCGACCGAGCTGCCGCGGCCGCGGCCCGGCGGCAGCACGTTGCGCGCGACCGAGCCGCCGCGCACCTCGATCGCGCACTCGCGTGCGAGCTCGAGCACCTCCCAGTGCAGCAGGAAGAAGCCGGCCAGCCCGAGCTCGTCGATCAGCTTCAGCTCGTCGTCGAGCCGTGACCGGGCGCGGCGCTTGTGGCCGTTCGCGTCGCCGTAGCGCTCGGCGAAGGCGCGGTCGCAGACGCGTGCGAGGTGCCGGATCGCGGGCTCGCCCGTATCGGAGAAGTCGGGGTAGCGGTAGCCGAGGTCTTCGGTCAGGTCGAATTCCAGTCGCTCCGCCAGCTCGGCCGTCCGCGCGACCGCGTCGCGGTCGTGCGGGAAGCGCTCCTCCCACTCGCCCGGCGCCAGCAGGACGCTCTCGCGGTTGCCACGCCGCTCCTCCTCGCAGCCGTCGAGCGAGGTGCGGCAGCGGATCGCGACGAGCACGTCCTGCAGCGCAGTGCGGCGCGGGTGATGCGCATGCGCGTCGCCGGTCGTGACGGTCTGCACGCCGAGCGCCTCCGCCAGGTCGCGCAGCGCCGCCAGCCGCCGCGCGTCGCCGCGCTCGTAGGGCCGCTGCAGCTCGACGAAGAAGCGCTCGGGCCCGAACGCCCGCGCGAGCGCCGCCGCCCCGTTCGGGTTGCGGACGGCCAGGCCGTGCCGGGCGCAGCCGGAGAGGCAGACGAGCCCGTCGTTCAGCTCCGCGAGCAGCGCCTGGTCGAGCGAGGGCTCCGCGAGCTCCGGCCCGTCGCGCGTGTGCGCGTGGGCCGCGGTCAGCAGCCGGCAGAGGTTCGCGTACCCGGCCGCGGACTCGACCAGCAGCGTCACGTGCGAGCCGTCGCGCAGCGTCACCTCCGCGCCGGTGATCGGCCGCACGCCGAGCGCCTTGGCCGCGTGGGCGAACTCGAGCGAGCCGTAGACGCCGTCGTGGTCGGTGAGCGCGAGCGCCTCGTAGCCGAGCTCGGCGGCCCGCGCGGCGAGCTCCTCGGGCAGCGAGGCGCCGTCGAGGAACGAATAGGCTGAATGCGCATGCAGCTCGACGGCCAGCATCCGCTCCTAACGCCGCCCGGCGAGGGCGAGGCGGTGACCGACCGGCCGGAGCGGACGATTCGCATCCTCGGCGAGCTGGACGAGCTGATCGTGAGCTGGTTCCGCTACGAGCCCGGCCAGAAGGGCCCGGAGCCACACGTCCACCACCACCACACGGACGCGTTCTATGTGCTCGAGGGCGAGGTCGAGTTCTCGCTCGGGCCGGAGCAGCAGAAGCTCCGCGCAAGCCCGGGCATGTTCGCCGCCGCGCCGCCGGACGTCGTGCACACCTTCCGCAACGCGAGCGACTCGACCGCGATCTTCCTCAACCTGCACGTGCCGTCG
>Ga0207693_10001863_pt1 | contig 18462 bp, 18 predicted proteins | sample LARL81metaG_FD_184347 | JGI IMG/M metagenome (GOLD analysis project Ga0207693, IMG submission 184347) | Corn, switchgrass and miscanthus rhizosphere microbial communities from Kellogg Biological Station, Michigan, USA - LAR L8-1 metaG... | ecosystem: Host-associated > Plants > Roots >...
GCCGCCAACTGGCAGCAAAAATGCTACCTCGGAAAGATTATTTTCTGCAGCGACCTTCCGCAACATCGCGTCATCTAAGCAGCCTTGAAGCAGGCAGACCGCAGCAGGGTCACGAGTAAACGGGCGGTTGCTGAACGCATCGAGGTGAAGTGTACATCGTTCCTGACCTTCGGGTGGGAGGCAGCGCTGAAGCGAGCGCGTCCGTTGCGGGTATTTAACGGGGAGTGATACTCTCGAAAACCTCTTCGTCTGGGGACCAGTCCCGCGCGGGGTTCGGCTGATTGAGTTTGCGCAAGGGCCGGTCTTATCCCGTGTGCGATCTGTAACCTGTTGCAGGCTTATCCATCCGATGTACCTGGAGGCCCAATGCTTACTGCTCAAAGCGATGTTGCAGTCCGGCACCAGCTGCTGGAGCGTGTCTCGGACGCTCGCCGCCGGAGTGACGCTCTATTTAGCATCGTGCGTTCCGACTCAATGTTTGAGCGGCCGATTCCCGAGCGCCATCGAATCATTTTTTACGTCGGACATCTCGAAGCCTTCGACTGGAACTTGCTGCATGAGAATGTTCTGGGCCTGAAGAGTTTTCATCCCGAATTCGATCGGCTATTTGCTTTCGGGATCGACCCGGTGGGCGGGGGATTGCCCTCCGATCAACCGTCCGACTGGCCCTCCCTTGATGTGGTGCAAGATTACGTGGGCCGTATCCGTGCCGCGCTGGATGAAAAACTCGCTGACGGAAGCTTGGAGTCGGCGAGCCTGACGCGCGACGGGTTCCCACTCGACACATTGCTCAACGTGGCGATTGAGCATCGCTTAATGCATGTGGAAACGCTCGCCTACATGCTGCATCAGTTGCCCCTTGATCGGAAAATCTCACCGAATCACCTCGTACCGCCGAACGCTGCTCCTGTAGAGCCCGAAATGATTCACATCCCCGCCGGGGTCGCGACCTTGGGACTACGCCGCGGTGAGGAAACATTCGGGTGGGACAACGAGTTCGAAGCTCACGCGACCCAGGTGCCGGCGTTCGAAATCGACAAGTATGAAGTCACGAGCCGGCAATACCTGGAGTTCATGGATGCGGGTGGGTACGGGACCCGCTCATTCTGGAGTGACAGCGGTTGGGGGTGGAAAACGAAGCATGCGATCTCTCACCCCGTTTTCTGGCGCAAGGGAAACGAGGGATGGCTTTATCGCACGATGTTCGAAGAGATTCCGCTGCTGTTGGACTGGCCGGTTTATGTGAGCCACGCAGAGGCGTCGGCATACGCGCTCTGGGCGGGGAAGTCGCTGCCCACGGAAGAGCAATGGCATCGCGCGGCGTACGGGACTCGGAATGAAGCGGCCAGGCAGTATCCGTGGGGCGATGAACCGCCCGATGCGACCCTGGGAAATTTTGATTTCAACCATTGGAATCCCACGCCGGTAAACGCATTCCCCAAGGGACTGAGCGCGTTCGGCGTACACGACATGTTGGGCAATGGCTGGGAGTGGACATCCACGGTTTTCTCGGCGTTTCCCGGCTTTGAGCCTTTCCCGTTCTATCGCGGCTACTCAGCCGATTTTTTCGATGGCAAGCACTTCGTCATGAAGGGTGGATCACCGCGCACTGCGGCGTGCATGCTGCGGCCCACATTTCGCAACTGGTTCCAGGCACATTATCAATACGTTTACGCGGGATTCCGCTGCGCTAATCACAGATGAAGGAGTTCGACGATGCTTGTTCATGCGATCCCCACCAATGCGACCTACGATTTTGCTGACGATGTTCGCGCCGGACTGACCCGGTTTGGACAGAAGGAACTACCCTCGAAGTATTTATATGACGACGTCGGGTCAGCGCTGTTCGAAGTCATCAGTTATTTGCCGCAGTACGGGCTGACGCGTGCGGATGAGCGCTTGCTGCGTCGACATGCGGATGAGATTGTGGATCGGTTGAATGGGCCGGTTGCGGTGGCGGAATTGGGAAGCGGCACTGGCAAGAAGACGCGCTGGCTGCTGGAAGCATTCTGTCGGAGACAACGCACTTCGTATTATCCGGTCGAGATTTCTCGATCGGCGCTGGTCATGTGCGAGCGGGAACTGAGCGACATCGACTCCATTAGCATCGTTGGCTTCGAACGGGAATATTTGGATGGACTGCTCGAGGTCGCTTCGTACCGGAAACTCGGGCAACGGCTGTTTGTATTATTTCTGGGCAGCACGATTGGCAACTTCGATCGCGAGGCTGGGATGAAGTTTCTGGGTTCAGTCCGAAGCATTCTGCTGCCGGGAGACTCGTTGCTGCTTGGAACTGATCTGGAAAAATCAAGCGCTCAATTGCTCGGCGCCTACGACGACGAACTCGGCGTGACGGCTGCTTTCAATTTGAATTTGTTGGCCCGCGTGAACCGCGAACTCGGCGCCGACTTTGATCTAAGCCAATTTGCCCACTTGGCCAAGATTAACTACGAGGCGCGGAGCGTCGAGATGCATCTGCGGTCGAGGCGGCGTCAAAGAGTGAGTATTCCAGAATCAGATGTAGTGGTGGAGTTTGCCGAGGGAGAGACCATTTGGACTGAAAGCAGCCACAAATACTCGGCCCAAGAGGTTGCGGAGACGGCACGTAACGCCGGATTCCGCTGCGAGGCACAATGGATTGATGAGCAGTGGCCCTTTGCCGAGAACCTATTGATCGCCGAGTAAGTTGCTTGCGAGCAGTTCTATGACGCTCCGGTTTTCCGCCACGCGTGCAGGTTGATGGCGCTCATCACCATGCAAAATACGTTGGCGGGGATAAAGCCCAGTTGTTCGGTTCGGAGCCCGATGACGCAAATGAGTACACTATTCACTCCCGCCAATGCCCAACCTTCCCAGCACCGTCGCCCCACCAAAATTGTGGACGCGATGGTTAACACGCAAGATAAATAATCGAGCCGCAACACAAATGATGCCCTCCAAAAACATTGTGAGTGAAAGAGGCGGCTCTTGACTGTGATTATGGCCTTTCGTTACATGACCGTGGTCACTTGACCGGAAACACGAGTTTTTCAGGAGAGAAGACTGATGGCCAAGGAATGCGCTCATCTCAACCAGATCAAAGTTAAATCGACGAATAAGCATGTCTGCGAAGAATGCGTAAAAATGGGAGACTCCTGGGTTCACCTGCGGCTCTGTCTTACCTGCGGCAATGTGGGCTGTTGCGATTCGTCGAAGAATAAACACGCGACTAAGCATTTTCACTCCACGCAGCATCCTCTGATTCGCTCCAACGAGCGCGGGGAATCGTGGGTGTGGTGTTATGTCGATCAAATGGAAGCCGGCGAACTGAGCGCATAGGCACGGCCGGGGAAGTTGCGCGATAATTGCGCGACCGAATCTCGGGGTTCCGTATCTAACTTCCTGTTCCGGACTTCTGGAACTTTCAGTTTTATCCGTAGTTGTGAGCGATCATGCCCAAGCCAGTCCTTTTAACGGTTGACGACGATCAAGACGTCCTGAAAGCGATCGAGAGAGATTTGCGTACGAAGTACGGTGCGGACTATCGCGTGGTCAGCAGCGATTCCCCGGAAGGTGCGTTGGACCTGCTGAAATCCCTCAAGGTACGCAATGATGGCGTTGCGCTGCTGCTTGCCGATCAGCGCATGCCGCGCATGGATGGCGTCGGCTTCCTGCAGGCGGCCCGGCAAATATTTCCTGATGCAAAGCGGGCGCTGCTTACTGCCTACGCCGACACAAATGCCGCGATCAACGCGATCAATCATGCCGGTCTCGATTATTTTTTCATGAAGCCATGGGATCCCCCCTCCGAAAACCTGTATCCCCAGGTGGACGACATGCTGCAGGACTGGCAGGCTTCGTACCATCCTGCGTTTCAAGGGATCCGAGTATTGGGCACGCGGTGGTCCCCCCGATCGTATGAGCTTCGGGATTTTCTGGCCCGCAGCCATGTTCCCTATCAGTGGATCGATGTCGAGGCCTCGGCCAACGATCCTGAGACGAAGCGACTTCTGGAAGCGCTTGGTCCTGACGCAACGGATCTGCCCGTCGTCCTATTTTCGGATGGAACAAGACTGCTCCATACTGCGCCTGCGGAAGTCGCGCAGAAGGTGGGCTTTCGAACTCGCGCTGAAACCAGTTTTTACGATCTCGCGATTGTGGGTGGAGGCCCGGCCGGTCTCGCGGCCGCGGTCTATGGTGCTTCAGAGGGTTTGCACACGGTAATGGTCGAGCGGGAAGCCCCTGGCGGTCAGGCGGGAATGAGTTCGCGCATCGAAAATTACTTAGGCTTCCCCAGCGGCCTCAGCGGCGGCGACCTTGCACGGCGGGCGGTGGTGCAGGCGCGACGGTTTGGGGTTGAGATTCTGGCGCCGCAGGAAGCGGTCGGAGTTCGTATCGAAGGTCCGTACCGCATCATCAAACTGGCCGATGGCAGCGAAATCTCATGTCACGCATTGATGATCGCGAGCGGCGTGCAGTGGCGGCGGTTAGAAGCACCGGGGATCGACCACTTGCAGGGTGCGGGCGTCTACTATGGCGGCGGTTCTACGGAAGCCTTGTCGTGCCAGGGTGAAATGGTCTACGTCGTAGGCGGCGCGAATTCTGCCGGACAAGCTGCGATGAATTTTGCGAAGTACGCAGAACGCGTCGTGATTCTGGTGCGCGGCGAATCGCTCTCCAGCACCATGTCGCAGTATCTGATCGACCAGATCAAGGAGACTCCGAAGATTCAGTTGTGGACTCACGCCAGCGTGGCCGAAGTGCACGGCGCGACTCACCTGGAAGAAATTTCGGTCCTTTGTTCCGATACCGGCAAGGTGGAACGCGTTCCGGCGAGCTCGATGTTTATTTTTATCGGTGCACTGCCCCGTACGGATTGGCTGGCTGGAACCATTGAGCGCGACGAGCGCGGGTTTATTCTGACTGGGTCCGATCTGATGAAGGGCGGCGAGCGGCCCAAGGGATGGTCGCTCGACCGCGATCCCTTTCTTCTGGAGACGAATGTGCCGGGCATATTTGCCGTGGGCGATGTGCGCCATGGGTCAGTGAAGCGAGTTGCCTCCGGAGTCGGCGAAGGATCGGTAGCCGTTCAGTTCATCCATCAGTATCTGAGCAAGGTATAAATGGCCGAAACAGCGGATCTCCTGCGTCACGTTCCCGCATTTGCAGAACTGCCCGATGACCAGATCGACTGGTTTCTCAGCGCTGCGCAGGAACTCCATCTCAATGCCGGCGACACTTACGCGCGACAAAACGAACCGGCGGAGGCAATGTTCGTGCTGCTCGAGGGCGAATTTCAATGGCGCGGGGAACTGGCGGGAGAAAGCGTCGTGCTGGCGGTGAAGTCGGGTGAGATCACTGGAACCCTGCCGTTTTCGCGGATGAAGCAATACGGATTGACCGGACGGGCGATGACCGAAGCGCGGGTCTTGCGATTTCCGGCTTCGCGGTTTCCCGACCTTGTACAGCGAATGCCCGTGCTGGCGACTCGGCTCGTCGGGCTGATGTCCGACCGGATTCGGGAAGTGACTCGGCTCGAACAGCAACGGGACCGGCTGGCGGCCTTGGGCAAACTCTCCGCCGGCTTGGCGCATGAGCTGAACAATCCGGCATCGGCCGCGAAGCGCGCCACCAGCCAATTGCGGGACTTGCTGAAGAAGGTTCGCGATGCAAGTCACGAGCTAGGCCGACGCGACCTGACTGCCACACAGAAGGCAGAAATTGAAAGGCTGGAGGCGTCGCTGGTTCAAATGGATGGGCCGCCGCCCGACGCTCTTACCATCAGCGATCGAGAAGAACAACTGGATTCCTCACTGCGGCGTCACGGTCAAAACGATTTGTGGCAACTGGCTGCTGACCTGGCACGCAAGAATTTCAAGCCAGAAGTGATCGACCAACTATTCTCCTCGCTCGGTTCAGAAACGGCGCGAGCAGCGCTGGTTAGGATTTCAGCTTCCCTCGAAATCTCCGAGCTTCTACATCAAATCGAGCACAGCACCTCGCGAATCTCCGAATTGGTTGGTGCCATCAAGGAATATACCTTCATGGACCAGTCGCCGGTACAGAACGTCGATATCGTGAAGACGCTGGAAAATACACTGACGATTCTGAATCACAAGTTAAAACACGGCGTGGAAGTAAAGCGCGACTATGAGAAGATTCCCCTTCTCGTAAATTCCTTCGGCAGCCAACTGAACCAGGTGTGGACAAACCTCATCGACAACGCCATCGATTCGATGGGCGGAAAGGGTGAGTTGTGGGTTCATACGTTCCGCGAGGATGATTGCGTTGTCGTCGAGATTCGGGACAACGGCCCGGGAATTGCGCCGGAAGTTCAACCTCGCATTTTCGAACCGTTTTTCACCACCAAGGGAGTGGGGGAAGGAACCGGGCTCGGCCTCGACACGGTGCAACGCATTGTGAGAAAACATCGTGGCAACATCCAGGTTCGTTCCAAGCCTGGCGATACGCGTTTTCAAGTGCGGCTGCCGTTGGCAGGTAACGCCTGATCCCTGCGAGGATGGTTAGATCATGAACTTCGGATTGGTTGTACTGTTAGCGTTCGGCATCGGATTTGTGGCCGGCCTCCGATCGCTCACCGCGCCCGCCGTTGTGGCGTGGGCAACTCATCTGGGATGGCTGGACCTTCATAATTCTCCTTTGGCCTTCATGGGGACGATGTGGGCCGTCGGCGTCTTCACGGTGCTTGCCATTGTTGAATTGGTCGCAGACCAGCTACCAAACACTCCTGCGCGAACGGCTGCTGTTGGACTTTCTGCCCGGGCGGTCATGGGGGGACTTAGTGGGGCGTGCGTGACGGTTGCTGCAGGCGGGACGCTTTGGTCGGGCGCTCTGGCCGGCGCGATCGGCGGCGTTGCTGGAGCGTTCGGTGGATATCAAACTCGCGTCGGATTGGTGCGGTCGCTAGGCGTTGCGGACTACGCGATCGCGATTCCCGAAGATCTGGTGGCCATCGGGCTGGGCCTCTTTCTGGTTTCGCGTTTCTAAGAAACGATCATGGCCAACGCGGAACAATACGATTCAATCATCATAGGTTCCGGGCAGGCGGGTACTCCGCTCTCTACCGCCCTCGCTGAAGCTGGAATGCGCACGGCTCTCATCGAACGAAAACACGTTGGCGGCACCTGCGTGAACGAGGGCTGCACTCCAACCAAGACCATGGTGGCCAGCGGGCGCGTTGCATACCTGGCGCGTCGAGGCGCTGACTACGGCGTTCACACCGGACCCATCAGCATTGACATGGCGAAAATTCGCCAGCGCAAGCGCAACATTGTCGACAGCTTTCGAAATGGAAGCCAGGCGCGCATCGAGAAGACTGCAAACGTCGATCTGATCTTTGGAGAGGCGAGCTTCGGCGGCCCTAAGTGCGTCGAGGTGCGCATGAAGGACGGTGGTGTGCGCACGCTTGCAGCGAAATACATTTTCATCAACGCCGGAACGCGGGCTTCACGCCCAAAACTCGATGGACTGGACACCGTTCCCTTTCTGGACAACGCCTCGATCATGGAACTCGAAGCTGTTCCAGATCACTTACTGGTTCTGGGTGGCGGCTACATCGGCCTCGAATTCGGCCAACTATTTCGTCGCCTGGGCAGTCGGGTCACGATCGTTCAAAACGGCGGCCAACTTCTGGGGCGCGAAGATCCCGATATCGCGGAAGAAGTGACTTCCATCCTGCGGCAGGATGGAATTGGAATCATGCTGGATGCGAAGGCTACGCGCGTCAGAAAGTTGGACGCGAACATCCAACTCGATGTGCAATCGCCGGGCGGTTCGGCGACGCTCGTGGGCTCCCATCTTCTGGTTGCCACCGGCCGCGTGGCCAATTCCGACACTCTCAACCTGGATGCTGCGAGCATTGGAACCGACGCGCGCGGTTTCATCCAGGTGAATGATCGTCTACAGACGACCGCCGCCGACATCTACGCGCTTGGCGACATCAAGGGCGGCCCTGCGTTTACGCATATTTCCTATGACGACTTTCGAATCATTCGCTCGAACCTGATCGAAAAGAAGACGGCGTCGACCAAAAATCGTATGGTGCCGTACACGGTCTTTATCGATCCGCAACTTGGTCGCGTCGGAATCACTGAGACAGAGGCTCGCGCCCAAGGACGCAACATCCGCGTCGCAAAAATGCCGATGAGCCGTGTAGCCCGCGCTCTGGAAGTCGACGAGACTCGCGGTTTCATGAAGGCGATCGTTGATACGGATAGCAATCAGATTCTCGGCGCGGCCGTTCTCGGAATCGAAGGCGGAGAGATTATGTCGACGCTCGAGATTGCCATGATGGGCAAGTTACCCTACACAGCATTGCGCGACGGAACATTTGCGCATCCAACTCTCGCGGAATCGCTGAACAACCTGTTCACCGCCATGGACAGCGGTAAATAAGTGGCCGCGCCTTCTCAAGATCGCATCAACGTCTACCTCGTCGATGGAACCTACGAATTGTTCCGGCACTTTTTTGCTGTGCCTTCTTCGAAAGACGCAAGCGGACAAGAGATCGGCGCTGTACGCGGCGTGGTGGCATCCGTTCTGTCGATGATCGAACAGGGGGCTACGCACATTGGAGTCGCAACCGACCACGTCGTGGAGTCGTTTCGCAACAATTTGTACTCCGGATACAAGACCGCCGAAGGCGTACCCCCGGAATTGCTCTCACAGTTCCCAATCGTCGAAGAGGCGCTCCAAGCCTTGGGCGTGCTGGTATGGCCCATGGTCGAGTTCGAAGCCGATGACGCTCTCGCCTCCGCAGCCGCCAGGGCGGCGCTCGACGACCGCGTGAAGCAAGTCATCATTTGCACTCCCGACAAAGACCTGGGCCAGTGCGTCGTTGGCGATCGCATTGTCCAAATGGATCGAAGAAAAAATCTGATCCGGGATGAGGCTGGCGTCATCGCCAGATTCGGAGTCGGCCCGAAATCGATTCCTGACTACCTCGCCGTAGTGGGCGACAGCGCCGACGGGTTCCCCGGCGTCACGGGTTGGGGTGAAAAAGCCGCGGCTAGTGTTTTGTCGCAGTATGCGCATTTGGAAGACATCCCCAAAGATTGGCACCAGTGGCCTCCCTCCATCCGCAGGGGGCGAGCTCTTTCCGAATCGCTGTGCAGCGCGTGGGCCGACGCGCTGCTATTTCGAACGCTTGCAACCCTACGCGTCGATGTGCCGGTCTTCGAGACGATCGAGGACCTCCGCTGGAAAGGTGCGACTCCAGAGTTTGAGCGATTCAGCCAGCAATTGAAGGCCCCAGACCTGCTCCGCCGCGCCTCTGCAGCCCGTTCCCCTCGGGCTCGATGAGCGATCAACCGCTACGAGTTTGAGTTCCCAAACGACAAGTCAGCTGTATAGTTGCGGCAGCCCTTCCGTTATATAGCCGGGAAGATTTTTCTCCTTCTTAATCCCGGCCAGAAAATCGCTGTCGTCCACTACGGTGATCGGATCGAGCTTGAGCGGCTTCAGGACCGGATCTTTGGCCGCCACCTTTCCCTTAGCCTCCGCCATGGTGGGATGGCCTCCGAATGGAAGGTGGGGACGTACATCCATGCCTGTCGGAGTGAGTTCGTCGAGAGCCAGGAACCACGTGAGGGGCTGGCCCTGTAGAGTTAGTTTGGCTACTGGCGGAGGCGGCAAGTTGGGAAGCGAGTTCAGCGCTTTGGTCAGCCGCGTCTTTGCAAGTGTTAACGGAATGGGAGACACGTCTGGATCCTCGGTCGCCTGTGCCAGATTCAGAACCCGAACACTCCCTCCCACCGAGAAATCCTCTCCAGTGATCCCCATACTTTGCATCAGAGTCGGAGTTCCGCAGCGTGGCACTCCATTGATCATGACCAGGTGGATTGACTGCTCGTTGGCATTGAGCAGCGCTCCGTAAGGGTCCTGCGGCTTGCCGTCGAGCACGATCAAGTCGGCGCACTTGCCCACTTCCAGCGAACCCAGATGATTCTGCCAGTCGAGGATGGCGGCCGCATTGATCGTGGCCAATTCAAGAATTTGCAAAGCGCTCAACAAGCCCCCGTTGTTCTGGCTGTAAAGATGCGCGACCTTCAACTCCCCCAGCAGATTCTTGCTTCCCGAAGGCGCCCAGTCGGAACCAATGCCCATGCGCACTCCGGCTTTCAGTGCATCGGAAACACGAGCGGTGCCGCCGTACAACAGCAGGTTGCTCAGCGGCGACCAGATCATGGATGCTCCTTTGGAGGCCATAACGTCGAAGTCTTCCTTCTGCAGCGCGGCACAATGAATTCCCGCCAGCGACGGAGCGATTGCCCACTTACCGGGTTTGAACTGCAGGCTCAGAAAGTGCTTGCGAGCCGTATTGTCCAAGCCTTCTGCGAGATGCAGGAGATAACATTTCTTCTGACTGATGCGCGCCAGGAAAGACTGGGCGTCGTTGGCATCGACGTCGGGAATCCGAGTGCCGGCCTCGGGCAAGTTTGGATCGTTTGTCTGTTCTACGTTGCGTACAATGCCGCGATAAAACCTGCGCGCCCCTGCGTTACTGAAAAGCTCGATACCCTGACTCGTGGTCGTCCCTCCTAACAGGCACTTGCACTCGACGTACCGCGCCAACGACGCCAGAAGATCGGGCCGCCCGCCCAGAACTTTCATCGGTCCGCTGATCGTCGACCGGTACTCCGGAATCCCCGCCCACTGCCCGCGATTCGTATATTTCTTGGGGACATCCCACAGCCGAAGCAGGTCGTAACTCAGGTGATTGTGCAGTTCGATGAGACCGGGAAAGATCGTGCCCTGCGTATTGACGACCTGCACACCTTCAAAGTCCGCTGGGACAGCTCCACCTGTTGCCGTGACCGCGACAATCGCGCCCTTATCGATATAGAGCAGCCCATCCTTGAGGACGCGGCGGGTTCCATCCATGGTGACAATCTGCCCGCGCAGGACCATCTGCGGTCCTTCTGCGGGATCGATGACCGGCTTCGGTTTAGCCTTGGCAACAACTTTCTTCTTGCTCACTAGGGACCTCTTCACGCGGGACGGGATCCCGTCGGGATGGTGACCGTGATGGTGACACGCTTGAGGGCGGCGGTGGCGCCGGTGCGAGTCGCCCAGTTTTTGGCACCGCGCATCCACGCGGGAAGTCCAGCGGGCATGTCCTGCTCGGGGATTTCTAACTCATCGCCAGCGACAAACTTGTCGCCGTAGAGCGCCAGCGGCAGCGCTCGATCGGGGTGCTTGATGGCGGTTTTCACGGTAGGTAGAGCGGCATTCCAGTTCTGCAACATGGCCTTGATCGCCGCCGCATGTTTCACTGCGTCTCCGCCCGAAGAACTCTCGGGCTCAGTAGGATGCGTGATGTGCACTGCGAATACGGAAGAGGCCGTTCCTTTGGGAGTAGCCTTCCACAGTTGAAAGGCATTATCGGCGAGCTGACCGAGGTTCACCACCGCTTCAATCCCGCTCGCTGCAAAGATCGCATCGATCCAGCGATTTCGGTAGGCTGCGATAGCCGGATCATTCTTATGCTTGGTGCCTCCACCCTGGCCGTAGACCGAATAGAGATACGTATTGATCATCACGTAGCTTTGGTCCATTCCTAGCTTTGCCAGAAAGCCTTGAATGCGCTGTCCGGCCTCGCCGACCAGAATACGCCGCGCCATGGTCTCGTGTTGCGCTGGATCTTGTCCCAAAATTAATACGCGTGCCGATCCGTCCAATCGGCCGCGATGGAAGATCGGTCCCCATTCCGTGCGGAAATCCTTGAATGGGTACACAGTCTCGTCGGGGTAGTCGCGGACGAGTTGTTGAAAGGCCAAAGCACAATATCCGGGGTCAAAAGTGTGTGCCATTCGCTCGCTCCTTGCGGTGGTTCTGTGAGTGCCGGAAATTCGCGGTCGTGGTTCAATGAAAGATCCTTAGCGCCGAAACTTTTCCAAGCTTCTGCATAACGGCTCCGTTTCTTAACATCAGGGAACTTTTTGCCCTGCCCGGTAAGCCGAGGAGGCATTCCGAGCGTCTGGGAGTCCCGGTGCTTTGTGGGTAGTGAGTCGAACCGCAACAACGTTACAGGAATTCAGCTCAGCGAGAAATCGCGCTAGCTTGTGGATGCCGCGACGATCCCGACGAGATGCAATGGCAAACCACCGTCGAAGCGAAGGCGAAAAACACGTGGGACGGGATCGGTTGCCAAGGTGGGAAGCGTCAGCCGGCCGAAGGCTCGGAAGTGGCATCACAGACAAACGCCCACACAGGTGTAGATTGCGCTCGTGCTGACTACAAATCAGCACGGCAAGCGGCTATTTCCTCCGAAGGCCACCTAAGCCCGTCTTGCCGGCGGTTTTTCCAGTGACAGCCGTCTGTAGCGCTCCCTTGGCAGCATTCCCGGCCACACTTCCCACGTCGGGCACAAACTTCGGGTTTGCGGTCGTTCCTTGAATCGTGAACGCCACACCTCCCCGATCGCCACCCCGACCCGTTCTCTCCGCCCGTGCTTCGCCCCGTTGAGTCTGTAGGTCGGCAAGCATGCGGAAATCGAGGGCTCCGGCCGGGCTAATGGTGCCCGCTCCGGTCACCACGCCGAGGGATGGGATTGTCACATTGATGGCGTCGGCCCGGGTCATGTCAGGAGCCACTTGCGCGTTCAAGCTGGCGTTCTGAATCGTGGTGTCGGGATTCGAGGCAGCTTTTCCACTAAGGGCTGATAAAGCTCCTAATTTCGCGCCCATATCGAAACCCGCCAGGGTCGCGTTCGACAAACGCACCGGCCCCGCGATCACTAATTTGTCGAGCGGACCGCTGATTGCCAAGTCGGCCGAGAGGGTTCCACCTCTCAACTGCGATCCTGAGGGAAGCACGATACCGAGAGCTGGGAGCATCGATTGCAGTTCATCGACCGACATGTTTGGGGCGCTGAGCTTCAGGTTCACGGACTGAGTTTCACCCTGGGTCTGAAATCCGCCCGTGAGCCGGGCGAGCGACTTCCCGATTGCGATGTCACCCTGAGTGATCGTTCCGGCCTGTCGGTCGAGGTCTGTGTTCATCGCGTATTTGATGGCCACCTGCTTGGGAGCTGGAGAACCCTTCGGCGAGAGCTTTAGCTTTTCGCAGGCAATCGTGCCAGCCGCCTTGGCCTGATTGCCGTTAGACGTCAACGTTCCATCAAGATCCGCCGAGCCGCCAATCCCGCTGGCGGGATCGATAAAACCGGACGCCGCGATGTCCATGTCTTTCACTTTCAGGGTCGCGTCGAAAGGAGTCTTGGCCGAGTCCTGCGGATTCATCGGTCCGGCCTTGCCCGAAACGTTGGCGGTGCCACCTCCCGGAAGGCTGGCTGTCAGCTTGAAGGGAAACTGTGAGGTAACCGAGAGATTCGTCAGTTCAACATTCACGTCTTCATACACCTGCGGCTTCGCTGCAGAGTTGGCTGTTCCGACTGCCAATTCACCGTTAGTGATTTCCACCTTCCCGATGGAAAGATTCTTGGGCGGACCCTCCTTCGCTGGCTCAGCAGACGTTTTCGCGCTGGGACCACCGAGGGTTGAGAAATTCCAGGTTCCGTTTGCTGCTTTAAGTAAGGTGATCTTGGGCTCGTCCAGCACGATCCCCGTCACGTTCAACGTCTTCGAGAAGATGAGTGGCATCAACTCGACGCCCACTTTCAACGACTTCGCTGTTACGAACGGCGACTTGCTGAAGGCCGGATCGTCGGCGATGCTGACATTCTCCACGCCAACGTCGCCGCTTAGGAGAGAAAGGCTGAGCTCTCCCAACGTTACGGGCCGCCCCAGGGCATTCGTCAGCTCCGACTCGATCTTCGGGCGGAAGCTATTTACGTTGATCAGAAACGGGAGCGCAATCAGTATTACGAGAAGAACCGCAACTGCGATTCCCGCAATTCGCAACCAACGCATTTTCATGAGTGCATTCAGTTGCGTTCGGAGGGCCGGCCCAGTGGCAATGGATCGAATCTTCGCAAGGAATGGCTCCAGTATCGCTGCAGTGGTAGTCTTGGCAGTCTTGGTGGGAGGTATTTTCTTGCTAGAGGGGTCCGGTTCAGGAGGTGGTAACGGTCGAGCGGCCATGGCTAGCCTCCTCAATCACAACTTAGGTAGTAGAGTCTCGCGAACCGGCCGGCGTCACCTGTCAGAAGTGATAACTCAGGACATTGCTGAAATATCGCTTCGACACTCGTCGCCACCGCCGTCCCATGTCCCCATGATTAATAACAAACTCAAAAGCACTCACTCAGCATGGGTGAGTTGTGGCATATTTATTCATCGAGAGGTGATCCACCCATGCACCCGGTTCGCGTAATTCTCTGGACGGTAGCGATGGCGTATACCGGATTCATTCTGACCGGCCAGGGGCTGCGAACTTTCAACCGCCTCTCCGTTACTGAAGCCCTCCTCGGAGCTCTTACGGGATTTTTACTCGCCATCATGTTCACTCTCCGAGAGAAGCGGCGACGACGACCTGCCTTTGTTGCCTATTCCATGGAACAGATCTTCCCGAACTGGGGCAAATACCGCGAAAACCACGGCTCCCATCCGAAGCCAAAGCCTTGATCCAAGCAACGGCTGCCGAGCCGAACGTTGCCGTAATCGGCTGCCGCCCGGTAGAATTGAAGCCGCAGTCATTCAGTTATGTAGGCCCGTAGCTCAGCTGGTCTAGAGCGCTTCCTTGACACGGAAGAGGTCGATGGTTCGAATCCATTCGGGCCTACCATCCTTTCAGCAGTTTAGACAGGTCGAGCATTCACGAGTAGGGCGTTTGTGTCATGGTTTGTGTCATAACCGCCCGTTCTCGTGCTCGCGGCAAGAGCTTCCACTGCTTTCCGCTTCGCTTCCATTCGTACGTGGCTGTAGCGTTCTAGCATACGACGACTGACGTGTCCGGCAATCGCCATAATGGTGGAGTCCGGTGCGCCGCTCTCGGCAAGTTGAGTGATAGCGCAGTGGCGCAGATCGTGGAACCGGAAGCCGGGCAAGCCCGCCTTCTTTGTGAGCGTCCTCCAGGCCGACCGCCAGCTCTTCAGATGCCGAGTCGGGTCAAAGCTTGTAGCGTTGTCGAGTGGCTCCCGCTTGGCGCTGAAATTGAATCTGGACGTGAAAGCCGCAAAGACGTAATGCGACGGCTCGGCTGGGCCGAGACCCTCGGCTCTCTGGCGCAGCCTCGCCAGAGCCGATGCCGCCACGTCAGTCAGGGGGACGATCCGCTCGCCCGCAGCCGTTTTGGACTTGCGAATCGTTAGGGTGCGAGCGAACAGGTCGACGTCACACCATTGCAGCCCTTTCAACTCGCAACCCCGTGCTGTGGTGTTCAGGCAGAGGACCGCTGCAAGATAAGCCGTTTCCCATTCGGGTCGCATCACAGCTGTCTTTAGCAGCCTTTGCTTCTCGTCCTCGGTTAGAGCCCGCCCGATAGTCGACGGCTCGCGTAGCGGGCGTATGTCATCGGCAACGCGTGCCCAGAGACGCGCCCGCTTCAGGATGCGCCGAAGAATACCCAACTCTGCGTTCAGCGTAGCAGGTCCAACCTTCTGCTCAGCCCTCCAAGCACGATACTCACTGATCCGCTTCGCTGTGATGGACTTCAACGGCTCTTGTCGGAAGTATGCCCGCAACTGAACGAGCAACTGTTTCTCTTTGGCTTGGCTGGCCGGAGCAAGTTCCAGCTTCCGAGCAGTCATGTAGTCATCTGCTGCCTGCCCGAATGATTGCCGGGCGAGTGATGCGGAGGTCTGCGTTAGCTTGCCCTCCATCGCCTGACCGATGAGTTCTTTTTCCTTTGACTGCGCTTCCCTCCAGTCTTTCGTTCCTAGCGACTGCCGGAAGCGCTGCCCGTTGACGACGAAGTGACAGTGCCACGTTTTACCGCGCTTTACGAGTGCCACGTTTGCCCCCTTTCCTCTTCGATAGTTTCATTGCCCTCCATCTCGCCACACGATGAGCCTCGCGGTGCGCAACGGAGCAGTAATTCTGGTCAGGACGTTGTTGGAAGAAAACCTCGCTGCAATGCGGGCATATACGCAGCCCTTTACCCCCGACCACATCAAGCAACGCCCGAACATAAAAGGCTGTCTTTACGTCCTCACACCAAATCGCCGGAGTGAAGCGCTTTCCGGTCCACCAAAGCACCAAGCGCGAGGAGGCACTGAGCGTCTCGGACAACTCCTCGGAAAGTAACCAGCGTGCATCTTTCGAGGCACGGGAACTTGGCCGTCTGCCGAACATCACTTTCATTGCCTCTTCTGGAGAAAGGTCAGTGTTCTTCTTGACCTCTTCAGAGAATTGCTCGTCGATGAACCTGGAGAGATCAGTAGGAGCCTTGCTCTCGTACGCTCTCTTAAGTCTTTCTTCGGCCTTGCGCAAGGCGATCGAGTCGGAAGGATTCTGAAGCGCTGTTGTCAGTTCAACCATCGCAACGAAATGCTGCGCATCCTCCGGCGCCAAGTGCTCACGTACACCCTTTAGATCGGAATTCCTGAAAACTCGAATTGGAGTCGCGGGCCCCAGTTCGCGGAAAAAGGTAGCGAACCCTTCCTGTTCAGCGCGCTTCGCCGGAATCAGAACAGGCATCCTATATTCTTCTGTTACGGCATCGTACAAGCAACGTTGCATGAGCATAAGCGTAAGTCGTAGGATCAGTGTTGTCAAGACTCCTGTGGAGGAAATCAGTGACGAAAACTCAAGAACTCAGTGCGATTGAGGCAGCCCGCAAGCTCGGAGTCGGCCTCGACTACCTCTATTCCCTGCTATGGACGGGAAAACTACAGGGCCGCAAGGCTGGCAAACAATGGCGGATCCCCGCCGAGGCCGTTGAAGCCCGACTTAAACAGAGAGGTGCGTGATGCCGGACAACATTCCTCAACTGCTTACTCTGTTGGAACTGGCGGAAAAGCTCAGAGTTTCTTCGCATACTATCCGCTCCTGGATTCGCAAGGGCAAGTTACGCCCTGTCCGCGTTTGCCGGAGGCTTCTTTTTCACCCGGACGAGGTTTCCCGCTTCTTGGCAGAAGGGAATTGAGAACAGGTGCCGCTGATGACCCACCTTTCCGAGACTCTAACCGGTGTATCCCTGTTAGACGCGCTGAGCAAATACATTAGTCGTTTTGTCTCTCTCTCGCAGTCGCAGGCCGACCTTTGCGCCCTTTGGGTCATTCACACGCACGCCACAGATGCGGCAGACTTCACCCCGTACCTCGACATAAATTCTCCAGTGCTTCGGTCAGGTAAGACGAAATTGCTTGAAGTGCTCCGACTGCTGGTGGCCAAGCCTTGGTTTACCGGCAGGGTTACGGGCGCAGCGTTGGTACGAAAGACGGAGCAGGAGCACCCGACGTTGTTACTGGATGAGTCGGACACGGCTTTCAATCAGGGTGACTACTCCGAGAAACTGCGCGGCATCCTCAACACGGGGTTTGAGAGGGACGGAGTCTATTCGATGTGCGTCCCAAAGGGAAACGATTGGGAATCTCGTGACTTCTCGACCTTCTCGCCGAAGGCCATTGCAGGCTCGGCAAGCTGCCACCAACTATCCAAGATCGCGCCATCCCCATCCGACTCAAGCGAGCACTGCGGGACGAGCAACGCCAACGCCTGCGTAAGCGCAAAGTGAAACCGGAAGCGGACCAACTGCGCCAGCTTGTCACTGATTGGGCAGGGCAGAACCTCACGAGCTTGCGGGAAGCAGAACCTCAGTTGCCCGACGAGTTAAACGACCGTCAGCAAGATGTATGCGAGCCCTTGCTTGCGATTGCGCAGTGCGCCGGAGGTGATTGGCCTAAGAGGGCCGAACGTGCGTTGATTACGGTATGCGGCAATTCTGCCGAGCAGCAAGAGAGTTCCCAAGGCGTCGCGTTGCTGGCAGACATCAGGGTTGTACTGTCTCCCTCTGGTGTTGACAGAATCTCCACTCAGGAGTTGCTTAAGGAACTATTGAAGATCGAAACCTCACCGTGGTCTGAGTGCGACCGTGGAAAGCCTCTGTCCCCGTATGGGCTCTCACGAGTGCTGCTACCCTTCGGCATTCGCCCGAAAGACCTACGCTTCGGGAGTACAACGCGAAAGGGGTATCTCCGGGCAGACCTTGAGGAATCGTGGGCCAGGTACCTCCCTGTGGCTACTGAAAAGGGGCAACAGGGGCAACAAGCCGCTGTTCATGCGCCTTTCGGCGAGATTGGCAAAGGGCAACAGAGTGTGTCTGTCGCGGACTTGAAAAGTGAAGAATCGTCAGCAAATACGCGTGTTGTCGCGAATGTAGCCCTTTCATGGGACGAACAAGGGGCTTTGAGCACTCGAAACAGGCGAACAAAGCCTAACGGTGCAAAACATTGCTTGATTCATCCAGCCAACAAAACCCGGTGGTGGTTGCGCGCTGGAGTCGATCCCGTCTGTGACATATGCCATCCCAACCCTAACGCGACCTGAGAGGGTCACACGATTAAGCACTGATCCCCCTACCACACGGCAGCGGCTCTACCATCTCTACCTGCTCTACCCG
>Ga0207693_10001864_pt1 | contig 18460 bp, 23 predicted proteins | sample LARL81metaG_FD_184347 | JGI IMG/M metagenome (GOLD analysis project Ga0207693, IMG submission 184347) | Corn, switchgrass and miscanthus rhizosphere microbial communities from Kellogg Biological Station, Michigan, USA - LAR L8-1 metaG... | ecosystem: Host-associated > Plants > Roots >...
CCCGCCTACGACCACGCCGAACTGACTGTCAACGCCGCGCACCGCGTGGTGTTTGAGGCACTCGCCGGCATGGCCGCGCGTCGTCGCGACGCCGCACAGGCAAAACCTGGGCCGCCCGCGCGCTAAAACGCACTTCACCAGCATGGGGTGAACCGGGATAATTTAGTCTCCCAGGCTTATTCGCAGCACTTTGGCGGTCGTGTCGATGGCAGGAGTTCTTCGACATCGAGGCCACGCCGGTGCTGGAAGACCAGCTGTACGGGTAGACCAATCGGCGGTCCTGCTAGCGTGCGCCGGTGGACCTGTGAGACCAGCTCCGCCTTGACGTTCCGGTCACCCAAGCTGGAATGGGCGGCGGTCTGGTGGGTCCGGAGCTGGCCGCTGCCGTCGCTGCTGCGGGCGGCCTTGGCGCGCTCGGGCTGCTGCCGCCTACGGAGTTGGGCGAGGCGATCCGCCAACTGCGTGGCGCCGCCCCCGACCACTCAGTGGCGGTCAACCTGTTGATGCCGTTTCTCCGCCGCAGCCACGTCGACGTGTGCATCGAGTCGCGGATCGACGTGGCCGTCATCGCTTTCGTCATGGATTGGGCTCTGCAACGGTGGCTCACCGAGCATGGCGTCAGCGGGCGGACACATCGCGGGTGACACTCGCGCGCTCACGTTTTTGCGCCGCGCGCTCGAAGTGGCCCGTGGCAGGCCCGCGCTCCTCGAAGGTGGCATCGCGGGCGCCGACGATACCCGTGCGGCGTTGGCCGCCGGGGCCGCAGGGGTGGTGGCGGGGACACGCTTCCTGCTGACCGATGAAGCCGGCGCGCATCCGGAATGCCAGCGCCGAATCCTCGGCGCCGACAAAACGTGTCGGACGACTCTGTTCGGGCTCGGGTGGCCAGCCCCGCACCGCGTGGTGGCCAACGCCGCGACCCGGCGGTGGTGTCGCGACGACGGACGCCCCAAGCTCGTGCCGCGGGTGATCAACGCACGCAGCCGCATGCTGGCCAGCCTCCCGGACGGGGCGATCATGCCCACGACGAGAATGCAGACGCCGGACCTGCCGATGTTCTCCCCATTGCCCCAACGATCGGCATGCCCGACTCGGCGGTGGACCGTACCGCGCTGTACGCGGGTGAGACGGTCCTGCGCATGACATCCGTCATATCCGCACGCCAGGCGGTGACTGATCTGACGCCGCGGTGAACAATGAAGGTATGACCGGAGTTCTGTTCTTCGACGGGGCCTGCGGGATGTGCACTCGTTCGCGCGATTTCCTGGTGCGGCACGACCGCACGGGCAATCTCGAGACCGAGCCGTTGCAGGGCGTGGGAGTGGCCGAGCGCCTTGGCATTCCCCACGACCAGTTGTTGGCAGCCATGCGGTGGTTGGACTCGTCCGGTGACGTCTACAGCGGCGCCGAGGCCTGGGCCGCTGCATGGTCGGTCGCCCTTGGCACCCGCCTGCCGCTGTTGGTCTACCGTATCCCTGGCGTCCGGTTCGTTCAGAACGTCGTGTACCGGTGGGTCGCCGAGCATCGCTACCGCTTCCCCGGGAAGACCCCGTACTGCGAATCGCATCCCATCGCGTGCTGACGCAAGGAATGTGGTTGTGCGCCAGACCGATGTCGTGATCCGGCGGACGATTCCAGACGACCTCGATGCGATCGGCACGATCTACGCCCACCATGTGCAAACCGGTGTCGCCACATTCGAGCTCACTGCGCCCGATGCTGCCGAATGGCAGCGCCGCCTGCATGCGATCACCGGCGACGGACTGCCTTTTCTGACCGCAACACTGGACGGCCGGATCGCCGGGTATGCGTACTGCGCACCATGGAAAGCGCGACCGGCCTACCGCCACACCGTGGAGGATTCGATCTACGTCGCCCCCGATGCGGTCGGCTGCGGGGTCGGCGGCCGGCTGCTCGACGCCCTGCTGGCCGACTGCACCCGCGCGGGAGTTCGCGAGGTCATCGCCGTTATCGTCGACGCCGACGGCGCGGCATCACTGGCTCTGCACCGCAACCGCGGCTTCGTCGACGCCGGACGGCTCACCGCGGTCGGCTTCAAGCACGGCCGGTGGCTGGACACCGTGCTCCTGCAGCGAAGTCTGTCCTGACCCGGTCACCCAAGCTGGTCGGTGACTTCCGTCCAGACCGGGTTGTCGTTGCGGTGGTCGGCGGTGTTGCGGCACTCGCCGTAGAGCCGCATCGTGGCAAAGCCCATATCGTTGACGCTGCGATAGAAGATCGCCGTCACGCCGTCGCGGGTCAGCTTCTGGCCGAAGTGCTCGCCCATCGAGCCTGCCGGAGTCCACCCGTGCGCCACCATGGAAGCCCCGATGTCGCGCAGATACTTGACCGAATTGCTTTGCGGCAGACGAAAAGTCATATAGATAGCGACCTGATACGGCGGCTCGTTCTCGTTCTTGCACGACACGAACGCGTAACCGCCCGCCGCATCGTGTAGCTGCGCCGTGCTGACGATCTGCTTGGCGGATGCAACCACTTGCCCCGCCGCCTGAGCGTCGGTCATGGGCTCACCTTGCAGAGGCACCCCGTCGTTGCCCCGGTCCCTGAGCCACAAGACGCCGGCCACCACCGCGAGCGCCGTTGCGAGTGCTGCCAGGAGCAGCACCACAGATCGCGGCGAACGGAGCCGACCGTCTCTGCTGTTCATCGAGGCCTCGTGCCAAATCTACGCTGCGTCTGATACTTGAAACTATAGCATATAGTGTCTAGTATCACTGTCGTGGACAGCGCAATCATCCAGGCCGCAATGGCCGAGGCCGAGGCAACGGGGACCCCGGTCGCCGAGTTGTCCCTGGATCGGATCGCCCGCCGGGCGGGTTTATCCCGTTCGACCGTCTACCGGCGGGTGCGCACCCGCCGCGCGCTCGACGAAGCCGTGCGCGCGGCCGGCGGTGATCCCGGCAGCCGAATCGGGGTTCGCGAACGGGCGATAGCCGCGGCGACCGAACTGATCGTTGCCGACGGTGTCGCGGCGCTGACGGTGGACGCGGTGACCCGTCGCGTCGGCTGCGCGGCCACGTCTGTCTACGCCGCCTTCGGTGACCGCGAAGGCCTCCTTGCCGCGGTGTTCGACCGCCACGCTCCCCTGCCCGTTGTCGAGGATCTGCTCGCCGCTGATTCGCGACCGTTCGCCGATTTCGAATCCGGCGTGCGCGCGATTTACACCGCGGTGTTCGACAGCGTTGCCGACGACACCGCGGTGCTGCAGGCGCTGTTCGCCGAGATTCTCGCAAAGCCGAACGGCATTGGAACGCAGTTCTTCCGCGAGCGGATCCTGCCGCGCATCGCGTCGACGGTTGGCGCCTGGCTGGATGAGCAGATATCCGCAGGCCGGTGCGTCAACCTGCCGCTGGAACTGTTGATCCCACTGCTGATCGCCCCGATCAGTGTCCATCTGCTGGCCCGCCCTCGGCTGATCGCGGCGGGTCAGGCCGTGTCGGACCGGCACATCGTCGTCGAGGCCATGACGTCCGCGTTCTGCGGTGCGACGGCCACCACATCCCATCGACCAACGAGCACATCATGAAATCTGTCGTCATTACAGGATCGTCAAGCGGCATCGGCCGCGCCTGCGCATTGATGTTGGACCGCAACGGTTTCCGGGTGTTCGCCGGTGTCCGCAAGGAGGCCGACGGCGACACACTGCGTGCGGTGGCGTCGGAATCGCTCACCCCCGTGCACATCGACGTGGCCGACGCTGCGTCGATTCAGGCCATGGCCGACCGGGTCAAAAGCGAAGTCGGCGATGAGGGGCTGCACGGGTTGGTCAACAACGCAGGCACTACGATGCCGTGTCCGATCGAGTACCTCCCGCTCGCCGGCTTTCGTCATCAGCTGGAAGTGAATCTTGTTGGCCCGCTGGCGGTCACCCAGGCCCTGCTGCCTGTCCTCCATCGGGGTCAGGGCCGGGTCGTCAACGTGACGTCGGCGGCAGGTCGGGCCGGGGTGCCATTGATGGCGCCATACGTGTCTGCCAAACACGGACTGGAGGGGCTCAGCGACGTGATGCGGCTCGAGTTTCGCCAGTTAGGGATTCAGGTGGCGGTGATCGAGCCCGGCTTCGTCGGCACCGCGATGGGTGGCAAGCTGCAGCGCGACACCGAGGCCGCATTGCGCACACTGCCCGATGACGGCAGGCGTCGTTACGGGGCGGCGCTCGAAAAAGTGGCGCAGGAGATCAGCCAACAGGCGGCCACCGGTTCGCCGCCGGATGTGGTCGCCGAGGCGGTGCTGCACGCTCTGACGAGCAAGAAGCCGCGGACTCGCTATCCCTCGGGCAGTGGCGCGAAGCGCATGCTGTTCATGCGGCGCCTCCTGCCCGACCGGCAGTTCGACCGCATCGTCTTGCGCGCGGGCGGTCTAGAGGGCTTTTGAGCAGCTAGGCCGGTCGGCCGACGACCTCGCGGCGCAACGATTTCGGGAGGTACACCGCGCCGGGCCCGGCAACCGACGCACTGTCGGACGGATTCGAAATCGCACAGCGTTTGAGGGACAGGCACCCGCAGCCGATGCAGGAATCGAGTTTGTCGCGCAACGCCATCAGCCCGGCGATCTGACCATCCAGACGTTGCCGCCAGTCCTTGGAGAGCCGCGTCCAATCCGCGCGGGTAGGTGTGCGACTGTCCGGCAGCATCTCGAGCGCAGTAGCGATATCGTCGAGGCTCAAGCCGACATTGCGGGCGGCGCGGATGAACGCCAGCCGCCGCAACACGTTTCGTTCGAAACGACGCTGTCCTCCGCTCGTGCGGCTGGCGGTGATCAGCCCCTCCTTGTCGTAGAACCGGATCGCTGACGGTGCGAAACCGCTGCGCTCCGCCACCTCGCTGACGGTCAGGAGGTCTCGGCTCTCCATCGCGTGCACCCCAATTCGCTTTAGCTCTTGACTTAAAGTTCACTTCAACTATCAGTATGCCGGTATGACTGCTTTTGAACACATCTCTCCCGTCGCGATCGTCACCGGCGGCTCCCGTGGCTTCGGCCGCGCAGTGGCCGCGGCCCTGCTGGAGCGGGCGTGGACGGTGGTGACCGACGCCAGGCGCGCGGCCGACCTCGACGCGACGGCAACGGAGCTCGCCTCCCAGCGGCTGATCACCATCCCCGGCGACGTCTCCGAACCCGCACACAGAGCCGCACTGGTCGTCGCCGCAATTGACGCCGGACCGCTGCGGCTGCTGGTGAACAACGCCAGCCGGCTCGGTCCAAGCCCGCAGCCCCGCCTCGCCGACTACCTGGCTGCGGATCTGCGAGCCGTGTACACCACCAACGTCTTCGCTCCCCTGGCCCTGATCCAGGCCGCGCTTCCCGCGCTGACCGGCAACGGCGGCGGCATCGTGAACATCACCTCGGATGCGGCCGTCGAACCGTACGAGGGCTGGGGCGGCTACGGCTCGTCGAAGGCGGCGCTCGACCACCTCACGGCGATCCTGGCCGTCGAGAACCCCGCGATCGGGGTGTATGCATTCGATCCCGGCGACATGCGCACAGAGATGCACCAGGCCGCTTTCCCCGGCGAGGACATCTCCGATCGCGCCGAACCAGAATCCGTCGTGCCCGCGCTACTGCGGCTGCTCGACACCCGGCCCCCATCCGGCCGTTACCGCGCACAGGACCTGCTCGCCGTCGGAGCAGATGCATGACGTCCCCCTACCCGGCCGGGAGGTGGGCCCCCAGCTTGCGAGGGCAGTCCCCCCTGCCGAAGCCGTACACGCATTTCGAGCGCACACCCGCCTCCGATGCCGTCGAGCCACCGGAGGCACACGGTGTGGCCCGCGACGGCGTCAAGCTGATGATCGCCACACCGCGTGGCATCGCACACGCGCGTTTCACCGACCTCGGCGAGCACCTCGCCCCCGGCGATCTACTGGTCGTGAACAACTCCGCGACGCTGCCCGCCGCCGTCACCGGCGCCCGAGCGAAGCGAGGCCCCATCGCCGTGCACTTCTCCGCCGCGCTCGACGACCACATCTGGGTCGTCGAACTACGAAAGGCCACCAAAGCGACCGGCCATCTTCCGGATGTCGAACCCGGCGAGCGCATCTCGCTGCCGGACGGCGCCGCGCTCGTCGTCATCGGCTCTTATCCGCAAGCGGGTGTGATGGGCAGTCGGCTGTGGACCACACGGCTGGCGATCGAAGGCGACGTCACGTCCTACCTCGACAGACACGGGCGGCCCATCCGATACGGCTACGTCCCGCGGTCCTGGCCGTTGAGCAGCTATCAGACGGTGTTCGCCCGGCGTCCTGGCAGCGCCGAGATGGCCAGTGCAGCAAGGCCATTCAGCGTCGAGCTGGTGACCTCGCTGGTGTCGGCGGGGATCGTGATCGCACCGATCACCCTGCATGCCGGGGTGTCTTCGGCGGAGCAGGGCGAGCCGCCGACAGCGGAGCCGTTCGAGGTGCCGCCCGCGACCGCATGGTTGGCGAACATGACCCGTGCGTCGGGCGGGCGGGTGATCGCCGTCGGCACCACGGCGACCCGCGCCGTAGAGTCCGCCGCCGATCCCGACGGCACAGTGCACGCCGCGACAGGCTGGACGGATCTGGTCCTCGAGTCCGGTCGCCCGCCACGCGTCGTCGACGGCCTGATCACCGGCTGGCATGACGCAGGCGCCTCGCACCTGCTGCTACTCGAAGCGGTCGCCGGGCGCGCGCTCGTGGCTGCTGCGTATCGCGAAGCGATCGCTCACGGATACCTGTGGCACGAGTTCGGCGACAGCGCGCTGCTGCTCCCTAACCCCCCGCGATCCCGCTGATCAACCGGTCGCACACGGCGTCCATCTCGTGCCGCGCCTGATCGGGATTCGACGCGCGGGAGACGAACAGCGCCGCCTCGTCCAGCGCCCCGAGCAGGACGTGCGCGGTCGGCCGCAACGGCTGTTCGGGGATGGCACCTTCGGCGATAGCGTGCGCAAGCATTCCCTCGATCACCCCGAGGCCGTATTTCACCCCGACGGCGCGCCACCGATCCCAGCCCAGCACGGACGGCGCGTCGATCAGCACGATCCGCTGGACGTCGGGCGCCGAACAGCGGTCGAGGAAGAGACGCGCCCCCAGCCGCATCGCTTCCAAGGGGTCCTGCGGTTGATCCGCCATGATCTGCCGCGCGATGTCGGCGACCAGATCACGCTCGACCTCTTCGTATACCGCCGCGAACAGCGCGGCCTTGTCAACGAACTGGTGATACAACGCACCCCGTGTCACCCCGGCCGCGGCGACGATCGCCTGGGTGGAAACGTCGGAAAAACCCTTGTCGGCGAACAGCTTTCGCGCCGCATCGATCAGCAGCGCACGCGTCGCGGCGGTGCGCTCGGCCTGTGTGCGCCGGGCAGGAGACCCTGCGGCCGCATCGTCATTGACTTTCATACAGGCTGCACGTAACTTTCATACTGAGTGTTTGTAAGTCTGCTGGAAAGGATAGCGAACATGCCGCAGGTGGCGCTGGACCAAGCAACGATCGACTACCGCGTGTTGGGCCCCGAGGACTCGCCTCATCCGCCGGTGCTGTTCGTGCACGGCATCCTCGTGGACAGTCGGCTGTGGGACCGGGTGGCCGAGGGCTTGGCGCGACAGGGCTTCCGCTGCTACCTGCCGAACTGGCCGCTCGGCTCGCACGCCATTCCCGTGAAGGATCCGGGCGCCCTCTCACCGAGTGGTGTGGCCTCGATGATCCGCGACTTCATCGGCGCGCTTGGGCTATCGGACGTGACGCTCGTCGGCAACGACACCGGCGGCGGCCTGTGCCAGCTGGTCATCGACGCGTATCCGGACCAGGTCGGCCGCCTGGTCCTGACCAACTGCGATGCGTTCGACAAGTTCCCGCCGTTTCCGTTCACGCTCGTCTTCGCGCTGCTGCGTGGACCGATTTCGATCAAGCTGCTGTCCGAGCAGATGCGGATCACGGCCCTGCGGCACTCGCCGCTCGGGTACGGCCTCCTCATGCATCCGGATGCGCAGCTCACCGCGTCCTGGCTGGAGCCCTGCCGCACGGACCCCCGTATCCGCAGAAACGTGGCCACACTGCTTCGCAACGTTGCCAAGACGGATCTGGCCGACGTGTCGACGCGGCTCGGTCGGTTCACCAAGCCAGTGACGATCGTCTGGGGGCAGAGCGACCGCGCCTTCACCCCCGCGTTGGGCAGGCGCCTGGCGGCGCTGTTCCCGAACGCGGCGCTCATCGAGGTACCCGGTGCGCGCACGTTCGTGTCGCTGGATGAGCCCGCCGCGGTGATCGATGCGATCGCGACCGTGGGGGCGACCACATAGTCCCCGCCGATCTGTCGAGGGTGATTTCGCGGATGGAAACGCGCCGTGGCTGGAGGCGCCTGGCCCCCGGACTGCCCGAAACCCGCCGCTGCCCGCCTCGGCAAGCGTGCTCCGCTGATCGGGGCTACTGCCCCTTCGGCTGTGTCGCCGCCTGCGTCGTGGCTAACTCTTGGTCAGCGTGAACTGGCAGACGTCGGTGTAGCCGGCGCGGAACAGTTCCGCGCAACCGGTCAGGTATTTCGTGTACCGGTCATAGACCTCTTGCGACTGGATCGCGATGGCCTCGTCCTTACGGGCCTCGAGCGCCGCTGCCCAGATGTCCAGCGTCCGCGCATAGTGCAGCCGCAGCCGCTGCGCGAGCTTGAGCTCGAAGCCGGCCTTCGCGGCTTGCTCCTCGACCGTCGTCGGCTTCGGCAGATCTCCGCCAGGGAAGATCTCGTCCATGATGAACTTGCTGAACTTCAGCAGCTTCATGGTCAGAGGCAGGCCGCTGCCGGCGAACTCCTCATCGGTGGGCTTGATGATGGTGTGCAGCATCATCACGCCGTCGTCGGGCAGGATCTGGAAGGCCTTCTTGAAGAAGTCGTCGTAGCGATCGCGACCGAAGTGCTCGAACGCGCCAATCGACACGATCCGGTCCACCGGCTCGTCGAACTGCTCCCAGCCCTGCAGCAGCACGCGCTTGCTTCGCGGGCTGCCGGATTCGGCAAACACCTTCTCGACGTGGGCCTTCTGATTCTCGCTGAGCGTGAGGCCGATGACGTTGACGTCGTAGCGCTCGAGGGCACGGTTGACGGTCGCACCCCAGCCGCAACCAATGTCGAGAAGCGTCATGCCGGGCTGCAGGCCCAGCTTGCCCAACGACAGGTCGATCTTGGCGTATTGCGCCTCTTCGAGCGTCATGTCGTCGCGCTCGAAGTAGGCACAGCTATAAGTCTGCGTCGGATCCAGAAACAGCCGGAAGAAGTCGTCGGACAGGTCGTAGTGCGCCTGGACGTCTTCGAAATAGGGCTTCAAGTTCTGGGCGTCGCTCGTGGTTTCCGGCAAAGTTGCAGCCTCTGACGTTTCGCTATGTTCTCATCCGAAAGGCTCCACGCTTTTCGAGAGCCTCCCCCGTCGTGAGGGCAGTCTACGCACAGCCGATGTGTACAGCTCCCAGAGATCTGTACAGCGCGAGATAGTTGACAGAGTCAGAGAATGAATTGACGATGTCAACTATGACTGACGTGGTTGACGACGTCCGTGGATTCAACCGCTTCTACACTCGCGTGTTGGGCCTGCTGCGGCCCGAACTGGCCGGATCGGCGTTTGGTCTGACGGAGGCCAGGGTCCTGTTCGAGGTGGCTCACCGCGACGACCTGGCGGTGTCCGACCTTCGCCGCGACCTCGACCTCGACGCCGGCTACCTCAGCCGCATCCTGTCCGGGTTCACCGCATCCGGGTTGGTGGCCAGGGAGAAGTCGGCGGCCGACGGGCGTCGCCAGGTCGTCCGGCTCACGGCCGGGGGCAGGCAGGCGTTCGACGAGCTGGACCGGCTGCAGGCAGCCGCCATCGACACCCTGCTGGCGCCGCTCGATGACGGTCAACGAAACCAGCTCGTCGGTGCGATGGGCCAGATCCGCAGGATGCTGGGCAGCGAGACGCCCTGGACGGGTATCGTGCTCCGCCCACCCCAGCCGGGCGATCTCGGTTGGGTCGTCGAACGGCACGGCGCCCGATATGCGGCCGAATACGGCTGGGATGCGACGTTCGAAGCGCTGGTCGCGCGCGTTGTCGCCGACTTCGCCGAGCGCCGGGACAACCAACGCGAGGCGGGCTGGATCGCCGAACTGGACGGGGATCGAGTCGGTTGCGTGTTCTGCACCGCCGCCGACGCCGACGACACCGCACAGCTGCGGTTGCTGCTCGTCGACCCGTCGGCGCGCGGGGCGGGTGTCGGGACCCGGCTGGTGGACGAGTGCCTGCGATTCGCCCGGCGAACCGGCTATCGGCGAATCACGTTGTGGACCAACGATGTACTCGTTGCCGCCCGCCGCATCTACGAGCGGGCCGGTTTCAGGTGCGACCGTCGCGAGCCGCACCACAGCTTCGGGCACGATCTCGTCGGCGAGTACTGGTCACGAGACCTGTAGCTCGAAGTGATGCCACCTGCGCGTCAGGCGGTCGGCGCAGCGCCAAGCACCCGCTGGATGTCGGGCTTCATGGCCTGCAACTGGCCACCCCAGTAACCCCAGCTGTGCGTGCCGTTGGGCGGGAAGTTGAACACCCCGTTGCTGCCCCCGGCTCGGGTGTAAGCCGCTTGGAACTCCCTGTTGGTGCGGATAGTCAGACCCTCCAGGAATTGCGCGGGAATCTGCGCGTTGCCCAGCCCGGCATCCAGATCCGTCGGGTTGCCGTTGCCGCTGTACACCCAGATGCGGGTGCCGTTGGAGACCAGGCGTCCGATCTGCAGCATGGGATCGTTGCGCTGCCAGGCCGGCCCGCCATAGGGACCCCACATGTCGAGCGCGTTGAAGCCACCCGCATCGCCCATCGAGATGCCCACCAGCACGGGCCACAGTCCCCTGGACAGATTCAGGAAGCCTGACAGGGCTCCGGCGTATACGAACTGCCCCGGGTGATAGGCAGCGAGGATCAGCGCAGAACTGCCCGACATCGACAGGCCGACCACGGCGTTGCCGGTCGCGCTGACGCCCTTATTCGCGGCCAGCCACGCCGGCAGCTCCGATGTCAGGAAGGTCTCCCATTTGTAGGTCTGAGTGGTGCCGTTGCCGACGGCAGGCCGGTACCAGTCGCTGTAGAAGCTGGACATGCCGCCGACCGGCGCCACGACCGAGAGGCCGGAGCCGTCGAACCAACTGAATGCGCCGGTCTCGATGTCCCAGCCGCTGCGGTCGTCGCGGGCGCGCAGACCGTCGAGAAGGTAGACCGCCTTGGGCCCACCGCCCTGGAATTGAACGGTGATGTCACGACTCATCGACGGCGACGGAACGCTGAGAACTTCGACCGCCGCGCCGGCCGTTGGAGTACCCCCGATCACCCCGACCAACCACGGCAGCAATGCCGCCACTGCCATCGCCGCCGGCAGCCGGCGGATCCTCTTGCCTGGTGCCTGGTGAGTAGAGTTCATCGCCCTTCATTTCGTCGTGCGTACATCGGGTTAATCGCGGACCACGAACGAGCGGTTACACCTTTCCGATGCGCGCGATGAGAGCACAATTGCCCTCATCCGACAGTTCAAAGGGGCCGTCACAGGGAAAGGAGCGGGCGATGAAGGCCAAAGTGGGCGACTTCCTGGTGGTCAAGGGAACCACCGTCGAACAGCATGATCAGCGGGGAGTGATCACCGAGGTCCGCTCGGCCGACGGCTCGCCGCCATACGTGGTGCGGTGGCTGGCCAATGACCACATCGCAACCGTGTATCCGGGCCCGGACGCCCTCGTCGTCACCGCCGCCGAACAAGAGGCGGCCGACGCGCGCGGCCACTCTCACTGAGACGTCCGCGAACGGAGCCGAACATGACCAACCCTGACGGTGGTGGGTTTGGTGACGACGCGCCCGAAGCCGATGTCGTCGAACAACTCATCCCGATCGATGTCAGCGACGAGGACACCTGGCGGGACGCGGCACGCGTCGCGAGTGCACGGGATTGGCAAGCCAGTGAAGCCGATCTGATCGACCAGGCCATCGCTGTTCCGGATGACGATTCGGAGTTTGACCGCTGAGACATCAGTTGTGCGAGGCTGTCGACTCCTTGAGAAGCAGCCCGTAGCCGTTGCAGCACAGGCTGACTCGAAGAGGCTGGCTGGCCGTATGGGTCGCAAGCCATTCGCGCAGCACCGGTTTCTGTTTCTCGACCGACGCCTGCGTCACTCCGAGTTCGCGCAGCAGCGCGGGCAGAGTGGTTGGCTGCGTCGATGCGGTGCCGACGTCGCTGGCATGTGGGGTTATGACTGTCATGGCTGTCCCCTTTGGCGCCGTGAACCCAATTCTAGGTCGGGTGACCTCTGCGCGGAACCGTTTGCTCGAGAGCCGTATCGCCTATGGCGGTAAGTTCGGCATTGTTAGCTGTGCCTCGAGTGCGCCGGTTAAGCCGAAGATGGATCCATGGCGATTCTTGATGGCATTCGACGCAGCGTCGTCGGGCTCTGTGCGTTGACGGCCGTTGTGGTGACACCGACGACCGCCTCGGCGCGCGGCGACGATGCCAACCCGCTTCTCGAACTGGTCGACGCGGCCACGCAACGGCTGCAGACGGCCGAGCCGGTGGCAGCGAGCAAGTGGAACACCGGCGGCTCGATCGAGGATCCTCTGCGGGTTGAGCAGGTGTTGGCAGCAGTGAGTACCGATGCGAAGGGCAGCGGGGTTGACACCGAAAGCGTCAGGCGGATATTCACCGATCAGATCGATGCCACCGAAGCCATCGAATACACGCGCTTCGCCCAATGGAAGCTCGATCCAGCGTCCGCGCCGGGCGTTGCGCCGGACTTGGCAGCATCGCGCGAAACCATCGATCGGTTGAACACCGAGATGGTCGAGCAGATCGCGCTGCACTGGTCGGTTCTGCGCTCCCCGGACTGCACCGGCACGCTAGACGACGCCAAGGCAGCCGTGACCAATGCACGGACACTGGATGCCCTCTATCAGCAGGCGCTTGCCTTCTCCACGCAGTCGTATTGCGCCCATTGACTTTTGAGCACTGACCGCCAGGATCGCGGCACCATGTTCGTGGTCGCGTTGCGGCCCGTCGACGACGACAGCGACCGAACTCGACGGCGGGATCGGCCACCGGCAGATCGCCCGGCCCCGGGTGCCCGGGTCACGGTGGCAGTGTGGCAAAGGGGTGCCACGCGGCCAGGTTCGATTCCCGGCAGCTCCACTAAAAGGGCCGCTCACCAGCGGCCCTTTTGTTGGATCGCCGGTCTCGCATCAACATCCACGGCGCCGACTGGCTCGCGTTGTTTCGAAGGCTTCGTGTCGACCGGTTCGACGCCCGGAACAGCAACTGCACGGCCGTGCCTGACACTCCGCCCGGAGTCAGATGCGTAGCCGAGGTCGCGAAGGCTGCGATCGCATACCGCCGCGCACCGTTTCGGTGAATCGTCAGGTCGCAGCGAGTTCACCAATTTCAGAGTCGGTTGCCTGACAACGCTGACGGGACGAACATGGATGGGCGCCGTCACGATCACATTTCGCACATCCGTTCTGCGGATATAGCGCTGCCGATGGTGATGGAATCGGTCACGAGGCGACGGGTGATCGAGTGGGGTAACTAGATGACATACGGCGGGCACGGCGGCGGCCAGCCCGACCCGTTCGGTCAGGACCCTTTCAGCGGTCCGCCGGGCACCCAGGGATACAGCCCTCCGCCGGTCACGCAGGGCTTTTCCACGGGCCAGGGTTTCCCGCCACCGTTGGGTACGCCGCACGGCGAAGTCAACACGTTGGCGACTTTGTCAATCGTGTTCGCGTTCGTGTTCGCACCGGCCGGTGCGGCCCTGGGCCATGTGGCGCTCTACCAGATCAAACGGCGCGGTCAGCGTGGTCGGGGACGCGCAATAGTCGGGCTCACCCTGTCGTACGTGATCATCGTGCTTGCAGTCATTGCGCTGCTGACCTGGCTGGTGATCGGCAACAGCTCCCAGTCGCCGTCGGGGCCCGCTACAACCACGGCGACGCAGACGACGACGGGAGCGGCACCACCTCCGCGGACCACGGTGATCACGCCGCCACCGGCGCAGCGCCCGACAGTCAGAGTGGAGCAGCTTCGGGTAGGCGACTGTGTGGAGGTTCAGCAGACCCAGCCTGATCCCAGCAAGGGGCCCGACACCAACGACATCCTCATATTCCCGGTACGGTGCGAGGTCCGCGACGGTGTATTCCGGGTAGACCAGATCTTGTCGACCGATTCCTGCCCGGCGCAGGCATTGTTCGACAGACGAGAAACGATTTTTGCCTGCATCTCGAGTTATCGAGGCTGATCATGAGGAGGCTGTGTTCACTGATTGGCGATCGCCGCGCGACGCTCGAGGGAGGCTTGCGGTTCGCTGGCCGAATGCCCGACGCCGAGGATCGTCCCAGGCTGCTGACGAGGTGGTCTGATGCAACCCGGCGGTAACCCATTCGAGCAGCGCTCGGCAGATCCGTTCGGCCCACCGCCCGCACCGGCGTCGGCGCCACCGAGCACGGGTCCGTTCGGGCAGGGCGCTTCGATCGGCCCACCTTACGGAGCGACACCGCCCACCGACTACAACACCTTCGCGGTACTGTCGCCGATCTTCGCGGTCGTGGTGCCGCCAGCCGGGGTGGTGCTCGGGCATCTGGCTCTGCCCCAGATCCGGCGCACAGGTGAGCGGGGACGCCTGGCCGCCATCGCCGGACTGGTCATCGGCTATCTGATGTGCGTGGTGCTGATCGCCGCCCTCGTCTGGTGGTTGACCAGCGATTCCGGCTCGGGTTCGACCACCTCATCCTCGCCAACCGCCTCCACTCATCAGATGCCGTCGAATACCCGCGCGTCCACCGTGACGTCGGTGGCCCCGCCGAGCACTGTTCCGCGGATCAAGCTCGACCTCGCCACGGTGCCGATCGGCACGTGCGTGGAGATCCAGCTGCGCAGCGACGAAGGCAGCGACGCGCTGGACCTGTTCAAGGTCGACTGCGCGCACAAAGAAGGGGTGTACACCGTGAGCGCGCGGGTCTCCGCCACCTACGAGTGCCGTTCTGTTTACGTCGCAGCGCCGCCGGACCATTCGTTCGCCCTGTGCCTGAACCCCTACTGATGCCGATGAACACGCCCGCAGCGATCTCCCACCTGCGTCACACGCGGATGCCGGGCTGGTGAACATGGACCAATCAAATCCCTTCGACTTCAGCGACTTCGGGCCGCCGAAGCGCCTTAGCGGTCCGACCCCGCCGCCCGTCGCGCCGGGCGGCCCAGCGGCCGCGCCGCCGACGGGCAGCGGCGACTTTTCCACCGGCTTTGACCCGTGGGCGAATCAGCCGAAGACACAGCCGCGGTCGGTACAGTCGGGCGGCCAGGACGCCTTCGGCCATGCGACCAGCGCCGGGACGTTGGCGACCGCCGGGCCGCCAGTGAAGTGGTTCGGCGTCACCTTGGTGCTGGCCGTGGCAGGGGCGGTGCTGGCCCTCATCAGCGCCGCCTCGGGCGGCGGCGTACTGGTGACCGCGCTTGCGGGCTGGCTGCTCACCGGGCCGCTCGCAATCGGTGCGCTGGCCGTGTACACCCGCGTGGACACCCGCCGGCGCAGCGAATCGATCTATTCGGCGCCGCGCTGGGCCACCACGTTGTACTGGGCGGTGCTGGTCGTGTGTCTGGTGGGCATCGCGTTGGCCGCGTGGCAGATCGCGTTGTGGGCGGGCAGGCAGTAAATGACCGTGACTCAGCGAATCCGACTGTCCAGCAGAGGTATTGGGCCGCTGCTGCGGTTCATCGCCGTCGTCATGCTCGTCGGTGCGATGGCCGGCTGGGCGGTTCCGGACGCACACGCTGAACCGGCCGGCGGCGGCGCCAAGCGGTTCGGGGCCTGCCTGGCCTCCCAGAAGGCCGGGGATCTGCTGCTGCTTTTCGATGAGTCCAGCAGCCTGCAGAGCACCGATCCGCAGGCGGCCCGGGTGCAGGCGGCCCGTTACCTGCTGCAGACGTTGGGCAAGTACGCCGACCGGGTCGGCGCGAATCTCGAGGTCGCCTCCGCCGGATTCTCTGATACCTTTGCGCCCGAACACAATTGGACCAAGCTGACCGGGTCATCGGCCGATCAGCTGGGTTCCGAGCTGTCGAGCATCGCCACCAAAAACAGCGGCATCGACACCGATTACTGGCTGGCCCTCGACGGAGCGCGTCAGGAGTTGGCGTCGCGGGGGCCGGGGCCCAACGGCGGGCAACGCTGCCAGGCGATCGCATGGTTCTCCGACGGCAAAATCGATTTCACCCCGCGGCCCACGTCCAAGCCGTATGCCGACGGGGTTAGCCTCGACAGCCCCACCGGAATCGACGACACCACCAAACGGGCGGTGGACTCAATCTGCCGGCCGGGCGGCCTCGCCGATCAGCTGCGTTCCAGTGGCATCATCATGCTGGGAATCGGCCTCGGCGCCAACAAGACACCCAGCGACTTCGACGTGATGTCGGCGATCAGCACCGCTCTCGGACTCAACGGCTTGGCATGCGGGAAGATCACGGATCCGGTCCCGGGTGATTTCTATCCGGTCTCCAACATCGACGACATGCTGTTCGCATTCGACGCGCTAAACCCCGATCCCGGCACCACCCAGCAAGGCCCGGTGTGTCGGCTACAGGTGTGCCCCGAAGCGCGGCACAACTTCGTGCTGGACCGCTCGATAAAGTCGGTGAACATCCTCGGCTCCGGCGGCGTGGCTGGCGTCGTGCCCTATTTGATCTCACCATCCGGCAAGACCTTGGAGCTGCCCAAGAAGGACGGCAGGAACGCGGCCGACATCGACGGTGTGCCGGTGGCCTACGAGTGGCAATCCGAGTCGGCGCAGACGATTTCATTGCAGAACACCGGGGGCCCGCAGTGGGCAGGTCAGTGGGCCATCGTCTACGTCGACACCACCGGCCAACACCCCGACGCCGTGTCGAAGGTGAGCATTCACATCACCACCGACATCTTCCCAGCGCTCACGGGCGCGGATAAAGTGTCCTGGCGCAGCGGTCAGGTGCTCGACGGCCTGACGTTCGGGCTCGTCGACGGACAGGGCAAGCCCATGGCGCCCACCGACCTGGCCGGCACCGCGACCATGTCGGCTGCGCTGGCGCCCGACGGGGCGGCACCCATCCCGCTGCTGCAGTCGGTCGCCAAGGACGACATCACAAGACCGGTCGACGCCGACCTGACGAAGGTGAACCCCGGCCATGCGGTGCTGCGAATGTCGTTGGTGATCACCACCGCACCGGCGACCGACCCGTCCGGCGCCCAGATCGCACCCGGTACCGAGCTGTCACCCCAGGACGTCGATGTGCCCGTGCAGATCCTGCCCAAGTTGGGCCTACCCACACCGGGAGAGCGGATCGACTTCGGCACCGTGCAGGCCACCAAAGGCGCAACCGCGCCGCTGAACATCACCGGCCCGGGCTGCGCCTGGATCGCCGATGCCGACGGCGCCAAAGTCCTAGCCGCACCCGAGGACATCGGTACCCCGCGGGTCACCTCCACGGCCAACTCCGCTCAGAACTGCATGAAGGTGCAGGCCGGGCAGACGGCCCAGCTGCAGGTGACGCTGCGCACCGACCACGACGGGCACGGCGGCTTGAACGGCACCGTGCCGGTACACGTTTCGGCACTGGACAATCCAAACGATGCCCAGGTCGTCGAGGTCCCGTTTGTCGCGTCGCTGATCCAGCCGCTGAACACCACCAACTTCGTGCTGGTGCTCATCGCCGCGCTGCTGCTGGGGCCGGGCATTCCGCTGGCGCTGCTGTACGCGTCGAAGTGGTGGGTCAGCAAGATACCCGACACACCGATGCTGGCCGAGCGGATCGCGGTCGAGGTGAGTAATGACGTGGTACTGCGCGACGGCCAGCCGTTCGCGATGGCCGACACCGACCTCATCCAGCCGGTGCCCGGGCTGGCCGGGGGCACGCGCAAGCTCGCGGTGCAAGGTGTGACGTTGACCGCGACGATGGGCCGCAGCCCGTTCGGCGCAGGGTATGTGACCGTCGACGCCGACGGCTTGGTCAGCGTGGGCTCCGAGCTACCTGCGATTGACCCAAGCGGACTGCGTGCAGTGCTGCCGCTGGCCGTGCACAACAAGTGGGTGGTGCTTCACGATCCCCGCGGGCCCGCGAACGTCGCCGAGGTGCTGCTGCTGGTCGGCGGGCGCACCGACACCGCGGCGCGCGAACGACTCTACGAAGACGTCGCGCGCCGACTACCCGAGTTACTCAACGGGTTGCGGTTGCGGGCGGTGGAGGCGGGGCTGGCCGCTGCGCATGACGAACCGGGACAAGGGGTTTCGCCGTTCGGCGAGGCGGGGCTCGGTGTGCCGGTGGCCCATGATCCGTTTCAAAGCACTGGACCGAGCAGGAGCGCTTCGCCCGGCGCCGTCCCCCCTGCGCGGCCCGCGCGTTATGACCCAGATCCGTTCGACCCGTTCAGGGAAGGAAACTGAATGCGACGATTTCTTGTAGTGGGATG
>Ga0207693_10001867_pt1 | contig 18448 bp, 18 predicted proteins | sample LARL81metaG_FD_184347 | JGI IMG/M metagenome (GOLD analysis project Ga0207693, IMG submission 184347) | Corn, switchgrass and miscanthus rhizosphere microbial communities from Kellogg Biological Station, Michigan, USA - LAR L8-1 metaG... | ecosystem: Host-associated > Plants > Roots >...
ATGGTCTCGGCCGACACCCTGGTGTATTTTGGTGACCTACTCGGCTTCTGCGAAGCCGCAGCCGGCGCACTGCGACCCTCCGGGTTGCTCGTCTTCACGCTCGAACATGCTGTAGGAGAAGACAATATCGACTACCGACTGGAACTACACGGTCGCTACAGCCACACTCTCGCATACGTGAAGCGAGTGCTCACCCAGTCAGGACTGACCGCCGAGGCCGCCCCCGCGGAACTCCGCAATGAGGCCGGCGTACCCGTCGCGGGTTTGGTAGTCCGGGCGACGAAGCCGGCGTGAAGGAGCCAGACGGTGCGCCCTGCCATACAACAAGATGCAAGCTTGGAGCGTTGAGACGGACGGCCGGTTCGACCTCGACGCAGAACTCGAACTGTGGTTCCCTGGTCTTGACCTGTCGCACCTGGACTTCAAAGGCCAGGTCGACGTCCGAACCATCGGCAAGCTGATCGGCCAGTACGTCCTGCAGGGGACACCGGCTGTCGGACGAGGCGGCAGATCACGCCGAAGTGATCGGATGGAAAAACTCTGGGGTGTGTACTCGAAATCGCCTCCGTCCCTACGAGGTTGATGCTCGTGGCGGCCCAGGCAGGTCCCTTGAGAAGCGCGCGGTCGAAGCGGACCTGTCTGTGTTTGTTCTTGCTGTCGTATCGCATGTGGTTGATGGCGGTGTCTTCGGTGAAGCCGTCATCGTCTGGTCGCAACATCGGCCAGACATCGTGATAAGGCGGGGCGATCCGCGCGTTCTCTGTGTCGCGCATGTTGAAGTCGCCGAGGACGATCGCGTCGTCAGCCGATCTCAACGCGCGGAACACCCGGCGCAACTGGCGACCCCGCAAGCGGGCACGGCGTTTGCCGCTTTCGAGATGAACAGAGCAGACGACCAGTGGCCTGCCGTTGACCGTGAATTCGGCCTGTAGGAATCCGCGTGACAGGCGCGTCGGCAGCCTTCGGTAGGTGACCTTGGTGGTCGGCAATCGGGACAACATCAGCATGCCGTAGTTACCTGCCTTACCCCCGACGACCGCCGCGCAACGATAATGTTCCCGTATCCACGGTTGGGCGAGAAAGGCACTTAGTGCTGTGGGAGTGACTTCTTGAAACACCATGACGTCCGGCATTTTCCCGGAGAGCAATTGCGCGATCGCGCGGTAGCGTTGATCGGCGAAGTAGGTATCGAACCAGACGTTGAAGGTCGTTAGAATCAGTTCGTCGCGGTCGACGGCACTTGCATCGTTGCCACCATTCCAACGATTCGTCGCCGGGTTGTACGTCCCTACCTGTACCGGGCGCCGACGGAAGAACACGGCATCTATTTTCCCCGACGCGACGGTCGGCGGCCTGCCATAGTCCACCCGTGCCGACTTCGGTGCGACGTGTTGATGCCATCAGCATGTCTCGGTGAACGCCCAGGTCACACGGCGTCGTTTTCGCGCGTTCGCGTCGCGAATCTCAACACTTCAGCAGGTCAACGGGATTTCTGCGTCTGGTTCGATTTCCGGGCGCTCCACCAAAGAAGGGCCGCAGAGATGCGACGCCTTTATTGGCAGTGGATATCAATCCCGTCAGGGGTGGGCGGCAAGGAACGTCTCGTTCGACGAGCCGGCAGAGAGCGCGTCGACGTCGAAGGGCCGGTCCGGTAAGGAGTGAAGTTCCTCGCGATCGGTGACGGCCATCGAGCCCTCGCCACGCGTGCAGGCTGCGACGCCTTCCCCGCAGTACCGCGCCCGCCGTCAATCCACAGACAAAGCCCAGAAGGAAGAGGCGGCGTGTGCGTCGCTTGTTCGTCCGCGCAATGGCTGATGCGACGAATCCACCTGTCGCGGCAACGATGGCGACCGCTAGAAGCAGAGCAATCAGCTGTGTCGGTCCGAGCGACCCCATATCGCAACCTCCGGGCCGTCGACTGTGTAGGTCGGTTGTCCGATCCAATCACCGTCTTCGCCCGATCAGCAATGCTGGCCAGTGTTCGTGACCAAAGCGAGCATGAAGTGTTAGCGGCTCGGTGCCACATCGTCAGCGCTCGATCATCTCCATTTGCGCGTCGTTGTGGTGGCCACCCGACGCCGGTGTGAGTTCGTCCAGCCGCTTGATTTGGCCAGCGGTGAGCACGACGTCGTCCGCGGCGACGTTTTCCTCGACGCGTGTGACACGCTTTGTACCCGGAATCGGCGCGATGTCATCGCCTTTCGTTAGCAGCCAGGCCAGCGCCACCTGCGCAGGTGTCGCGCCGGCGTCGGTGGCCACGGTCTGTACCTCGTCGGCGATGCGCAGGTTGCGCTCGAAGTTCTCGCCGGTGAAGCGCGGGTTGTTTGCGCGGAAGTCGGACGAGTCGAACTGATCGGTCGAGCGGATGGTGCCCGTCAGAAAGCCATGTCCCAGTGGCGAATACGGTACGAAGCCGATGCCGAGTTCGCGCAGCAGGCGCAGCACCTCGGGCTCCTGGTCGCGGGTCCACAGCGAGTATTCGGACTGCAGCGCGGTGATGGGGTGTACGGCGTGCGCCCGGCGGATCGTGTCGACCCAGGCCTCCGAAAGTCCGATGTGGCGAACCTTGCCCTCGGCGACCAGTTCGGCGACGGCGCCTATGGTGTCCTCGATCGGGGTGTTGGGGTCCACGCGGTGTTGGTAGTAGAGGTCGATGCGGTCGGTGCCGAGTCGCCGCAACGAACCCTCGACCGCGGCGCGGACGTTGGCCGGGCTGCTGTCCAGGTTCCATGGACCTGCCCCGGCGTGAGAGACCAGACCGAATTTGGTGGCCAGCACCACGTCGTCTCGGCGATCCTTGATTGCACGTCCGACAAGCTCTTCGTTGACATATGGGCCGTATATCTCGGCGGTGTCGATGAGCGTCACGCCGAGATCGAGGGCGCGGTGGATGGTGCGGATCGACTCGGCGTCATTGGTTCCGGCTCCGGTGTATCCGTGGGACATGCCCATGGCGCCCAGGCCGATTCGGGAGACGGTCAGGTCACCCAGTTTCGCGTCTTTCATCGTGCGTGCTCCTTCGTCGTGCCGTGGCGCTGTTCGCCGAGCGGGTGGTCGGTGGGCGCGGATGGGATGGTCAGAGGTCGACGCCATCGGGGACGCGGTACTCAGCGTCGGTGACGTGCTCGCCCCACTCGGTCTCGGCCTGACCCGACGCCGGGTCCGGTGCCTCCCACATCGCCAGGTGCGTCATGAAATGCATGGGAGCCGCACCGTGCCAATGCCATTCACCGGGCGGGGTGTACACGGTGTCGCCGGGCCGCATCACGACAACCCCGCCGCCACGTGACTGGACCAGGCCGATGCCGTCGGTGACGTGCAACGTCTGACCGCAGGCGTGGGTATGCCACGCAGTGCGGGCGCAGGGGGCGAACCGGACAGTGTTCACGCGCATCCGCGACGGTTCGTCGCCCTTGGCGATAACGTCGAAGTACACGTCGCCGGTGAACATCTCGGCCGGTCCCTTGGTCGACGTGCCCTTGGGCAGTTTCTGCATGGTCGTTCCTAATCTGCTTGGTGGGGAACCAATTTCAAGGTAGTCGCGCGCGCCGCCGGGCTGGTGATGGACTTGACCGGTCCGGGGTAGCGACGATACTTGCGCTGGTAGGCGGCGTCGAGTTCATCGTCGACGTCACCTCCGTCGACGAAATCGACGTCAGCCACCGCGTCGCCGGCGAAGATCTGCCCGCGGTCGCGCAGTAGTGCGCCGCGGAACCACGCCGCCTCGGGCCCGTTCACAGATCGGGTGTAGAGGTCGTCGCCAAGGCGCACCACCCACACGATGACAGGCGCACGCAACGAATCGTCGCGGCGCATGCCGGCGATCCGTATCTCCTCTGCGTCGCCGAAGCGGATGAGATCGGCATCGGTCCAGGTCGTCATTTGCTGCCTCCTCAGGGGCGGATCAGAACCTTGAGCGATTCGCGTTCGGCCATGGCCTTGTACCCGTCGGGCACCTCGTCGACTCCAACCGTGCGGTCGAAGACTCGGCCGGGTTCGACGGTGCCGTCGAGGATGTCCGGCATCAGTTCTTCGATGTAGGCGCGGGCGGGGGCGGCGCCACCGGTGAAATTGACGTTGCGGAACACGGTGTCGAAGCCCAGAGGACCCTCGGTGTACTGCGGCACTCCGATGCGGCTGATCGCACCGCCGGAGCGCGCCACCTTTACTGCGGTCTCGATCGACGGCTTGGTGCCGACGCACTCGAGCACGGCGTGCGTGCCGTCGCCCCGGGTCAAATCCAGGATGCGTTGGATGCCCTCCTCGCCGCGCGCGGCGACGAGATCCGTCGCGCCGAACTCGCGGCCCAGGTCGGTGCGCTCCTGGTGCCTGCCCATCAGGATGATCTGTTCCGCGCCGAGCCGCTTCGCGGCCAGCACGCCGCACAGTCCGACCGCGCCGTCACCGATGACGGTCACGCTGTGGCCGGGGCGTACTCCGGCGGTGACCGCGCCGTGGTGGCCCGTGCAGTAGACGTCGGACAGCGTCAGCAGTGACGGCATCAGCGCCGAGTCCGGGGCAACCGGAAGCTTCACCAGCGTGCCCTGGGCCAGTGGCACCCGCACCGCCTCGCCCTGGCCTGCATCCACGCCCGGGTCGCCCCACCCGCCGCCGTGTCGGCAGGCGATCTGCAGTCCGGCCGCACAGAAGTCGCAAGTGTTGTCCGACCACACGAACGGCGCGACAACAAGGTCGCCGGGGGTGAAGCCGGTGACCTCCGAGCCGACCTCCTCGACGATGCCGATGAACTCGTGGCCCATGCGTCGGCCCTGCGCGTTTGCGGGCATCGACTGATACGGCCACAGGTCACTGCCGCAGATGCAGGCAGAGGTGACGCGGACGATCGCGTCGGTCGGCTCGCGCAGGACGGGATCGGGCACGTTCTCGACGCGCACGTCGCCGGCCTGATACATGACGGCTGCTCTCATGGATCCCAGTCAACGTCGGTTTCCTGCGGGCTGGCAGTGACTGTCGTTCCAGGTAATGGCAGTACCCCTCAAGGCCGGGTGACAAGCTCTTAGCCTGGAGTTCGTGGACCATCGCAAGGACATCCGGGACTTCCTGACGTCGCGGCGCGCACGGATCACGCCGGAGCGTGCCGGACTTCCGAACTACGGGGGGAAGCGCCGCGTCGCCGGGTTGCGCCGGGAGGAGGTTGCCCTGCTCGCCGGCGTCAGCGTCGACTACTACACGCGCTTCGAGCGCGGGAACCTGACGGGCGCGTCCGAGAGCGTGCTGCACGCGGTGGCTCGCGCGCTCCAACTCGACGATGCCGAGCGTGAACATCTCTTCGACCTGGCTAGGGTCGCCAACGCGACACCGCGAACCAGGCGCCGCAGCAGCGCAGCCGGAGTTCGGCCCAGCGTGCAAAGGGTCCTCGACGCCATGTCCGGTGCACCGGCGTGGGTGCACAACGATCGGCTGGACTTCCTCGCGGCGAATCGGCTTGGCTACGCGTTGTACTCGGAGTTCTTCACTGATCCGGTCCGGCCGGCCAACAGCGCTCGCTTCATGTTCCTCAATCCGCGGTCGCGCGACTTCTACCCGGATTGGGAGCAGATCGCGGACAACACCGTCGCGATCCTGCGGGGCGCCGCGGGCCGCGACCCGTTCGACGAGAAGCTCACCAAGCTGGTCGGTGAATTATCCACGCGCAGTGAGGATTTCCGTGTCAGGTGGGCTGCGCACGATGTGCGCCTGCACCGCACCGGCGTGAAGCATCTGCACCACCCGGTGGTCGGAGACCTCGAGCTCACCTACGAGGGCATGGAATTGCCGTCCGATCCCGGCTTGATGTTGTTCGCCTACACCGCCGAACCAGGGTCGCCGTCGGAGGACGGGCTCAAGCTGCTCGCCAGCTGGGCCGCGACCCAGGAGCTTGCGGAGCCCGCCGCGGCGAGCGGTGAGACCGCTCGCGCGAGACGCAGCGACCGATAGCGCCGACTGGCGGCTTCGAACCCCTCTTCTGCAGCGTGCTGACTTTAGTCGCGCGCGAGGATCGCCCCCAGCCGCCGTTCCAGATCGACGTATGCGTCGTCGCCGACGTCGTACGTCACCTTGAAAATCTGTCCGCCGCTAAACCGGAACCCGGGCGAGTACTCCGTCGATACGGGGTCGGCGCTGTCACGCCCGACGGCCACACCCTCGCCGGCCAGCGCGTAATGGCCGCTCTGGGTTCGGAAGTCCGCCGTCGCAACGGCTGCATCGTCGACGTAGAGCGTCATCGTCCCGAGCACCTCGAGCCTCTCGCCAATCGAGCTCTTGGCGAAGTCGACGCCGACAACGTGTTTTCCTGAGGTGGGAGCCGGGCAACTCAGCTTCTGCTCCGGTGGGATGCCGAGGAAGTTGTAGATGAAGTACAGCTGGCCGTCCTTTACGAACATCGTGTATCCGCCGAAGCGTGAACCCTGCGAGACGATCACGCCCTGGGTAGCTTTCGTGAACTCGACCTCGGCGAGGATTTTGAACGACGCCCCGAGCGTTCTGGCGGCCGAGGCCTCCGGAACTTCGCTCGTGCCGGGGTAATAGGTATAGCGGCCGTCTTCCGGCGGCGCCACTTTGTACTCCAGCGCGTGAATCCCTTCCACGCCATAGTCGTTGAGCGGCAGGACGTTGTTCTTTTTCGCTTCGGCCAGCCATAGCTCGGACAGCTCCTTGACCTTTTCGGGATGCTCGGCTGCCAGGTCATGCGCCTCGGAGCGGTCGACATCTGTGTGAAACAGTTGCCAGCGGTCGTCGTCGAATGTGCCCTTGTTGATCATGGGGCCGTGTTCTGTCGACACCTTCCAGCCGTTGTGCCACAGGCCACGTGTGCTGAGCATCTCGTAGTACTGCGTTTCCTTCCGTGTGGGCACATCCGCGTCTTCGAAGCTGTACCGCATCGACACTCCGGCCATGGGCGTCTGCCGAATGCCTTCCACCACGTCCGGCATGGTCAGACCACAGCACTCGAGGATGGTGGGGACGACGTCGGTGCAGTGGTGATACTGGTCCCGTATCTCACCGCGGGCCTTGAAGCCCTTGGGCCAATGGATGACCATCGGGTCAGCCGTGCCACCCGCATATTGGGAGTACCGCTTGAACATGCGGTACGGCGTGCTGAACGCGACGGCCCATCCCGTCGGGTAATGGTTGTAGGTCTCCGGCGAGCCGAGTTTGTCGATCATGGCCAGGTTGGACTCGATGTCGTCGGGATAACCGTTGAAGAACCGGTTCTCGTTTACCGAACCGTTCGGGCTGCCTTCACCCGATGCCCCGTTATCGGCGCAGTAGAAGATCAGCGTGTTTTCCAGCTGACCGGACTCCTCGAGGTAGTCGATGACCCTCCCGATCTGGACATCGGTGTACTCGGAGTAAGCGGCGTACACCTCCGCCATCCGGCTGAACAATGTCTTCTCGTCCTCCGACAGCGACGCCCACGGACGGACGCTGTCGCCATCGACGAAGGTGCCGGGCGACATCGGATTGAGTTCGGTCAGTTCAGTATTCGGCGGCAGCACGCCTTTGTCGATCATGCGCGCGAGTACCCATTCCCGGTATGTCTCGTAGCCGTCGTCGAACTGGCCTTTGTACTTGTCGATGTACTCCTTCGGAGCGTGATGCGGCGCATGGTTGGCGCCTGGGCAGTACCACATGTACCAAGGTTTGTCCGGTCGCGACTGCTTGGTGTCACGGATGAAGCCAATTGCTTTGTCGGCGATGTCCTTTGAGAAGTGATAACCGTCCTCAGGCGAGTACGGCTGCTCGACGAAATGGTTGTCCTCAATTAACTCCGGATACCACTGGTTGGTTTCGCCGCCGATGAAGCCGTAGAACCGGTCATAGCCGAGCCCCAACGGCCAGTGCTTGCGATTGGCGCCGATATCGAACGCATCGACGGGTACGTTGTGGTTTTTGCCCACCCAGAACGTGCTCCAGCCCGCGTCACGCAGCACGGTCGCGATCGTCGCGTTCTCGGGAGGGATATGGCCGGCGTAGCCGGGAAAGCCGGCCGCGGATTCGGCGATGGTTCCGAATCCGTTCTGGTGGTGATTGCGGCCCGTCAACAGTGTGGAGCGGGTCGGCGAGCAGACCGAAGTGGTGTGCCACTGAGAGTAGGTGAGTCCCTGTCTCGCCAGCCGATCCAGCGTCGGCATGTTGATTCGCCCGCCGTACGTGGACCACGCCGCACATCCGGTGTCGTCGTAGAGGATGACGAGCACATTCGGCGCGTCCTTCGGCGCTTTCTGGTCGAGAAAGGCATCCCAGTCGGGCGTGGAGTCACGGATGTCCAGTGTGATCTTGCCGTTGAACTGTCCTGCCATGACCGCTCCTCACTGTGGTCATTTCATAGCCGTTGCACGTTCGGCAGCTTGTACGTGGTGTCGAGCAGCGGCTCGGTCGGTACGTAGGCGCGCACGATCAGCGCGAATTGTCCGTCCGGTGCAGGGAGCCAATTGGCGTGCGCCGCTGTCTCTGTGGGTGGTTTGTGCGACAAATGCAGCGTCAGCGACCCGTCCCCTGCGAACGTCAGCTCGTCCGCGTCGAGATTCACGGTGCCGATGTTGTGTCTGCCGTTGGGGCTGTCGGCCGGCATGAAGTAGTCCTGGTCGTACATGGTCAGCGACCAGAAGCCGCCCTTCTCCCCGTCCACCGGTGGCAACGCGCCAGGCGGGAAAGTCATGGTGTAGTGGTACCGGCCAAAAAGCAACGCGTTTCGCGCATCGGTGCCGCGGATGAAGTACAGCGCTTCGTGAAAGTCGTTGACGAAGATATAGATCACTGCTGCCTGCGCGCGGCCGAACCAGTCGGTGCCCCACAGACCAGCGTTCTCCTGCCGCTGCCAGCCGTTGCCGACATCGACCCCCACTTGGTGGTACTTGGCGCCGTCATGCAATTCGGCGTCGGCTTCGAGTGCGGCGTGATCGATCAATGCCTTCCAGGCTGGATCCGCCTTGCGCAGAGCGAGCAGCGTCCGTGCCTGGTCGGCCATCGGTGCGTCGTCGGCCCCGACTACCGGGTTGAATTCGAGTGCCTCCTCGAGGTCGTCCCAGAAGGTGGTGACTCCCACTGGCCGTACGCGCAGCAGATCGGGGTCCGCGGCGACCATTTGTTCGGTGAGCCCCGCAGGGAACACCTTGTTGCGCGCACTCGCTGCGCAGTCGAAAGTCAGTCGGCCCGGCTTGTCCTGGCTCAGCGGCACCATGCCGATCTGATTGAGCACGTCGCGCGCACGCGCCTTCGCCTCGGGCGTGCGTGCGGCGAAGCTGCGGCCCAACACGGCGGCGACGTTGGTAGGCGAATGGAGTAGGTCAATGAAGCCTGCGGGTTTCTCCCCGGTCCAATCGGGCCCTACCAGCAACAGCTTGCCTCCCAGCGTGCCGGAAGCCGAGCCGAGCTGGTACCTCACGGTGGTGAAGAGGTCGACGATTTGGATCGTCCAGTAGTGGCCTTCGGGCACTTCGGTCGGAGTCTGGATCACTACGGAGTCGTCGGCGAGGTCCGCAAACCCCACGCCGTAGATCGTGTCATTGTTCGGGGTGACCACCTTGCGTTGCGACGCCGGAATGTAGTCGTCGAGGTAACCCATGCGGTTCTTCGGGGCGCCAGGGAAAAGCCCCATCGTCGCGCCCGGCTCGTTCATCAGCTGCCAGGTGCTGGTACGCCCGAAGGTGTCGACGGCGGGATACACGATTCGTGCGAGTGACTCGACGTACTTCTCGTTGGCGAGCTGCGCAGACACGCCGGCTGCGTTCGCGAGGTCGGGATGCACAGGGGTGAACGCACACCGAGTGACGCAAGGGGTCATGTCGAACCTGACGCACGATCAAGACGAAACGGTGTAGCAGTCGTCACCAGCCTCAGGCTAGAAGAGACGAGGGTATTGATTTTCGCATTCGACAATTTCTGGCTTAGCCACTGGGTGGGAGCCTCGATTTGGCACCCCTGTTCACCTTCCGTCTAGATTCAGTGCGGATACTGACGCGCGTGCTTCACGGCCGAAGAGATTGAGAAACCGCCTTTGATGTTTGAATCCACTACTCCGGTCGGCGCGATCCCATAGTCTCGCCCACCAATGACACGAATGATGACTGTGAATGTGATCGTGCGTATGACGGCCCTGGTGACTGTCCTTCTGAGTTTCGCCGCCTACGGTGGTGGACGCGCATTTGCGTTCCCCGGCGGGGACGCTCCGGGTGAGCTGATGTTCGGCGGGTTGCCGCGTACCTATCAGGTGTATGTCCCGGCCGGCCTCGACCATCCGGCAGGCCTCGTCGTCAATCTGCACGGCGCCGGAATGACCGGAAGTGAACAGGCAGCGCTGACGAACTACAACGCCGTCGCCGACCAGTACGGGTTCGTAATGGCATACCCCGACGGCATCGACTTCAGCTGGGCCGACGGTCGCGGCGCGTCAGTCCCTGACCGCCAGGGTGTCGACGATGTGGGCTTCCTCGTTGCTGTCGTGGATCGCCTGTCCCGGGACTACGGGATCCCTCCCGGCCGGGTCTTCGCCACGGGGATGTCAGCCGGCGCGTTCATGGCCACCCGGCTGGCCTGTGAACGCGCGGACCTTATCTCCGCCATCGCCCCAGTTGCCGGGTCGTTGGGCGCCTCCTTTCCGTGTGCCCCGTCGCGATCGGTGTCGGTGCTCGAAGTACATGGGACCGCCGATCCGGTCGTGCCTTTTGACGGTGGCACGATGCTCGGCCGTGGTGGGTACAGCGACATCGTGGCGCCTCCGGCGATGGCGCAGAGGTGGCGTGAGCTGGATCGCTGCCCGGCTCCCGTCGAGGATGCCCCGGTCGGCGCTGTGCATCGCTTGACCGCCACCGGATGTGCTGACGGAACCGAGGTTGTCTTCCTCCAAGTCGACGGTGGCGGTCACACCTGGCCCGCCGACGCCTCGCAAGCCAGCGCGCAATTTTTTGCAGCGCACGGCCGGTGAGCGAACCGGCCGCTGGTGGACTATCTATCTAAGTCCCACTGGCCGAAATCGGCCGCAAGGACCTCGTCCACATCCACGTGGGTGTCGCCAAGGATGACACCTGGATCTGACGCGCCGACGACCACACTCTGATAAAGCACGGCCGTCGGCTCGCGCTCACCATGAGACCACGCCTTCGTCTGCCATGCCCACCGGTGCCCTGGAGTGGTTGAGTGTCCAATCACGTCGTCTCCGACCGCCCAGGCACAAGCCCGGCTATGGCCATAGATACCGCTGCGCTGCACGCCCAGTACCGAGTTGATTCCTCGGAACCATTCGACGGCAAGGCTTTTCCAGGTATCGACGTCGATATCCTCATCGACACTGAAGAAGATCGGGGCGGAATCGCCACCCCCGGCTGCGGCGTGCAGCCGCAGAGCTGTTTGAGCGTCTGCCACGCCGCCCTCATACCCGCGGGTGTAGTCCGAGGGCGTAGGCCAACCGGGCTTTCCGTATTGGTAGACGCTGGCGATGTGAAGATCCGCCGCGCGTAGCGCATCCGCATACTCGCGGGTGACGGGCTTGAAATCGAAGTTCGCGCCGGGCCGCAACTCGGACACGTAGACGATTACTCCGTCGAAGCCCGCCGACTTGATCTGGTCCGGCGGGACTAGCCGCTCCGTGAAATCAATCAGCCGAATGTCTGCGGCCGATGCCTTCTGCGCGCCGAGCATCGCTGCAAGCGTCCCTAGACTCAGCAGAACCGGTGCGGAACCAGCAAACTTGAGCACCTCGCGTCGTGAGACAGATCGCTGTTCGCCGTCGTTCCTCGTCATCAATCTCGATGCCTCACAATGTTGATGACGTTACCGTCGGGTGCCCGCACCATGAACCGGCGCACCCCCCACGGCTCTGTGGTCAACGGATGCACGACTTCGTAGCCGAGTTCCCGAGCTTCTTCGTAGGCAGCGTCAACGTCGTCGGTGTGAACGGAAATAACCGAGTCTTCGGGCGCCTTTGCATCGCGCGTGACCAGTTGCACGTTCGCATCGCCGTCGGGAGAGGTGTAGCGCGCTACCCATCCCATGTTGAACTCCTCGGTACTCAGCCCGAGGTAGTCGGTGTAGAAGCTCTTCGCCGCATCGACGTCAGCGACTCGTAGGTTCGCCATGATGCGCCTAGCCTGCATGTAGTTCTCCTTCCTCCCAATGGATTTGGGCTCACCGAGCCTCGCCATGGCGGGCGAGAAACTCCACGACTGCGTCGGCGAAGCAGTCGTTGCGATCGCCGGCGACCATGTGGCCGGCGCCACCGACGTCGACGAAATCAATGTCCGGGAACCGTGCAATGAATTCGTCGGCTCGCTCCTTGGTGACGAGATCGCTCATCTGGCCGCGCACAAGAAGCATGGGCACGCCATTCCGCAGAATGGCGTCAACCGCCGCGTACATCCGATCGACTTCGGTCACTTCGATGGGAGGCAGCGCCGAAGTGCCGTCGATGAATTTCGGATCCCAGTGCCAGTACCAGCGGCCATCGCGGCGGCGCAGGTTGGTCCGGAGTCCGTCCAGATCCGTTGGCCGGGGGCGGTGCGGGTTGTACTCCTGGATCGCGTCAGCGACCTGGTCCAGTGAGTCGAACCCCGACGCCATGCGGTCGTACATGAAGTTGTGTATCCGCGACGCGCCGGATGGATCCATGTTGGGCACGATGTCCACGAGAACGACGGCGCCCACCGTGGCAGGCGCGAGTTCGCCCGCAAGAAGCATTGCGGTGAACCCACCCAGCGAGGCACCCACCAACACCGGTCGCGGCGGAAGGTCACGCAGCACTTCGAGCACGTCACCGGCGAAGGTGGTGACGCGATAGTCGCCGTCGGTGGACCAGTCAGACTCGCCGTGGCCGCGGAAGTCGACCGTGACCGCTTGCCACCCACGCTCGGCCACCGCGGACGCCGCTCGGCCCCACGACCGCCGGGTTTGGCCGCCGCCGTGCAAGAACACCACGGCCGGCGCAAGTGGATCGCCAAGGCGGTCAGCGACGATGCGAACGCCGTCGACACCGTGGGTGGTGAACGAGTCGGGTGATGTGGTCACGGAATCAGCATCGCGATTTCGGCCGCAAACGCAAGAATCGCAGGCCCGCCGGATTCGCTTCCTACGTGCCGCTGCCGCGGTACCGGTTGCGCGCGACCAACGTGACGTGGAGGTCCTCGATCAGCGGATCGAGAAAGCGGCTCTTGAATTCGTCATCGGCGACCGAGCGTGCGCTGACGTACATGAAAGTCAGGGCGGCAAGAATCAAAGTCATGTGGATCAGCGATTGCGGCACGGGGATCGTCATGCCCAAGACGGTCCCGTCGCTGCGGCCGTCGACGGTCTATCGAGCCAGCACCGCAGGGCTCAACACCATGAGACCCAGAATGAAGTAGATCGCGGCGGTGCTGATCGCGACCATCAACAGATGCGTGATCTGAGCAGCGGCCAGTACCAAGACCACGTTGAAGCGCTCTCCGCGAGTCAGCGCATCGTTGACCGGTGGGTCGGGTATCGCCGCGAAGGGTGTGCCGGCCAATCGGGCAGCGTCATCGTGGGGCGCGCTGGCCGTTGCCCACATCGGTCTGACTCGCGCGATGGTCGCGGAGACGAGGAAGGCGATGGTGAGAGCAAGAAGGAACAATACGATGAGCCACAGCCGGGACCGGCTGATGGCCGAGGCCATCAGCCAGGCATAGGTGTTGAAGAACACCACCACCGTCAACAGCACCACCGGCAAGGCGCGGACGAACAGCACGTCCATCGCGGCGACCTGGGTCATCGTCAATCGCGTCGCCCAGGCGAGCACTGCACCGCCGCCCGTTGCGGTCAGCACCAGGACGACGAGCACGACGATGACCGTGCCCAGCAGGTGCGATTGGCCGCCCTGTATCACGCCGGCGACGGCAGCGACGGCCACCGCCGCGATGGCGACAACGAATTGAGCGCGGGGGCTGCGGAGCCGCCGTCATCCGGACACCCGGCCTTTCCTTGACGAGTTAGCTGAACGATCGGGGAGGCGGTGCCGTACATGACGGTAAATTGTCGTTTCAGTCAATAAATTCTGGCAGTTCACGACCGTGCACGGCGCGGTGGCGGTCGCAAACGTAAGGCAGTGGGCTGCGCGAACCCAGCCGCGGTTCGCTTAGCTCAAGCGGCGATGCGTCAGACGTCCTCGAGCGTGAACATGGCACGTCGCTCCACCGGCACGAGGTCGAGGTACTCGCGATGACGGTCGATGAAGCGCTTAACGAATGGGCAGTACGGCAGCACCGCCAACCCTTCTGCACGAGCGTTGTCCAACACGGCTTTGACGAGTAACGTCCCCAGACCCTCGCCATTACGCGCCGGGTCGATCTCGGTGTGGATGAAGGAGATGACGCCGGGCCGGCGACGGTACTCGGCAAACCCTACGACGGATCCGTCGACCGCGATCTCGAAGCGCCTGCGGTCTGAGACATCGGTGATGGTCGGCGTCACCGCGTCCGATTGGGCGCCCAATGCCGAACTGCCGCGCAGCTTTGTCATGGCTAGTGGGGGAGTTGGAGGTAACGATGCACGTGCGCGATCGCCACTCCGCCCTCACCGACGGATGCCGCTACGCGCTTCACCGATCCGGAGCGGATATCACCCACCGCGAAGATCCCGGGAGCGCTGGTTTCGAGGGCGAACGGCTCGCGATCGGGCGTCCACTGTCCCGGCTTCGTGGCATCGGTTCCCGTCAGGACGAAGCCGTGCTTGTCGAGCGATATCTCCGACGGGAGCCAGTCGGTAGCCGCCTCGGCGCCGATGAGAACGAAAAGCACTCGTGCATCGCGTCGAGATGTCGTGCCGATCCTTCGATCGATGACCTCGATCGCCTCGAGTTGGTCGTCTCCGTGTACCCCGACAACCTCGGATCGCGTTTCCACCCGGATGTTGGCATTCCTTGCGATCTGCTCAATCAGGTAGTGAGACATACTTTCTGCCAAAGCTTCGCCGCGCACGAGCAGCGTCACCGATCGCGCGTGCTTGGAGAAGAAGATGGCGGCCTGCCCGGCCGAGTTGCCCGCTCCGACCAGATACACATCGGTTCCCTGCGCCAGGCCGGCGTCGCTGGGTGCCGCACCGTAGTAGACACCGGAGCCGACGAACCGATCGATGTAATCGACCTCGAGGCGTCGCCACTCCACGCCCATCGCGAGAATGATCGACTTCGTCCGGAGAACGTCGCCGCCGTCCAGCGTGACGGTCATCTCGACAGGGTCGATGCGTTCAACCCGTCGGGTCACGACGATCTCAGCGCCAAGCCGCTTCGCCTGTTGCAGCGCCCGGCTAGCGAGCTCGTCGCCGGAAACGCCATACGGGAACCCCGTGTAGTTCTCGATCCGGCTCGACGTGCCGGCCTGCCCGCCCGGGGCGAAGGACTCGATCAGCGCAGTCTGCAGGCCCTCGGACGCGCCGTTGACCGCCGCCGTCAGACCTGCGGGCCCGCCACCCACGATCACCACGTCGTACTGCGAGCGGCCCGGCGCGACCGTCAGTCCGGCGACGGTGGCAACGACGCGCATCGTCGGGGCGATCAGCTGCGTGCCGTCGCGCAGCACCACCACCGGGAAGGGGGCGACGGCGGCGGCGCCGCCGGTGCGTGTGACAGCGCCGGGATCGTCCGGATCCAGGCGCTCGTAGCGAATTTGATTGCGATGGAGGAAGCTGTCGCAGCCGTGGACCCCCGGATCGACGCGCGGGCCGATCACGAACATCGCTGGCTCGATCGGCTGCGCGGTGGCGCTTTTGAGCATCTCCATGCGCTCCAGTGCCGCAGCACCGACCGCTGCAGAGACCGCAGGAGCCATCGCGGCGAGCGTGTGGAAATCCTCGACGGTCAGCTTCAGCACGCGTGTCGGCTCGACGGCCCGCATACTAGCGGGCAGCGGCGTCCCGAGCGTCATCGGGATCTCGCCTCCGAGCTCGCCTGGACGCCGGACACCGATCACCTGCTCGCCACCGTTCACGAGCTTCGTCAGCTCGGTTTTCCCTTCGACCACGACCGCCAGGAACCGGCCTTCGCCCTCGTGGGCCACGTACTCCCCGGGGATGAGGTGGATGTCCTCAACGGCGCCGGCAAGGAACTCCAGCTCTTTCTCACCCAGCGCCGAGAAAAGTGGAATCGTGGCCAGCTCATCGATGGTGAACATGATTGCCTCTCAACTGTGTTCGCTCGCGTCCCGGCAGCCCCTGACCATCCGTGAGCGCCTTGTCCAAGTGGTGCCGGATCGCGGGAGCGGCTTCGCGTGCGGTGTCGGATAGATCCATGCAGAAATCGTCGACCGGACAACCATCGCGGCACATGAGGCATCCGCCTCAAAACCGGAGCGTTGGTAGGGTTTGATCCAAACACCAGGCACGAGGGACGACACCCCCCGGCATCACTGGGATACACCACTTCTCGGTGACTGCGCGCGACATTGAAGCCAGCGTGGCCGCATACCAGCGAGTGTTCCGTGCGCCGACAACATTCAGCTCGAGCTCTTTACGGTCTGCTGACACGTCCTAGGCTGCAGACTATGCCGATCGACCGCGCCGCGCTCGCCGCGGGCAGCATCCGACTTGCGTCGGGCATTTCGTTCCTTGTCGACCCCGTTCGCGCGAACCGAATCTGGGGCGACCCGGACGAACCGGCGCCGACGGCGCGACTGCTGTTGCGCTCGATGGGCTATCGCGACGCCCTCATCGGCGGCCTGCTCGCGACCGCAGCGCTGCGCGGCAGGGACACTCGCGGCTGGTTCCTCGCGTCCGGTGGTGCAGACGCGGCTGACCTGCTCGGCGGGATGAGCGTCCACAACGAGATGAAGCTCTCGCAGCAGCTCATCGGCCTGGGCGGCGCGGTCGTCGGTATCGGCGTCGGACTATGGGGTGCGACGCGGCGAAACCCACGGGCGGTCGCGTCCGACTCATAACGCAGCCAGCACCGCGCGCAGTTCGCTGCACAGATCGCCGCTGCCGCGGCGGTGCAGCGGACCCGTCCAGTCGGCAAGCAGGCGCCGGAGCCGTGCCGTGCCGCGCAAGCTGACGGCGTGATGGTTCAGCAGACGCTTCTCTATGCGCTCGATCAGGTCGGCCGCATCCCACACTGCGGGCATGTTGACGCGGGACGGCGACAACGACATGACCCGGTCACACAGCACGACCGTGCCGCGGCGGCGCAACTCACCGGCCAAGTGCTCGCGGTATCCGATAGAGCCCAATCGCAACATGTGCGCCTCGAGCGCGCCGCCTGGTTGGGGCCTGGTGCCGCCCTCGACCAGCCGGTCCAGCTGGCGCGCACACAAGCGAGCGGCGATGCGCGAGAAGATCGACGGGTACACCACATCGATACCCGCACTCAGCTGATCGTTCGGCTCGGCCGCGATTGTCGCGGTTCTGCTGGTGATGGTGGCGACCGCGGTCATCGTTGGTGGCATAGGACGAGTATTTCGCCGCCGCACCGGATGTGATTCGGGCGATCTGCCGATTCACAGGGGGATTTCGGCGTCCCCCGATCGGGGGACAGGACCGCGAATCTGTTGCGAACGCAATCGACGCTGCAGACGGTCCGCACGCCGACGCTTGTTCTCGGCCGACGCGGCGATGAAGTCGCCCCGGTCGAGGCCGCGGCCGCCCTTGCCGCGGCGATCCCGGATGCTGAATTCCGGGAGTTGCCGCCGGGCCCGCACGGCCTCTTCGACGACGCGATGGCATCTGCGATCCTCGACTTCGTCTGCGGCGCATCGCCTGAGACGAGCGAGCGAGTGCTCTCCACGGTGATGTTCACCGACATCGTCAGCTCGACGGAGCTGCTCAGCGCCCAGGGTGACGCGCATTGGCGCCATGAGCTCGACGCCCACGACCGTCTGGTCGACAGACTGTTGTCGAAATACGGCGGGCAGCGCGCCAAGCACACCGGCGACGGCGTCTTCGCCAGCCGCACCGTGCGTGATCTGTCAGCGGGGTCCGGACTGCGTTTCGAAAGCCTTGGCGCCCAACGCTCAAGGGGCTGGCCGAGGAAACCGAAGTCTACCGGGTCAGTAAACCTGTGGGCGTACCGGTGTGACGTTGCCGTTATACCAAGGCCGCCAACGCCTTTTGGTCCTCGCTGGCGAACTCATCCTCGAGCCGTAGCGGCGAGTAATCGAGGTCGATCTCTTCGACTGGACGGCCCCGCGCGCTGCTGATCGTGCCGAACCGCCGCATCCCCTTGTCGGTGGCATACTGCTGGATCTCATCCTTCGCCAGGTTGAACGGGATCTCGTCGTAAAGGGCGTAGGCGTCTTCGGTGTTCTGCAATGCCAGCGGAATGAGCTCGTTCATGCGTGTTTCGAACACTCCCCAATTGGCATCGTCGGCGGCGACGTGGCGCCGACACGTGAACGTGCCCCACGCCATGTGGCGTCTCTCGTCGTCACCGATGCGCTTCACCAGTTCCTGCATGCCGGGGAGAATCCCGCGATCCACGCAAATCCGGTGCCACGCATAGTATCCCGTCAGC
>Ga0207693_10001868_pt1 | contig 18443 bp, 14 predicted proteins | sample LARL81metaG_FD_184347 | JGI IMG/M metagenome (GOLD analysis project Ga0207693, IMG submission 184347) | Corn, switchgrass and miscanthus rhizosphere microbial communities from Kellogg Biological Station, Michigan, USA - LAR L8-1 metaG... | ecosystem: Host-associated > Plants > Roots >...
ACGCACCGACAACACCGGCGGACGCCGACACGACACCGGTCTGACTGAGCGTCAGCGCACCATCCTCGACGTCATTCGCGCCTCGGTCAGCAGTCGCGGTTATCCGCCGAGCATCAGGGAGATCGGCGATGCGGTCGGCCTGACATCGACGTCGTCGGTGGCTCATCAACTGCGCACGCTGGAACGCAAGGGCTATCTGCGGCGCGACCCCAACCGGCCGCGCGCCGTCGACGTGCGCGGCGCCGACGACGGCGTGACGCCAATCGTCACCACGGACGTCGCCGGCTCCGACGCGCTACCGGAACCCACGTTCGTGCCGGTGCTCGGGCGCATCGCCGCGGGCGGGCCGATTCTGGCCGAGGAGGCCGTCGAGGACGTCTTCCCCCTGCCCCGCGAATTGGTCGGCGAGGGTTCGCTGTTCCTGCTCAAGGTGGTGGGTAACTCAATGGTCGACGCGGCCATCTGCGACGGCGACTGGGTGGTCGTGCGTCAGCAGAACGTGGCAGACAACGGCGACATCGTCGCAGCGATGATCGACGGTGAAGCGACCGTCAAGACGTTCAAGCGCACGCGCGGTCAGGTGTGGCTGATGCCGCACAACCCTGCGTTCGATCCGATCCCCGGAAATGACGCGGCCGTGCTCGGCAAGGTCGTCACTGTTATCCGCAAGATCTAGCCGTCTAGTTGGCCCTGACGAAGCCGTTGGTTCGAGCGAGTTCCTCACTGACAAACCAGACCTCGGCGCGCGCGTCGTCGTACAGAGTGGTGCCGGGTACCCAGTACAACCCCGACTTGGTGTCAGCCTTGACCGGATAGCCCTCCGGCGCCTCATTGGGGTCATCGAGCGGAAGGTGCATTGCGGTGCCGTTCGGCGCCGGCTCGTCGACCTCGATCCGGGCATGCCGCCCGGTATCGGTCAGCGGGTCGCGTTCCACCGGGGTCGGGACGCGCGTTGGCGCGGTGTCGACGCTGTCGGGATCCTCCTGGTCTTTGTCTGGCGCGTGGCCTGCCTGAGGCGCGTCGTCAGACTCCTGGGCCGCAACCGGCTCCCTCGTTGTGTCGGCCTCGTCGGCGTGCTCGGGCGGTTCCCACAGACTCATCGGTGCCTGCGAATACTCCGCGCCGGACGTGGCCGGCGGGGACCCCACGCCCTCTCGCGCATAGCGACCGCTGAACACCTCCGTGGCGTCGTCGTCGGCAGTTTCCGCACCCTGGCCTTGGGTCGGGACGGCGCCGAAAGCCTCAGAACCGCCATGGCCGAACTCGTCGCCGTCGCCGTCGCCGTCGCTGTCGACCAGCGCGTCCTCACGCCCCCGGCGACGGTTACGCAGCGCCGCAACGGCCACCAGCCCGGCCAAGATGAGCACCGGAACGATCGCAAGCACCCACAACCAGCTCGAGGTAAACCACTTGTGGCCTTTGGTGTCTGACGCCTGGTTGGCAGGCGGCGCCTTGGGCACCTCCTGTCCCGGCACCTGCAGACCGGCCAGCTGCGGCGCCAGGTTCGCCGGCTCGGTGCTGAAGGTCTTCTTGGATCGGTCGTAGGAGACCACGCCGCCGCTGAATCGCTGGGTGATCACATCGCCGTTTTCGGCCTGGTCGGCTATGGGTGCGCCAAGCGAACCCGTTGCGCCGCCGAGCTTCTGCCACGCGGCGTTCATGGCGCCGCGCACGATGACTGCGCCGTAGTCGGGGGTCCAGAAGATGACCGGCTCGTCCTTGGCGGCAAAGCTGCTGATCCGGCTCTCGGTGGCCAGGCCGCCGTCGACTTCGCTTGCCGTCGGAAAGCCCAGGTCGCCCTGCGGGCCGCCGACGCTTTCGTATTTAGCCAAGACCTGCCCCGTGACGACGTTGGCTCCGGTCGAGGGACTGTAGAAGATTTTGCCGCCCGCGAAGTTCTGGCCCAGACCGTCGGCACCTATCTTGTACGGCTCGCCTTGCGCGGCACCCAGTGGGCCCAGCGGTCCTCCAGCGGCGCGCCGGGCCGCGTTGATGGCCGAAGCGGGGTCGTCCGGGATCTGTAAGCCGTCGAGTTGTCCGGCAAGCTCGGGCGGCACCGTGGTGAAGGCCTTGGCCTTCCTGTCGTAGGTCACCTCGCCGCCGGTGAATTTCTGCGTGACGAGATTTCCCCGGTACGCCTCGTCGTCGGACGGCACACCGAGCGGGCCCGCCGAGCCGTCGAGCTTGTCCCAGGCGGCGTTGATCGGCCCGCGAACGACCCGCGCACCGGTGTCGGGGGTCCAGAAGATCACCGGGTTGTCCGCGGCGCTGAACGTGGTGTTGCGGCTGTCCGGGGCCTTCCCCGCACCCTCGTCGATCGTGGGGAAGCCCAGGTCGCCGTCGGCGGGCCCGCCGAGCGACATGTACTTGTCCAGGATCGCGCCGGTCATGATGTGTGCGCCGGTGGCCGGGGTGAAGAAGATCTTGCCGCCGGGGAAGTCCTGGCCGAAGCCCTCACCGGCCGGATAGACGCCGCCATCCTTTGGGCCGAGCAGGCCCGTGTCGCCGCCGGCCGCCTGCCACGCAGCGGTGATCGCGGCATCGGCATCATCCTGGGGCGTGGCCGCCGCGACCGGCGCCAGCAGTCCAACCGCGGCGACTGCCAGCAGACCGACAGCCAGCCGCCCCAGCATTGTGCGGCGCACGGTCTGCTGGCCATTCATTAGCCCTCCCGGCCTCGGCGCAAACTACTGCGATGATTATCGCGTCCGTCAACTCTGCGTCAGCAGACGTCGAATACCAAGGACCATCGCCGAATGTTGGAGAGAAAATACCTGGCCCGCGTTAGATGCTGGACATTCGGCCTCGGCAAATCGCCCAGGCTGCGCCAACGGCCCGGGCCGCTAAACGCCCAGGCTGCGCCCAATTATCTCTTTCATGATCTCGGTCGTTCCGCCGTAGATCGTCTGCACGCGTGCGTCAAGGTATGCCCTTGCGACCGGATATTCGCGCATGTAGCCGTAGCCGCCGTGTAGTTGCAGGCAGCGGTCGATGAGATGAACCTGCTTCTCAGTGGAGTACCACTTCGCCATTGCCGCCTGCTCGGCGGTCAGCTTCTCCTCGAGGTGCAACTTGATGAACTCGTCAACCATCATGCGCACCACGGTGGCTTCGGTCGCCAGCTCAGCCAACAGGAACCGGCTGTTCTGCTGACTACCGACGGGACGGCCAAATGCCTTGCGCTCCTTGGTGTATTGCAACGTCAACTCGAGCACCGTCTCCATCGCGGTGGCGGCCATCACCGCGATGCCGATACGCTCCTGGGGCAGGTTCTGCATCAGGTAGATGAACCCTTGGCCCTCTTCGCCGAGCAGGTTCTCAGCGGGCACCTTCACGTCGGTGAACGACAGCTCCGCGGTGTCCTGCGCGTCGAGACCGATCTTGTCGAGTTTGCGGCCCCGCTCAAACCCCTCCATGCCTCGCTCGACGACCAGCAGCGAGAAGCCCATCGCGCCCTTGTCCGGGTCGGTGCAGGCGACCACGATCACCAGGTCGGCGTTGATCCCGTTAGTGATGAAGGTCTTTGCGCCGTTGAGGATGTAGTGGTCACCCTCTTTTGCGGCTCGGGTCTTGATGCCCTGCAGGTCGCTGCCCGTACCGGGCTCGGTCATTGCGATCGCGGTGATGATTTCGCCGGTGCAGAATTTCGGCAGCCAGCGCGCCTTCTGCTCGTCGTTGGCCAGCCGCAGCAGGTAGGGCGCGACCACATCGTTGTGCAGTCCGAAGCCGATGCCGCTGTAGCGGCCCGCCGTGGTTTCCTCGGTGACGATCACGTTGAAGCGGAAGTCGGGATAACCCCCGCCGCCGTACTCCTCGGGCACCGCCATGCCCAGAAAGCCCTGCTTGCCGGCCTCCAACCAGACCCCCCGGTCGACGATTTTGTCCTTCTCCCACTGCTCGTTATAGGGCGCAACGTGCCGGTCGAGGAACGCGCGGTAGGACTCGCGGAACAGATCGTGCTCGGGCTCGAAGAGAGTTCGGTCGTATTTGACGACACTGCCCATGCTGACCTCCATGAACTGGTACGGGCTGTTACCGCCAAACGTACCCCATCCAACCGGATGGTTGGTCGGCGGGGCGGCGGTGTAGTCAGCCGGAGAACGTCGCGGGATTCCCTAGACTCGCGGCATGACCCACGCCCGGACGAGCCTGACTCATTGGGGTGGTTTTTCGGCGGGCATCGAATCCGGGGACATCGCTGCCGTTACACCGCTCGACGGCGACACCGACCCGTCACCCCTGCTGGGCAACCTGCCCGGTGCCATCCGGCACCCCTCCCGCATCGCCACACCTGCGGTCCGGCGCGGCTGGCTGCGCGACGGGCCGGGCCCGAGCACACGCCGCGGTGCAGACGAGTTCGTCGCCGTCTCGTGGGACGAACTGACCGAACTTCTGGCGGGCGAGCTGCGGCGCGTCGTCGACACTCACGGCAACGAGGCGATCTACGGCGGCTCGTACGGCTGGGCCAGCGCAGGCCGGTTTCATCACGCCCAGAGCCAGGTGCATCGGTTCCTCAAGCTCCTTGGCGGATACACGTTTTCGCGACACTCGTACAGCCTTGGCGCCACCGGCGTCATCATGCCGCGCGTGGTCGGCACCCACGATGACCTGTTCAAGCGATCCACCGCGTGGGAGGTCATCGTCGAGCACACCGATCTCCTGGTCTGCTTCGGTGGCCTGGCGCTGAAGAACACCGGCACCAACCACGGTGGCACCACCGGCCACCCGGCCCGTGATGCGTTGCGGCGATTTCGCGACCGCGGCGGACGCATTGTGTCGTTCTCGCCGCTGCGCGACGACGTCGAGGGCGACTGCGAATGGCATGCGCCGGTACCGGGCACCGATGTGGCGATCATGTTGGCACTGGCCTACGTGCTCGCCGCCGAATCGTTGGCCGACAGGGATTTCCTGAACACCCACTGCACCGGTTACGACCGCTTCGAGCGCTACCTGCTCGGTCTTGACGACGGCATCGCGAAGTCGCCGCGGTGGGCATCGGAGATCTGCGGCCTGCCGGCCGACGATCTGATCGCACTTGCGAGACGGATTGCTACGCGGCGCACCATCGTGACAGTCAGCTGGTCGCTGCAGCGGATCCGGCACGGCGAGCAGGCACCGTGGATGGGCCTGACCCTGGCGGCGATGCTGGGCCAAATCGGGCTTCCCGGAGGCGGTTTCGGGCATGGCTACGGCTCGATGAACGAGCCGGGATTGCCGGCGCTGCGCTTCGGTCTGCCGAAACTGCCGCAGGGTCCGAATCCGGTGCATACGTTCATCCCGGTCGCGGCGATCAGCGACATGCTGCTGCATCCCGGCGAACCGTTCGACTACAACGGCCGCCGCCTGACGTACCCCGACATCAAGTTGGTGTACTGGGCCGGCGGCAATCCGTTCCATCATCACCAGAACATTCCGCGGCTGCGCCGCGCGCTCGGCCGTGTCGACACGATCGTCGTACACGACCCGTACTGGACGGCGATGGCCAAGCACGCCGACATCGTCGTGCCGTCCACCACTGCTTACGAGCGCGACGATTACTCCGGCTCCCGCAACGACCCGCTGCTGATGGCCATGCCGAGGCTGGCCGAGCCGTATGCGCAATCCCACGACGACTACTCCACATTCGCGGCACTGGCCGATGCGCTCGGGTTCGGCGAGCAGTTCACAGAGGGCCGCAGCACGCGGGAATGGCTCGCGCACATGTACGACAAGTGGTCGGCCGGGCTTGATTTCGCGGTGCCGACGTTCGACGACTTCTGGGCGATGGGCAGGCTGCGGCTGCCCATGGAGAACGGGCTGACGCTGCTGGCCGACTTCCGCGCCGACCCGAAGACGCATCGCCTGAACACGCCGAGCGGGCGCATCGAGATCTTCTCGGACGACATCGACGGGTTCGCCTACGACGACTGCGCCGGTCACCCAACATGGTTCGAGCCGTCCGAATGGCTTGGCGGGTCGCGTGCGGCGCGCTACCCACTGCACCTGCTGGCCAACCAGCCGGCGACGCGGCTGCACAGCCAGCTGGATATCGGTGCCGTCAGCCAAGCTTCGAAAGTGCAAGGGCGCGAACCCATCAGAATGCATCCCGACGACGCCGCGGCTCGCGGGCTCGTCGACGGAGACGTGGTACGTGTATTCAACGACCGCGGCGCCTGCCTGGCAGGCATGGTGGTCGACGACCGCCTGCGGCGCGATGTGGTGCAACTGTCGACCGGTGCGTGGTTCGACCCCGCCGACCCCGCCGACCCGGATGCGATGTGTGTACACGGCAACCCGAACGTGCTCACCGACGATGCAGGCACGTCATCGTTGGCGCGGGGCTGCACCGGCGCGCATGTGCTTGTGCAGGTGGAGAAGTTCACTGGGCCGCTGCCACCCGTTCGCGCGCATCAGCCGCCAGCGATCGTCGACCGATGACCGAGGCGCTGACCGTCGAAGAACGTGGCCGGACAATAACATTCACGTTCGACGACATGATGCGCTATCACGGTCCACACTCCCCTGCCGGCGTGGCGATGTCGTTCAAGGTCATGCAGCGCGCCTTTGGGTTGCTGTCTGCGGGCGGCCCGCCAGATCGCCGTTCGATCACCGTGCACACGGCGTTTCGTGGTCCCGGCGCGCGTGACGGATTCGAGGCGGTGACGCGTGCGGTGTCCGACGGCCGCTACATCGTCGACCGCACCCTGGTCAGGGCCGACCGCGGCAGGCTGCTGGAGGACTTCGTGTTCATGGTCGAGGTCGGCGGGCGCACCGCGACCCTGCTGCTACGCGACGGCTTCGTCACCGACGAGTTCATCGACCTGGCCCGTGCCGAGAACCGCAGCGACAAGCAGGAGCAACGACTCGACGAGCTGAAAGCGCAACTCGCGCAGCGGGTGCTGAGCACCGCCTCGGTCGATGTGTTCGACGCCGTCTGACCGAAGTGACCTGTGCCACTCGATGTTTGACGATAGCGATCATGTGGGAATTCCCGCGTCACCACAGGTTCTGACAGGAGGAAACTGGCAATGACCGAGAAGAACAGCGGCCCCGAGGAAGCTATCAAGGGCGTCGTCGAGGGTGCGAAGGGCAAGGCCAAAGAGGTCATCGGCGCCGTCGCCGGCCGCGATGACCTATACCGCGAAGGTCAGGCGCAGCAGGACAAGGCCGATGCGCAGCGCAACGCCGCTCAGAAGGAGGCCGAGGCCGAAGCCGCCCGTGCCGCCGCAAAGACCGCCGAAAAGCGGCAGGAGGCCGAGCAGCGGTAACCCGACACCGAACACGGAAGACGCAAAGAGAGCCATGAGCCGTTCTTTGCGTCTTTTCGTGTTTCATGCCAAGAGTTTCCAGCTCGGCTATGAGCAGAGTCAGTCAAGAGGTGGCGTGCGTGACGGCGTCGTCCTCCGTGCGCCCGTCGCCTCGAATGCGGCCGCCAGGCGCAGCAGCGCGACGTCGTCGTGGGCGCGGCCGGCGATCGTAAGCCCCACCGGCATGCCGGTGTCGTCCATCGTGCCCATCGGTACGGTCACCGTGGGGATGCCAAGGTGGCGGATCGCCAAGTTCCCGTTGGCCACCCAGACGCCGTTGCGCCAACCGAGATTCGCCGACGACTCGTTGACGTCCATGTCCGCGGGGCCGACATCCGCAACCGCGGGGAAGACGACCGCGTCCAGGCTCAGCGCGTCCATCCACTGCTCGAGATCGACGCGCCGCGTCTCCTCGAGCCCGCGCACCCCCTCTTCCAGATGCGGAATGTCGAGAAATGATCCGATTGGGTGATCCCTGATGTACGCCGGATAGCTTGAGATGTCGTCGTCGAACCCGGTGTACCGGTCGGGCAACGCTCCCTGCGGGTGAGGGAAGATTAGTGAACCGTCGACGTCGGCCAAGCGGTTCAGCGCAGGGTCGCCGTTGTCGTCGAGAAAGTCGTCCCACGCCCACGCGCTGAGGTCGAGGAGCTCCCTGGCCAGGAATGCCGGACTTACCAACCCCCGTGTGAAAATCGTTGGCGCGCCGGGCCGATCGCCTTCGTAGTTGCTCACCACAGGAAAGTCGACGTCGACGACCTCGGCACCGGCAGCCTCGAGGTCGCGCCGTGCCGCCTCGAACAACCCGAGCACCGACGGCCGCGTTTGGATGCGCTGACCGGTTGGCCCACCGATCCCCGGTGTGCGACCCGGCTCGGCAGTCCCGGCATCGGGATCGGCATTGACGTACATGCGTGGCACGCCGAACCGCCGCCCTGCGAGCACCTGCAGCGCCTCGTCACGACCCGTCGGCCGCAGCCGGGGATACGAGGCCGGCCGTACCTCACTGGGGTGTGGCAGCGCGATCCACGGCTGGCTCCGCCAGAAGTCTCCGCGCACCGTCGGGTCGTCGCCGACGATCACGTCGAGCGCCTCGAGCATGTCGGCCATCGTCCTGGTGTGTGGCACAACGACGTCCATCGTCGGCACCAGAGGCCATCCGCCCCGCGTGGAGATGACGCCGCGCGATGGCGTGTACGCGCACAGAGCGTTGTTCGACGCCGGGGCTCTGCCCGACGACCACGTCTCCTCGCCAATGCCGAAGGCGCAGAACGATGCGGCGGTGGAGGTGCCCGACCCGTTCGACGACCCGGACCCGAACGCAGCAGTGAGATAGTCGGCGTTATACGGGCTTTCCGCGCGCCCATACAATCCGCGCTGCATGCCGCCGTTGGCCATGGGTGGCATGTTGGTCAGCCCGATCAGGATCGCTCCGGCGTCGCGCAGCCGCTCGATCACAAACGCGTCGTGTCGGGCCACCAAGTCGGCGAACGCTGGACTACCCGCGGCCGTCGTGAGCCCGCGTGCGAGATAACTGTCCTTGGCCGTAAAGGGAATCCCGTCCAACGGGCCACGCGTCTGGCCACTCGCCCGGCGCTCGTCGGATGCCGCGGCGCCGGCACGGGCCTGCGGGTTCAGCACAACGACGGAATTCAATCGAATGCCGGCGTGATCATAGACGGCGATCCGCTCCAGGTAGCTTTCGAGCAGACCAACCGCGGTTGCTCGTCCCGAGTCGAGTGCGTGCCGCAGATCGGCGATGGACGCTTCGACGACGTCGAACGGTGAACTCACGGGCACGACTTCAGAACGTCGCGAATTCTTGCAGGCTGGCCGCCAACGGGATCGGCACGCGTGCCTTGATTCTGGTCCCGTCAGCAGTGTGCTCCGTGGCGTCGACGCGTCCGTCGGCATGTACCTTGTTGACGAGATCCCCGCGGTCATACGGAATCGTCACGTCGACCACGGTGTCTGTCGGGGTGATCAGTTCGGCCATCCGCTGCTGCAGCCGGTCCAGGCCGTCGCCGGTCCGCGCGGACACGAATACCGCGTCGGGCAGAGCGCGTCGCAGCTGAGCCAGCGCCAAACCTCCAGCTTCGTCGATCTTGTTGACCACCAACAATTCTGGAGCGGGTTTGCCATCGCGAACTGTGCCTGATGTCGCCGCCGTAGCGGCTCCGGAGATGACCTCGTTCACCACCTGCCGGACCGCGTTGATCTGGGCCAGCGGATTGACGTCTGAGCCGTCGACCACGTGCACCAGCAGATCGGCGTCGCCCACTTCTTCCAGCGTGGACCGGAACGCCTCGACCAGCTGGGTGGGCAGATGCCGCACGAACCCGACCGTGTCGGTGAGCACAAACGGCCTACCGTCGGCGAATTCCCCACGCCGCGTGGTGGGTTCGAGCGTCGCGAACAACGCGTTCTCAACCAGCACGCCCGCGCCGGTCAGCGCATTGAGCAGGCTGGACTTGCCTGCGTTGGTGTAGCCGACGATCGCGATCGACGGCACGTCGCTGGCGAGCCTGCGGCTGCGCTGGGTGTCGCGGGCCTGCTTCATATCTTTGATCTCGCGGCGCAGCTTGGACATTCGTTCGCGGATGCGGCGGCGATCGGTCTCGATCTTGGTCTCGCCGGGACCGCGCAGGCCGACGCCTCCGCCGCTGCCGCCCGCGCGTCCACCTGCCTGCCGCGACATCGACTCGCCCCAGCCGCGCAGTCTCGGCAGCATGTACTCCATCTGCGCCAGCGTCACCTGTGCCTTGCCTTCTCGGCTGGTGGCGTGCTGGGCGAAGATGTCGAGGATGAGCGCGGTGCGGTCGATGACCTTGACCTTGACCGCCTTCTCCAGCGCGGTCAGCTGAGCCGGGCTCAGCTCACCGTCGCAGACCACGGTGTCGGCGCCGGTGGCCACCACGACTTCGCGCAACTCCTGCGCCTTGCCCGAGCCGATGTAGGTCGAGGCGTCGGGCTTGTCGCGGCGTTGAATCAGGCCCTCGAGCACTTCCGAGCCCGCGGTCTCGGCGAGCGCGCCGAGCTCGGCCAGACTCGCTTTGGCGTCGGCGGCACTGCCTTCGGTCCACACGCCGACCAGCACGACGCGCTCCAGCCGCAGCTGCCGGTACTCGACTTCGGAGACGTCGGCCAGTTCGGTGGATAGCCCAGCGACCCGGCGCAGGGCTGAGCGGTCCTCGAGGGCCAGCTCACCCGCGCTGGGTGTGTCGTTGAGGGGAGAATCGGGATACGTCATAGGCGATAACAGATTTGCACGGCTACCTCGGCTCGTGCACCCGAATTAACCTCGTGCACCCGAATTAACGCTGAGCAGCGCGCCACCATTCCTCCGACAGATCTCCCTGCGCCACCAGGACCGACGGGCCGCGCAGATAACTGCTGGCCTCGGTGACGGTAACCGTGACCTCCCCGCCGGGAATGCGCACCCGCAGCGCGCCCGTGGCGGCACCGTCGAATGCCAGCGCCGCGACGGCGGCGGCGACGGTTCCGGTGCCACAGGATCGCGTCTCTCCGACACCTCTCTCGTGTACCCGCATCGACACCGCCCCACCATGCGGCGCCGTCAAAACCTCGATGTTCACGCCTTCTGGGAACTGCGTGCGATCGAACGAAACCGGCGCGGCGACGTCGAGAGCCGCGAGCTCGTCGCCGGTCAGGTCAGCATCGACGCACGCCAGATGCGGGTTGCCGACATCGATGGCCAGGCCCGCGAATGGCCGACCGCCGACGATCGCCTCGCCCGCGCCCAGCTGGTTGGTCTTGCCCATTTCGACCGTGACGTCCGCGGTGGTGTCGTCCCACCGGTGCAGCACCACGGGGCGCGGCCCTGCCAATGAGCCGACGACGAACTCGTCGCGGCTCTCCAGCCCACAGGCCCGCAGGTAGTGGGCGAACACCCGAACGCCGTTGCCGCACATCTGCGCGATGGATCCGTCGGCATTGCGGTAGTCCATGTACCAATCGCCGGGCGCCACACCCTCGGGCACCCGGTCGAACACGCCGGCGGCCAACGCTGCCTCAGCCCTCGTCACCCGCAGCACCCCGTCGGCGCCCAAGCCCCGGCGACGGTCGCACAGCGCAGTCACCGCGGCAGGCGTCAACGACAACCGGCCATCGGGGTCGGGCAACAGCACGAAGTCGTTCTGCGTGCCGTGGCCCTTGGCGAACATCACGTGCTCAGGATACGTGGCGCCATATCCACAGCGTGTGTTCGACGTTGTCGGGAGCGTCCCCGTCCAGCCAAACGATGCGGTGGTCACGGCGGAACCACGAGCGCTGGCGACGGACATAGCGGCGGGTGCCGAAGAAGGTCGGCTCGCGGGCGGCCGACCCATCGCCGCCCTGGTCGAGGTCGGCGAGCACCTGGGCATATCCCAGAGCACGCGACGCGGTGCCTCCGTCGCGCAGGCCCGCGTCCAGCAGTCCCGTTGCCTCGCCGACAAGACCGTCGGCGAACATCTTGTCCGTCCGCTGCACCAACCGCTCATCGAGACGAGCTGTGTCGGTATCCAATCCGATGATCGCGGTTTCCCACCTCGGCGTGCCGATCACCGGCGCCGAGGCCGCGAAGGGTTGCCCGGTGAGTTCGACGACCTCCAGCGCGCGGACGATACGGCGACCGTCAGTGGGCAGGATCGAGGAGGCGGCGTCGGCGTCGACCCGTGCGAGCTCCCGATGCAAGGCCGCGACCCCGCACTCGGCCAGCCGCCCCTCCCATTTGGCGCGCACGCAGGCGTCTGTTGCGGGAAACGACCATTCGTCGAGCAGCGACTGGATGTACATCATCGATCCCCCGACGATGATCGGAGCCGCGCCGCGGCCGGCGATCGCCTCGATGTCGGCGGCCGCGGCCTGCTGGTAGCGGGCGACGCTGGCCGTCTCGGTGACATCGAGTACGTCGAGCTGGTGATGCGGGATGCCCTGACGCTCGGAAACGGACAGCTTCGCGGTGCCGATGTCCATGCCGCGGTATTGCTGCATGGCGTCGGCGCTCACGATCTCGCCGCCCACCCGGTCGGCGACGGCCAGTGCCAGCGCCGATTTGCCGGTGCCCGTCGGGCCGATGATCGCGATGGGTCTCACTCGGCTGATACCCCGGTCGTCCCCCTACCCTCCGGGTGGGTGGGCCCCCCGCTTGCGAGGGGAGTACCCCCAGCGCTCCTGCCCACCGGAAGCCAGACGCCGGCGAAGTAGCCGACGCCGTAGGGTGCGCCGCGATAGAGCTCCTTGGCGGCCCGCGGCGCTGGGTCCGGACGTGAGGAGGATTCGGGATACCCGGCCAGCCCGGCCAGCACCTGGTAGCCGACCCGGCCGACGATGGCGTCGGGCAGCCGGGTCAGCGCGGCGGCATCGCCTGCGGCGAGCGCGTCGTCGAGCCCGGCCTGTGTGGGTATCGAGTCGGGGTCGTAGCCGCCGGGCGCGGGCGGGGTCAGCGTGTGCGCGCCGTCGGCGACGACGAGGACGCCGATCGGATCGACCGCCTCGTCGATCTCGGCGCGCAACCGGCGACCGCGGGCCAGCGCGGCGTCGACGTCGTGGTCGGCCGCGAACACCCGCACCTCAGCACGCGCTTCGGGGTTGGCGTGGCCACGAACCCAGCCCGCGATCAACGCACACAGCGGCAGTTCGGTGAGCGTATCGCCGGTTCCGGGCGACAGCGTGACGCGCTGGTCGACGCCGTAGCCGGCGAACGTGCCTGCCGTATCGGGCCCCAGCACAGCGTCGGCGGCGCCGACACCGACGGCGATCCACCTCGACGGCAGGGAGCCCGCGGCGGTGAAGACCGCGTCCCGCAGGTCGGCAAGTTCGCCAGCGGCGTTGGCGGCCAGTTCGGGAACCATGACGGGTGCCGACGGGATGATCGCGATGGCGCTCAGCACGCCACCAAACTAATGCTCACGCGGGTTGCTTGGTGGCACCGGCCGCCTCGCCACGGGCCAGGGCGGCCGTTGCCACCACCATCACCGCCACCGCGACGATCAGCGTCAGCCAACCGGCGTCGCCGGGGCGCAGTGTCTCGCCCAGCACCACGATGCCCAGCACCGACCCGACCACCGGCTCGGCCACGGTCATGGTCGGCAGCGACGCGGTCAGTGCGCCGGCCCGGAACGACGACTGCTGCCAGGCCGTGCCCGCGACGCCGACCAGTGCCCAGACGTACAGCTCGGGCGTGCGCAGCAGTGCCCACAGACCGTCGTCGAGACGGTCCACCACGCCTTTCGTCAGTACCGCGAACACGCCCCACAACGCGCCGGACACCAACGCCAGCAGCACCGCGCTGACGGGTCCGGACCAGATCCGCGCGCCCACCACGCACAGCACAAGGGCGGGCCCGAGTAGCGCGATCACCACTGTCCACGTCTCCAACGAGGCCCGGGAGTGCCCTTCGGTCGGATTGCCGACGGTCACGATAACCGCGACCGCGGCGGCCAGCAGCGCCGCCCATGTCCATTCCCAGCGCGTCACCCGCCGGTGCGACAGCCGGGCGTTGATTGGCAGCGCGAACAGCAGCGACGTGACCAGCAGGGCCTGGACCAACAACACCGAACCGAAGCCCAGCGCCGCGGCTTGAAGCCCGAACCCGACGGCCGCGACGATGCTGCCCAGCCACCACTGGCGGTCGCGCAGCAGCCGCAGGAACAGGTCGACGTGGCTGACCGGTTCGTCGGTCACCTCCTGCGCCGAGCGCTGATGGATGACGTCGCCGATCGCGATGAAGAATGCAGCGCCGACGGCAAGCAGGGCGGCGATATCCGCCTTATCCATGCTCGGCCTCCCGTTGTGTTGGGAAAGAGAGTAGGCAAATGCATCGCGAAAGGCGTGGGCACGGTCCGCGGCGACCTGTTTGAATAGCGTTCGAGCTATCAGGCGCCGCGTCGCGCGGCAGGTGCGCGGGTTTCCGCGCGGAGGGTACGAGGTAACGGAGATGACGACCAGCGAGCCGGGTGCGCAGCCCGCCACCCCTAAACCCGCTCCCCGGCCAGGACCGCCGCGCACCGTCCCCCGCCCGGGCGGATCGGCGCCGACAGTCACCGCTCCGGTCTCGAGCGATCCGCACCGGTTCGGCCGCGTCGACCCCGACGGCACCGTCTGGCTGATCACGGGATCCGGTGAACGCGTCATCGGCTCGTGGCAGGCCGGTGACACCGAGGCCGCATTCGAGCACTTCGGCCGGCGGTTCGATGATCTGCACACCGAGGTCGCGCTGATGGAGCGCCGGCTGGAGTCAGGGACCGGAGACGCCCGCAAGATCAAGTCGGCGGCCGCGGCCCTGGCCGAAACCCTGTCGGAGGCCCACGTCCTGGGTGACGTCGACGCGCTCGCCGCGCGTCTGACCGCCATCGTCGAGCACGCAGACGAAGCCGCGCAGGCGGACAGGGCCAGGCGCGACGAGTACCGCGCCGCGCAGACCGCCCGCAAGGAGACCCTGGCCGCCGAGGCCGAAGATCTCGCGACGAATGCGACGCAGTGGAAAGCGGCAGGCGACCGGCTGCGCGAGATCCTCGAGGAGTGGCGGACGATCAGCGGGCTGGACCGCAAGACCGACGATGCGCTGTGGAAGCGGTACTCGACGGCCCGCGAGACGTTCAACCGACGCCGCGGCTCTCATTTCGCGGAGCTCGACCGCGAACGGGCAGGCGCGCGGCAGGCCAAGGAGGCGCTGTGCGAGCGCGCCGAGGAGCTGTCCGACTCGACCGACTGGGGCGCCACCGGCGCCGCGTTCCGCGACCTGCTGACGGAATGGAAGGCCGCCGGACGCGCCGCCAAGGACGTCGACGACGCGCTGTGGCAGCGGTTCAAGGCCGCGCAGGACACCTTCTTTTCCGCCCGCAACGCGGCCAGCTCCGAGCGCGACGCCGAGTTTCGGGCGAACGCCGATGCCAAGGAAGCGCTGCTCGCCGAGGCTGAGAAGGTCGACACCTCCGATCTCGAGGCGGCGCGGGCGGCGCTGCGCGCGATCGGTGACAAATGGGACGCGATCGGTAAGGTGCCGCGCGAACGGGGCGCCGAGCTGGAGCGACGGCTGCGCGCCGTGGAGAAGAAGGTGCGCGACGCTCCATCCGGAGGAGTCGATCCGGAGGCGCAGGCCAGGGCGGACCAATTCCGAGCTCGCGCAGAGCAATTCGAGCGGCAGGCGGAGAAGGCAGCGGCGGCCGGACGGACCAAGGATGCCGAGGAGGCGCGTGCCAACGCCGAACAGTGGCGTCAGTGGGCCGACGCGGCAGCCGAGGCGCTCGGCAGGAGGGGCTAGGGCTTCTCCGGCCCCGTCGCGTCATCGCCGCCGCTATCGTCGTCGAGGCTGTCCAACAGGCCCTTCTTCTGACGTTCGGCGACTTGCCTGCGGCGTTCTTCCTCCGCGGCGAGCTGCAGCGCGGTGCGCGCCCACACCGCGCGGGCCCAGTTGAAGGCCAGCACGATCACCGCGAGCCACGCAGTGATCAGGCCGATGCCCGGCCCGGGGTGGTGTGCGGGCGCGGTCTGCCGCGACCACACCGCAAGCAGGCCCATGAAGGACGCCAACGTGGATCCGGCCAGCGCGATCCACGCCAGCGCCCATCGGCGGGTCAGCAGCGCCAGCATCGAGAAGCCGACGCCGAACACCAGCGCCAGCCAACTGAATACCCGTGAGGGCAATGCGATGCCGTTGCGGATCGCCGTATCGTCGCCCACCAGCACGTCCCAGCCCTTGGCGTCGCCGGTGTGTGGCAAGACGAACGTCAACAGCAACACAAACACGGCGATGGCGATCACCAATGCTCTTGCGCCGGGATCGATTTCACGCGCAACACGGCGTTCGGCAGCCTCGATGTCGCCCTTGAACTCTTCGAACCTGCCGTTGTTCTGATCGCCTGCGGTCACCGGGCACACCCGGACGAGGTCGGCTGTGGCGCCGGAACGCCAATGCCGGGCATGCCGAGGCCGACACCGGATGTCGCCGGCCGACCGGCTCCGACACCGGATGTCGCCGGCCGACCGGCTCCGACACCGGTGCGGGGCTTCTGGCCCCCCTCGTGTGCGTCGCCTGCCCTGGTGCGCCGGTGGGTGTGCGGGCCGCCGTCGGCGATCAGGTGGTGCGGCGCGGCACCGGTGACCGTGGTGGTGACGATGTCGCCGGGCCGGATGTCTAGTCGCGCCGGGTCGAAATGCACCAGCCGGCCGTCGCGAGCTCGTCCCGACATGCGTGCGGTGCTGGCGTCCTTGCGGCCTTCGCCCGTGGCCACCAGCAATTCGACGGTGCGCCCGATCTGCGCGGTGTTCTCCTCCAGCGAAATGCGTTCCTGAAGGTCGATCAGCCGCTGATAGCGTTCTTGCACAACGACTTTCGGTAGTTGCCCGACCAGCTCCGCCGCTGGCGTGCCGGGGCGCTTGGAGTACTGGAAGGTGAAAGCGCTCGAGAACCTCGCCTGCGCGACCACATCGAGCGTGGCCGCAAAGTCGTCCTCGGTTTCGCCGGGGAACCCGACGATGAGGTCGGTGGTGATGGCGGCGTGCGGGATGGCCGCTCGGACGCGGTCGATGATGCCGAGGTATCTCTCGGCACGGTAGGACCGTCGCATGGCCCGCAAGATCCGGTCGGAGCCGGACTGCAGCGGCATGTGCAGCGTTGGGCAGACATTCGGTGTTTCGGCCATCGCCTCGATCACGTCGTCGGTGAACTCGGCGGGATGCGGCGAGGTGAAGCGCACTCGCTCCAGACCGTCGATGCTCCCACACGCGCGCAGCAGCGTGGCGAATGCGCCGCGGTCACGGGGTTGGTCGGGGTCAGCGAACGAGACCCCGTAGGCGTTGACGTTCTGACCCAGCAGCGTCACCTCGAGGACGCCCTGGTCGACCAGCGACTGCACCTCGGCCAGGACGTCGCCGGGTCTGCGGTCGACCTCTTTGCCACGCAGCGCGGGCACGATGCAGAACGTGCAGGTGTTGTTGCAGCCGACGGAGATCGAAACCCATGCGGCGTAGGCGGATTCACGCGCCGCGGGCAGTGCGGACGGGAATTCCTCCAGCGCCTCGACGATTTCGACCTGGGCTTTGCGATTGTGACGGGCGCGGTCGAGCAGCGTCGGCAGTGAACCGATGTTGTGGGTTCCGAACACGACGTCCACCCACGGGGCCTTCTTCAGGACAGTGTCGCGGTCCTTCTGCGCCAGGCAGCCACCGACGGCGATCTGCATGTCGGGGTCGGCCTGCTTGCGCGGCGCGAGGTGGCTGAGGTTGCCGTACAGCTTGTTGTCGGCGTTCTCGCGCACCGCGCACGTGTTGAACACGACGACGTCGGCGTCGGTTCCGTCGGCGGCCCGCTCGTATCCGGCGGCTTCCAGCAACCCGGCCAGTCGTTCGGAGTCGTGCACATTCATCTGGCAGCCGTAGGTGCGGACCTGATAGGTGCGACGCACCGGGCGAACATCCGATGAGCGCTCGCGCGAAGAGGCGACGTCAGGGCTGGTCCCGTCCACCTCCTGCGCCACCATCGAAGTCACGGCCCTATGGTACGGACGGGCCGGCACAGCGATCGGAGTGGATTCGCGAGTTCCAGGAAAGCTGGACGTTCCCTGGGTAATGTCTGCACCCATGGAGACGACGGGGGCGGGGGTTAAAGAGGTCGATTCGACTCACACGGGCGTGCCGATGGTCTCGATGAAGGCGGTCAACAAGCACTTCGGTGACCTGCACGTGCTCAAGGACATCAACCTCGACGTGGATCGCGGGCAAGTGATCGTCGTGTTGGGACCGTCCGGTTCGGGCAAGTCGACGTTGTGCCGCACTATCAATCGCCTCGAGCCTATCGACTCCGGCACGATCGCGATCGACGGTGAGGTGCTGCCTGACGAGGGCCGCAAGCTGGCGCAGCTGCGGTCTGATGTCGGCATGGTGTTCCAGTCGTTCAATCTATTCGCGCACAAGACGATTCTGGATAACGTCACGCTTGCGCCGATGAAGGTGCGCAAGAAGTCGAAGGCCGAGGCCCGCGAAAAGGCGATGTCACTGCTGGAGCGGGTTGGCATCGCCAACCAGGCCGACAAGTATCCGGCGCAACTGTCGGGAGGCCAGCAGCAGCGGGTGGCGATCGCGCGGTCGCTGGCGATGAACCCGAAAGTCATGCTGTTCGACGAGCCGACCAGCGCGCTGGATCCCGAGATGATC
>Ga0207693_10001869_pt1 | contig 18434 bp, 18 predicted proteins | sample LARL81metaG_FD_184347 | JGI IMG/M metagenome (GOLD analysis project Ga0207693, IMG submission 184347) | Corn, switchgrass and miscanthus rhizosphere microbial communities from Kellogg Biological Station, Michigan, USA - LAR L8-1 metaG... | ecosystem: Host-associated > Plants > Roots >...
GGGAATTCTTGTATAAAGATGTCGTCTTTCTTTGTGTTTGTATCGTGTTGTTTTTAGCATCCCTGCCAAAGAAAGTCGTCCCGCTTCGGTCGAATTGACAGTCTCGGTGTTGGCGCAGCGCGATGAGCTGTGCCTCTTTGCCAGCAATAAATGAAAAACCGTCGTCGCCACCACCCGAGAAGACCACCGCTCGCCAAGATCAGACCCGGCAGTCCAGCACCGGCGATGGGGCCTGGGACGGAAGAGACCGGAGTGAAGAAGCCGTCTCGGCTCAGGGCGTCAGTGTCTTGAGATAAGCAACGATGTCGCGCCGATGCTCGGCGTTTGGAACACTGATGGCCATTTTTGTCCCGTGAACATCGGCAGAGGGGTTCTCCAGGAATTTATCTAGCGTCTGCTCGTCCCACGTGATGTTCGCCGCTTTCAGGGCCGGCGAGAAATTGTAGCCGGCTACCGTTCCGCTCTTGCTGCCGACAATCCCGGCGAGTGACGGACCGATCTTATTGACACCCGGCTCCGTCGAATGACAAGCGCCGCATGTTGTGGTGAAAGCCTGCTTTCCGGCCGCGGCATCGCCGTCGGCGAGACCAGGCACCGAACCGAGCAGCAGCGCCGCGACGGCCGCGAGCGCGACGGCGGCTCTTCTGCATGCGAGGGTGATGTTTCGGTTGCGCATGCGACTTACCCTTCTGCCCGCCTTGGGCAACACCGATCTTACCTTTCTGCCCGCCTTGGGCAACACCGATCTTCCCAGCGTGACGCATTCCCCCCACTACTGGACCTTGTAGAGCAGCATGCTGTGTGATAGTTTTCGTTTGTTAGTAGACTGATTTTCCTGGAGTTTATGGCCGCGCACTCGCAAGGCTGCTTTTTAGCGGGGCCGTAGCTCAGTTGGGAGAGCGCCTCGTTCGCAATGAGGAGGTCAGGGGTTCGACCCCCCTCGGCTCCACCAGGTCTTCGATGATCGGCCGAGTGGTCATTCTGACCGGCAGTCACCTTTGCAACAATCCGCGCGTGATCAAGGAAGCAGGCACCCTCGCGCGCGCCGGCTATGACGTCACCGTGCTGGGCGCTTGGCTCGATCGCGGTTTGAAGGACCGCGATCAGAAGATCATCCAATCCGTTCCCTTTGCCTTTGTACCGGTGCTGGATTTCACCGTCAGCGAAGCTGTCCGTCTGTCCGCCCGAGCGAGAAGCAAGGTGGCGCATATGCTGCACCGCTACGCGCGCGCAGAAAACCGCTGGCAATTGGGATATGCGTACTCCGCCTTGCGGCGCGCCGCCTTCGCGCGTGCGGCCGATCTCTACATCGCCCATTCCGAGCAGGCGCTTGCGGTCGCGCTCGATCTCTTGCGCGCGGGCCGAACCGTCGCCGTCGATTTTGAAGACTGGTTTTCGGAGGATCTGCTGCCCCAGGCGAGGGCGCTCCGGCCGCTTGCGATGCTGCGCTCCCTCGAATGCGAGCTGCTCTTACGGGCGAGCTATGCATCTTGTCCTTCCCGGGCCATGAGCTTGGTGCTTGCGCGTGAGCATGCATGCGATCCGCCCCGAGCAATCTATAATGCGTTCGCTTGGGAGGATCGTGCCCTGATTAACGGCGAGCGAAGGGATCGGCGAGGTGCATGTCCCCGATCCATTCATTGGTTCTCGCAGACCCTGGGCCCCGGCCGCGGCCTGGAGGATCTGCTCGTGGCGCTGCTACACGTTGACGAGCGTGCCGAGATTCACTTGCGGGGCGCGCCGGCCGCAGGCTTCGAGGCCTGGCTGTGGAGCCACGTGCCGGCGGAGTGGAGGGAATTGGTATTCGTGCACCCCGTCGTCCACAATGATGAACTGCTCTCGCGCATTGCTGAACATGACATCGGCTTTGCCGGCGAGATGAAATACTGCCGGAGTCGCGATCTCACGATCACCAACAAGATTCTTTACTTTCTGCTGGCCGGATTGGCGGTCGTTGCAAGCGATACCGCTGGGCATCGCGAAGTTGCCGAGCAGGCTGCGGGAGCCGTTTGGCTTTATCCGCCCGGCAATGCTCCCGCCCTGGCGGCATGTCTGAATTCGCTGCTGCGTTCTTCCGATCGGTTGGAGCGCAGCAAGCATGCAGCGCTTGCGGCGGCGCAGAAGGCGTTATGTTGGGAGCGGCAGGAGCCCGTGCTGCTCGAGGCTGTGGGCTCGGCGTTACGCCGGAGAAGCTGAGCGAGCGAGCTCCGTGTGTCCAGCGCGGCCTGTAGCGGCCAGTTCGAAACCCGCCCGTACAAGTTCATCAGGTTTGCGGGTTGAGCACTACCGCTGCGGTGAGCAGGATCAGAACTTCGTTCACCTGCTCGAGGGCGCCCACGACATCGCCGGTTTGGCCGCCGATCTGCCGCAGGCTCACCCGTGCGATCGCGGCGGTTGCGAGGACTAAAAGAAGAAGGCCGGCAACGGCTTCGGCGAAGCCCAGACCAACGAGAAGAGCGGTCGCACCCAGAACCCAGGCGATGGCTGCGCTCTCTCGCGATGGCGCGCCCGCAGCCGCGGCAACTCCGTCGGTGCGTGCACTTGGAACAAGCAGCATGAAGCTCGGCAAAGGTGCGCGCGCCGCAGCGTGCGCGGCAACAAGAGCAATCGCAACGGAACCCGCGTCCGCAATGGTGGCCAGCGCGCTCCATCGCAGCAGCAAAGAGACGAGCAGCGCGCATGCGCCGTAGGTCCCAAGCCGGCTGTCGCGCATAATGACAAACTTCTGCTCGCGATCCCTGCCTCCGCCGAATCCGTCCGCGGTATCGGCCAGCCCGTCTTCATGCAGGCACCCGGTGATCGCGACGGTGGCAGCAAGCGCAAGAGCGGCCGCGGGCCATGACGGCAGGCCGATCCAAACTACCGCCCAATAGACGACGGCGCCGATCCCGCCCACAACGAGGCCGGCGATCGGGAGCGCCCAGCTTGCGTGAGCGAGGTCGCGCCCGCCAGTCGGTGTGGCATCGCTGAATGGAAGGCGAGTGCAGAAGAGCACGCTGGTCTTGATGTCCGCGAGAAGGCGGTCGAGCCAGGCGCCGGCCGCTTTCATTTTATCCCTCGTTTCATCGCTTATAGGCTCACCTTCAGGAACATTGGTATAACAGCACTCCCATGGCCGAATTCACATCGCTGGCCGAGCTGCGGGCATGCTGTATCGACTTGCCTGCCGGAAATTCGGTCGCTGCAGCCGCAGTCGGACGCCGTGAAGCGGAGCTTACAAAACCGTCGCGCAGTCTCGGGCGATTGGAAGATCTGGTTGCCTGGCTTGCCCGTTGGCAGGGGCGAAGTCCACCCCGCCTCGATCATGTCGAGGTCCTGGTCTTCGCCGCCAATCACGGGGTCATCGCGCAGGGTATCTCCGCCTATCCCGCAGAAGTCACGGCGCAGATGCTGGCAAATTTCGCGACCGGCGGCGCAGCCATCAATCAGCTCGCGCGCCTGGCCGCAGCGCAGCTGCGCGTGCAGGGCCTCTCTCTCGAAGCGCCGACTGCGGATTTCACGCTGCACCCCGCCATGGATGAGCAGGCATTCCTCGCTGCCGTTGCCGCCGGATATGATGCTGTCTCCCCACATTGCGATCTGCTGTGCCTCGGCGAGATGGGGATCGGCAACACAACAGCGGCGGCAGCGCTGGCGGCGGCGCTGTTCGGCGGCAGCGGCGCGCATTGGGCCGGCCGCGGTACCGGCATCGATGAGCACGTGCTCGCGCGCAAACGGACCGTGATCGACAGGGCCTTGGCGCGCCATGCCGAAGCGCTTGGCGATCCGCTGCTGATCGCTTCGGCGCTGGGAGGACGCGAGCTCGCGGCCATTCTGGGGGCCGCGCTGGCGGCGCGGAGACGATCCATCCCGGTCGTGCTCGACGGATTCGTGTGCACGGCGGCGGCAGCACCGCTCAAGAAGCTCGACCCGCAGGGTCTCGCGCACACGCTCGCCGGTCATGTCTCAGCCGAAGCGGGGCATCGCAAGCTGCTCGATGAGCTCGGGTTGCCACCCCTGCTCGACCTTGGGATGCGATTGGGCGAAGGCTCCGGCGCGGCCGTGGCAGTATTGGTGCTGCGCGCAGCGCTCGCTTGTCACATCGGGATGGCGACCTTCGCCCAAGCCAAAGTGTCGAAGAACGTCGCGCAGCCGCCCGGATCTAGGTGAACAGATCGCCGGAGCCGGTACTGGGCGCGGCATAGACGATCTTATCGTGGCCGGCTGGCCGCGCCGCGGGCGTCAGCCGTGCCTGCTCCTGCTTCGCACGATCGAAAATGTGGATGACCGTGTGGCCGGCCAGGATCAGATAATCAGCGATGATGCGCCGGTGACAGCGCCACCACAGCAGCTCGGAGCACATGATCGCGCATCGCTTCGCCGCGCCAATCTGCTGCAATCTGATAAACCCGTCGTGAAACGATTCCGTCATTGCGTAATCGGCAAAATTGCGGAAGCTCTGATTTTCCCAGAACGTATTCGGCGAAGCGGGAAACAGGTGCTGGCGTCCGCGCCGGCCACCCAGTTCCGCGACATGGGCGTAATCGATCCCATCTTTGCTCAGCGTCTTGGGCAGGCTATCCCGATTGAATTGCGGGTTGGTTCGCGAACGCGGAATGGCGCGCACGTCGACCAGCACTCCGATCTCGCTGCTCTCCAATATCTGGATGAGCTCGGCAGCCGAGCGTGTGGAATGACCGATGGTAAAGAATGTCGGCAAGACGACCTGCTGATCCGAGTATAGGCCAAGTGAATCGCGGTTGCGGCGCGCCCCTGGCTACTCCTCCGGCTGGGTCGTGAACGAGAGCGGATAGCCGGCGTTGCGGCCGAGTTCAGTACCCTCGGTCGCCTTCGTCTCCGCCACATCCTTGGTAAATACGGCGACGACGCAGACGCCGCGCTTATGCGCAGTCATCATCACCCGGTAAGCCTGGTCCTCGCTCATGCGGAAGACGGCTTTCAGGACCGTGACCACGAACTGCCGCGGCGTGTAGTCGTCGTTGATGAGAATGACCTTGTAGAGCCGCGGCCGTTGCGTTTTCCGGCGAAGCTTCGTGCGCGGGCGAGTAGCAATATCGGCCATCTGACGCGTCCCCGCTCTTACCCGGTCGGGACCTCGACGCGATTCTAGCTGACCGGCGGGATTTGGCGAGGGTGCCTGACCTTTCCCTGCCAAGCTTGCCTCCGGTTGCATGTGCTCAGATTTCATGATTCGGAATTGGGCACTTCCGAGCCACGGGGCCGGGTTGGCAAACGCGCATCGACGAGGTTCTGCGCAATTGGGTGAAGCGGCATGGCAGCGGGTCTCGCGCTCCTGGCAAGCGAGCCCGTGTCGCTTGAGGACAAACGCCTCGGCGTATTCGGGCCGGCGTGGATGCTGATCCGCTCATCGAAGTAGGGATGCGCGTTATTACGTCGCTCGGCGAGGCGGACGTGGCGAAAGCGGCATAGTCTCAGATCGGCACCGCCATAGCCTCGAAGGCGCTGTCGCAGTTGATCAGGTCCACGCGCTTCTGCACGATGCGGAGGTTTTCGCCTTCGCGCCGCAGCCGATGGTGCTGGCGCCCGGCGAAGATGCGCTGCTGGTCGTCGCGATACTCCACCATGATCACGCTGGAGCTGACGGCGTATTCCCCCGTGTCCGCATCGGTCTTGTCGAGATGCACGTTGCCGATGAGATGCACCGTCCGCGATGGCGGCGTCTGCGCGTGGATGCGCGGATGCTCCAGCCGCTCGACGCGCGTACGCATCAGCGCGCGGTCGTCGTAGAACAGGGAGGCCTGATCGAACGGGCTTTGCTGGTCCGGCACTGACGGCACCCAGTAGGTGCCGTCGTCGGCAAAAAGCTGCATCCATTCCCGAAAGCGCCGCTCATCCAGCAGACGCGCCTCGTGCGCCAGGAAATCTGCAAGCTGCGCGCGGTCCATGCTCATGCCAAGGGTAGCGATCCGTGCTCAGGCGGATGGGCGCTGCCCCTCGCGCATGTAACCGAGCCAGGCCTTGTATTGGGCGCGCACGACCATCTCATGGGTGGCGAGCCCACGCGTGGCGTTGAGCTCGCGGTCCGGCTCCTCGTCTCCGAGCCCGCGCGAAATATCGACCCAGTCGGTCATGCGGCTGCGCAGCCCCTTCTGCGTGCGCACGAACGCTTCAAGATCATCGGTCTGCACGAAGGATGCGGCGGAATGGGTGACGTTGAGCAGGCGAATGTTGCCGCAGTTCATCGCCGCCGGCGCTCCCACGAGGCGAATGGGATAGATGTTGACCTCGGTGCGATCGACCGCAATGGGCTTGATCACCCGCACATGGATGTTAAGGCCCATGATCGACATGTTGGGGTAGATGAGCGAGTTGTGCAGGCGTGGGGTGAGAATTTGCTTGGCGCGCTCGATCCCCACTTTCTCCGCGAGCACGCGCCTGTACTCGTCATAGGCCGGACTCGCGCGCTTGTCGTCGTCAAGCGAAGTATTGCTCGTCCACCCATGGCCATTGCCGGCGATGTAGCTCTTGCGCTCCTTCCACGATGCCGCCGTCTGCTTCTTCTCGGTCTCGACCACGATGGCGCCCTTTTGGTCGCCTTCGCGACGGGCGAACTGCACGCCTTGTTTGTTCACCGTGGACGCGTGCCCGAACGGGACGTGATAGGAATCGAGGACGTTCTCGACCTGCAGCTTCCAATTGCCGCCATAGACGTAGCGGTGCATGCCGGCATCGAGCGCAAGCTCACCGTCCGGAGCGCGGTCGACGAGATCATCGATGCTGCCCTTCATCGGGCCGATGTGGTCCTCGAAGCTCAGGCCTTTTTCGGCGAGGCTCGCAAAAAGGAAACCGCGATATTCTCCCACGCGCGGTGCCCGCGCGAGGCCGAACGCCGCCTTGTCGAAATCGGCCGCACACCCTTCCGGCACCGGTACGGTGGCGAGGCGGCCGTCCGTCTCGTAGCTCCAGCCGTGATAGCAACAGGTCAAGCGCGCGGCGTTCCCCGTGCGGTCATTCACCACCTTGGCCCCGCGGTGGGTGCACCGATTGAGCAGCACATGCACGCTGCCGTCCCGATGGCGCACCATGATGACGGGCTGACGCCCGAGCTCGGTCGTGATGTAATCGCCGGGTTGCGGCACCTGGCTGGCATGGCCCACGAACAGCCAGGCACGGCCGAAGATGCGTTCCATCTCCAGCTCGAAGATGTCAGGGTCGGTGTAGACGTTCCGATGCACCCGTCCCGGCTCGACGAGCTTGGCGACGTGTTCTGTGTCTCCGTTGCGCATGGCTCTAGTTCATCTCCGATCGCCCACCGGAGCCCCGTGAGGTTACTCCGCAGCCTGGTGGGCGTGTGTCTGCACGTCCATGTTGACGAGCTGCAGCGGCGAGGCCGTCTCCTCCAGCATGCCCCAGCTCTTGAGCCAGTCGTAGGTGCGCTGCATCTCCTCAACCGGGATGGGTGCGGGATTGCACACGACCAGGCGGCTCTCGCGCAAATCTTCCACCTTGAGCGCTGCGACCTCCGGATCGTTCTTGGCGTAGTAGTCGATGAAGTAGTGCAGATAGGCGCGCTTGTTGGCGTTGATCCGACGCACGGCCTCACGCACCGCGCGATTGAACGCCGCATAGGTTTCTGCATCCACCCGCTCCGAGGCAACCTCGGTACCATGGAAGAGGGCGGAGCAAATGATGCGGCAGCCTTTCTTCTCGGCGAGGGTGATATGGGGCTCGGTCAAGGTGGTGGCGTCGACTTCGCCGCGCATGAGTGCGTCTAGCCGATAGCGTGAGCCGTTCGGGGCACGGCAGAGCTTGATCATCTCGCGCGGCAGGAAGCCTTCCAGCATGTGCAGAGCGATGTAGTGGGTACCGAAATAGAACGGCACGCCGATCGTCTTGTTGGCGAGCTGCTGCGGGGTGAAGACAGGCGAATCGGGAGCGACCACCAGCGCGGCACAGGCGACGATGGCGCGGCGGCCGAGCTGGCGGCTGCCGGTACCGGTATCCTGCACGCGGCAGTAATTGCCCCACTCGCAGGCATTGTACATGTCGGCCTTTCCCTGCTCGAACAGCTTGCCGTGACTCGCAAAGGGGTTGACCCCCTTGGGGCTGGTCACTTGCAGCTCGACCTTTTTCTCCACCCCCTTCTCCCGGTCGGCCCACTCGATGCGCAAGCCTTCCTTCTCGAACAGGCCCTCGTCATAGGCGACGAGCTCAGGCAGCCCCTGGAAGGGTGCTGTGGTTTCCAGAACAAGCTTCTTCATCTGTATCTCCCGGAGATGCCGCTGCGAAACGACCGGTTTTGGCGAAAGGACGGGTCTTGCCCAGTTCGGTACAGTTGAATACCACGTAGCTACCCGGGTCAAGCGGTTACCGCGTCCGACGGTAGGATTGTTCAACAATGGGCTACTCTCCTTCGCCGATCCGGCGGGATAGCGTGATCAGCCAGGCCGCGCAGGAGATCTGCCGCTACATCGAAGCGGAGCGGCTCGCCCCCGGCGAGGCGCTGCCGCCCGAGACCCGGCTCTCGCAAATGCTCGGTATCAGCCGCAACTCGCTGCGCGAGGCGCTGCGCGTGCTGCACGGCCTCGGCCATGTGGAGAAGACAGCGGGGCGGCGGGTCGTTGTCACCGCGGCCGGGCAGGGCGGCAAAAGCGTCTTCGACCAGAGTGTTCTGGTCGAGGCGGCGCCGGTCGCAAACGAGGTGCGCTCGCACATTGCGCAAAAATGCGCCGAGCTTTCCGCGGAGCGCATTACCAATGCCGAGTTGGGCGAGCTTGATGCAGGGCTGGCCGAGCTGGAAACGGCGATCGCCCGGCAGGACATCAACGCAGCCAAGGCCGCGCACGACTCGTTCCACGCCTTCCTGCTCACAAGCGCCAGAAATCCGCTGCTCGTGGCCATGTTCAACCAGGCGCAGGTGGCGAGGCTTTCCAATGTAGCGCCGGCGCACAAAGGCTTCTACGACCCGCGCCACCTCGCGCATCATCGGGCGCTGCTGCGCGCTTTGCGCAGGCGTGATGCGCGCGCCGCGGCGGCAGCAGTGCGTCGACACTACCGAAGTCTTGGTCTGATGCTCGCGGTCGTGAGCCGCACGCGGCGCAAACCAGGAGGGAGCCGGACCGAGATTGAAGGAGCGCCGGTTGCGGCCGATGCCGTGGCGTATGCTCGCCCCTCAAGGCGCGGCAGACCGAAGATCCCTTCGCCCATGTAGGGGCCACGCCGGAATCTCGCCAAGGCCCGTGCGTTTTGGACCCCGACTTGCCCCAATACGGCTAAGCGCGCGGGCGTAGCCGCTGGATCTGCAGCTGCGCCAGGAACGGGACCAGCGGGTGCGCTCCCATTTTCACCATCGATGCGAGATCAAGCTTGATCAGCGCCTCACGCTGATCGGCCGGCAGGTGGAACTTGTCCGCGAACGCCGGGGCATCGGCGATGTATTGTGCCCGCGCGTCAGGGTCATGGGCCAGCCCGTGCAGGGCGGAGGTCAGCTCGACGAGCTCGGGCTTGATCGCGGGGTAGTGCGCGGCACGCTCTCCTTCCCCCTTTCGGCTGGTCCAGGCGAGCGAGGCGTAGTTGTGATGCCAACTCGGATCCATGGACACGATATCGGGCTTGCGCTCGCCCAGCGCGCCCGCCGCGCACGCCCAGCAGCGCAACTCGATATTGCCGGTATCGTCGAGCTCGGCCTCGTCGAACCCGATCAGCGATTTGAGATTGCCCCCCTTGAGCTTCTCGATGAGCCGGTTGTCCCACGCCAGTTCCGGATTGGAATAGCGATCGGTCCCGGGAAAGTGCGACATGCCGCCACTCGAAAGCACCGCGGTCTTCAGCCCCAGCGCAGTGACCGTGCGGGCGACGGCCTGTCCGAACGCGTAGCAGCGCTCCATGGTCGGCTGCGGCGGCAGATAGGCATTCACGTAGATCGGCAGCACGGGATCCGTGTGCTCGAGATGCGTGAGGGGAATCCCGATCGCGTAGTCTATCTTGGCCGTGCTGGTAAAAGCCGGGTCGAAGTTCTGCCGGTACAGCTGGCGAACGATCTCGAACCCGATCTCGCTCGGGATTTTCCAGTGGAACTTTCTTCCCGCGAAGTCGCCGCTCGCCTCGCCGCCCACATGGACCGTAAACGGCGGCGCTGCATTGTGGAAGAACTGCTCGGCGTGATCGTTGGAGAAGATGATCCAGAGGTCCGGCTGGAGCGCACGCAGCTTCCTGCCGATGTCCGCGGCCACTTCCCGCACGTGCTCCACATTCCTCTTGTCCTCGGTGTCGGGCATGGTGAAGAACTGGGGCGCATGCGGCAGCATGGCGCCGCCGATCACGGTGGACATCATAATATTTCCTCTCCTCGGCGCTTGTCCGGTCGGCGGATTACGCGTCGCTAACCAAATCCGCCCTGCGCACTGGAAAATATCGGGCGGGGGTAGCTTCAACAAGTCGTACCCCCCCATTGAGCAGCCCGCTTCACACCCGATCACGAAGCAAGTACGCTTGCGCTGACGTCCGGCTTTCCTGGCGCGTGCTCTCGTGCCGACTTCTTTCACACAGCCAACCTGCGAGGAGCCCCATGGTCGAGGTGCCTATTACGATTGCCTGCGGCAATTATGACCGTACCGGTGCGATCCGGGACGGGCGGGTGCGGGTGGAAGGGTGCGCGGTCACGTACCTGCCGCTCTATCCCGAAGAAATTTTCTTCCGCGCCTTCCGCTACCAGGAATTCGACGTCTCCGAGCTGTCGTTTTCAAGCTACATCCGCACTGTCGCTGCGGGGACTTCGGCCTATATCGGCATACCGGCATTCGTGTCGCGGCTGTTCCGGCATTCCGGAATGTACGTGCGCGCCGATTCCGGCATCCGCACCCCGGCCGACCTGCGGGGAAAACGCGTCGGGCTGCCCGAATATCAGATCACCGCTGTAGTCTGGATGCGCGGCATCCTGCAGCACGAATATGGCGTATTGCCCACGGAGATCCACTGGAGTAGCGGCGGACAGGAGGAGCCCGGAAGGGACGAGCGCACCCCGCTCAAGCCCATCCCCGGCCTTGACCTCAAGCCCATTGGCAAGGAGGAGACGCTCGTCGGCATGCTGCGCGAAGGCAAGCTCGATGCCCTGTTCACGGCGCGCGGGCCTTCCTCGTTCCTGCGCGGCGAGCCGCACATCAAGCGATTGTTCCCCAATACCCGCGAGGCGGAACAGGCTTATTACAAGAAGACCCGCATGTTCCCGATCATGCATCTCGTCGGCATCCGCAAGGAGCTGGTGCAGAAATATCCGTGGCTGCCGACCAGCGTGTACAAGGCGTTCTGCGAGGCCAAGGCGCTCGCCATGATCGACCTGCTCGACGTGAATGCGTTGATGGTGAGCCTGCCGTGGCTGATCCCTGAAACCGAAGACACGATGGCCGTGATGGGCAGGGATTTCTGGGCCTATGGGATAAACGAGAACATGCGCGAGATCTCGGCGCTTGCCCAATACCTGCACGAGCAAGAGCTGATCGACCGCAAGGTCACGATGGAGGAGCTTTTTCACCCCTCCATGTTCGAGATTTCCAAGGTCTGATCGCCGTCGCATTTTCCACGCCGCTCGAGCTCCGGGTCGTATGGCCGGGCTGGCCTGGTCAGGCCCGCGCATGACGAAAACCCTGCCGTCAGGGCTCCGTCACAATGAACCGCTATGCTCGCGCGTATGCTTTGTGGAGGATGAGATGAGCACACCGGTCATGCGGCCGACCCGCCGGCGGTTTGTTGCAAATACGACTGCGATCACGGCGGTTGGTGCATTCGGCGGCATGGCGCGGCCGTACCTGAGTCGCGCTGCCGATCGCCCCGTGATCTCTCACGGCGCCCAGTCCGGCGACGTGTCCGCCAGCTCCGGCGTGGTCTGGGCGCGGGCAGATCGGCCGGCGCGCATGCTGGTAGAGTGGTCGACCACCGAGAGCTTCAAGACGGTGCAGCCGGCGGGCTTCGTCGATGCCTTGCCGGAAACCGACTTCACTTCCAGCATGCTGCTCGAGCATCTTCCCGCCGGCGAGCACATCTTCTATCGCGTCCAGCTTGCCGACTTCGCCTCGCCGACCATCATCAGCGAGCCCGTCGTGGGTCATTTCCGTACCGCCCCCGCGGACCGACGATCGCTGTCGTTCATCTGGTCGGGCGATACCGCTGGGCAGGGCTGGGGGATCGACGAAACGCGCGGCGGGATGCGTACCTACGCGACCATGCTGCGCCACCAGCCCGATTTTTTCATCCACAACGGCGATAACATCTATGCCGATGGTCCGATCGCGGCCGAGCAGAAGATGCCCAACGGCGAGCTCTGGCGCAATATCGTGACCGAAGACAAGGCCAAGCCTGCCGAGACGCTGGCGGAGTTCCGTGGCAACTACAAATACAATCTGCTCGATAAGAACGTGCTCGCGTTCAATCGCGAAATTCCGATCTTGTCGCAATGGGACGATCACGAAGTCACCAACAACTGGTGGCCGGGTGAGCCGCTTACGCGCGCGGAGCATCGCCGCAAGAAATATGTCGAGCAGAATGCGCTCGAGCTCGCCTCGCGCGCCGCACGCGCGTATCACGAGTACATGCCGATGCGGCGCTTCCAGGTGGAGGATGGGCGCGTGTATCGGCAGATCTCGTATGGCCCGCTCCTGGACATCTTCATGCTCGACATGCGCAGTTATCGCGGTGCGAACGGCGAGGGTCGTGAAGAGAGATACGGCCCGGATGCCTATTTCCTCGGTCCCACCCAGATCGCCTGGCTCAAGCGCGCCCTTCTGAACTCACACGCCACCTGGAAGGTGATCGCTGCCGACATGCCCATCGGCCTGCTCGTGGTCTACGACGTGGATCGCAACTGGGGCGTCGAGGCCGTCGCCCAGGGCGACGACGGGCCTCCGCGCGGTCGGGAGCTGGAGATTGCGGACCTCCTCGCCTTCATCAAGCACGCCGGCATCCGCAACACTGTGTGGCTGACGGCCGACGTGCATTATACCGCCGCGCATTACTATGATCCCGACAAGGCCGTCTTCCAGGACTTCGAGCCGTTCTGGGAATTCGTATCCGGACCGATCCACGCCGGCACCTTCGGGCCCAATGCCCTCGACGGTACCTTCGGGCCGCAGCTCGTCTACGTGAAGGCACCGAGCAAGGAGCAGGGCGTGAACCTACCGCCGACCTTCGGCATGCAGTTCTTCGGCCATGTGGCCATCGATGGCGCAACCGAGGTGATGACGGTCACTCTGCGGGACGTCGACGACCATTCGTTGTGGTCCACCGCGCTCGAACCGAAATTTGGTTGAACCGATTTATTTCAACAATTCGCCCCACTTGTCCTCGATGGCTTTTGCCTCTTCGAGCGACAGGGCCGAAGTCGGCGGAAAGCGTTCGCGCCAGGCAAACGGCCGGCAAGCCTCGATGACCATCTTGGAATGCGAGCTGATCCCGCGCAGCTTTTGATCGGGCGGGATGCGCGGGTCGAGGGCCGAGCTCCAGGCGTTGCGGATCACCTCGAGCTGCTCTGCGGGCTCGCAACGGGTCGCCACCGCCCACATCACGTCGTGCAGGTTGGAGGGGTCGACATCCTCGTCCACGACCACCACGATCCGCGCCATGTAGCTGTGCGCGGCGGCGATGAGCGCGGCGCGCTTGGCATGCCCGTCGTAGCGCTGCTTGAGCGCGACAACAGTCATGAGCTGCGAGACATGCTGCCACGCGCCCACGACATCCGTCACGCCCGCAGCATCGAGGTTCTGCCAGATCGTTGCCGCACGCAACGGCAACCCGAAATGAAAGCGCGGCGGCTTCATCGGCGGGGAGCCGAGCAGGATGGGGTCGCTGCGATAATGCACTGCGCTCACCTCCATCACCGGTGCCGGCCGTGCCTCCCACGCGTAATAGCCTGTGAACTCCCCGAACGGTCCTTCCGGCAATGCTGTCTCGCTCATCGGGAGGAGCTCGCCTTCGAGCACGATCTCGGCGTACGCCGGAAGCGGCAGGCCGGTGCGCGGTCCGGGATGCACCTCGATCGGCGCGCCTTTGATGGCGCCGGCAAACTCGTATTCCGAGTATCCCGCCGGCAGGTATTCGAAACCCGCGATGAAGAGCGCGGGATCTTCACCACAAACGACCGCGAGCGGGCAGGGCGTTCCGCGGTCCCAATATTTTTTCGCAATGATGGCGCCATGCCGGCCGGCATGGTCGAACTGCACGGTGACGCGCTGCGGCCCGTGCACCTGGACGCGGTAGATCGAGGCGTTGATCCAGCCTCCATCCGGATCGCGCATGATGACGATGGAACCCGACCCGAGGAACGGCCCGCCGTCGCCGCGGTGCCAGACGGGCGCGGGAAATTTACAAAGATCGATCTCGGCCTGGCTGTTCTCCAGAAAGGGAGCGTGCTTTACATTGACGGGCGCATGGGGCTTGAGCGACTTGCGCTTCTCCATCCAGGCTTTGAGCGCATCGAGCGGCCGCATGCTCGGATCAAGCCCAAGCGCGAGGGCCGCGCGCGGCGCGCTGGTCACGGCATTGGTGAGGATGCGAAACCCGCGCGGGAACCCCTTGATGTCGTCGAACAGCAAAGCGGGTCCGCCGGGGCGCCCCGCCGCCACTTCGGTGATGGCGCCGATCTCGAAGCGCGGATCGACGGCATCGATCCGGCGTAGCGCTCCGAGCTGCTCGACAGCTTCAATGAACTCGCGGAGGTCCTTGTACATGTACACTCATCCCGCCAGCGTTGTAACTGCTGTAACTGCTCTTGAACAACGGTTGTTCTTTCGGTCATTCCGGGGTTATGGCGCAGGGAGTCCTTCATGACCGAGAGCCCCAGCTGGCACATCGTTGGTGATTGGTTCGACAACTGCAGCTGCGCCGTTGCGTGCCCCTGCACCTTTGCCCAAGCCCCGGACAACGGCTTCTGCGAGTCGGTCCTTTTCTGGCACATCCGGAAGGGCCATTATGGCGATATCAATCTTGACGGTCTGAGCTTCGTGCGCGTGGGGAGATGGGAAGGCGATCTCTGGGCGGGCAAGGCCAAGGGAACTGCCGGCATCTTCGTCGACGATCGTGCCGATGAGCGCCAGGCCGAGGTGCTTCCCCGCATTTTTGGCGGCCAAGTCGGTGGGTTTCCCGCTCTCGTCGCGGCGCTGTTCACCGAAGGCCGGCAGGTGCGGGGCGTGGAGCGCGCTCGGATAAGCTTTGAGATCGCGCCCGACCGGGCGCAATGGGGAATGGAGATCGCCGGCAAGGTGAAGGCATGGGCCAAGGCCCTGACTGGCCCGACCAGCCTGCCGGGAAAATATCCGCAGCTCATGAATCCGCCCGGCTCGGAGACCGGACCCGGACAGCTCGTGACCTGGGGTAAATCGACCGTCTGCTCCGTCGATGCCTTCGGGTACAAGTTTCACTGGACGGTGAATTCCAGCAAGCACATCCCGTTCGACTGGGCTGGTCCATGATGCCCGAGCTACCTGCAACAGCACGCGGTGATCGGGCGCTGCAGGGCGATCCTGCTCGGCCAGCGAGCAAGCTGCTTCCTCGATCTCGGTCGAGAGCAAAATCGACTACCCGCCAACTCTCGAACGGTGTACCAATTTCTCGAGCATAGCTCATGCGCGACCATATGGTCCGGCTTGCACCCGCAGGAGAGAGCCATGGCAGACCAGGTTCAATGGCAGCTTTCAGGTGACTATTTCGAGAACTGCAACTGCAGCGTGGTATGCCCGTGCCTCGTGTCGAAGGCGGCCCCCTTGACCTCGCGACCAACCGAGGGCGTGTGCGACGTGCCGCTGATCTTCCATATCGAGAGCGGGAGCTATGGCGCCGTCGCGCTCGATGGCCTCAACGTGGCGCTCGCAATCCATACACCTGGACCGATGGCAGAAGGGAACTGGTCAGTGGCCGCCTACATCGATCAACGCGCCGACGATAAGCAGGCCGAAGCACTCGGCGCGATCTTCACGGGCGCTGCCGGCGGGCCGATGGCAGCGTTCGCACCGCTGATCGGCAAGAACCTCGGGGTGAGCAAGGTTGCGATCACTTATCGAATTGAAGGCAAGAAGCGTTCCGCGGAAATCCCGGGCATCCTGCACATGTCTGTTGATCCGCTGCCGACTGCGCATCCGAGCGGCGAAATGTGGGCGAATACCGGCCATCCGGTCAGCCCCGAAAAGTTGGCGTTCGCCATGGGAGCGCCAGGGAATACGTTTCGCGATCACGGCATGCATTGGGATAATTCCGGCAAGAACGGACATTACGCGCCGATCCGCTGGTCAAATCATTCGTGATGCATTCCAAGACTCGGGCGAGCCGCGGGGTCAGCGACATTCGTGACAAATGACCGACAGCACCCTGGAAACGGTGCTGCGGCGAGATCGTCTGGTCGTTGCCGGCGCGCTCGGAGTGATCGCCGCGCTGGCGTGGGGCTACGTGCTCTGGCTCGCGGCCGACATGGACATGGGCGGCATGGACATGAGCGGGTTTCGCATGATCCCGGCCGGCATCGGAATCATGGCGCCGGCGAACGCGCCATGGAAAGCGATCGAGTTCGCGTTCGTCTTCGCGATGTGGGCGGTGATGATGGTCGGCATGATGGCGCCCTCCGCGGCACCGATGATCCTCATTTACGCCCGCGTGGGTCGACAGGCGAAGGCCGAGAGCAAGCCGTTTGCCGCGACCGGCTGGTTTGCCGCCGGCTATTTCCTGGTCTGGATCGGCTTTTCACTGGCGGCGACGCTTGTTCAATGGGCGATCGAGCGGGCGGCCTTGCTCGATTCCCAGATGGCCAGCGCCAGCAATGTGCTGGGAGGAATCGTGCTGATTGCGGCGGGCGTCTACCAATGGACACCGCTCAAGGACGTCTGCCTCACCCAATGCCAGTCGCCGTTCCAGTTCCTGATGCGATACGGCGGCTTTCGCGGTGATGTGCCAAGCTGCGTGCTGCTGGGACTTCGCCACGGAGCCTATTGCGTCGGCTGCTGCTGGGTTCTTATGGCACTTTTGTTTGTCGGAGGGGTGATGAACGTGCTTTGGATCGCTCTGCTGGCGCTGCTTATCCTTTTGGAGAAAATTACTCCCTTTGGAAGGTGGGTCGCACGCGCCGCCGGCGCTGGTTGTGCCGCGGCGGGCACCTGGATGCTTTTATTGTCACCGCGATGACGGGGAATCCATCGGTGAGGATGCATCAGACTCGGTGAACTTCCTCCTGTCGGCCGACTGCAAAATGCACTAAGGTCGGCCAGCACCAGCCATGGAGCAAATGCATGCCCAAGCCGAACACATCGGACGCCGCCTCTCCCGTGACCCCTGAGGACCAAGTGATCCGGGAACGGGTCAAGGGGCTGACAAGCCAGGCTCTACAGCGGGGCCGGATCGACCCCGAGGCCGTCAAGGATATTGTGCGCACCGTGATGGGTGGAGCGCCGGACAGCAAGGCCGCTGGCCTCCAGGCGCGGGAGCTATTCGTTGATGCCGTGAGGAAGCTTGACGAGGCGCTTGTGAAGTCCGCGAGCGCGGCGCACGACGCTCTCCAGCAGCTCGCGACACGGGGGAAGGACTTCACCGACAACGACTTGAAGGAAGCGCTGGTCAGCCTCAGGAAGCTCGAACAGGATTACGCGGCTGCGGCGAGCCGCATCGCGGAGGCGATGACCGGCAAGCTGCGCAGCGAAATGATGGAGCTTGCGGCGCACGCCCAAAACCTCGGAGCGGAGGCGAGTGCCCGGGTCGCAAGCATGATGGGCGAGTTTGCCGAGAGCATGGGCGCCTCGCCTGGGGTGGCGAAAATCCGTGATGCAGGCGCCCGAATGGCGTTGCTTGCCAGCGGGGTGCTGGGCGGCGTCGCGGATGCGCTGCGCGAGCAATCCGAGACTAAGAAGAGCAAATAGGTCGTACTACACGAGACAATGGTCTCCGGGGTGTTCAGCGCGGCACGCGAGCTGCCCCGCCTCCGGGAGATCAGCTCGGTTCTCATTCGCCATGGCCTCGGCGACCTCGTGCGCCGCGCCGGCGTCTCTACGCTGCTCGAGCGCACCGGCCAGGTATTGCAATGGGGACAGGTCGGTAAAATCGCGCATCTCGAACCGCAGCAGCGCGCCAGGCTCGCCCTGGAGGAGCTCGGGCCTACCTTCGTGAAGCTGGGCCAGATACTCTCGACAAGAGAGGACCTTCTGCCTTCGACGTGGACCGACGAGCTCAACCGGCTCTACAGCCACGTGGCGCCGGTGGCGTTCGACGAGCTCCTGCCGCAGATCGAGCAGGCGCTCGGCCGGTCTCCGGACGAAGTGTTTGCCAATCTCGAGCGCGAACCCTACGCCGCCGCCTCGATCGCGCAGATACACCGGGCCACGCTCGCCAGCGGCACGCCGGTAATCCTGAAGATTCGCCGCCCCGGAATCACGCCAAAGGTCGACGCCGATCTGAGGATCCTGGAGCATCTTGCCCATCTCGCTGAGCAGGAAGTTCCCGAGGTGCGG
>Ga0207693_10001870_pt1 | contig 18431 bp, 24 predicted proteins | sample LARL81metaG_FD_184347 | JGI IMG/M metagenome (GOLD analysis project Ga0207693, IMG submission 184347) | Corn, switchgrass and miscanthus rhizosphere microbial communities from Kellogg Biological Station, Michigan, USA - LAR L8-1 metaG... | ecosystem: Host-associated > Plants > Roots >...
TGCCCGTCGCGCTGTACCTGGTCGATATCGATGGACGTCGTCTGGTGCGCCTCGCCGGCTCCCGAGAGTTCCCCGCGCATCTCGATGATGTCGCCGCGCTCGGCGGCGAGATCCCCCCTGACGGCTTTGCCGCGCTCGAAGCCAGGCTGGCGGAGCAGTTCCCCGGGTCGGCGCCGTACCCGATGATGGTCCGCGGGCGTGCGATCGGTGTCCTCGTCGCTGTCCGCCAACCGGGGTCGTCGCTGCGAGAACTCGCCCGCCAGGGCGCTGCGGCCATCGAGCTGACGAGCGCCTACACCGATGTCTTTGAGGGCGGCCGACGGACCCGACAACCGTCGGCAGCCGCCGAGCTGCAACTCGGGTTGCTACCCCCACGGATCATGAACGTGACCGGTGCTGAGCTCGCGGGAAGCCTGGTCCCTGCATATGAGAGCGGCGGTGACTGGTTTGACTTCGCCGATAACCACGACGGCGCGTGGCTCGCCATCGCGGACCCCAAGGGAACCGGCTCCGTTGCAACCGCGCTTGGCGCGCTCGCGCTCTCGGCGCTACGCAGCGCTCGTCGCAGCGACGCGAGCCTCGAGGAGGCGGCGCTGTGCATGGACCAGATCGTGCGCGAAGTCGGGGGCCCAGAGTTCACCGTCAACGCGCTGATTGCCCGCTGGAACGCACCAACCTCCCGGCTTGCCTGGATCAGCTGCAGCGGACCGCCGCTCATCATCGCCTCGGCCGATGGAAGCGCCCAGCAGCTCGAGAACCAAACCGAGGGCCCGCTGGGATCATCCGAGTCCCCAGCAGAACGCCGACGCCACGAGCGACGGCTACACCCCGGCCAGCGGCTGATTCTGTGCTCGGACGGCGCCTCGATCACACCGACGGCCCGACATGACGACACGGGACTCACCGACATCAGCGCGGCGATCGCGGCTACTCGAGACGCATCTGCGGCTGCGACCGTCCGCCAGATCCTCGACGTAATCGCCGGCGAATCACCCGACGGCCCCGCAGACGACGTCGCAGTGATCACGCTGCGAATCATCTGACCGGACGCAGCCGGCGGGGTGGCCCGGCTCACACGTAGCAGACGCCACCCCATCGGCAGTTGACTACCCCAGCATGCGTCGCCACCAGTCCGGCTCGTCACGGCTCGACGACGCGCTGCTGCGTACCCGACTCTCGCTTCCAGAAGGTTCTGTGGGTCCCGCCGTGTCCGTACTTTGTGGCTATCCAGTACGCCGTCACGAGCTCCCAACCGTCACGGCTGCGGCGCGTGAGCACCTCGCCGAGCGAGTCCGGACTCAGCCCGACCGCTTCAATCTCTATGTCCTCGTACTCGTGTTCGAACGCCATGCTCTCTCCCGAGTTCGCGATTCCCTACTGCCCGGATCTGTTCAACATCGCACAGTTCAACGGGCACGGACCACGATCAGGTGGTCTTTACAAGACCGCCGTCGATCACCCAGTTTGAACCCGTCACGTTCGCGGTCCGCGGCGACGCGAGCAGCGTCACGATCGTGGCGACCTCCTCGGGGGTGGTGAACCGGCCCGTCGGCATCGCGGCGGCCATCTGGTCGCGGACATCGTCGGCGCTGGACCCAGTCGCGTGCCCGACGGTCTCGGCCACGCCGTGCGAACCGAGCCACAGGTCGGTCGCGACCGGGCCTGGCGAGACGCTGGTCACCCGGATCCCCTGCTGCCCGAGCTCCTGCGAGAGGGACTTGGCGAGGTTGACCAACGCTGCCTTGGCGGCTCCATAGTCGATCACGCCGCCATCGGGCTCGAAGAAGGCGTTCACGGAGGCGACGTTTACGATCGTTCCCGTCCGGCGTGGCGCCATGTGCTTGACCGCCGCCCGAGTCGCACGCAGCGCCGAGAAGAAGTTGAGCTCCAGCGACGCGGCGAAGTCGGCATCGGTGAGGCTCAGGAATCCATCCGTCCGGACGTGTGCCGCGCCGACGTTGTTGACCAGCACGTCGATCTGACCGAACTGATCCACGGCTGCATCGACCAGCCGCGCCGGCCCGTCCTGCTCGGCGAGGTCCACAGCCATCGGCGTGATGTGATCCAGTCCCTCCAGCGAGTCGGTAGTCCGTGCGCCCGCGACGACAGCGGCACCCTCATCGGCGAGCGCGCGGGCGATGGCTAGACCGATGCCCTTGCTCGCTCCGGTGACGACCGCGACCTTGTCTGCAAGCTCCAGATCCATGATCGGATCCTACGGCCACGGAGCTGTCTCGTCGCTTGATCCGCGGCTGCAGGTGATCCTGCCTACGATCGTGGACGTGGCGCCGAGCGACGTCATCGCCGAAACCGATCGCCTGGGCGGTCGTCGAGCGCGCGACTGGTGTCCCCGCGGGACGGTCCTGCTCAAGCCGCTACCCGACGGCGCCGGCGAGATCGAAATCGGATGGCACCTGCATCCCGACAGCTGGGGTCGCGGCCTGGCGACTGAGGCAGCGCAGCCGCTGCTCGCGCGCGGATTTGCACATGGGATTGAGGAAATCTGGGCAGTGACGGACCCCGTAAACCGACGATCAGCCCGCGTATGCGAGAAGCTGGGGATGCGGTTGCTCGGCGCCACGAATCGCTGGTACCACGAGCCGTCGCTGATGTTTTGGATCGGCGCGCGTGAAGACCAGCAGCCGACACTGAGTCCCGACGGTCCGGTTGCTCGCCCCCCAGCCTGAGTGTTATGGTCGAGCTATAAGGGGCGATTGGTAGGTTGGCGCCGGGCTCTTGGCCCGGGCCAGTCCTGTCGCAGTGACGCCCCACGTCGCGGGGACGGACCATGCCGACAGCAGACGACACAAGCGGCGACTCGCGCTCCCCGAGTGATCCGCTGGCGCCGGATCATGAGGCTCGAACCGGGACGACGGTCCCGTTCTCGGCCCTGGCGGCCCCGACTGTCGTCCACGTGAGCAAGCTGAGCTCTGAGGCGATCACGCATTGCGATCTGCGTGACGTCGAGTACGTCGTGATTGAGCCGGCGAGGGACGGGTGGCGGCTGCGTCCTGCCGAGATCGAGGATCAGCTCAAGCACGAACAGGACGGAGGTCTAGGCCGCGTCACCTACTCGCTGGGGGAGTTTCTCGACGAGTTCACCAACACACTGAGTAACCCGGCGCCTACCTTCGACCGGCTCGCACAGTTCAAGCGGGATTACGAGAAGCTCACGCCGTCACAGCGCGAGCAATTCCGTGCTGCCGTCAAGAAGTTCGTGGCGCCGTTCAGCACGACGCCGCCCGGTGACGTCGGGGACCCGCTCGTGCGTGAGCTCAAGGAGCACGCCGGCTATTACGAGCTGCGGTTCGCGAGAGGCGCGCGCGCGATCTACACGTTCGGCCGAGCGATTAGACGCGGTCAGCCGCACGTCGTTTGGTGTCGCATCGGAAGCGACGCTGCGCTCGACCAGCCCCCGGCGATCTGCAGCCCGACCGACTGACACGGAGCGGGCGCCCCCGGATGGGAGGGCGCCCGCGAACGCTAGAGTCGCTCAGGCGGCGCGACCGAGTTCGTACGTAAGGCGAGTCAGGCCGTCGCCGATCGCCGTCGTACCGACGAAGCGCATCGGCTTCTGACAGCCGGTCTCGCCGAACAGGCGCTCGCCGGCACCGAGCAGAACCGGGAACACGACCAGCCTGAGCTCGTCGACGAGGTCGTTGTCGATCAGCGTGCGCGCGAGCTGGTAGCTCGCGTAGACGACGATCTCGCCTTCCACGTCGCGCTTGAGCTTTGTGACCTCGTCGACCACGTCGCCCTTCAGGACCGTCCCGTTGCCCCAACGCGGGCGCTCGATCGTCGAGGAGACCACGTACTTGGGCAGGCTGTTGAGCCTTACCGCCCAGTCATCGTCGCGCGACAGCCACCGCTCGGCGAACCATGCATCGCTGTTGCGCCCGAGCAGCAGGGCATCGGTGCCGAGCGCCTCCTCGAAGAAGACCCTGGCCCACGGTTCGAGGTCGACGCCCCCGAACTGGGTGAACCAGCCACCCAGCCTGAATCCCTCTTTGCCGTCCGGGTCCTGGACCACGCCGTCGAGCGACGCGTTCGTGCTGACCACGATCTTTCCCATCGCAGCTCTCCTTTCGTTGGCTGTTCTCAGCTGCGTTGGTTGAGGCGTCCGGCGTGAGCGAAATTGGCCGACGAATTTCGCGCCCGCCCGACGTCATCACTTCTGATGCCGGCGACTGGAGGAATCGATGGGAGGATGCGATCGTGACCGAGCAGACCCTCACCCGGGCGCGAGCAGGCGACCAGACGGCGTTTCGCGACCTGACCGATCCCTACCGGCGTGAGCTCCAGCTTCACATCTACCGGATCGTCGGCTCGCCTCAGGACGCCGAGGACCTGCTCCAGGAGACGCTGCTTGCCGCGTGGCGCGGCCTCGATCGGTTCGAAGGCCGCGCGTCGCTGCGAGCCTGGCTGTACCGGATCGCGACCAATCGGTCGCTCGACGCTCTGCGCGCGAGCCGGCGCCGGCCGGAGGACTTGCAGCGCATGACCGAGATGCCCGAGCCGACCCGGTATGGCGAGGCGATCTGGCTCGAGCCTTTCCCGGACGTCCTGATCGAGGGCGTCCCGGATCAGGCTCCCGGACCGGACGCGCGCTACGAGGCCAAGGAGGCGGTCGCCCTGGCGTTCATCGTCGGCCTACAACATCTCCCGCCCCAGCAGCGCGCGGTGCTGGTGCTGCGCGACGTGCTCGGGTTCCGGGCGGCAGAGGTCGCCGAGATGCTCGACTCGACCCAGCCGGCCGTCAACAGCCTGCTGCGACGCGCACGCGAGGGACTGGAGGCGCGCCTTCCCGCACGCGGACGCGAGCGGGCTCCGCTCCCGAACTCAAAGCTCGAGCGCGACATCGTCGGGCGGTTTGCCGACGCCATCCAGACTGGTGACATCGACGCCGTCGTCGCGCTGCTCACCGACGACGCCTGGCTGACGATGCCCCCAGAGCCCTACGAGTACCAGGGCGGCGCCACGATCGGCGCCTTCCTGCGCGACCGCACCGCCCGGCGCGGCGCGCCATTGCTCGTGCCCACGCGCGCTAACACGCAGCCGGCATTCGGCTGCTATTTCCCGAGCCCTCAGACCGACATCGCGCGGCCGTACGCCCTGCTCGTCCTCACCCTGGAGGGCGGCCGCATATCGGCCATCACCTGGTTCGGTGGCAGCGGCTTTTTCCCGCACTTCGGACTCCCGCGGATCCTTCGATAGTGCTCAGCAGCCGACCCGATGAGTTTTGATCGCGCACCGGGTCCAAGCTGACATGACGACAACACGCACGCTCGAGACCGCCGAAGCCGACATCGTCTACGACATCTACGGCCCGCTGCCCACCGCCGACGGACGACCGCCGCTGATCATGATCGGTCAGCCGATGACCGCCGAGGGGTTCGCCGCGCTCGCGTCCCATCTTCCGGACCGAACGGTGGTCACGTATGACCCGCGCGGCCTGGGCCGCAGCACGCGCAGAGACGGCCGTGTCGACAATTCGCCCACGGTCCAGGCCAACGACGTGCACGCCCTGATTGAGGCCCTTGGCGCTGGTCCCGCCGAGATGTTCGCGAGCAGCGGGGGCGCGGTGACCGCGCTCGCGCTCGTCACCGCTCATCCCGACGACATGATCACCTTGGTCGCCCACGAGCCACCGCTGATCGACGTGCTCGCGGACGCCGAGGCCGCGAAGCATGCCCTGGCCGGGGTCCGCGATACGTATGAGTCCAACGGACGATCGGCGGGTATGGCGGCGTTCATCGCGATGACGTCGTGGCGGGGCGAGTTCACCGACGAGTACTTTGCTCAGCCCGCCCCGGATCCCGCCGCCTTCGGGATGCCGGCCGGCGACGACGGCTCGCGTGACGACCCCTTGCTGTCGGATCGGTCGTGGGCAATAACCAGCTATCGCCTGGACGTCGACGCGCTGGTCGCCGCACCGACGCACGTGGTGATCGCCGTCGGCGAGGAATCCGACGGCGTGTTCACGGGTCGGACGTCGGCGGCGATCGCCGAGTTGCTGGGTCAGCGGGCGACCGTGTTCCCAAGTCACCACGGCGGCTTCCTCGGCCCCGAGTCCGGGTACCGCGGCAAGCCGGAAGCGTTCGCGCGCAGGCTTCGCGAGGTGCTCGCCGACGCACGCTGATCGCTGGCCGGCGTCGCCGCAGTTGCGATCCGCGAGGGGCGGCATATGCTCGCCTGATGGGTCCGGGCGATTTCCCCACCAAGCCGCAGGGGCGCCGGCGAGCTCGGCGCAAAGGACGCGCCACCAAAGATGCGGAACGCCGCGCCATCGCCAAGGCAAACGCCAAACCCGTCCGTCCACCGCGCGGGCCGATGCCGGGTTTCGCCGTGCTGCATGTCGACGGTGGGGCCAGAGGGGCGCCCGGCCCGGCGGCGATCGGCTATCTCCTCCAGGACGAGGAGGGAGTGCGGATCGCCGAGTACGCCGAGGCAATCGGTACCGCCAGCGCGGCCGAGGCGGAGTACCGAGCGCTGCTCGCCGGTCTCACGCGCGCACACGAACTCGGCCTGCGCCGCGTGAGCGCACGCTCGGACTCACGGCTTCTGATCGCCCACGTCGACGGCGAGCGGAACATCCGCAGCCCACGGCTGATCGAGCTCGAGGCCGACATAACCGACATGCGGATGCGCATCGGCACCGTCCTGTTCGAGTGGATTCCGGCCGTGGCGAACGGAGAGGCGCATCGACTCGTGGCGCAAGCGCTGGAATCGCCCCAGAAGTAAATCCGCCCCCCACGGCCGTCGCTCTAGTATCCGCACGTGCTTGCTGATCTGCCGGCGGCGAAGGTCTGGACCAACTGGGTGGGCAACCAGTCCTTCACCCCCGGCCACGCGGCGGCGCCGCGCGACGAGGAGGAGGTCGCCGCGCTCGTACGACAGGCGGCGCAGCTTGGTGCGAGGGTCCGCGTCGCGGGCGCCGGTCACTCGTTCACGCCGGTCGTCAGCACCGACGGTTTGCTGCTGGATGTGTCCGCGCTGACGGGGGTCGTCTCCGCGGATCCTCAGCGCAAAAGCGCTACGGCGCTTGCCGGGACGACGATCAGGGAGTTCTACGAGCCACTGTGGCGCGAGGGCCTGGCCCTGAGAAACCAGGGGGACATCGACACCCAGCAGATCGCCGGCGCCGTCGCGACCGCCACGCACGGCTCGGGGATCCGCAACACCTGCTTCTCGGGCGTCGTAAGAGGCGTTCGGCTCGTCACCGCGACCGGTGAGGTGCGCGACATCGGTGAGAGCGAGCCAGGGCTCCTCCGCGCGGCGCAGGTGTCGCTCGGGATGCTCGGCGTGATGACGCAGCTCGAACTCGAGGTGACCGACGCCTACCGCCTGACCGAGCAGGTCGACCTGTGGCCGTGGCAGGAGGTGGTCGACCGCTGGGACGAGCTCGTGCACAACCACCGCCACTTCGGGTTCTTCTGGCTGCCCGCCGAGGAGTCGGCGGCCCTCTACAACCTCGAGTCGCACGGCGGCACGATGGCGGACAAGTGCTACGTGAAGATCTACGACGAGCCTGCGCCCGATCAGCCCGACAGCGACACCCCGGGGCGACGGACCGATCGCTGCTATCGGATCTATCCGATGGTCTATGACCCGAACTTCCACGAGCTCGAATACTTCGTGCCGCTCGAGCGCGGACCCGAGGCCCTGTCGGCGATGCGAGAGCTGATGCTCGCAAGCCTGCCCGACTCGATCTATCCGCTCGAGGTCCGTACGGTCGGCCCCGACGACGCCTATCTGTCGCCGAACTACAAGACGGCCACGACGGTCATCTCCGTGTCGGGCACGCCGGGAACCGACTATTGGGACTACCTGCGCTCGGTCGACCGGCTTCTGTCGGAGTTCTCGGCCCGGGTGCACTGGGGCAAGCTGCACTTCCTGACCCAGGAACGACTTCACGCCCTGTATCCGGAGGCGGATGCGTTCATCAAGGCCCGCCGCGAGCTCGACCCCGAGGGCAGGTTCCTCAACGACCACCTTGCCGAGCTGTTCGAGTAACCCCGAGCGGCTCGGGAACCCTTTCTCGGCGGACCCGGGTCATACGTCGAATGCATGAGTTCCTCTCGCGGCCGCGGTTCTGGCGCGACCACCGGTGGGCGCCCGACCACATGTCGGACTACCTCGACGGTGATCTGGCGAGCAGCGGGCGCGAGCGCATGGAGCGGCACGTCGGCGAATGCCGTGACTGCCGCACCGTACTCAGGGAGCTCCGGCTGATGATCGACCGGCTCGGTCGGCTGGCGTCGCCTGAGGGCGGCGGTGCGGTGCGGATCGCCGCGGCGGTGCGCGTGCGACTGCGCGAGCCACCCCGCTCTTAAGTGAACCGTTTCCCCGGATCGGCGGGTCAAACGAGCATGAACTCAAGCAACCAGAATCAGACCCCGCCCCGCGTCGAGAAGACCGATCGTGAGTGGCGCGAGCAGCTCACCCCCGAGCAGTACGACGTGCTGCGCCACAAGGGGACCGAGCGGCCGTTCACCGGGAAGTACTTCGACGAGAAGCGCGGCGGAACGTATCGCTGTGCCGGATGTGGCGCCGAGCTGTTCTCTTCGGAGACCAAGTTCGACTCCGGAACGGGCTGGCCGAGCTTTACCGAGCCCGCTGATCGGGCCAACGTCGAGTTGCTCGACGACCACAGCTATGGCATGCACCGCATCGAGGTGAACTGCGCCAGCTGTGGCGGCCACCTCGGCCACGTGTTCCCCGACGGTCCCGGACAGACCGGGGAGCGTTACTGCATCAACTCCTGCTCGCTCGAGCTCGACGAGCACTAATCGAAACCGACCGACGGGCGTCAAGCGAAAGCTGGCGCCCGTCCGGCGACGGGCGGTATAACCGCGCCTTGGCTTCCGAGCCTGAGCTCATCCGCAGGGCGCGCGCCGGCGATCAGGATGCCTTCGCCGAGCTGGTGATGATGCACGCCGACCGCGTCTACGCGGCGCTTCGCCGCTTCGGGCTGGATGCCGTCGAGGCCGACGAGGTGGCCCAGGAGGTGTTCGTGCGTGCCTGGCGCGGGCTGGCGCGGTTCGAGGAGCGATCGAGGTTTTCGACCTGGCTGTATCGGATCGCGTTCAACGAGGCTCAGCGGCGGCTGTCACGCCGCCGGCCGCCGCGTGCCGAGCCGGTCCCCGACGGCGACGACCCGATCTTCTCGCTGCCGGAGTCACCACAATTCGGCCCGGAGGCGCAGACGCTCGACCGAGAGTTCGAGCGCACCTTGGATCATGCGCTTGATCAGCTGCCCGACGACTGGCGCGCTGCCGTCGTGCTGCGCGACATCGAAGGCCTCTCGACGCGCGATGCGGCCGAGATCGCCGGGGTCGGCGAGGCGGCGTTCAAGAGCCGCCTGCATCGCGGGCGCATGCAGCTTCGTGCCCTCCTCGAGCCCTATCTGGGCTTCGAGGAGGGCTGACAGCGACTAAGCGGCGACCGTGGAGTCGATGCCCAGCGCCTGCTCGAGCTTGGCCTTGGGCTGTGCGCCGATCGCCTGGGCGACAGGCTCGCCGTCGCGGTAGAGGACGACGTACGGGATCCCGCGGACCCCGGCGCCGTCGGCCAGCGTCGGCTCCTCGTCGACGTTGACCTTGCCTACCTTGACGGTGCCCGACCGCTCGTCGGCGATCTGCTCGATCACGGGGCCCAGCATCCGACACGGGCCACACCATGGCGCCCAGTAGTCGACGATCACGGGGACGTCGGACCGGCGCACCTGCTCGTCAAAGTTGGCTTCGGTAAGGGTGATCACGTTGGTCATGGTTGCCTTTCTCGTTGCTCTAGCGCAGCGTGGTCGCGCAGACCGCGCCGCCGTGCTTCTCGAAGTAGCGCTGGTGGTAGTCCTCGGCGTCGTAGAACGGCGCCGCGCCCACGATCTGGGTCACGATCCGCTTCGAGGAGCCTGCCTGGCGCCTTTCGCGCGAGGCGGTCGCCAGCGTCTCCTGCTCGGCGTCGTGGAAGAAGATCGCCGACCGGTACTGACTGCCGAAGTCCCAGCCCTGCCGGTTGCGGGTTGTCGGGTCGTGGATCGCCCAGAACGTGTTCAGCAGCTCGTCGTAGCTGACGAGCGCGGGGTCAAACCAGACCTCGACGGCCTCGGCGTGCCCGGTGGAGTCGGAGCACACCTGCTCGTAGGTCGGGTCGAGGGTGCTTCCGCCCGTGTAGCCGACGCTCGTCTTCACGACGCCCTCGATCTCGCGGAACGCAGCCTCGATACCCCAGAAGCAGCCGGCCGCGAACGTCGCGCGCTGCAGGCCCTGAAAGTCATCGCCATTGAAGTTCAACAACTGTCGCCTTTCGGTTCTCTGTTTACGTGGATATAGACCCGGCACAACGCGAAAACGGTTCAGCCGCCAGCGGGCGTAGGGTGGATGCGCTCCGATGCCCGATGCCAGCGATTCGATAGCGGCCGTCCTCGCCCGACTGCAGAGCGTTGCCGCCGAGCTCGCCGTGACCGACGGCGTCTCTCGCTTCAACCACCTGTACCTCGAGGTAACCCAAGCCGTCGACACCGGCGCCCAGGGCGCGGCATTCGAGGATCCCGCGTTCTTGAATGCGCTCGATGTCAGCTTCGCCGGTCTGTACTTCAACGCGCTCGCCGCCGCCGCGGCGGGCTCGGCGCTGCCGCGCTGCTGGGCGCCCCTGTTCGCGGCCCGGTCGGACTCGCACATCGCGCCGATCCAGTTCGCGCTGGCCGGCATGAACGCGCACATCAATCACGACCTCGCGCTCGCACTCGTGTCCACGTGCGCCGGGCAGGGCATCACGCTCGACACCGGCTCGGCCGCGCACCGCGACTTCATCAAGGTCAACGCGATCCTGGCCACGGTTGAGGCGCAGGTGAAGGCCGATTATCTAACGGGTCTGGTCGGCGTCGCCGATGAGGTCCTCGGGCGGATCGACGACGTGGTCGCGATCTGGAGCGTCAGCGAGGCGCGCAACGCCGCGTGGACACACGCGCAGATGCTGTGGGCGGTTCGAGGCAACGCCGTCCTGACAACAGCCTTCGAGGACACACTCGACGGAACGGTCGGATTCGCCAGCCGCGGTCTGCTCGTCCCGACGCTCCCGTGATTAGGCGAACGGCCCGGGCCCGGCAGGCGCTGGAACGCGGCAGGCGTTGACAGCGGCGAGCATGTCGCGGCCCTCGGGACTGAGCGTGCCGGCGGCGCGGTCCTCGCGCAGGTGATCGTAAAGCTGTGTCTGAGCGTTCTCCGTGTCATATCCCTCTGCCTCGAGTCGGGCCAGGATGCATTCGCACGTGCTCGATGATGCGTCCCGCTCGCACCCCGTCATGAAGGCGGCGCGGTCAGAGGAAGTGAGCGGTCGGCTGTTGCTGCGGGCGATGCCGAAGATCGAGATCGCCGACATGAGCAGCGCGACGATCGTGGCGACCGGAAGCATCCACCCCGGAGTCCCGCGGCCGAGCGCTCGGCCCTCGACCGCAACGACCACGGTCTCCGCGGCGACGTCGCCGATTCGCTGACGCCGGGCCGCGCCGGTGCGGAGCATGCTCACGAGGCCTGACAGGTAATACGTCGGCAATAGGTCGACGAGGCGCAGCACCGACCGGATCGCGATCGCTCGCGTGTCGGCGGGTCCGCCATCGGCCGCCATGACGCGAAGGCCGTACTGGCGCTTGCCGATGGTCTGGCCGTTGTGGGCCTCGTATGCAAAGTGGTAGGCGACGTCCAGCACGGCGACTCGCCACAGATGGTCGACGCTCCCGAAGCGCCAGCCAGACAGGCCGCAGATGGCCCCGTACACGCAGCACACAAAGATGTTGTCAATCAGCCCAGCGCTGATCCGCCAGCGGACCGCCGCGTCGGCGCGACCGACAGCCGCGGGCGGCGGCGCCGGTACTTGCGGCGTGTCAGTCGGCGTCCAGCCTGGCGGCGGGACCGATGGCCCCGCTGCGTCCTGCACGTACCCCATGGCGGCGGGTATCGGGACCGCGGTCACAGGCCTTGAGGACAGACTCGAGCGTTTGGACGCTCTCGGTCAGACGGCTGACCGGCACCACTTTCTTCCTGTAAAAGCCCGGTTTACGGTCCGATGGCGAGGAGCCTAGAGGTGGTCGTCCAGCCAAGCGTGAATGTCGGCGAAGCCGTTGACCAGCAGCGTGAGATGCCCGTCGGTGTCGCTCAGGTGCGGCTCGGCGCCGGGCACGTGCTCGGCCAGCCACTCGCCGTGCTGGAATGGCACGAACCGGTCCTCTCGTCCGTGCCAGACCTGGACCGGCACGCGGATCGACTCGAACTCGAACCCCCAGGGCGCAACGTCTGCGACCCAATCGTCCCACCATCCTTGGTCACCAGGAGCGAGGCCATCGCGAATTCCTCGGACCATGTGCTCGGCGAACTCGCCGGTGACGACGGCAGCGTCGACGTCGGACAACAGCGACCTCCAGGCCTCCGTCAGCTGGTCGGGCGTGACGGTGATCTCTTCTTCCCAATCCTGGCGGGCCTTCTTCCTCGCGGCCTCTCGGTCGGACAGAAACAGCTGCATGTCTTCCAGGTTGTCCTCGCCCATGCCTCGGAAATAGTCCAGGCCCGGGGCGCCCCACGGGGCGAGCGAGCCAACGACCGCGGCCGCAGCAACCAGATCGGGGAGCAGAGCGGCGCATGCGAGCGTGTACGGGCCGCCTCCCGAGTAGCCCCACATCGCGAGCCGCTCGATCGCGAGCTCGTCAGCGATCGCACGGATATCCCCGGCGCCATCCGCGATCGACCGCCCAGGCTGAGGCGTGGAGCCTCCATAGCCCGGGCGGTCGTAGGAGATCAGGCGGATCCCGCGGTCGGCGGCGTCGGCCACCCATGGCTCGAACAGGAGGCGGGAGTTCGGGCTACCGCCATGGATCAGAAACGTGCGCTCCGATCCATTTCCGTACAGCTCGACGCACAGCTCGCGTCCATCCTGGACCTGAACCATCCTCGTTTCTGGTGCGGCGACCATGATGCCCTCCCGATTCGGGTCGGCGCACCCCTGTTCAAACCTACCGGAAGCTGGTCAGGCGGCGCGGAATAGGTGAAAGCCGCCACTCACCGTGTTGCTGCGAATGACGACCGTCGGTCCGGGCTCGCCGCCCGGCGCGTCGGACAACGGCACTTCAGAAATGAGCGCGCCCGACGCGGAGCCCGCGTCGACGTCGATACTCGTCCCGGACGCGACCCCGAGATCGACGTCGCCCGACACGCTCTGCACGTCGACCTGGCCCTGGCGCAGTGAGCCGACGCGCACGTTGGCCGAGACTGACTTCACCGACACCGAGCCGTCGACCGCCTCGGCAGCGACGTGTCCCGAGACCGTCCGCACGTCGAGGTCGCCGGCGACGTGCGGTACGCGCACGCCTCCGCTGACGGTCTTAACCGTTGCGTCGCCGTCGACGCTGCCGGTGACGGCAAGGCCTCCGGACGCGGACTTCATCTGCACGGCGCCGAAGCTGCCGTCGAGCGTGGCCTCGCCGGAGGCGGTCACGATCTGGACGCCGCTTCCCTGTGGCACGCGCGCCCGCACGCGGAGGGAGTCGTCGAGGCGGTCGAGGAAGCCGATCAGCGACTTGCGGCGCTGCTCGACGACGAGTCGGTCGCCGACGAGCTCGACGTGCATCGTCTCGAGGGCCTTCTGAGAGCCGTCGATCGTGACCGTCGACTCGCCACCGTCGACCGTCTCGACGTCGAGCGTGCCGGCTGCGACCGTGACCTCGAGCCGGATCGGACTTGGAGTTGTGAACTGCTGCGTTGACATCGGGGTTCCTTTCAGCTGCGGCCGTAGCCGGTGAGTCGGCGGCGATGACCGCCGGAGGATGGACGTGGCTCGACCGCGCGAGCGAGTGCCTGGACGAGCCAGGTGTTGAGAGACAGGCCGCTCGACGCCGCGGCCGCTTCGAGCCGGGACTTCAAGCTGTCGGGCAGGCGCAGCGTGATCCGGGCGCTCGACGCCTCGTCGGTCGCCTCGGTCTGCACGGGCGCCGTCTCCTTGACGTAGACGAGTTCGGGGTCACCGCCGGCGACGCGGACCTCGACCCTGCCCTCTTCGAGCTGTCCGGAGAGCTCGAGTGCGGCTTCGGCAAGCGCCTCCTGCAGGCGCCGGCCCAACGATGACTCGAGTGCGACCGCCAGGAGCTCGGCGGCGCGAGCCGTCGACTCATCCCCAACCGCGGCGACCCGAGCGAGGTCCTCTCGTAGTGCCTGCACGTATCCGTCGATTTGCATGACACCATTCTGACATCACAATGACATCATGTCAAGTCACGACGATGTCAGACCGGCGGGGCGGTGGCGTCGCCAGCGGCAGTGCGCTTTCGCAGCCGCGTTGCAAGCGGATCGAGCGCTCGCAGCTCCGCCGCGAGCAGCTCCCGTTGGCGCTGGCTGAGCTCGCCCAGCTTGCGCGTCTCGCTGACGTCGTTGCTCGACAGGAACCGTCTCGTCTTGATGCGTCCCCAGCCTCGCTGGCTGAGCAGCAGCGCGGCGAGCGAGATGCCGGTCGCTTGCGCCGGGGGAGCCACCAGCACGTCCGCGACGCGGACTGCGCCGGCGGCAATCTGGCGCTTGAGCTCCGCGCGTCCACTCCTGGCGTCATTCGCCAGCTGCAGCGCCGCCAACCTGAGCGGCCTCAAGTTGCCCGACTCGTCCAATTCGGCACCGATCCCACGGACCCACCGTGTCCATCACACGGCGTTCACTTCACCTTATCCGCGCGATCACACGAAGTGAAGCGGCGCAGGCCCAGCGCCAGGCGGGGCGGAAAAGGACCCACGCGACCCCGCCGCGCCGCCGCGTGGGTCAAAACCATCGCTGAGCGGGGTAAACGACCCACCCCGGCCGCCGAGCGCGCCGATTGGGTCCTTTTCCGCCCCGCCTTGCTCGCGCAGGGCTGCACGCCGATCTCATCGGTCGATCCGCAGAGCGCGTCGTACCACAAGGTCGCCGGCTAGCGACGGACGGGCCAAGTCAAGAATGGTCAGGCGAGCGCGGCGGTGCGACCGAGCACCGCCTCGAGCGCCGCGTGGTTGCTGGTGACAACCGGAACGCCGAGCAGTTCCTCGATGGGCTCGCGGGCCTCGACGGCGCGGAAATTTGTGCATGACACGAACAGCAGATCGACGGCCGACGCCTCAAAGCAGTCGCATGCGAAGCGGATGATCCGCTCCGGCTCCACCGCGCCAATCTCCTGGTTGTCGACGATGTCCATTCCGTAGATCGCCGCGACCTCGAGTCCGTCCTCCTCGAGGCTCGCTCGGATCTTGTCGTTCAGGCTCGTCACGTAGGGCGTGATCACGCCGATCCGCCGCGCTCTCCGAGACTCGATCGCCGCCCTCACCGCGGCGGCCACACTGACAGTCGGAGCTCCGGTCTGCCCGGAGATCGAGGCGATCAGTGCCTCCTCTGCGGCGTTGCCTCGCAGCGCGCCCGCGCTGGTGCAGGCGAACACCACGACGTCGGGTCGCGTCGTCCTGATGTCTGCAACCGCATGGGGCAGATGCTCGTCCAGCATCGTCGCCTCGGCCTCGGGGGTCACGTCCTCGAGGTACATGCGCGCCGTGTGCAGCGTCGCGGTGGCGGGCAGCCGCCGGTAGAAGTCGACCTCGGCAACGGTGTTGGACGACGGAACGATCAGGCCGACGCGCCGGCTCATCCGGCGGCGACCGGCTCGCGCCGGCGCTCCGCGTCTTGCGCCCTGCGCTGCGGCCGAGCACCCTCAGCGTCCAGACCGGTGGCGGCGCGGACGCGGACCTCGTCAAAGCTCTCGAGCGCTCCCTCCTCGCGGCCACCCAGCAGCGTGCCGATCAGGCAACCGAGGAAACCGATCGGGATCGAGGCGATCGCCGGGTTGGTAAGCGGGAACGGCGCAGCACTGTCGGGTCCCGACCACACCTGTGGCGACAGGACGATGAGCACAATCGCCGCGAGCAGACCGCTGGCGATCCCGACGACGGCGCCGAGGGTGTTGAAGCGTCGCCATGTGAGCGACAGCAGCAGCGGCGGGAAGTTGGCCGATGCGGCCACGGAGAACGTCAGCCCGGTCAGCAGCTGGACGTTGAAAGTCTTTCCGGCGGCCAATGCGAGCACGACCCCGACGGCGCCGATGATCAGCACGGCGACGCGGCCGGCGTTGATCTCCTGGCGCTCGGTCGACTGGCCCTTACGGATCACCGAGCCGTAGACGTCGTGGGCGGCGGCTCCCGCGGCGGCGAGCACCACGCCCGCTACGACCGCCAGGATCGTTGTGAACGCGACTGCGCTGATCACGGCGAAGAACACGTCGCCGCCGGTACTCCCAGGACCTCCGCCGAGATGTTGAGCGAGGTAGGGGGCGAGCAGGTTGCCGCTCTTGCCGCCGAGCTTGAGTCCCTCGTCGCCGAGGATCGCGCGGCCGCCGAGGCCGATGACCGCCACGAACACGTAGAAGACGCCGATCAGGCCGACCGCCCAACCGATCGAACGGCGCGCGGAGCGCGCATCGGGCACGGTCAAAAAGCGCATGAGGATGTGCGGGAGACCCAGCGTGCCCAATGCGAACGCGAGCCCGGTCGAGATCTCGTCCACGCGATTGGGGAACACGAGCCCCGGGCCGCCGTAAGCCGCTCCCTGGCCGGAGCGCTCCGCCGCGCGGTTCAGCAGCCGGATCGGATCGAACCCGAACTTGGCCAGCACCCAGATCGCCATCGTCGCGACGCCGAGCATCAGCAGCATCGCCTTGATGATCTGCACCCAGGTGGTCGCGAGCATGCCTCCGAGCACGACGTAGGTGAGCATCGCCGTGGCCGTGATCAGGACCGAGGCCCAGTAGGGGATGCCGACGAGCGCCTCGATCAGCGACCCGGCGGCGACCGACTGCGCGACCACGTACAGCGCCGCGATGCACATCGTCGAGATCGCCGACGCGACCCTCACGCGTCCGGCCGCGAGCCGCAGCCCCAGCACGTCGGCCATCGTGTAGCGACCCGCGTTGCGCATGCGTTCGGCCAAGAGCAGCAGCAGCGGCACGAACGACAGCAGTGCCGAGATCCCCGTCAGATAGCCGTCGAAGCCCGACAGGAACATCAGCCCGGACACGCCGAGGAAGGCCGCGGCCGACAGGAACTCCCCGGCGATCGCCATCCCGTTCTGTGCTCCGCTGATCCCGCGTCCTGCCGACCAGAAGTCAGTCGCCGAGCGGATCCCGCGCGCGGCCCAGAAGGTGATACCGAGCGTCACCGCGAGCACTGCGAGAAACACGCCGATGGTCAGCCCGCGCGCGGGCGTGGAGGCGGCGACGATGACCAGACGAGTCATCACGCGTCGTCCTCGTCGGGGTCCACGTGGGACGCGTTGAGTCGCAGGACGTCATCTGCCACGCGGCGGAGCGGACCATCGGACAACCGAAGGTAGGTCCACACGAGCACCCAGGCGAGCACCGTGAGCGCTAGCAGCCACGTGTAGGCGACGGTCAGACCCCCGTCCACAGACCTGCTCATGAACGGCCGCGCGTAGCCGCAGCAGATCAGGAACGCCCCGAAGCAGACCGTGAACACGCCTAGCAGCGTCAGCGTGATTCGCCGTCGTAGCGACTCGAGGCGCGCGAACGACTGGGCGATCTCATGCCATCGAATCACCGACCGCGCCGATTCGCCACGCGCAGTGTCGACCCTGTTCTCCACTCTGAGGTGGTCCTACCCCAGTTGGCGCATCAGGAACCTGTCAGTTCGTCACCCCTTGCGCCGCTTAATGGTGTGTTGCGCCACGACGCGACGGCTACGTCGCCGCATACGTGACCGTGAGCACCGTGACCACGTACGGCGGCACGAAGCAACGGTGCACCTTCTTTGTGCCGACCACCTTCTTCTTGCCAGCCACGACCTTGAGTATTGGCCTGCGCACGGTGCCGCAGTACTGGTTGGGTCCGAACGGTCCATAGAACCCGGGACCGAAGGCGAACCCGTTGTTCGAGGCGTCTGACACCGATTGGATCGCTCCCAGCGTCAGCCCAGCGGCCTTTGCATATTTCACGGCATAGCCGTGTGCATCCTTGATCGCCGCCGGAATCCCGGCCTGGCGGGCGGCCTCGACCGCGGCTGCGATCGACGAACTACTCTTACGGTCCTTCGGCGCGACCTTGAGCTGAGCGCTCCCTGTGGCGGTGACGCTCTGACTTTGGTCCGCCGTGGCCGGCGCGGCCGCTGTCAGCGCAGCAACAACAACTGACACGAGCGCGAGCGAACGTGGCGACATCCTGCACCCTCCTGGTTCGAGTTCCACCCCCCACGGGTGGAGACTGCGTGCAGTAAGCATCTCCGCGCGACAGTCACAAGTCAATCGACACGCGATCACGCTTATCCGTATCTCAATAGTCGCGTGGCTTGCGCGGTGCGTCCGCGCTGCTTGCGCCGTGCGGGACACTGCCCGCATGGAGATACAGACGACCGACTACCACACGGCGGG